>Ga0193728_1000570_pt1 | contig 17984 bp, 10 predicted proteins | sample U1c1metaG_FD_143037 | JGI IMG/M metagenome (GOLD analysis project Ga0193728, IMG submission 143037) | Soil microbial communities from a riparian zone of the East river system, Colorado, United States - U1c1 | ecosystem: Environmental > Terrestrial > Soil > Riparian zone | place: USA: East River...
GTGGCCGGAGTGGACCCGCGCAAAGACATGTCTTGGACGCAGTATGCGATTGCGCTGCTGCTCTTCAATGCGCTCGGTGCGCTCGTGGTTTTCGCCATACAGCGGCTGCAATTCTGGCTTCCCTTGAATCCTCAAGCCTTCGTCAACGTCTCGCCGGATTCGTCTTTCAATTCGGCCGTGAGTTTCGTGACCAATACGAATTGGCAGGGATACGCCGGCGAATCGACCATGAGCTATTTCACGCAAATGGTCGCATTCGCGGTGCAAAATTTCCTCTCCGCCGCCACCGGCATCTCGGTAGCGTTTGCCTTGATACGCGGCTTCGCGCTCCGCTCAGCCCAGGGAATCGGCAACTTTTGGGTCGATGTGACCCGCAGCACTCTCTATATTCTTCTGCCGCTATCGACCATTTTAGCGGTCGTGTTCATGGGGCAGGGCGTCATTCAGAACTTCAACGCCTACAAGCAGGCCGCCACCCTGGAAAGCCTCACCTACGCGAACCCGAAACTCGATGCGGACGGCGCGCCGCTCAAGGATGCCCAAGGCAATCCCGTTACCGAGTCGCTCACCACCCAAACACAATCCTTGGCGATGGGTCCGGTGGCCTCGCAAGAAGCCATCAAAATGTTGGGCACCAACGGCGGCGGATTCTTCAATGCGAATTCCTCTCATCCCTTCGAGAACCCGACGCCGCTGAGTAATTTTTTCCAGATGCTCGCGATGTTCCTGATTCCTGCGTCCCTGTGTTTTGTGTTCGGACGCATGGTAGGGGATTCTCGGCAGGGCTGGGCCGTGCTCGGCGCGATGACGGTGATTTTTCTCTTCATGGCCGTGATCGCAACGTGGGCCGAGCAACAGGGCAATCCTGCCATTGCCGCACTGGGGATCGACCAGACCCATAGCGCGCTGCAAGCGGGCGGCAACATGGAAGGCAAAGAGATGCGCTTCGGCATCGTGGCCTCGGCGTTGTTTGCAACGATTACGACAGCGGCGTCTTGCGGCGCCATCAACGCCGTGCACGATTCCCTCACGCCTCTGGGCGGGCTCGTGCCGATGTGGCTGATCGAACTCGGGGAAGTGGTATTCGGCGGCGTCGGATCGGGCCTTTACGGCATGTTGATCTTTGCCATCATGGCCGTATTCATCGCGGGGCTCATGATAGGCCGCACGCCCGAGTACATCGGCAAAAAGATCGAGTCCTTCCAAATGAAAATGACGGCGATCGTGATTTTGGTAACGCCGTTCTTGGTTCTGGTCGGCTCCGCGATTGCGGTCATGACGGAATCGGGGCGGTTCGGCATCTTCAATCCTGGAGCGCATGGGTTCTCGGAAGTCTTGTATGCGCTCTCCTCGGCCGCCAATAACAATGGCAGTGCTTTCGCGGGCTTGTCTGCCAATACGCCGTTCTACAATTCGCTCCTGGCAGTGGTGATGTGGTTCGGGCGCTTCGCTTTCATCGTGCCCGTGCTGGCGATCGCCGGCTCGCTGGCAAAGAAGAAGCGCATTGAACCGACGGCCGGCACCCTGCCGACCCATGGGCCTCTATTCGTCGCACTCCTGGTCGGCACGGTGGTGCTGGTCGGCGCATTGACCTATGTGCCGGCGCTCGCGCTCGGGCCCGTTATCGAGCATCTGCAGCTATACGCGATTCATTGAAGGAAATAAAAAATCGTGGTTCGTAAATCCTTGCGCCTGTTTGATTCAAAGCTCGTCGGGCCGGCGATCGCCGATTCGTTTCGCAAACTCGCGCCTTTGACGCAGCTGCGCAACCCCGTAATGTTCGTGGTGTATGTCGGCAGCATTTTGACGACGATTTTATTTTTCCAAGCACTGCGCGGACAGGGCGAGGCGCCCACAGGCTTCATCTTTGCGATTGCCGCGTGGCTGTGGTTTACGGTGTTGTTTGCCAATTTTGCGGAGGCCTTGGCCGAAGGCCGCAGCCGGGCACAGGCGGCATCTCTACGGGGCCTGAAGCAAACGACGACGGCGAAAAAATTACAGGAGCCGAAATTCGGATCGAATTGGGTGCCGGTGCCGGCCACGGAGCTGCGAAAAGGCGATTTCTTTCTGGTCGAGTTTGGCAACGTCATCCCGGCGGACGGGGAGGTGGTGGAGGGCGTCGCGTCGGTGGATGAGAGCGCGATCACCGGCGAATCGGCTCCCGTGGTGCGCGAATCAGGCGGCGATTTCTCCGCCGTCACGGGCGGCACACGGGTGCTTTCCGACTGGTTGATCGTTCGCGTGGGCGTCAACCCCGGCGAGGCCTTCATCGACCGGATGATCGCGATGGTCGAAGGCGCCAAGCGGCAGAAGACGCCCAATGAAATTGCCTTGACCATTTTGCTCATTGCGCTGACGTTGGTGTTCTTGCTGGCGACTGCAACGCTGTTGCCTTTCTCGCTGTTCAGTGTCGCTGTCGCGAAATTGGGCGCGCCGGTCACGATCACGGTGTTGGTGGCCCTGCTGGTGTGCCTGATTCCAACCACCATCGGCGGGCTGTTGTCGGCCATCGGCGTCGCGGGCATGAGTCGCATGATGGCCTCCAATGTCATTGCGACATCGGGGCGCGCGGTGGAAGCCGCGGGTGATGTGGATGTGTTGCTCCTCGACAAGACGGGCACCATTACCTTGGGCAATCGACAGGCAGCAGCGTTTCTGCCGGCCGAGGGCGTGACCGAACAACAACTCGCGGACGCGGCGCAGCTAAGCTCGCTTGCGGACGAAACGCCGGAGGGCCGCAGCATCGTCGTGCTGGCCAAGCAGCGCTTCAATCTGCGGGAAAGAAGTCTAGGTCAGCTTGACGCGACCTTCGTTCCGTTCTCGGCGCAGACGCGAATGAGCGGGGTCAATCTGGGTACCCGGGAGATCCGCAAGGGCGCGGCGCAGGCGGTGCGCCATTACATCGAGACGCAGGGATTCACATTTCCCGCGAAAGTGGCCCAATCCGTCGACGAGGTTGCCCGCAAAGGCAGCACCCCGTTGGTGGTGAGCGACGGTGGCCGCGTCTTGGGAGTCGTGGAGCTCAAAGACATCGTCAAGGGGGGAATCAAGGAGCGTTTCGGCGAGCTGCGCCGCATGGGGATTCGCACCGTGATGATCACGGGGGATAACCGTTTGACGGCGGCGGCCATCGCGGCCGAAGCGGGAGTGGACGATTTTCTCGCCGAGGCAACCCCTGAGGCCAAACTGAAGCTCATCCGTCAGTATCAGACCGACGGGCGACTCGTGGCCATGACGGGCGATGGTACGAACGACGCGCCTGCATTGGCCCAGGCGGATGTCGCCGTCGCCATGAACTCCGGCACTCAAGCGGCGAAAGAGGCGGGCAACATGGTCGACCTCGATTCCAATCCCACCAAGCTGATCGAGATTGTCGAAGTGGGCAAGCAGCTGTTGATCACGCGGGGCTCGCTCACGACGTTTTCGATCGCCAATGATGTGGCGAAATACTTCGCCATTATCCCTGCCGCATTCGCGACCACTTATCCTCAGCTGGCCGCGCTCGACGTGATGCGCCTGACGAGCCCGAACTCGGCCATTCTTTCCGCGGTGATCTTCAACGCATTGATCATCGTCGCGCTGATCCCGCTGGCACTCAAGGGCGTCAAGTACCGTGCCTTGGGCGCCGCGGCATTGCTCCGGCGCAATTTGTTGATTTACGGCGTGGGCGGCATCGTCGTGCCGTTTGCCGGAATCAAGCTCATTGACATGGCGCTGACGACGCTGCGGCTGGTTTGAGGAGCCTATGAAAACGATGCTACGGCCTTTGTTCGTCTTGTTCGCTCTACTGACGGTGCTCACGGGTCTCGTCTATCCGTTGCTCATAACGGGCATTGGAAAAATCGCGTTTCCAAACCAGGTTTCAGGCAGCTTGGTGGTGCGGGGTGACAAAGTGGTGGGTTCGACGTTGATTTCTCAGTCCTTCCAAGATCCCAAATACTTTTGGGGCAGGTTGTCCGCGACTTCGCCCATGGCGAATAACGCGAGTGCCTCCGGTGGATCAAACTTCGGACCGACGAACCCTGCGTTGATTGAAGCGGTCAAGGCACGGATCGACGCCTTGAAGGCGGCTGATCCTGATAATACGTTGCCCATTCCGGTGGACCTGGTCACAGCCTCCGCCAGCGGGCTCGATCCTGATATCAGCCCGGCGGCCGCGCTTTATCAAGTGGCGCGCGTGGCGTGGGTGCGGCACATTGATCCGGCAAAATTGCGGGAGAGGGTGCTCGCGCAAGTCGAAGGTCCGCAGTGGGGCGTCTTCGGCGAAGCGCGCGTCAACGTATTGATGCTCAATTTAAGCTTGGATGGCGCGCCTTAACGGTTGACTTTGAATACCAGAGCGCCCCGCCCGGATCCTGACCTGCTGCTGGCAAAAGTCCAGCGGCAAGAAGCGCAGTCGCGACGCGGGAAATTGCGTATCTACTTCGGCTCCTCTGCGGGCGTCGGTAAGACCTACGCCATGCTGGTGGCGGCCAGAAAGCTCAAAGAGGACGGTCGGGATGTGGTGGTGGGTGTGGCCGAGACTCATGGCCGCCCCGAAACCGCGGCGCAGCTGGAAGATCTGGAAGTCCTGCCGCGCAAGGCAATTTCCTACCGCGGAAATGAGCTGCTCGAATTTGACATCGACGCGGCGCTCGAGCGCCACCCGGCACTGATTTTGGTGGATGAACTCGCGCATTCGAATGTGCAGGGCTCACGCCATCCCAAGCGCTGGCAAGACGTGGAGGAACTGCTGGGAGCCGGCATCGATGTCTTCAGCACGTTGAATGTTCAGCATCTGGAGAGTCTGAACGATGTGGTGGGCGGCATTACCCAGGTGCGCGTCTGGGAGACCGTTCCGGACACGGTGTTCGATGCGGCCGATGAGGTGGTATTGGTCGACATCCCCGCGGAGGAACTGCTGGCGCGATTGAAAGCCGGCAAGGTGTACGTGGAGGCGCAGGCTGAACACGCCGCGCATAACTTCTTTCGTAAGGGCAATCTCATGGCGCTGCGCGAACTCGCGCTGCGACGCACCGCGGACCGGGTCGAAGGGGATGTCCAAGCCTACCGCGCAGACCGGGCCATCGACTCGGTGTGGAAAACCGCCACCGCGCTGCTCACGTGTGTCGGCCCCGACCCCGGGGCCGAGCGAGTGGTGCGCGCCGCTGCGCGTCTGGCAAGTCAACTGAATGCCGATTGGCACGCCATCTATGTCGAAACCCCGGCGTTACAGCGCCTCTCGTCGGCGCGGCGCGAACGAATTTTGGCGACCTTAAAGTTGGCCCAGGAACTCGGCGCAACCACCGCTGTGATTGCGAACGCGCAAGTGGCCGAGAGCGTCGTGGCCTATGCGCGCAGCCACAACTTCTCGAAACTCGTGATTGGCCGCAACCCCGCCCGAACCCTGTGGCCCTGGCAAAGATCCAGCGGGCAAAAACTGGCTTTACTGGCGCCGGACATTGACTTGATCGAGATTGGCCGCACTCAAGACACCGCGCAAGGCGATTCTGCGAGAAACGCGGCGTCATTCCATGGCGATGTTGGCCCTGAACTGAATGGCCGGCGAAGAGCGAAAAAGCTGCGCTACCTATGGGCCACGCTCGCCTGTATTGCAGTAACCGCAGGATCGATGCCGCTTGCGGCGCATTTTGATCGCTCGAACATCGTGGCGATCTTCATCCTGGCCGTGGTGTTGGTAGGGGTTCGATTGGGACGGGGGCCCGCGGCGCTATCCGCCGTATTGAATGTGGCCGCCTTTGATTTCTTTTTCGTGCCGCCCCGTTTTTCGTTCGCCGTGAGCGACGTTCAGTACTTGCTGACGTTTTTCATCATGCTGGCGGTCGGACTCATTGCCGGGCAGCTCACGGCGGGTCTGCGGTTTCAGGCGCGCGTCGCCTCGCACCGTGAGGAGCGCGCCGGATCGCTTTACGAGATTGCCCGTGACTTATCGGGCGCCATGCAAATCGATGAAGTGATCAAGATCAGCCGCGAGTCCGTCGAGAGAACCTTTCGCGCAACCGTTGCCATATTGCTGCCCGACCAGAGCGGGCAGATCGTCATGCCGACACCCGGCGTGAGCCCGAATTCCGCCGACAAACCGCTCGCCATCGAGATTGGGATTGCTCAATGGGCGTTCGACCGGGGCCAGCCTGCGGGATTCAGCACCGATACACTGCCCGGCAGCGAGGTTCTTTATATCCCGCTGCGCGCCCCGACCCGTGCCCGCGGCGTACTCGCCGTGAATGCGCACACTCGCAGGCTCCTGCGCATTCCGGAGCAAAGGCAGCTGCTCGATACATTTGCCGCGCTGATCGCAATCGCACTCGAGCGCGTGCACTATGTCGGCGTGGCACAGGGTGCTCTGGTGAGCATGGAATCGGAGCGCTTGCGCAATTCGCTGCTCGCCGCACTTTCGCATGATTTGCGCACGCCGCTCACGGTCTTGGTCGGCCTGGCGGAGTCCTTATGCCTTACCAAACCTGAATTGTCGGCGGCGCAACGCGAAACCGCCGAGGCGATCACCGAGGAGGCGCATCGCATGAGTGCACTCGTGAGCAATCTGCTCGACATGGCGCGCATCGAGAGTGGGGGAGTGAAGCTGAATCTCGAGTGGCAACCGCTTGAAGAAGTGGTCGGTACGGCACTCGAGGCGACCCGCAGCATTTTGAAACAACACCACGCCGACATACACCTGCCTCGCGACTTGCCGCTGCTGCGATTCGATGCGCTGTTGATCGAGCGTGTGCTGGTAAACCTGCTGGAAAATGCGGCGAAGTACACGCCTGCGGGTAGTACCGTGACCGTCTCCGCCGAGGTTCTCGCCGATCAACTGAGCATCTCGGTATCCGACAATGGCCCGGGGCTGCCGCCCGGCCGTGAGGATGCGGTGTTCGAGAAATTTGCCCGCGGTCAGCGTGAATCGGCCACACCGGGCGTCGGCTTGGGCCTCGCGATCTGCCGCGCCATCATCGACTCGCACGGGGGGAAGATCATGGGTTTCAATAAACCCGGCGGCGGGGCGACCGTGAATTTCACTTTGCCGCTCGGCCATCCGCCGGCGGCTGAAATTGAATCCGAGTCGCCTGCAAAGTGAGCCGGCCTGCAAAGTGAGCCGGCCGGCAAGTTCAGCGCGAAACCAAGCGCCCCTTTGCCTCGTCATAAGGAATCCACAGTTGGCTCGATTGAGCGCATTCATAGCCGTAGCGGAACAACGAGCGCACTGTTTCGGCATGGAAATCAAACGGCGCGGCCGTCGGGTAGGTGATTGGAATCGCCGCGTACTGGAACCTCGCGCCCTGCAGCTCGGCATTGGCCGCGGTCAGTTCAAGCGTGGTCCTTAGCATGTGGTTCAGTCCCGTGGAAACGCTCCGCGTTACAATCGCCCTGGTTCGGAGCCGTATCGGCAGAGGCGCTTCGCTCAACCGTCCATCGACGATGACGTACACCGACGCGCTGCGCGACAATGGCAAGGGCACGACGAACGGCGCCGTAATCGTCCCATCGACATGGACTTCGTCGTAGAGTGCTTCTTGCTCTTGCACGTGAATGACGACCGGCGGAAACATCCCGGGCACGCTGGCCGAGGCCACCAGGACATCTCGAAAGAGCTCTCTTGCACCAGGGCCGCCGTTCATGGCAATGGATCCCAGGTCCCACACCACGGGCTCTCCAGTGCCGACATCGGTGGTGGCCACGAGCAGCAGCCGCCCCGTAGCCGCCTCGCGCGCCACCGCCTGAATCAAGGCATCGGTGGCGTATCGGTCTACCAGTTCTTTCAGCGGCGCGCCCCGATAGATGCTCGAGCCAAAGAGCGCTCCCAAGCCGCGGGATTGCAGCAAGTGTTCCGCGGTTCCCGTGGTGTAGATCTCGATGAGATGCTCGTCCCATTCCGGACCCAGAAAGGCGTAGGGAGCGATCAGGGCGCCGGCGCTCACGCCGGTCACCACGGAGAACTGCGGCCGTAATCCTGAGCGCGTGAGGCCGACCAGTGCACCGGCGCCAAATGCGCCGTCGGCGCCGCCCCCGGTGAGTGCCAGAACGTTGAGCGGTTCATCCGCGCGCAGCGCATGAAGCCGCTGCGCAACGTTTTGTGCAGAAAGAGTCGAGAATCGCCGATCAGCGCCCAGCGTGCGTATTGCATTCGGCGCATCGCTTTGAACCGGCGAGGTCGCTTCCCGAATGACGAGCGGCGAACACCCCAGCAGAAGCAGGCTCACCGCGCTGAGCAAGGCCGCAATCATGTAACGTTGTTGCACGGGAATTCACTCCTTATCGCGCAATGCGCGGCGAGCGTAATGTGTAACGGCACTGAGAAGCGCGGGCAGTCCGCCGACTGCACCGAGCGAGCCGATCGTCGCGATGACATCGATGGCCTGAACGAAGTTTCCCCAGTACGGGCCCATGGCGGTGCCGATGCGCGCCCTCATGGTATTCGCGCCACCTTCACCGCTGGCTCACCGCTCAGAGGCTGACCCACGCCACCCAGGGCTTTGTAGATGGCGACGACGGAGACATTCACCGCAGTTTCGGCCTGAGCCACGGAATCTTCTGCGTCGAGCTGCGTGCGCTGCGCGTCCAGCAGCACCAGGAAATCCGCGACGCCCTCACGATATTGAATTTCGGCGAGCTCCGCGGCGCGCCGCGAGGCTTGAGCCTGCTCGTTGAGGCTCTTAAGCTGCGATTGCCGCGAGCTGTAGGCGACGAAACTGTTTTCAGTATCCTCGAGCGCCAGCAGCACGACTTTCTCGTAATTGGCCGCCGCGGCGTCGGATTGTGCTTTGCTGGCGCGCAGCCGCGCACGCACGGAGCCAAAATCGAATGCGGCCCAGCTTACCGTCGGGGTGATGGACCACGCGCGGGCGTTATCGTTGGCCCCGGTGCCGAACAGCCTGCCCACGTCCCCCGAGAGAAATCCGACGAAACCCGTCACGTTGACGCGGGGAAAAAGATCGGCTGTCGCCACGCCGACCCGGGCTGTCGCAGCGGCGAGCTGGCGTTCTGCGGCGCGAACATCGGGTCGGCGACGCAGCAGCTCGGCGGAATCGCCGATGGGAAGCGCTTTGGCGTAAGTGGCAACCGCCGCCGGGCGAAGCTCCTCATCCAGTTGGCCCGGCCGTTCAGCAATCAGCACAGCCAGCCGATAGCCCGCCTGCTTCTCGGCGGCCTCGAGCGCCGGAATCGTCGCCTCAGTGGCCTTGAGGCGCGCGCGGCTGCGTTGCACATCGAGTTCCGAGCCACGGCCCGTCTCGTCAAGAAGTTGCGTGAGCTCCAGGGTTTGATGTTCGGTGGCCAGATTTTCTCGCGCCACGGCAAGGCGTTTCTGCGCACCTCGAAGCTCAAAGTAATTGCGCGCAACCTCGGCGGCGACCGTAACTTGCGCATCTTGATAGTTGGCGCGTTCGGCGCCCAAATCGTCGCGCGCGGCCTCGACCGAGCGGCGCACATGGCCGAATAAATCGATCTCCCATGCGGCATCGAATCCCAAACTGTCGCTCTGCGCATTGATGCGACCGGGACCGAATCCGGGCTGCTGCTGATCGAAATGCGAGTACGTGCCGTCCAGCTGTACGTGCGGTGCGTAATCGAGGTTCTTCTCGACGAAGACCGCGCGGGCGGCTTTGACTCGATCGTACGCGGAGCGCAGATCCAAATTGGCCGCCAGCGCGCGGCGCACCAGCGTATCGAGCTCGATGTCGTCAAACTCCTGCCACCACAGCGCCTCCGGCGTCTGCGCGACGAACGCGGTCGACTGCGCGTTCCGCACGACAGCCGGCGCGGTCTGCGGCGCGCGATAATTGGGGCCGACAGCGCATGCGCTCGAGAGCAGCGCTCCTAAGGCAATGGCAGACATATTTTTCATTAGCAGTACCTTCATCAATGACGCTCAACCCGTTTCATCGCTAAGCGGCTGTTCGAGGAGCACCGGTGCAGCCGTGGACGCCTTGGCGGCGCGTGCACGCTGCGAGAGCCTGCGAACCAGGACGTAGAACAGCGGTGTCAGGATGAGCCCGAAGACGGTTACACCCAGCATCCCGGAGAACACAGCGATACCCATAGCGTGACGCATTTCCGCGCCCGCGCCCGTCGATGTGACCAGAGGCACCACTCCCATGATGAAGGCGAGCGAGGTCATCAAGATCGGGCGCAGCCTCAGGCGTGCGGCGTTGAGTGCAGCCTGTAGGGGCGGGACGCCTTCGAGTTCCTGGTCTCTCGCGAACTCCACGATGAGGATCGCGTTTTTACTGGCGAGGCCCACGAGCACGATCAGGCCGATCTGCGTGAAGATATTGCTGTCGCCGTGCGTCAGCTCAACCCCGGTGATGGCCGACAGAAGCACCATCGGCATGATCAGGATGACCGCCAACGGCAGGCTCAAGCTCTCGTACTGCGCCGCGAGCACCAAGAACACCAGCAGCACCACCAACGGGAAAATGAGCACCGCGGTGTTGCCGGCGAGTATTTGCTGGTAGGTCAGTTCCGTCCATTCGAAGCTCATGCCGTTGGGCAGCTCTTGCCGCGCCAGCCGCTCCATTGCCGCCTGTGCCTGGCCTGAACTGAAGCCGATATTAGGTCCGCCATTGATCTCGGCGGTGGGGTAAGAGTTGTAGTGCATGACGCGATCAGGACCGGAAGTGTGCTTGACGGTCACGAAGGATCCCAAGGGGATCATGTCGCCCGCGGCGTTGCGGGTCTTGAGTTTCACGACATCTTCGGCCTGCAGCCGGAAATTGGGTTCGGCCTGGGCTGTCACCGGATACGTGCGCCCAAATGCATTGAAGTCATTCACGTACAGGGAGCCCAAATACACTTGCATGGTGTCAAAGAGCTCTTGCACCGACACCCCTTGCGACTTCGCCTTCTCTCGATCCACATCGGCATCGACTTGCGGAACATTGACCTGGTAGCTGGAAAAAAGGCCGTGCAGTTCGGGGCTCTCATTGCCCTTGGCCATCAAGTTCTGCGTCTGCTGGTAGAGTTCCTCGAAGCCCAAGCCTGCGCGATCCTCAATCTGCATGCGAAACCCGCCGATGGTTCCTAGGCCGTTGACGGGCGGCGGCGGGAACACGGCGATGAAGGCCTCCTGCAAGTTGGCGTACTGCTGATTGAGCGCGGCAGCGATCGCGCCGGCGGACTGATCCTTGGACTTGCGCTCCTCGAAGGGCTTCAAGGTCACGAACACGATCCCCGAGTTGGGACTGTTGGTAAACCCATTGATGCTGAGGCCGGGGAAAGACACCGCGTGATCGACGCCGGGCTGCTTGAGGGCAATCTCACCCATGCGGCGGATCACGTCCTCGGTACGATCGAGCGTCGCCGCGTCGGGGAGCTGCGCGAAGCTCACGAGATATTGCTTGTCCTGCGGCGGAATGAAGCCGGTCGGAGTTCGCGCAAAGCCCAGGTAGGTAAGCCCAATCAACCCGGCATATATAAAGAGTGCGACGCCGCCGGCGCGCACGACGCGGCCCACGCCGCTGACGTAGCGTGCTGAGAAGCGCGCGAAGAAGCTGTTGAACGGGCGGAAGAATCCGCCGAGCAAGCGATTGAGGATGCGGGTCAGACGATCAGGCGGCGCGCCATGTTCTTTCAGCAGCAGCGCGGACAGCGCCGGTGAGAGCGTGAGGGAGTTAAACGCGGAGATCACCGTGCTGATGGCGATGGTCAAGGCGAACTGCTTGTAGAACTGGCCGGTGAGCCCGCTGATGAACGCGGTGGGCACGAACACCGCGCACAGCACCAGGGCCGTGGCGATGATGGGCCCCGTGACCTCGCGCATCGCCTGCCGCGTGGCCTCGATGGGCTTCAGGCCGTTGGTGATATTGCGCTCGACATTTTCGACCACCACGATGGCATCGTCGACGACAATGCCGATGGCGAGCACCAGGCCGAACAGCGACAGCGCGTTCAAGCTGAATCCAAAGAGGTGCATGACCGCGAAAGTTCCCACCAGCGACACCGGCACGGCAATCAGCGGAATCACGGAGGCGCGCCAGGTCTGCAGAAAGACGATGACCACCAACACCACCAGCAGGATGGCCTCGAGCAGCGTGTGCACCACCGCATGAATGGAGCCCCGCACGAACACAGTGGGGTCGTAGACGATTTGGTAGTCGATGCCTTGCGGAAAGTCGCGCTTCAGTTCCTGCATCTTCGAGCGCACCAGTTCGGAAATCGCGATCGAGTTGCTGCCGGGTCGCTGAAAAATCGGAATTGCGGCGGCCGCCTTATTATCGAGCAGCGAGCGCAGCGCATAGGTGTCGGCGCCGAGCTCAATGCGCGCCACGTCCTTCAAGCGCGTGACCTGGCCGGCGGCACCGGCTTTGACGATGATGCTGCGAAAATCTTCCTCGCTGGTAAGCCGCCCCTTGGCGTTGATCGCGACCTGAAATTCCGTCGCGCTCGGCAGCGGCGGTGCGCCGAGCTGGCCCGCAGCGACCTGTATGTTCTGCTCGCGGATAGCTTTTACGACATCATCCGCCGTGAGGCCGCGGCTCGCGACCTTCTCCGGGTCCAGCCAGACGCGCATCGAGAACTGGCCGGCGCCGAACACCTGCACATCGCCCACGCCGTCCAAGCGAGCGAGTTCGTCCTTGACGCGAAGCAGCGCGTAGTTCGACAGATACAGCGTGTCGTAGCGATTGTCCGGAGAGACCAAGTGCACCACCAGGGTCAGGTCCGGAGAGGCCTTGTTGGTGACAACGCCCAGACGTTGTACGACGTCGGGGAGTTTGGGCAGCGTCTGCGATACGCGGTTCTGCACTTGGACCTGCGCCTTGTCGATGTCGGTGTTCAGCGCAAACGTGATGGTGAGGGTCATCACGCCGTCGGCAGTCGCTTGTGAGGATTGATACAGCATCCCCTCGACGCCGTTGATCGACTGCTCGAGCGGGCTCGCGACGGTCTCGGCAATGACCTTCGGGTTGGCCCCGGGATAGGTCGCCTTCACAATCACCGTCGGCGGCACCACTTCCGGGTACTCGCTGATCGGAAGCTTGGGCAAGGCGATCAGGCCGGCGAGGAAAATGAGGGCTGAGAGCACGCCGGCAAAAATCGGACGGCTGATAAAGAATTGCGAAAGTTTCATACGAGTCCTGCGCTAAACGTCGGCTGAAATTCAGCGAGTCACGTGAAGGGCGACGGCCGCCTGGGCGAGCCGCGAGACCCCATCGACGGGGCTCGTCGTTGGTGCGGGGGCCGATGGTGCGGGACTTGCCGGTCCCGGGCCCGGCTGCGCCGCCACTTGGCTCAAGCCGCCGCCCTCCGCATCACGCATGGCGACGCGCGTGGGCGCGACGCTCTGCCCGGGCCGCACATGCTGCAGACCGTTGACGACGATGAGATCGTTCGGGGCGAGGCCGCGCGTCACGACGCGCAGGCCGTTGATTTCAGGGCCGAGTTCGACGAGGCGGTACTCGATGTGGTTGTCCTTGGTCAACGTCAGCACGTATTTCTTGGACAGATCCGTACCCACGGCGCGATCCTCGATCAAGACACTTTCATGGTCTTCCCCGCCGACGAGGCGCACGCGCGCAAACAGGCCCGGCGTGTAACGGCCATCGGGGTTTGCAAGCGCGGCGCGGGCACGAATGGTCCCCGTGGTCGCATCGACCTGATTGTCGATGAAGTCGAGCTGCCCCGGATGCGGGTAGCCGTTCTCATCAACGAGCCCGATATAGACGTCGGAGTCACCGCCACGCGTGCGCGGCTGATCGTGCTTCGCCTTCGCGTAGCGCAGGTAAGTCTGCTCATCGGCGTCGAAGTAGACGTAAACCGGATCGTCGGAAACGAGCGTGGTCAGAAGACTGGCGCTGGTCACGAGGTTGCCGGCGGTGATGATCGCGCGCGACACGTGACCGTCGATCGGCGCGCGCACTTCGGTGAATTCGCGATTCAAACGCGCTTCCTGCAGGGAGGCGTCGATCGAGCCCAAGGCTCCCTGGGCCGAAGCTTCGGACGCCACCTGCCGCTCGTACTCTTCACGCGAAATGGCGTGCGCACCGATCAGCCGTTCGGCGCGCGCGCGGTTGGCCTTGGCAAGATCGAGGTCCGAAACGCTGCGGGTGCGCTCTGCGGCCAGGCGCTCGACTTCCGCTTGAAACGGGCGCGGATCGATCTGGAATAAGAGTTGGCCTTTCTTGATGCGTGCGCCATCGGTGAAGGCAACGCGATCGATGAAGCCGCTGACGCGCGGATGGATTTCCACCGTATTCACGGCCTGCAAGCGGCCGCTGAATTCCTGCCATTCACGCAGCGGCCGGTGGATCACCTCGGCGACCGTCACTGCAGGCAGGGCAGTGTTGCCCGCTGCCTGCGGCTTGGCGCGCGAGTGCCCGGTGACGGAAAACAGCAGAAACACTGCGAGCGCGGTGAGGCCGAGTAAAACAGACATGGACGTCTTGCTAAGATTCAATTGCTTGAGCGGCACGTACGACTCCGATCGGATATTCGAATTCCCAAACCCCGGACCATTCCGGGCGACCCGCGAACTGACGCTGCGCCGCCCCAAGAGCCCTCCTTTTTGGAGAACTTGACTTGCAGTTGAAACACACCGATGCTATGCCACGTGTGTTACCGGTCAGTAACGCTATGTCATACGTTAATGACCGGTCAGTCACATGTCAAGTGGAGCGATCTCATGAACCTGCCGAAAACGACGCAAGTGTCTGTAAAAGAAGAAGTTATTTCTTCAGGGCCCAAGTCGCGAGTGCGTGATCGCATCATGCGAACGGCCAGCGATCTCTTTTATCGCCACGGCATTCGCGCCGTCGGCGTGGATACGATCGCCTGTGAAGCCGGTACCAACAAGATGAGCTTCTACCGCAATTTCGCCTCCAAGGACGAACTGGTCGCGGAGTATCTACGAAGCGAGGAACGCGAGGGCATGCTCTGGTGGGATGAAACCATCGCGGCGCACGCCGGCAATCCGCGCCTGCAGGTTGAGGCGCTGTTCGACATGTTGGTGGAGAACAATTGCGAAGAAGATTCGCGCGGCTGCGCTCTCGCCAATGCGGCCGTGGAAATCACCGAGCCGGACCATCCGGCGCGCCCGGTGATCGAGAAGTACAAGGCAGATATGCGCCGGCGCTTTCGCCAGCTCGCGCGCGAGATGGGCGCCCGCGAACCCAATGCGCTGGGCGATTCGCTGATGCTGTTATGGGAAGGTGCCTATGTGGCTCGCGTCACCATGGGCGCGGATGGCCCGGTGCAAGGTGCCGCCAAGGCGGCGCGGGCGTTGATTGCGGCATACACCGACTGAATGAAAGCAATCATAACCGGAGCCACCGGCATGGTTGGGGAAGGTGTTCTGCTCGAGTGCCTCAAAGCTCCCGAGGTAGAACAGGTTTTGGTCATCAATCGAAAGCCCGGTGGCGTATCGCACCCGAAGCTGCGTGAAATCCTTCACGGCGACTTTTTCAACCTGCTGCCGATCGAGCGACAATTGACGGGATTCGACGCCTGTTTCTTTTGTCTGGGCGTATCTTCCGTCGGCATGAGCAAAGAGGAATATAGGCACATTACCTACGACCTCACGTTGAACGTGGCGCAGCTATTGGCGAAATTGAATCCAGCCACGACCTTTTGCTATGTCACGGGTGCAGGCACTGACAGCAGTGAACAAGGGAGCGTTGCCTGGTCGCGCGTAAAAGGCGCGACCGAGAATGCCTTGCTGCGGCTGTTCAAACGGGCCTATATGTTTCGCCCTGGCTTTATGAAAGCGACGCCGGGCCAGAACAATGTAAAACGTTACTACACGCTTATTGCCTGGCTCTATCCCATCGGCAGGGCACTGTATCCCGCGGGCTTTTGTACATTGCAGGAAGTGGGGCTGGCGATGATCAAGGCAGCTGCCAAAGGCTACCCCAAACAGATTCTTGAAGTGAAGGACATCGTGGCGCTGGCAGGAAGTAACGGGCAATGAAATGAAGGTAGGATTCATTGGATTAGGCCAGATGGGATCCGGCATGGCAGCGAATCTGCTTCGGGGGTCATTTAACATTACGCGATCCGGGATTTGAAAAAACTACAAGCATTGTCTCGATGCGCGTGACGATGCAAACTCCATAGTGACCGTATGCACACCGCATAACGAGGCACTATTCGAATGCTCTCCGTCGCACCCTCCCCGATATTAACTTTCGAAAAGGTTCTGCGTGCTTTCGGTACCGGCGGTTTCACGTATGCCGACGTTGTGGTGCAGCTGGAGCGGCTGCTCGCGATCGGTGCATCCCCAACCGCGATGTTGGAAGCTCTGCAGCGCCGCGAGCGAATCGAACCGTTTCCGGAGTACGCGCACGTCGAGGTGGTCCGTCTGCTGAATGCGGCCATCGCAAAGAGCGCGAACGAGGCCCTGATATCAGGGGCGCAGTCCGAGCCGGACGAGGCGCAAGATCAAAGCCCTGATTCAGTTCTTGCGGAGGATGCGCCTGAGTCGCACCACAGCCAGCGCAGGGACCTCGATGCGGCATCGGCCGAGAGCATCGCCTCAAACGAAGCGGTGCGCACACGCGGTGAGGAGATGCTGCGCGAATCGAAGCGCCACCAAGCCGAGATGAGAGCCATGCGGGATACGCTTGCCGCACGCGACGCCACCATCGCCCAGGTGCTGAACTCTCTCGGAGAGCGGGATGCTCAACTCGCGGAGTTGCAGCAACAACACGCGAAAGTAGTCTCCATGTTGGAAGCGCGTGCCGGCGCCGGGACCCAACTGGGAGCTGATTTGCGGGCGCTTCAGGCGCGTTCCGCTACGCTCGCCGCGGAACTCGCGACTGCACGCGCGGCTCTTCAATCGGAACAAAACAAGAGCCGGGGCTTCGACAAGGCATGGGCCGAGAGCCTCGCATCAAATGAAGCAGCGCGTTCGCGCGCCGATGAAGCGCTGCTTGAAGCCAAGCGATACCAAACCGACTCGCGGGCCTTGCGAGAAACGCTGGTGGCCCGTGAAGCCACGATCGCTCAAATCAAGCGCTCGCTCGGCGAGCGCGATGCTCAGCTCGCGGCTTTGCAGCAAGAACACGCGAAAGTCGTCCCCATGCTGAAGGCGCGCGCCGACGCAGGCGCACAGCTGGGGGCTGAGTTGCCGGCGGCCCGCATGCGGGCCGACGCGATTGGCCTGGAGCTGAAAGCGAGTAAAGAAGCGGCCGCGCTGCTCAGCGCCCAGCTCACCCGGAGCGAGTCCGGTCTGAATGCTGCGCGAAGGGAACTAGGCGCTCTGAAGACACAGTTGAACTCTCAGCTGGAGTTGTTGCGGAGTCGGGACTGGCAGCGCGGCTTCGATCAGAACCTGTGCCAAGAATTGGATGCGCGGGCCCAAGCCGCAGAGGCGGCACTCGCAACGGCCGCAGCGCCGGTGCCCGGCGCAGGAATTGGCGGCCAAGGGGTAAGCGCTCCCCCGGTACGCCGGCTAGGCCAACGATGGACTTCGATCGCTCGTCCCGTGATGGCGGGCGTGGCCGTTGCGGTAATGGCAGTGGCCGCTTGGTTTTTGGTGCAGCATGCGTCAGCGCCCAAGGAAGCACCGATAGCCGCGGCCGCAGCAGTTCCGGAGCCGGGCACGGTAATTCGGGATTGCCCAACCTGTCCTGCCATGGTGGTGTTGCCCGGGGGGCGATTCAAACAAGGGTCGCTGCGCGCGGAGAGCGGCGCGACGGCGTTCGAAACGCCGCTGCATTGGGTAGCCATCGGCCCTTCGTTGAGCATGTCGTCGAATGCCGTTACGGTGGACGACTTCCAACAATTCATCGCGGACACCGGTTCGGACATGCGAGGCTGCGATACCTACGACGGCGACTGGAAGCGTCGGCCCGACAGCAGTTGGAGAAATCCGGGGTTTTCGCAGACCGGAACGCACCCCGTGACCTGTGTGTCGTGGAATGACGCCAAGGCCTATGCTCGGTGGCTGTCGGCGAAGACCGGCCGCTCGTACCGGCTGCCGAGTGCATCGGAATGGGAATATGCCGCACGCGCCGGCGGCGAGGCTGTGCAGCCGTGGAGCGCAGACGGGTCGG
>Ga0193728_1000571_pt1 | contig 17974 bp, 19 predicted proteins | sample U1c1metaG_FD_143037 | JGI IMG/M metagenome (GOLD analysis project Ga0193728, IMG submission 143037) | Soil microbial communities from a riparian zone of the East river system, Colorado, United States - U1c1 | ecosystem: Environmental > Terrestrial > Soil > Riparian zone | place: USA: East River...
GGAACCAAGCGCATCGGCCACTCCGGCCGCAGTCTCAACGCGACGCCTGCTGCACCGCTGGGGCGCGCGCACGCACCTGCGCTAATCTGCCCGCGCTCTAACCGAGCGTCAGCGTCTTCAGTGGCCGCAGCAGCACACCCTCCGAGGCGACTTCAAGCGGCGAGAGAACTTCCTTATTCGCCGTCGGTGTCGTCAGCATCACAATCTTTACGCCTCGGCGAACGCCCGGCTTTTCGGCGAGCAGCAGCACGTTGCGCCCCCACATCGTCTCGCCGTCGACCTGCGCCGTGTAGCTCACCTGGTAGGCCGGCACCGTGTTGACGCGCGTCTTGCCCTCTGCCTGCAACGCGAAGTCCTTGTACTGTGAGCGCAGCTCGCGGACGTAGCCCGCGGCGTACAGCGGCAACTCTCCCGTCACTTCACCCGAGTACGCAGGCAGCACGAGCGGTTCGAGCACGAACGAGTCCTCGAGCCGGCCGTCGGAGGTGTGACGCTCGAGCCTCACGTACTCGCCCGGCAGCGGATGCACGCGAGCAAGGCCGCGGTAGGAGAAGCTCAGCGGGACGGCGCCGCCCTGCGAGTAGTGCGCGTTCTCGAGCGTGAAGAAGGCGCCGATTGCGAGCGCGATCAGCCCGAGCGCGCCGGCGCGAACGACGATGCGCGTAAGCCGCGATGCGGCGCGCCAGCGAGGCGAGAGCAGGCGTCCAAGCGTCGGCCCGTACTCCGGCTTGATCGGCACCGCGACGATCCTCGGCCTCGCTTACTCGCCGATCGAGAACAGCGCTTCGAGATCGTGGCTCGAGAACGCCGCGAACGCGACCATCGTCTGCGTACGCGAGACGCCCGAGAGGCCGCCGATCTCAGCCGTAACGACATCCGCGAGCTGCTCGTGGTCCGGCACCCGAACGATCGCGACGAAATCCCACTCGCCCGTGACCGAGTACGCCTCCGCGACGCCATCGATGTCGGCTAGCGCACCGCCGAGTGTCGAGAGCGCGTCGCGCTCGGCCTCGATCAGGACAACAGCGTTAGTCATTGCCATTCGAAACCGATCATAGGGACCTTGCGAGCGATCGCGAGCGCCGCCAAGACGCCCTGCGGCCGCTCACGCCCTCGCGTCCCGAATACGGGCCAGCCCGAGCCCGAAAAGGAGCCCGAGCACGACACCGACGACGCCGGTCAGCCAGCTTGCTGCCGGGCGCACGAGTAGCTCAAGACTCGTCCCACGGACAATCCAAGCCACCTTCGGCACGACAAAAGGGAGCGCGAGCATCAGCACCGCGAGCGCACTCGCGCCGAGCAGGTCACCCTCGTAGTAGTCCGACCGACGCGCAGCAACGAGGTCCGGCACGGCCCATCCCGCGAGCAGCGCGAGCGCTCCAGCATTGCCTCCGGTGACGACCGGCACGGGATAGACCGCCAGCGCGACGAGCGCACCCGCCGCGCCACCGCCAAAAAACAGCGCGAGCACAACTGGCGCCCCGTGGCGTCGCTCGAGCAGCCAGCCAAACACCGCCACGACGAGCAACGTAAAGAATGCGTACCAGCCATTCAGATACGAGACCTGACTGCTAAAGATCTTCCACCAGTCGCCGTGCAACGGGCCGAGCAGCAGCAGCTTGCCTGACGCGACGTATCCGGCGCGCAGCAGGATCCAAATTACTGCGCTCGCCGCGACAATCGCGATCGTCGCGTACGGGCGCACGCCGAACCCGCCGCTCGGCGCAATCGAGGCCAGCCACGACGGCGCGCGCTCGCGCGAGGCCGCCTCGCTGCCGCCTGAGCGCGGCGCGAGCCGCCCGAGCAGCCCACTGCGCGCGCGGCTCGGTCCCGCCGCGCTCGGCAGCTTCGGCGCGCGGCGTCGCAGGCGGTGCCCGCAATACGGGCACTCCGTGATGTACGGGCTCACCTCGGATCCGCAGTGCTTGCAGACGATGAACAGATCCGCGCCTGGAGACATCTCAGATCATTCTATGGACCTGTCGACCGCCGCAGAGGAGCCTTTGCGATACTCAGAGCATGACCCTTGGATACGACCAGAAGCTCTACATACTCGCCTTCGACCACCGCGGCTCCTTTCAGAAGAAGTTCTTCGGGATCCAGGGCGAGCCCGACGCGGAGCAGACCGCGATCATCGCCGACGCCAAGCACCTCATCTTCGAGGGGATGCTCCAGGCCGTCGGCTCAGGCGCCGACGCATCGGTCACGGGCGTGCTCGTCGACGAGCAGTTCGGCTCAACCGTTCCTGAGGAGGCGCACGCAGGCGGCCTCAAGCTCGCGATGCCCGCCGAGCGCTCCGGGCAGAACATGTTCGACTTCCAGTACGGCGAGGACTTCGGCGAGCACATCCTCAAGTTCGACCCTGACTTCACGAAGGTGCTCGTCCGCTACAACCCCGACGGCGACGCTGAGGAAAACCGCGTCCAGCTCGGCAAGCTCAAGAAGCTGAGCGACTGGCTCAAGCAGAACGAGCGCAAGTTTCTGTTCGAGCTACTCGTGCCCGCCGAGGACGCGCAGCTCGAGTCCGTCGATGGTGACGCCGACCGCTACGACGCCGAGCTGCGTCCTGAGCTGATGCGCCGCGCGATCGCCGAGATCCAGGACGCCGCGATCGACGTCGACATCTGGAAGATCGAGGGCGTCGACGAGCGCTCTGACTGCGAGATGCTCGTCGCGCAGGCTCGCGCCGGCGGGCGCGACGGCGTCGTCTGCGTCGTGCTTGGCCGCGGCGCCAACGACGAGAAGGTCGACCAGTGGCTGCAAGCCGCTGCGCCCGTCGACGGCTTCGTCGGCTTCGCGATCGGCCGCTCGATCTGGTGGGATCCGCTGAAGGCATACGTCGACGGCAAGATCGACCGCGCCGCAGGCGCCGCCAAGATCGCCGAGAACTACCTGCGCTTCGTCCAGGTCTACGAGCGCGCCGAGGGCAAGGCCCCTGTCGCTTCCTGAGGCGCCGTCGTGAAAATGAGACAAAGCCTCTCCGATTGGGAGCAGGCTTTTGTTAAAGAGATCTCACTCGACAGGCATCGGCGCGATTCGCTGCGCCGCACGGCCGAGCAGCGCACGCTCAAACGCGAGGTCGACCGCCGTCACAAGCGCGGCTCCGTGCGCTTCGTTCTGCTCGTGCTGACGCTGATCCTGACGGCCGTGATCGTCACAGTCGTCATGTTCCGCACGCTCTACCTACTGCTCGGCTGAGGCACCCCTACAGGCGCCGACCGGCTCAGCTCTCGCCGAGCTCCCCGAGCGCATCGCTGACCTCGGCCGTCACCTTGTCGTCGCTGACCGAGTCCTCGACGAGGATCGTGCCGTCCTCGCGATGAATCTCCAAGTAGATCTCCTTGCGGAAGACCGGGATCTCCTGCGGCGCCTGGATGCCGATGCGCACCTTCTCGCCCATGACCGAGAGCACCGAAACCTCTACGTCATCGCCGATCATGATGCTCTGGTTGGACTTACGCGTCAGAACCAGCATGCAGTGCACCTTCCTGTTGGCCGCTCACCCAGCGTTACCCCCGACCGCCGGTGTGTTAAGCATAGTCTCAGGTCCGGGGGAAAGCGAGCCATTCCAGCACGCTCCAGCGCGAAGTGGACGGAGCGCTCGCACGATGCGCTAGTCTCCCGGACCGTCCATGCCACGTAAATCCCTGCGCCCGAACCTCAACCAAATCCGCGCCTGGGTACGACAAGGTCGTACCGACGCATGGGTCGCCCATCAGCTGGAGGTCAGCGTGCGCGACATCGAGCAGTTCAAGCGTCAGAACGATCGCCGCCGAGCTCGAGGCCGCTGAGGCCGAGGCCGAGCGCGAGGCCGAGCGCGCCAAGGCAGAAGCCGCCGAGAAGGCCGCGCAGGAACCCGAGCAGGACGAGGATGAGGAGGCGGCCAAACCGCGCGCACGACGCAGACGCGGCGGGCGTGGGCGCCGCGTGCTCGGCTCAAAGTCTGCCGCTGGACCGCTCGAGGGCACGTTCGACCACGGCGAGGAGGGCTATGGCTTGTGGCTCGATCCGGCGATCCAGGACAACGCGATCTACGCCGAGCACTGGGCAGGGCACAGGACGGTCGAGGTAGCAGTCGAAGAGGATTGCATCGTCATTCGCCGCAGCGGCGCTGACGACTAGCAAGCGCCGCTAAGCGCTGACCTCGCGCCTGCCGCCCGCGTAGTCGGCGGCCTCGCGCAGGTAGCGCCCGAACGCTGCATCGACGACGACGCCAGCCTCCCACGCCCACGGATCGTCCGGCGCGACCTTCATCGCGACCTGCAGGCACCACGACGTGCCACGGTTGTACAGCGAGACGAGCTCCTCCGAGGAGAAGCGCCCGCCGAGCTTCCTGCGCAGTTCGGCAACTAGCGCTTCGGTGACCCGCTCCATGCTCGGGCGTCGCTCGAGCGGCTCCGCGCGCAGCCTGCGCTCACCCTGCTGCCATTGGTAGTTGGCGTTCTCGAACGACACGCGCCGAGGCTAGCAGCGGGCCTGCGCCGCAGGCCGGCGCTCAGTTCGACGGCAGGCCCGGAATCACGTACTGGCGCTCGCCGCTCTTCTTCATGCCCAGACCACGTGCCTCGGCTTCGACTGTCCCCTGCCTGCCGAGCGCTTCGTGCTCGCGCACGAGCGCCTTGTGTTCATGTTCCATCGAGACGACCGTCGCGCTGTCGTGGTGCGCCTGGCGCCACGTCGAGAGCATGTGAATGCCCGCGCTTAGGTACAGGTACAGCAGCGCTGCGAGCACGCACAGCATCGCCAGACGACCGAGACGGTCCCAGCGCACCCGCGGTAGCGCACCCGTACCAATCGTGCGAGCTGGGCGCACAGCGGCTTTGCGCGAGCGCGGCTGTGCGAGGCCGGCGCGCGCTTGTGGTGCGAAGGCTCCAGGCATAAGAACCGCATTCGCGGCCTGCCGCCGACCTCCTGCCGACCTCAGCGAAAGACCGAGCGACCTGGGAACTGTGCGTCGGCGCCGAGCTGCTCCTCGATCCGCAGCAGCTGGTTGTACTTCGCGACGCGATCAGAGCGTGACGGCGCGCCGGTCTTGATCTGCCCGCAGCCCGTCGCGACAGCCAGGTCAGCGATCGTCACGTCCTCCGTCTCGCCTGAGCGATGGCTCATCACAGCCGTGTAGCCCCCCTCGCGCGCCATCGCGATCGCCTCGAGCGTCTCCGAGAGCGTGCCGATCTGATTGACCTTCAGTAGGATCGAGTTCGCCACGCCGCCCTCGATGCCGCGGCGCAGGCGCTGCGTGTTCGTGACGAATAGGTCGTCGCCGACAAGCTGGACGGCTGCGCCGACGCGATCGGTCAACGTCTTCCAGCCGTCCCAATCCTCCTCGTCCATGCCGTCCTCGATCGAGACGATCGGATAGCGCGCCGCGAGATCCGCCCAGTAGTCGGTCAGCTGCGCCGCGCTCAGCGTGCGACCCTCGTGCTCGAGCACGTATGAGCCCCCTTCATACAGCTCGCTCGCCGCCGGGTCGAGTGCGATCGCGACGTCCTTGCCCGGCTCATAGCCGGCTGCCTCGATGCCTGCAACGAGCATCTTCAACGCGTCCTCGTTCGACGCGAGGTCCGGCGCAAAGCCACCCTCGTCGCCGACCGCCGTGCTCAGCCCCTGCTCGTGCAGCGTTCGCTTGAGCGCGTGGAACACCTCTGTGCCCATCCGTAGGCACTCCGAGAATGTCGGCGCGCCGCACGGCACGATCATGAACTCCTGAAAGTCGACTTTGTTATCCGCGTGCGCGCCACCGTTGAGCACGTTCATCATCGGCACCGGCAGCACGCGCGCCGCCTCACCGCCGAGGTAGCGCCACAGCGCGAGCCCCTCCTCTGCCGCCTGCGCATGCGCCGCTGCGAGTGAGACGCCGAGGATCGCGTTCGCGCCGAGCCGCGACTTGTTCGGCGTGCCGTCGAGTGCGATCAGCGCCTCATCGAGCGCCTGCTGGTCAGCCGCGTCGAGTCCGCTGACCGATCCGGCGATCTCGCCATTGACATTCAACACGGCGCGCGAAACGCCCTTGCCACCCCACGCCGCGCCGCCGTCGCGCAGCTCCGTCGCCTCGAACTCGCCCGTCGACGCACCTGATGGCACCGCCGCGTGGCCATGTGCGCCCGAGGCAAGGCCGATCTCGACCTCAACCGTGGGATTGCCGCGACTGTCGAGTATCTGACGCGCGTGAACGCGCTCGATCCGGCTCATGCCGCCAGGCCGTCGAGCAACCCGCGGATTACTTCGACGTTGAGGTCGTCGCCGGCGTCGTGGCGGTAGTAGTTGCCGGCGTCGTCGTGGCCGGCGTCGTCGTGGCCGGCGTCGTCGTGGCCGGCGTCGAAGTGGACGTCGTCTTCGGAGCTTTGTAGCCCTTGCAGTCTGTCACGACGTAGCCCGCGCGGCATTCCGTTTTGCCGGTCCACTTGCTTTTGAAGTCTTTGACGAACGTGCTCAGCGCTTTCTGCTGCTGCGTCGCCGTCAGTTGCGACTTGATCGACGCTTCGGCCTGCTTCAGCGTCTGCTGGCTGCCAGGCGTGATCTTCTGCACCTCGAAGATGTAATAGCCGAACGGCGTCTTGATCGGACCTGTGAGCTTGCCCTTCTGCGCGGAGAAGACCGCCGTGTCGAGCGCCTTCTCCTCCTGGCCTTTGACGACGCCCGGGAGCTTTCCGCCGTTGGACTTGCTCGTCGGGTCGATCGACACCTTCTTGGCGACGCTTTCGAAGCTCTTGCCCGATTCAATTTCCTGCTTGGCCTTGTTCGCCTGGTCTTCCGTCTTCGTGAGGATGATCAGCAGGTCACGCTTTTCGGCGACCGAGAAGCGTTTTGGGTTGTCTTTGAAGTACTTCGCGATCTGCGCCTGCGTGACTTTTGACTTCTGCTTGACGATCTTCTGCTGGATTTTCGAGGAGAGCAGGTTGAGCTTCACGCGCAGCAGGAGGTCAGAGACCGTCTGACCCGACGTCGAGAGGAATTTCTGGAATTCCGCCGCCTTCGGGAACTGCTGGCTCTTGATTTTTTCGAACTGCTTCTTGACTTCCTTGTCAGACACCTTCACTCCGAGCGAGCTAGCTTCGCCGAGCACCCACGAGGAGGAGATGAGGAAGCCGAGAACCTCCTGCTGCAAAGATTTGTACTGCTGTTCGCACTGCGACTTGAGTTCCTTCTGCGTCGGCGTTTTCGCGCCTTTGGTCGCTTTCGACGCGGCCGCAGCCTTGGCGATGCACGCCGTGTAGTTCGGCGGATCCGGCACGACCGGTTTGCCGCCCGTCGAAGCGCTGCTCGAAGCGGCGGCCACGCTCAGCCAATGGTTGAACGTAGTTTTCGTGATCGATTTGCCATCGACCGAGACGACGGCGTCACCAGGGATGCCGCTGCCGCACGCAGAGAACCCCACGAGGGCAAACAAAACGGCGCCAAGCGCCGCGGTGATTCGGAAAGCTCTGAGCACGACGCGGGCACTCTAGCGGAACACGCGACGGCGTGCTTAACGAACCCCTAAACAGTTCCTAAGCGGCCTCGCGGATCACTGCAAGCAGTGCGTCCGCCGCTTTGACGACCGAAGGAAAACGCTCCTTGCCATCTTTTGGCACACGCATCGACATCTGCGACTTGCCCGATTCATAGAGCGCTTCGGGCAGCTCCTCGCGCAGGCGCTTCGCGCGGCGTGAGTCGAGCTGGATTGGCACGACCGCCAAGCGGTCGCCGTGGAAGCTGACTGTGCGCGCGCCGGCTTGACCGAACTTGATTCGAGCGCGCTGCAGCGCGAGCAAGTTCTCAAGCGGCTCCGGTACCGGCCCGAAGCGATCCTCGAGCTCCTCGCGAAGCTGCTCGACGTCGGCCACCTCGAGTGCCCCCGCGACGCGGCGGTGCACATCGATCTTCGCTTGCTCGTACGGGATGTAGTCGGCCGGGACATATGCGTCGACGTTGACGTCGAGGCGAACCGGATCTGGGCGCTCGGCTTCGGCGCCGTCACCGTTGCTCGAAGCGTCCGCCTCCGCCTCCGCCTCGGCCGCGCTGACGGCTTCGTCGAGCATCTGCATGTACAGCTCGAAGCCGAGCGCCGCGACGTGCCCCGACTGCTCGTCGCCGAGCAGGTTGCCCGCGCCGCGGATCTCGAGATCGCGCATCGCGATCTTGAACCCTGCGCCGAGCTCCGTGTAGTCCGACAGCGCTGAGAGCCGCTGCGCCGCCTCCTCCGTCAGCGCCTGCGCCGAGTCATACAAGAGGTACGCGTACGCACGCTCACGACTGCGCCCGACGCGTCCGCGGATCTGGTAGAGCTGCGCGAGCCCGAACGCGTCTGAGTGCTCGACGATCAGCGTGTTCGCATCCGGAATGTCGATGCCCGACTCGATGATCGACGTGCAAACGAGCACGTCCGCGCCGCCACGCAGGTAGTCGAGCATCACTGTCTCCAGTTCGCCCTCGCCCATCTGACCGTGCGCGACGACGAAGCGCATCTGCGGACACAGCGCACGCAGCCGCTCGGCCGTCTCCTCGATCGAGTCGACGCGGTTGTGCAAGAAGAATGCCTGCCCACCGCGCTCGTGCTCGCGCAGCAGCGCCCGCTTGACGAGCTCCTCCTCGTACTCGCCGACATACGTCTTGACCGGCCGTCTGCCCTCCGGCGGCGTCTCGATCACCGAGATGTCGCGTAGCCCCGCAAGCGACATCTGCAGCGTCCGCGGGATCGGCGTCGCCGACATCGAGATCACGTCGACCCGCAGCTTCAGCTGGCGCAATAGCTCCTTCTGCTTGACGCCAAAACGCTGCTCCTCATCGACGATCAAGAGCCCGAGATCCTTCGCGCGCACGTCGCGCGAGAGCACGCGATGCGTGCCGATCAGGATGTCGATGCGCCCCTCCGCGAAGCCCTTGATCGCTTCTTTCTGCTCCGCCGCCGTGCGGAAGCGCGAGACTTGGTCGATCGTGATCGGATAGTCCGCCAGGCGCTCCGCGAACGTGCCGTAGTGCTGCAGCGCGAGGATCGTCGTCGGCACGAGCATCAGCACCTGCTTGCCGTCCTGCGCTGCCTTGAACGCCGCGCGCAGCGCGACCTCCGTCTTGCCATAGCCGACGTCACCGCAGATCAGTCGGTCCATTGGCCGCGGCGCTTCCATATCGGCCTTCGTCAGCTCGATCGCATCGCGCTGGTCCGGCGTCTCAGTGAAGGCGAACGCCTGCTCGAACTCGCGCTGCCAGTCTGAGTCCTCTGCGAACGCGTGGCCCGTGCGTCGTCGCCGCTCGGCGTAGAGGCTCAGCAGCTCGCCTGAGAGCTCCTGCGCCGCACGCCGCGCGCGCGCCTTCATCGTCTCCCAGCGCGTGCCGCCAAGCTTCGACAGCGGCGGGTTCTCGCCGCCCGCGCCGACGTAGCGCGAGATCTTCGCGAGCTGATCCGTCGGCACGAAGACGCGGTCGTCTCCCTGATATTCGAGATACAGGTAGTCGCGCGTCACGTCTGCGACCGTGCGCGTCTCAAAGCCTGCGAAGCGCGCGACGCCGTGGTCCTCGTGCACGACGATGTCGCCCGCGCGCAACTCCGTGAACGAGCGCAGCGCCCCGCGGCGCGGTCCAACGCGCCCGCCCGTGCCCGCGCGCTCGCCGCCGCGCGTAGCCGCGCGCCGGCGCAGCAAGCGATGTTCCGGGAATACCGCAAGCTTCAGCGACGGCGCGACGAAGCCCTCGCGCAGCGACGCAGCGACGAAGCGCAGCGACGCCTCCTGCGGCGAAAGCCCCGCATCGACGCCCTCGCCGAGCCAGCTCGCTTTGAGCCGGCCAAGGTTGTAGGCCGCGCGCTCGCCCTCGCCGCGCTGCGGGAACGCGACGACCGTGCGATAGCCCGAGCGCACGAGCTTCTCAAGCTCCGGCTCTGCATCGGAGAGCGAGCGCGCTGCCGTGTCAGCCGACTGCGCGCGCAGCTCGAGCTCCTGGCCACTCGAGATCGCCGAGAGGCGGATCCGTGCGCGCTCGGCAACCGACGCCTGCACGTCCTCCGGGCTGACGTACAGGTGATGCGCGTCCTCATCGCCAAACGCCGCGCAGACATCGCTCCAGTGGTCTGAGAGCGCCGGCGCGAGCTCCTCCTCCGCCGCGACGATCAGCCCCGCGTCCTGCCCGATCAGCTCAAGCAACGCGCCGAAGCGCTCGACCGGCAGCAGCTCCGCGATATCCGGGCGCCCCGACTCGCCTTGCTCGCCGCCGCCCGATCCGCCGCCCGCCGCCAGTTCTTCGCCCGCGACCGCCGCGAGCAGTCTGTGCTCTTCGGCGAGCTCTGCCGCCGGCGCGATCTCGACCTCCTGCACGTCGCCGAGCGAGCGCTGTGTGAACGTCGAGAACCAGCGCAGCGATTCGATCTCGACGTCGAACATATCGACGCGCACCGCGCGGTCCTCCGTCGCCGGGAAGACATCGAGCAGACCTCCGCGCATTGCAAACTGACCGCGCTCCTCGACTTGGTCGACGCGCTCATAACCCGCGCCGACGAGCTCTGCCGCACACTCGTCGAGGTCGAGCAGCTCGCCGACGCGCAGCGTGAACGAGCGCGGGCGCAGCGCCGGATCCGGAACCTTCTCCGACAGCGCCACGGCGCTGACGACGACGACCGGGCGTCCATGCTCCGCCGCGTCCTCACCGCCCGCGCCGAGCAACGAGTCGAGTGCTGCCATGCGCAGCCCGACGAGGTGCGGCGGCGGCGTCAGATGCGACTCGTACGTGACGCCGCGCGTCGGGTAGTAGCGCACGCGACGCGGCGCAAGCCACGCGCGCAGGTCGCCCGCCAAGTCGCGTGCCGCGCGGTCGTCACCGACGACGACGAGCTGCGCGCGCTCATGCGCCACCGCGTCGATCTCACTCAACGCAGCGATCAGATACGGGCGCAGCGACGACGAGACAAATGCGTTGCCGCCGTCGCGCGCAAGCTTCAGCGCGACAGGGTCATCTTCGATGTGGGCGAGGAGTGGTCGGAGCGCCATGTGCGAGTGCCGCTCACACAATAGATGCGCGCCGCCGGCGCTCAGGCCGGCGCGCTCGGGTGCACGCAGAGCGCTCAGGCCGACGCGTCGTCGCTCGGCTGCTGCTCGGCGAGCACGATCCGCTCGACCTCATCGGTCGCGCGCGCGACCAGTCCCTCGACCTGCTCGGTGCCCTCGCGAAAGCGGCCGAGCACGTGGGCCGAGACGATCTCTGGGTCACTCGAGTCCGGGCGCCCGACGCCGACGCGCACGCGCGCGAAGTCAGCGCTGCCGAGCTCGCGCTTGATCGACTTCAACCCGTTATGCCCCGCCAGGCCGCCACCCGTGCGCACGCGCACCTCGCCGAACGGCAGGTCGATCTCGTCGTGCACGACGAGCACGCGATCGAGCGCGAGCTTGTACGTGCCACGCGCCGGCCCGACCGAGCGCCCCGCGTCGTTCATGTACGTCTGCGGGCAGAGCACCGCGACGCGAGGACGCGCGCCCGTCGACTGCCCGACCGCGCTCGGCACCCCAACGCGCCCTTCGACGAGCCGTCCGCCCTAGATCCCAGCGCCGCACGAGCTCCTCCGCGACCATGAAGCCGACGTTGTGTCGCGTCTTCGCGTACTCCGGGCCCGGGTTGCCGAGTCCGACGATCAGCCAGTCGACGGTGCCTTTAGAGAACAACGGATCGAGGCGAGCACTGGGGCGCTCGCTGAGCAAGCGAGGCAAGGACGCAGTGAACGTGGCGTGCTGTGCACGCGAGCGAGCGAGGACGCAGCATCGCGCAGCTCAGCGGGCGCCCCAGCCGGCAAAAGGGCGTCGCAGGACTAATCCCCGGAGGAGTCTCCGTCGCCTGAGTCTCCGCCGTCGCCTGAGGCCTCGGCGTCGCCGCCCTCCTCGCCGACGAGCTCCGTCTCGGACTCGACCTCGTCCGCCTCCGCCTGCAGGCGCGGCGCCGACAGCGTCGCGACGATCGCCTCCTCGAGCTCGTCGAGCAGCGTCACACCCTCCGGCATGACGATCTCCGCAAGCGCAATCGTGTCGCCGATCTGCATCTCGCCGACGGCGTGCTCGATCGACTCCGGGATCGCTGTAGGCAGCGCTTCAACGTTCAGCTCGCGCACGATCTGCTCGAGGATGCCGCCTTCCTTGACGCCTGGCGTCTCGTCGATGCCCGTCAGTTCGAGCGGCACGACCGCGTGGATCGCCTGGTCGAGGCGCACGCGCAGCAGATCGATGTGCACCGTCTCACCACGCACCGGGTCGCGCTGCGTCTCCTTCAGCACGACCGGCGTCGCTTTCGCGCCGTCGACGCTCAGGTCGAGCACTGCACCAGACTTCGCCAGCGCCAAGCGCAGGTCACGCGCGTCGACGTCGAAGCCGAGCGACTCGCCGTCGCCGCCATAGAGCACGCCCGGCACGCGGCCTGAGCGGCGCAGGCGTCGCGCCGCGCGCGAGCCCTCCGCGTCGCGGCTCTTGACTTCGAGCTTGGTGCTGGAATCGGCCATTGGAAGCTCGTGGACTCTAGCAATCCGCTTCGTTGTCGATCGGCGCGCTCAAGTTGAGCAGCTCGACGTCGACCCCCGTCAGCGCGTTTCCACTGCGCTTCACTTCGATGCACTGCACGACCGGCAGCTGTCCTAGCACCGTCCACGCCAGGCGCGTCTTACCCGTCGCGCCCGTCGGCGAGTTTGCCGTCGCCGACGTCAGCGAGAGGACCTTTACCTCACCCGCGCGGCGCAGGCGTGGGTTGCTCGCGTTTTTGCGCTGCAGCGCTACGCACGACGGGCTCTCGCGGCAGCCACTGAGCTTCGAGATCACGCCCGCCGCATCGCCCCTCGCCTCCGCTTCGATCAGCGCGACGTCCTTTTCGCGTTCGAGGTTGTCGCTCGTCAGGAACCGCGCGAGCAGCGCGCTGAGCGCGAGAAACACGATCACGCCAAGCGCGATCAGCAGGCGACGCCTGACGCGCCGGCGATTACCCGGCGCGGTCAAGCCCGCGGACGCTTTGCGCGGCGCTCGCGGTAGGCAGCGATCGCGAGATGGAGCACGAGCGCGACCACGAGCAGCACGATCACGCCAGTGAAGACGACCTCCGCGAGCATTTCGTGCGACACGCGGCAATCGTAGTGCGGCCGCGCCTCAGCGGCGCGCAGCTACCCTGCGCGCCGCACCTAGGCTCGTGCCGCTTGGCTATGACGCGAAGCCGCAGCCGTTTTCGTAGCCCGTCTGGTACTCGTTGTTGGCCTGTTCGCGCTGCGCTTTGACCTGCGCGTCGTTGCCTTCTCTGTGCGCTTTGTCCAGTTCGCGTAGCGATTCATTGAGCATTTCCGTCAGTTCGTGGCACGGACCGCTGACGACCTGCTTGTTGACCGCGTATTTCGTCGTGACCGAGCGGTGCGGGTTGATTGGCTTGGCCTGCGCCGCCGGAAGCGCCGACGTGGCGATGAAGCTCGATGCCGCGACGAACACGACTGCGGTGGAGCGGAGCTGCTTGACGAGCATTGCTGTGCCTCCTCTTAGCGAGTTGTTTGCTTGCACAGCCATGCTCGGCGACTCAGGGCACCGCCGAAAGTGACCCTAGGGGTAGTCTCGCTCACCCTCGCTGGCCAGCAGGCGCGACGCGGCGCCTGGCGCCGGAACGCTCAGAACAGCTGGTTCTCGCCGCCGAAGACCTCGCTCACCGAGTCATCGACGAAGATGCGGCGGATCGAGTCCGTCAAGAGCTCCGCGCACGGCAGCACACGAATGTTCTCCGGACGGTCCGCGCGGACCGGGATCGTGTCCGTCACGACGATCTCCTCGAGGCCCGACGTGCGCAGGTTCTCGAACGCATTACCCGAGAAGACTGCGTGCGTCGCCGCCGCGTAGACCTTCGCCGCGCCCTCTTCGAGCACCGTTTTCGCCGCCGCCTTGAGCGTGCCTGCCGTGTCGATCATGTCGTCGACGATCACCGCCGTCTTGCCCTTGACATCACCGATCACATAGCCGATCTCCGCGACCTGCTGTGCCGGGCGCTCCTTGTCGAGGATCGCCAGCTCTGCGCCGATCTTCGACGCGAACTTCTTGTTCAGCTTCACGCGACCCGCATCCGGCGCGACGACGACGAGGTCTGAGAGGCCGAGGTCGCCGAAGTACTGCGTCAGCATGAACAGCGCCGTCATGTGGTCGACCGGCTTCTGAAAGAAGCCCTGGATCTGGCCCGCGTGCAAGTCCATCGTCAGCACGCGGTCCGCGCCCGCCGACTCGAGCATCCGCGCGACCAGCCGCGCCGAGATCGGCTCGCGCGGCGAGGACTTCTTGTCCTGGCGCGAGTAGCCGAACCACGGCGTCACCGCGATCACGCGGTGCGCTGAGGCGCCGACCGCCGCGTCGATCATCAGCAACAGCTCCATCAGCGAGTCGTTCGCGCGCACGCCCGTCTGCGGGTTGTCGCAGATCGACTGCACGATGAACACGTCCGCGCCGCGGATCGACTCCTCGTAGCGGCAGTAGACCTCGCCGTTTGAGAACGTCTTCAGCGTCACCGGTCCGAGGTCGACGTCGAGCTTGTCCGCGATGTCGATCGCCAGCTGCGGGTTCGCCCGCCCGCTGAAAAGCATCAGCCGCTTGTTGTAATCGAACGGAAGACTCGCCCGCGAGGACGTGCTCGTGTCGATCACGCTGCTCATTGCTCCTCGGAGTGTAGGGACGCGTCCCGTCGCTCAGCGTAGCCCTCGACGTTTCGCTGCTTCGCGCGCGCGACCGCGAGCGCTCCCGGCGGCACGTCGTCGGTCACGATCGAGCCCGCCGCCGTGTACGCGTCGTCGCCGACCGTCACCGGCGCGACGAAAGACGTGTCGACGCCGCCGTGCACGCGCTTGCCGATCGTCGTGCGGTGCTTCTTCTGCCCGTCGTAGTTTGCCGTGATCGTCGCCGCGCCGAGATTCGAGCCCTCGCCGACGTCCGCGTCGCCGATGTATGAGAGGTGCGGGACCTTCGCGCCCGCGCCGAGATCCGAGTTCTTCAGCTCGACGAACGTCCCTACCTTCGAGCCGGCGCGCAAGATCGTGCCAGGGCGCAGGTACGCGAATGGACCGACGCTGACGCCGTCCTCCAAAAGACAATCAATCAAATATGAATGCCTGATCGTGCAGCCCGTCCCGATCTGCGTCGCACCGCGGATCGTCGTGAACGGCTCGATCGTCGTCTCCGCGCCAATCTGCACGTCGAGCTCGATCGCCGTCGCATCCGGATCGACGATGTCGACGCCCGCAAGCAGATGGCGCTCGTTGATCGCCCGCTGCGCGAGCTTGCGCACGTGCGCGAGCGCGACGCGGTCATTGACGCCGAGCATCGCCGCCGCGTCGTCGAGCACGTGCGCCGCGACCTGCTTGCCATCGCCGCGAAGCACGTCGAGCACCTGCGGCAAGTACAGCTCGCGCTGCGCATTCTCCGCGCTCAGCCTTGGCAGCGCTTCGCGCAGCGCATCCGCGTCGAACGCGTAGATGCCCGCGTTGACCTCGCCGATCTGAAGCTCCGCCTCGCTCGCATCGCCCGCCTGCTTCGTCTCGACAATCCGCAGCACCGCGCCCGCCTGATCGCGCACGACCCGGCCGTAGCCGCTCGGATCCTCGAGCACGCTCGTCACGATCGTCGCCGCCGCGCCGCTCTGCGCGTGCGCCTGCGCAAGCCCATCGATCGTCTGCGCCCCAAGCAGCGGCACGTCGCCGCTCAGCACGATCACCGTGCCCTGCACCGCCGTCGTGCCTGAGTCGAGCTGCGCGAGCGCCGCCGCGACAGCGCCGCCTGTGCCATCCGGCTGCGGCTGCACTGCCAGCTCGACACCCTCCGGCAGCACCTGCTCGAGCGCGCGCGCCAGCGAATCGACGACGACCACACGATCTGCGCCGCGCGGACCGGCCACAACACCATCGGCACGCCACACAAGTCGTGCAGCACCTTTGGCGTGCTCGAGCGCATGCGCGTGCCCTGGCCCGCCGCGAGGATCAGGACTGTCGGGGCTCGCACTGACGGGATGCTAGTCACTCCTGCGAGCGTCGAGCCGTGCGCTGGCCCAATTTTGGACCGCGCCGCCGAGCGCCAGCTGGGGGGCAGGGATTCGAACCCCGATTCTCAGGACCAAAACCTGATGTCCTGCCATTGGACGACCCCCCAAAGGGAACTCTGAAGGATAGTTGCTCGCGAACGGGCGCATAAACGCTGGGAAAACGGGTTAGTAACAACGACGATCTGGACCTTCTGCAACGATCCTTGCAACTTGCGACGGGGAGATAGACGAGCAAGCAAGCACGCTAGCGCCCCGTTCGCGGTTGCGCTGTTGCTTGCCCTGGGCGCCCTTGCCGGGCCGCTGCTCGCCAGCGCGCTTGGCGCCGGGCCGAGCGCGCGCGCCTCGCTCGCCCCGACGCCGTGCGCCAGCGACCACGCCACGACAACCGGTCGCAACTCTGTCGCGCTCGACGACGCCGCGCTGTGCCTGATGAACGAGATTCGCATCGCGCACCGCCTGCCCGAGCTGCACGTCAACGCGCCACTCGCGCGAATCGCCGCCGGCCAGGCGCGCGACATGGTCCGCGGGCACTACTTTGGCGATCAGAGCCTCTCCGGCCAGACGCCACTATCACGTGTGATGGCCTCCGGCTACGCCTTGCATCCGTCGAGCGTCCACCTGCTGACCGCGCAGAACATTGGCTACGGCACCGGGCCAAACGCGACGCCCGCCGGCATCGTCCAAGCCTGGATGCTCTCGCCACCACACCGCAAGATCATCCTCACCGCCGCCTACCACGACGTCGGCGTCGGCGTCGCTCGCTCCGTCCCCTCCGGACTTTCCAGCCGCTGGCTCGGCGGCACATACGCCGTCGAGTTCGGCACGCGCGGGCGCTAGCGTACGGCGCGCTAGCTCAAGGCGTGCGGCCGGAGCGGCGCGGCACGCGCCCGCCTTCGGCGCCCGCCTCTGAGGCCGGTCCGTCGGCTGACGAGATACCGAGCACGCGCATCGCCTTCAGCCCGAGGCTCAGCTTCTCGCGGCCGTCGCTCGAGCTGACGTCATGGCCTGAGAGCTCGCGCACGCGCTCCAGGCGGTAGTAGATCGTGTGGCGATGCGTGAACAGCCGCTGCGCCGTGCCCGCGACGTTGCCGTCCGCCTCGAGGAACGCCTCGAGCGTGCGCACGAGGTCCGTCTCGTACTGCTCGTCATACGCCACGAGCGGCTCGACTGTCTCGCCGTAGAAGCGCTGCAGCTCGCTCGGGTTCTCGCTCATCGCGCTCAGCAGCAGGCGATACGCGCCCGTCTGCTCGAACGCAAGCGACACACCGTCGGCCGAGCCGTGCGCGACGTTCGCCGCGAGCAGCGCCTCGCTTGCCGCGCGCGGCAGGTCTGCCGGGTCCTCCGTGATCCGGCTGCGCCCGAGCGCGAACGTGTAGCCCGACAGACCCGCCTCCATCTCGCGCAGGATCCCCTCCGCTGCGCGTGCCGCCGTCGGCTCATCGCCGCCCGGCACGAGCAGCAGCACCTCCGCGCCTGGAATCCCCTCGCGCTCTGACAGCGCCGCGATCGAGCGGCTCGCGACCGCACGCGCGCCGCGCTCAGCGATCGCGCGCACGCGACCGCGCCAACCCTCATCCGTCGGCGACTGCGGGTGTGCGCGCGCGACGATCATGCTCGCGCCCTCGCCGATCTCGAGCGAGAGCCCCTTCGCCTGCTCGAGCAGCTCCTCGCGGTCGGTCAGCTCGCGCGCGAGGATCGCCCGCAGGAAGTCAGCTGCGGCCGACTCTGACGCGCGCTCCGGCGCCCGCACGCGCTCGACCTCTGACGCGATCATCGTCGCGAGCAGCCTGCGCATCGACGCGCTCGGCTCCGTTTTCGCGCGCATATGCAGCGCGCCGACGACGTTGTCTGCGACGCGCAGCGGGATCGTCGTGACGCCCTCGCCCTGCGAGAGCAGTGCTCGCTCCTCAGCCGGCGAGCGCGCAGCGACTGCGAGCGTCGCGCCCCATGCGTCGCTGACCGCGAGGCTCGCTTCGAGCGC
>Ga0193728_1000572_pt1 | contig 17967 bp, 18 predicted proteins | sample U1c1metaG_FD_143037 | JGI IMG/M metagenome (GOLD analysis project Ga0193728, IMG submission 143037) | Soil microbial communities from a riparian zone of the East river system, Colorado, United States - U1c1 | ecosystem: Environmental > Terrestrial > Soil > Riparian zone | place: USA: East River...
CTGCTCAGGTACCTGGCCAGCGCGGGGAGCTCAGCCGCGAACCGGGCCACCGCGCCCACGGGGCCGCTGAGGCGGCCAGGACTGGCGGGACTGGCGGGGTCGGCGGCGATGATGGCGCAGGAGCTCAGCAGGGGGGCGGGCGGACGCTCGGGGAGCGGGAAGGCGGCCGCGGCGTCGTGCAGCCGGGCCAGCGCGGCGCCGGCCGCCCAGGCGTGACCCAGGCTGGTGAACGGCGACCAGGACGGCGCGTCCCGGTAAAGGTCGACGCCGTCGGCCACCTCGTGCACCTCGTACCGGAACTCGCCATGCTCGGCCACGGTGGCGCCAGCGGCGTCCCGCAGGACGCACGGCACCGGAACCCCTCGCAGCCGCAGGTAGGTCGCCAGGGCGTGCTCCGTGATGAGCTGCGCGGTCGAGCGGACGGCCGCGTGGTGGCGCTTGACGAAGACGCACCGCCCCGGCCGGCCGTCGCCCGCGCCGCAGCGGACCAGCCCCGCGGCGGACATCGGCCGCGGACTGCGCCAGGTCAGGACGGGCTGGCCGCCGCAGCGGCCGTCGCCGCACGCCGGGTACGCGGCCAGGACGACGCGGACCTCGTCGTCGGTCAGCGGCGGCCAGTCCGGGGCCACCAGGTCCTTGCCCATGCCGTGGACCAGGCCTGCTGACCCACCGCCCGGCGCCACAGGGTCGACCCGTGAGCTGGCCGGACGGCGGCTCATACCTGCGGGCCGCTGCTGGCCGGTGGGCCTGCGGGGGCCTGCGGGCCAGTGCTGGCAGGCGGGTCGCTGATGGCAGGCGGGCCAGCGGGGGCCGGCGGGGCGGTGCCGGCCGGGCGGCGGCGATGGGCGAGGCGGGTGATGGCGCCGCAGGCGAGGGTGGCCAGGGCGGCCACGGTGAAGGACAGGATCGAGGCCGACATCCAGCTGGCCGGGGTGAAGCCGATGAAGGCGCCCACCCGCGACCAGGCGGTGGCCCACCAGGAGATGTAGCCGGGGTTGATGAGCTGGTAGGTGATGAACCCGGCCGCCCAGGCGGCCAGCATCAGCCAGCGCGCCGGGCCGTTCCCGGACAGGTCCCAGCGGCCCCGCGACACGACGAAGAAGTCGATCACGAGCACGGCGAACAGCGGCACGAAGACCGAGCCGAGGAGCAGCAGGAAGTTCTCGTAGTCGGTGATGTTCAGCACCAGCGCGCCCGCCGTGGCCGCCGCGGCGATGACCGCCGCGAGGATGCGGCGGTCCCACAGGGGGCGGAGGTTCTGGGTGGAGACGGCCGTGGAGTACACGTTGGCGAACGACTGGTCGAGCTCGCGGGCCGCGAGGATGGCGAAGCCGATGGTGCCGGCGGGCAGCGCGATGAACGCGCCGTAGATGCGGCTGGGGTCACGGGCCACGGTGACCAGGGCCAGCAGGCCGATGACGTAGCACAGGGTCTGGGCCAGGCCGTAGCCGATCAGCGGGCCGGCCACGGCCGCGCGCTCGGTGCGGGAGTGCCGGGTGTAGTCGGCGGCCAGCGGCGCGAACGAGACGGCGACGGCCACGACGGTGTCGGTGGCGACCCAGAAGCCCGACCAGGTGCCGTGGCCGGCGGCGGGCAGCGGGTGGGTCAGCAGCTGGGCCAGCAGGTAGGCCAGGACGACCAGGACCGCGGCCGTCACGTAGCGGCGCAGGATCCGGATGGCGCCCAGCGGGCGGACGGCGAGCAGGCCGGTGAGCAGCCCGGCGATCAGGATGTAGCCCCAGCGGGGCAGTCCGGGCGCGACGACGTGGGCGGCGGTGCCGATCGTGACGAGCTCGAAGATCCCCCAGCCCAGGCACTGCGCGATGTTGAGGGCGGTCGGGAGGTAGGAGCCGCTGGCCCCGAACAGGCCGCGGAGCAGGACCATGGCCGGCGCGCCGGTCCGGGCGCCCGGCAGCCCGGCGAACGCGATAGCCAGCGTCACGAGCAGCGTGCCGGCCACGATGGCGACCAGGCCGGCGATCAGGGACAGCTCGGGCGTGCCGGCGCCCAGCGGCTGGAGCACGAAGATGGCCCCGGTGAAGCCGAGCAGGCTGACCCCGAGGTTGCCCCACAGGCCCAGCTGGTCCAGCAGCCCCAGGGCCTGCGGCACGGGCTCCGCGAGGGTGGCCGCGACCTCGGACCGGCGGTCGCCGGGCACCGTGCGGAACTCGCCCAGCAGGCCCGCAGCCGGCACTGCGGAGGAGGAGAGCTTGGCGGTCACGACTGCCTCCCTACGCCGGCATTACCCGGTCAGGTTCAGACGGTCGGTGGCGCGAGGCCTGCTGGCCAGCCACCCTCTCAGCCCGGTGTGCCCGAGCTCCCGTGTCGATTTCTCCTGATACTACGCGCGCCGGTCCCTAGTCCGCGGGCGGGTGGAACTCCCGCGTCGGCCGCAGGCCGGCCGCGCGGCCGCGGGCGGCGGCCACCAGGGCCAGCTTGCGGGACGCCTCGTCGATCATGTCGCCGTCGAGCATGGCCGCGCCCTGGCCGCGGGTCGTGTAGTACTCGTAGGCGGCCAGGATCAGCTCGGCCCGGTCGTAGTCGTCCTGGGCCGGGGAGAACTCGGCGTTGACGATGTCGACCTGGCCCGGGTGGAGCACCCACTTCCCGTCGTAGCCCAGGGCCGCGACGCTGGCCGTGCTGGCGCGCAGGCCGTCGGTGTCGTGGATGGCCGCATGCGGCCCGTCGACCGCCTGCAGGCCGAAAGCCCGGGCGGCGACGAGGATGCGCAGGTGAGCGTAGTGGAAGGCGTCACCGCCCCGGTACCCGGCCGGCTGCTGGCCGATCTCCAGGGACCGCATCCCCAGGCTGGCCATGAAGTCGGCCGGCCCGAAGACCAGCGCCTCGAGGCGGGGCGAGGCGGCGGCGATGGCGTCCACCCGGGCCAGGCCGCGCGCGTCCTCGATCTGCGCCTCGATGCCGATCCGGCCGGCCGGGTAGCCCATGGCGGCCTCGACCTGGCTGAGCAGCAGGTCGAGCCAGCGGACGTCGCCGGGGCCGGTGACCTTGGGCAGGACGATGACGTCGAGGGCGTCCCCCGCCTGCTCGACGACATCGATCACGTCCCGGTAGGCCCAGGCGGTCGTGACATCGTTCATCCGGATAGCGCGGATCTTGCTGCCCCAGCGGCCGTCGCGCAGGGCACTGACCACGGCCGACCGCGCGGCGGCCTTCTGGGCCGGGGCGACGGCGTCCTCGAGGTCGAGGAAGACCTCGTCCACCGGCTGCTGCTGAGCCTTGGCCAGGAAGCGGGGGCTGCTGCCGGGGACGGCCAGGACGGTCCGCCGGGATCTCGCTGTGCGTGCGCTCACGCGGGGAGCCTACGCCGGCGGCCTGCGGTGCTGACCAGGTGCTGCGGGTCGGGCCGTAGCATAGGGGCATGTCCTCTCCATCTACAGCGACGCTGCCCACGGCCGAGCAAGTGGCCCAGGCACTCGCGGGCGTCAACGATCCCGAGATTCACCGCCCGATCACCGAGCTCGGGATGGTCAAAGAGATCCACATCGAGGCGGACGGGACGGTCCGCGTCGGCGTCTACCTGACGGTGGCCGGCTGCCCGCTGCGCGACACCATCAACCGGGATGTCACCGCCGCGGTCAGCGCGGTGCCGGGGGTCCGCCAGGTCAAGGTCGAGCTGGACGTGATGAGCGAGGAGCAGCGCCGCGAGCTGCAGGGCCGGCTGCGGGGCAGCAGCGGCCAGGGCAAGGCCGAGAAGGAGATCCCGTTCGCCCAGCCCGGCTCGCTGACCAAGGTCTACGCGATCGCCAGCGGCAAGGGCGGGGTCGGCAAGTCGTCGGTCACGGTCAACCTGGCCGTGGCGCTGGCCGGGACGGGCCTGAAGGTCGGGCTGCTCGACGCCGACATCTACGGGCACTCGGTGCCGCGGATGCTCGGGATCTCCGCCCGGCCGACGCAGGTCGAGCAGATGATCATGCCGCCGTCGGCGCACGGAGTCGCGGCCATCTCCAGCGGGATGCTGAAGAAGGGCAACGAGCCGCTGCCGCTGCGCGGCCCGATCCTGCACCGGCTGCTCACCCAGTTCCTGGCCGACGTCTACTGGGGCGACCTGGACGTCCTGCTCATGGACCTGCCGCCCGGCACGGGCGACGTCGCGATCTCGGCCGCGCACCTGGTGCCCGGCTCGGAGCTCATCGTGGTCACCACCCCGCAGCTGGCCGCGTCGGAGGTCGCGGAGCGGGCCGGGGCACTGGCCTCGCAGCTCCACCAGCGGGTGGTCGGCGTGATCGAGAACATGTCGTACCTGCCCTGCCCGCACTGCGGCGAGCGGGTCGAGGTGTTCGGCGCGGGCGGCGGCCAGGCGGTGGCGGACACGCTGACCCGGCTGTCGGGCGCGCCGGTGCCGCTGCTGGGCGAGATCCCGATCGACACGCGGCTGCGCGAGGCGGGCGACAGCGGCGACCCGGTCGTGGTCGCGGCGCCGGACTCGCCGGCCGCGCAGGAGCTCAGGAAGATCGCCGAGCAGCTGGCCGGGCGGTCCCGCAGCCTGGTCGGGCGCCAGCTCGGCCTGTCCCCGGTCTGACCGCCGAGGGCCTAACCGCAGCGGGCCTGACCGCAGACGGTCTGACCGCGGAGCTCAGGTGGCCTCGTCGTCGTAGGGGGGGTGCTCGCCGGGCAGCAGGGCGGGCTCGGCGGTGGCGGTGGCCGCGAGGCCCGCCGTCCCGCTCGCCACGGCGCTCTCGGCGCCGGTCGCGCCGAGGCCGTTGACCTCGTCGAGCAGGTGCTTGCGGACGAAGTGCTTCGGGTTCAGGTCAGCGACGTCGAAGTCCTGGAGTTCGTCGGGCAGGTGCTGCTGGAGGTCGGCCCGCGCGTTCTCGGCCATGCGGCGGACGTCGCGCAGCGCGCGGCCCGCCTGGGCCGCCATCTTCGGGAGCTGATCAGGGCCGAAAACCACGAGCGCGATGACGGCCAGCACGGCGATCTTGACGAACGACAAGTCAAACAACGAGCGCTCCAGCGGGGCCAGGGATCAGCAACAATGCCGGTCCGCTGACTCCAGGGTAGACGCCCGGCGCGGAGCCCGTAACCCCGGCGCGCTGCGCCCGCTGTTGTCCGCGCGGGTGGCAACCTCCTAGGACCCTGCCGAGCCCAGCCTCAGGACGGCCTGGCGGCTCTGGCCGCCCGACAGGTAGGTCACCGGCACCCGGGCTCCCGGTGGCTGGGCCCGGACCGCGTCCAGCAGGGTCTGCGCGGTGCTCACCGGCTGGCCGGCGAAGCTGACGATGACGTCCCCGGCGCGCAGCCCGGCCCGGTCCGCCGGGCCGCCCGGCGTCACCGGCAGGCCCGGCCGCGACATCCGGTGGCCGGCGGGCAGGGTGGCGATCTGCGCGCCGATCCCGGCGTACTTGAGGTTGAGCATGGCGCCGAGGACCGCGTGGGTGGCGTGACCGGTCCGGATGATCTCGGTCGCGACCCGCGCGACCTCGTTGACCGGGATGGCGAAGCCCAGGCCGATGCTGCCGCCCTGGCCGGTGATCATGCTGCCGCCGAGCGTGTCGAAGGCGGCGTTCACGCCGATGACCTGGCCCTGCCGGTTGACCAGGGGACCGCCGGAATTGCCGGGGTTGATCGGCGCGTCCGTCTGGATGGCGTCCAGGAACACCTGCGGGGCGGCCGGGCCGTTGCCTGCGCCGGGCTGCACGGGCCGGTCCAGCGCACTGACGATGCCGCTGGTCACGGTCCCGGCCAGGCCGAGCGGCGACCCGAACGCGATCACGGGGTCGCCGACGGCGAGGCCGGCCGAGTTGCCCAGCGGCAGCGCCGGCAGGCTTACCCCGCCGGCCGGCTTGATGATGGCGATGTCGGAGTAGGTATCGCGGCCGACGAGCCGGGCGGGCAGCGTGCGGCCGTCGCCGAGGACGACCTGGAGCCGGGTGCGGCGCGCGGTCCCGTCCAGGGTGACGACGTGGTTATCGGTGACGATGTAGCCACCGCGGATGACGAAGCCCGACCCGGTCCCCTGAGCGCCGTCGACACGGATCATGACGACCGACGGCAGCACCCGCGCCGCGATGCGGGCCACCGAGCCGGCCGAGCGCTGCGGCACGGCGCGCGGGGCGGGGCCGAGGCTGTAGCCGGGGTTGGTGCCCCCGCCGGCCGCGCGGGTGGCGACGTACCCGCCGATCACGCCGCCGGCCAGCGCGGACGCGAGGGCGATGGCGGCCACCGCGCCGGCCAGCCGCCGGCTGACGCCGCCCGGCCCGGCCGTCCCCCACGGGGCGGAACGAGCGGGGCGGTCGGGATCGCCCGGGCCCGTCCCGCTGCGGTGGAACGGGTCGGGCGGCAGGGCGTAGTCGGGCTCGGGGTCGGCCGAAGCGCCGGGACCGGGACCCGCGGAGTCGCCCGAACCGGGCAAATCCGGCGTCGGCGGGGGCGGCTGCCCCGCGCTCGGCTGCCCAGGCCCCTCCGACATCATGTGCCTCCTAAAGACACAAGGACTGTTGTGGCGAACACCCTCTCAGCAGCCCGTTTTCCTGTGCCGTAACCGCCGTTGGCTACATTCCTCCCCCCGGCCGGGCGGGAGTAGGCATGATCAGCGCAGCGGGTTGGCCCAGGACAGCAGCCGCCGGAAGCCGCGGGCCATCCGGGACCTGAAGCCCGGCGGGCGGGCGGCCGGCAGGCCGGTGACCGCCCGGGCCGCGGTGCCGGCGGGCGCGTCGGCGATGACCGTGACGACGTAGCCCCCGGCTGACCAGGCCACGCTCTGGTTACCGGGATCCATGGCGTAGACCTCGCGGCCATGGTCCGGAACCGGCCGCCAGCCCGGCAGCCGGGCGGGCAGTTCGCCGCGCTGGACAAAGACCGACACCACGGACAGCCCGTCGGAGTAGGACAGCTCGACCACCCGGCCGGACCGGGTGGCCGTCTGGGTGGCCGCGAACAGGGACAGGCCGCCCGCCACCGCCCGCGGCAGCGGCCACCCGGCGGCCCGCAGCGCGGCGCGGCGGGCCGCGGTCAGCTGGCCGGGCCACGGGCGGGCCGCCGCGGACGGCATGGCCCCCGCCGGGGCGGGGCCGAGGCGCAGCTCGGCGAAGGCCACCTCGCTGACGACCCGGGCGCGCTGGTCGTACAGCTCGCGCCGCAGCGGGAGCCCGGTGGCGCGGTCGAGCCAGTACCGGGCGGCCAGGCCGCCGGCCGGACGGCGCACCTCGATCACCCGGGCGGCCCGTCCGTCGGCCCGCCCCGGCCCGGCGTAGGTCAGCACGTAGTGCTCGCGCATCAAGGTCAGCAGCGGCGCCGTGATGGTCAGGACATCGGCCTGGTCGGGCAGCGCGGTGCCGGCCGCCGACCGCCCGGCCGGCCGGTCAGCGGCCGGGCCCGCGGCGTACTGGGCCAGGACCGCCTGACCGGGCCGATGCCAGACCTGGACCTCCGCGGCCGCCCGGCCGGCGGCCGCGGGCCAGGAATCGACCTGCACCCCGTGGAAGGCCACCGCACCGCACGCGGCCGCCGCCGCCTCCATCAGCCGCAGGCCGGCCGCGCCCGCCGGGGTCACGGGGGTCGCGGGGGTCACGGGAATCGCGGGGGTCGCGGGGGGCCGGGCGGGCGTTCCGGCCCGGTCGGCGCTCCTGGTGGCGGCCGGGGATCCGCCCGGCGGATCGATCAGCACGACCAGGACGGCGCAGGCGCCCAGCAGGCCGGTGACCACGACGAGGCTGGCCATGCGGCGCCGGGCGGGGCTCGGCCGGGAGGTCACGGAACGATCGGGGTGGGTCTCCGGTTCAGGCCCGGACTGGCCGGGCGGGCCGGGCTGGCCGGGGCCGCGCCGCCCACCAGGTCATGCTGCAGGACGAAGACGTCCACGGCCGGGGTGACGTGCGGCTCCGGCTCGGGGGCCCGCGGGCTGCCGCCGGCCATGAAGGCGGCCGTCCCGAGGCCGGCCAGGAAGACCGTGACGGCGCCGCCCAGCACGAACCACGCGGGCCGGGGCTCGGGCCAGCCCGGGCGCCCGCCGAGCCGGGCCGCCGAGGCGTTCGACCACGAGGCGAAGGGCATCCCGGCCCGGGCGTCCAGGCTCCCGGTCAGCCCGGCCAGCTCGATCAGCCGGCCGGTCAGCGCCGAGTCCGTCTCGGTCTCGCCGCCGAGCGCGTTCATCCGCCGCTTCAGGGTGCGCAGGGCCACCGCCTCGGCCCGGCACGGCTCGCACTTGGCCAGGTGGACCAGCACCCGGTCGCGGTCCTCACCGTCCAGCTCACCGTCGATCAGCGCCGACAGGCGCTGGCCCAGGTGGGTCATGGCTGCCCTCCCTGCGGCAGCGGCAGGTCGGCCCCGACGCGGGCGAGCGCGGCGGGCGCCGGGGCCAGGTGCCGCGGCCGCCGGTGCTCCAGCGCCTCGCGCAGCTGGGCCCGGCCGCGGTGAATCCGGCTCCGCACGGTGCCGAGCTTAATGCCCAGAGTGTCGGCAATCTCCTCATAGGACAGGCCCTCGATGTCACACAGGATGACCGCGGCGCGGTACTCCGGCGGCAGCGCCTTCAGCGCCGCCTGGACGTCGCCGTCCAGGTGCCGGTCGTCGAACACCTGCGCCGGGGTCGGCTCCGCCCCGCTGAGCCGGGCGGTCGTCTCCTCGCCCAGGCCCTCGAACCGGATCCGCTGGCGGCGGCGGGCCATGTCCAGGAACAAGTTGGTGGTGATGCGGTGCAGCCAGCCCTCGAACGTGCCCGGCGAGTAGGTAGCCAGGGACCGGAACACCCGCACGAAGACCTCTTGGGTCAGGTCCTCGGCATCGTGGGTGTTGCCGGTGAGCCGGTAAGCCAGCCGGTAGACCCGCGCGGAGTGGTCACGAACCACGTCCTCCCAGGTAGGAGGCGTCCACTCGGCGGCATCGAGGCTGGCGGCCTCCGGCGATCCGGCTCGGTCCACGGTTTCCCCTTTCACCCGCTCCCTAGCCTCCAACGCCACTCGCACGCGCATCCTTCCGTTTGTGCGCCGGCGATGTTCTGGGAATGCCTTCTCCCGCCGCCTGGCTATTCCACAACGCTCCAGGTTACCCGGCTAGTTCCCGGCGGCTCCGGGCTGGCGCTAGGCTGCCGCAACAGGGAGTCAGGGAATTCCGCACCGGTCACGGGCCTAGGAGGCAGTCATCTCGACCGCAGACGTCACTCCGGCCTACGTGGACCAGTTCCTCCCGGAGGACGACGCCCTGATCGCGACCCGGCGGAACGCGGCCGAGGTGGGCGGCGCGGCCCCGGTGGCCACGGTCACGGCCGCGATGAAGCGCAGTATCGCGGCGGCCACCGGCGCGCGGTCGGTCGTGGAGATCGGCACCGGCTGCGGGACCTCGGGCATCTGGCTGCTCCGCGGCATGCGGCCCGGCGCCGTGCTGACCAGCGTGGACGTCGAGCCCGAGCATCAGCGGCTGGCCCGGGCCGCGTTCCTGGCGGCCGGCTTCCCGGCCAGCCGGTACCGCCTCATCGGCGGCCTGGCCCTGGAGGTCCTGCCCCGGCTCGCCGACGGCGCCTACGACCTGGTGTTCTGCGACGCCGACCCGCAGGAGGGACCCGACTACCTGGCTGCCGCGCTGCGGCTGCTGCGGCCCGGCGGGATCGTGGCCTTCGACGACGCCCTCGGCTCCGAGCACGGCCCCGACGACAGCGCCGTCACCAGCGAGCTCCGCGAGCTGGTCCGGACCGACGACCGGCTCGTGCCGCTGCTGCTGCCGATCGGCAACGGCCTGCTGACCGCGGTCAAGCGCGAGGACTAGCGCCGCGGCGGGGCTAGCTGGCCAGCAGTTCCAGCAGCAGCCGCACGCCGAAGCCGGTGGCGCCCTTGGACAGCTCGCCCGAATTCTCCGACGACCGCCCGGTTCCGGCCATGTCCAGGTGCGCCCACGGCTGGCCGCCCGCGAACTCGCGCAGGAAGAGCGCGGCCGTGATCGAGCCCGGCGACCCGTCCCGGGCGATGTGGCAGATATCGGCCACGTCGGAGGCCAGCGCGGTCGCGTAACCGTCCTCCAGGGGCATCCGCCAGACCCGGTCGCCGCTGGCCTCCCCGGCCGCGGTCAGCGCGGCGGCGAGGGCGTCGTCGGTGGCATACAGGGCGGCGTGCGTGCCGCCGAGAGCGACGCGCGCGGCGCCGGTCAGCGTGGCGATGTCGATCATCGCATCGGGCTGCAGCGCCGCCACCGCGTAGGCCATGGCATCGGCCAGCACCAGCCGGCCCTCGGCATCGGTGTTGAGCACCTCCACCGTCTTGCCGCCGTACTGGGTGAGCACGTCGCCGGGCCGGTAGGCCGATCCGGACGGCATGTTCTCGGCCGCCGCGACCAGCCCGGTGACCCGGTGCCGGACGCCCAGCCGGGCCAGCGCGGACAGCACCGCGATGACCGCCGCGCCGCCCGCCATGTCCGTCTTCATCGCCATCATGGCGTCGTTCGGCTTGAGGGACAGCCCGCCGCTGTCGAAGGTGATGCCCTTGCCGACCAGGACGGTGTGGCCCTGCGCCCCGTCCGGGTGGTAGCTCAGCTCGATCAGCCGCGGCGGCCGCGCCGAGCCGGAGCCCACGGCCAGGATGCCGCCGAAGCCCGCCCGGGTCAGCTCGTCGGTCGACCAGACCCGGCCCGTCACGCCGTGGCCGTCCACGGCATCCAGGGCGCGGGCGGCCAGCCACTGCGGGCTCTTGACCGCCGACGGCTGGTTGACCAGGTCCCGCGCCAGCCCGACCGCGCCCGCGGTGACGCTGGCCCGGTGCAGCGCGGCGGACCAGTCCCCGCCGGTGCCCACGAGCAGCTGGGCCAGCCCCGGCGGGCCGGGCTCAGCCGGCTGCCCCGATTTCAGGTCAAAGCGGTAGCCGCCCAGCAGGACGCCCTCGGCGAAGGCCCGGACGTCCGCCTCGCCACCGTCGGCCACGATGCTGGTGACGGCCATCGCGCCATCGGCGATCCGCCGGCCCAGCTCCGCGCCGGCCCGCCGCAGCGAGCGGGACGACCGGTCGCCGACGCCGATCAGCAGCACGCTGACCGCGTGGCCGGCCGCGGTGGCCGGGATCAGCGCGGTCTCGCCCGCGCGACCGGTCAGCTGGTAGGCCGCCACGACGTCGGCCGCGCTCGCGGGCACGAGCGCGTCCAGTTCCGGGTCGGTGACCGGATAGACCTCGCCGGGCGCCACGGCCAGGGCCAGGAAGTCCGGCCGGCTGTCCGCCGCCCGGTCGACGCCCAGCGACTCAACGTAGGCACCGAGCAGCCGCGGGCTGGCCCCGGGCAGCGCGATGACGTCAGCGGTGATCGGCAAGTCAGCCGACAGCGGACTTCAGCGCGTCGCTGAGGGCACTCGCCTCGTCTGGCGTCAGCTCGACCACCAGCCGGCCGCCGCCTTCCAGCGGAACGCGCATCACGATGCCGCGGCCCTCCTTGGTGACCTCTAGCGGACCGTCACCTGTCCGCGGCTTCATCGCCGCCATGCTGCTCCCCTTTCCCTGCTACTTCGGGGCCACACGGCACCCTCGCTGAGGCACAGCACCCCAGTGGGGGTGCCGGACGAGACCGGCCAGCCACAAGCATCTCGATCAGTACCTCTATTATCCTTCAGTTGCCGCGGTGAGTGGTAACTAAGGAGCCGATGATGCCGAACAGCGTGCTGCGCGAGCAGGCCGGGGCGGTGGCGACCATCACGATCAACCGGCCCGCCGCGCGTAATGCCCTGACCACCGAAACGAAGGTGTCCCTGCTGAGCGCGCTCCGGGACTGCAGCGACGATCCCGGCATCCGGGCGGTGATCCTGACCGGCGCGGGCGAGGCGTTCAGCGCGGGCCAGGACCTGCGCGAGTACGCCGACCTGGCGGCCGCGGGCGCCGCTCCGGTGCAGACAGTGCGCGATCACTACAGCCCCATGGTGATGACCATCACCGGCATGGCCAAGCCCGTGATCGCCGCGCTGCCCGGCGTGGCGGCAGGCGCCGGGGCGGCGCTGGCCTTCGCCTGCGACTTCCGGATCGCGGCCCGGCGGGCCCGGTTCGTGATGGCCTTCGCCCAGATCGGGCTCACCGCGGACTCGGGGTCCTCCTGGACGCTGCAGCGGCTGACCGGGGCGGCGCGGGCGGCCGAGCTCCTGATGCTGGCCGAGCCGGTCAGCTCGGACCGCGCCCTCGAGCTCGGCCTGGTGACGTCGGTCGTGGCCGACGAGGAGCTGCCGGCCGCCGCAGCCGCGTTCGCGGCCCGGCTGGCCGCGGGCCCGACGCTGGCCTACGCCGCGATCAAGGAGAGCCTGCTGTTCGCCGCCGGGCACGGACTGCATGAGGCGCTGGCCAAGGAGGCCGATCTCCAGGAACAGCTGGGCGAGTCGAAGGACCATCGCGCGGCCACGCAAGCGTTCCTGCGAAAAGAAGTGCCGGTCTACGAGGGCCGCTGAGGCCGCTGGCCCGGCGGTCGGGGGCGGGGCGGGTTAGGGCGTGTCCCGCAGATCTTGGCGGCCGGTTCCCGGCAGCACCACCCGTACCACCCGTCGCGGCCCCGGCGCCCGGGCGGGTCTGGCCCCGCCATCGGGATGCGATCAGGCCGCTCGGGTGCTGGCCGCGGCCGGGACCCGAGGGGCTGGCGAGACGCCCGGGGCCACTGGGGCAGGCGGGGCCACTGGGGCAGGCGGCATGCCGGCCGGGCTTCCGGTGTTGGGCGCCGGAGCCCGGGACAGCAGCATGACCGTGAGGGTGCTGCTGCCAGAGCAGCAGCAACGTTTCGGTCATGTCGTATCCGGGAGGTGCTGGCCGCTGACAGCCTCCGGCGCCGCGGGCCGCGGCTACGCGACCGCCTCGCAACGGTGGCAGACAGGACAACGGTGGCAGACCGGCGTGATCACGGGAAACGACCGGGCCGGGGCTAACCGCGGCCGTCCGCCATCCGGTCTCATGACCTACGGGAAACGCTCTAGACGACCGCCGGGTCGACGAGCACGGCCTCCTCGTGGGCGCAGACGATCTGCTCGCCCACGTCGACCAGGTCGTAGACCTGCATCCGCTGGTAGGCGCCCTCGTGAGCGCGCCAGGACAGCGTCTTGCCGTATCGCCACACCGTCAGGTGACGGCTGACGGACAGCACGGAGATCTGGCCGCCCGGCTCGTCGGCGCGCAGCAGGCGGCTGCCCAGCCCGCGCTCGGTCAGCATGACCTCCAGCTCATCCTCCGCCTGCTCGGCGCTCAGCTCCCGGCGGCCGTACCGCGCGGTCTCCGCGGCGGGCGGCACGCGGAGCGCGAACCAGACGGCCTTGCCCGCCACCTTCCAGGCGCCGAGGCGGCCGCGGCTCGGGTGGCCGCCCCACTGGCCGGCGGACAGGGCCGCGACGACCTGCAGCCCGCGCCCGCCCACCTGTTCCAGCGGGGCCTTGCCGGGCTGCTCCAGCGCGTCCACGGACCAGCCGGGCTCGGAGTCGAAGATCTTGCAGACGACCTCGGTGCGGGCGCCGCGGCCGCGCAGGTAGAGCCAGAACTCGGGGATGCCGCTGACGGCGCGCTGCTTGTTGCCGCTGTACTCCACGTTGCCCTGGGCGTGCAGCGTGTTCGCGGCCAGCTCGCTGGCCATGGTGATGCCGTCGTGGACCAGGTCGCCGGGCAGCCCGAGGCCGGCGACGGCCTCGCGGAAGAAGCTCCGGGCCGCCGAGGAGCAGGTGCGGTCCAGCGGGAGCGGCCGGGTGAAGCAGCCGCCGACCCGGACCGGCGCGTCCTGCAGGAGGGGCCTGGCGTCGGGGGCGATGTCGAAGGCCTCGGCCACCGGAGCCGCCAGCAGCCCAGAGTCGGCCGCGGACGGGACGGATCCGCCGCGACCACCCAGGCCGCTACCGGCAGGCGACGGGAGCATGCTCCTCCGACTTCCCGAGTAAAGCATCTGTGAAGCACAGATTATGAGTCAGGTTCGAAGTGACGCAATGGGATCGGGGGAAACTCGCGGAAAATTAACGCTCAATGGTCCGCCGATTGGCGCGCCAGCGGGATCCCTGACTTCAGGGTAAGCCAACCGTAGCCGTCAGGCCACGGCCAACCTCCGGTCACCCGTAGCCAGGACGGCTGCTGCGCCGGTACAGTCGCCTACGCGGTGGGGCCGGTTGGTGTCCGAGCGCGACCGCATGCCTTTGAGACAGGCGCCGTGCAAGAAGAATCCCCCGGGGGGACAGCCCGGGGGATTCTTTGCCGAGAATCGTGCCTCTGTCAGGCACGGGCGCCGATGTCACGCACTGTATCTAAATTCAGCGGCGGCGATGACAGCCTGTTAATAATTATGGCTGGTCATCTGGCTGGTCGCGGCCTAGCTGCCCGCGAAGTCGAACCGGCCGTTCCGCGCATCGGCCAGGAACGCGGCGAACGCGTCCCGGCCGACCACGTGAGCGCCGCCCTCGGGCCGCTTGCTGTCCCGGACGGCCACCACGGCGGGCAGGTTGTCGGCGATCTCAACGCACCCCCCGTTCATGGAACTTGCTCGCGCCTTCCGCCATGCTGCTTGAGACAGGTCGATCATGGTCACTCCAGTTGGTTCAGTCACTCCAGTTGCTCGGCCATGTACTTGAGGTAGGCCGTGGTGTCGCCGGGCTCCAGGGCTGCGTCCTGCGCGCGGCTGAAGCCGTGGATGTAGCTCTCCACCTCCTCCTTCTTGCTCACCTCGTGGATGGCCACATCGGTCTCGATGTAGACCAGGTGCGAGTCGTCCCCGGGCAGGTCAAAGATGTTGACCATGGAGTGCATGCCCGTGGGCGGCCCGTCAGCGAAGCGCTGAATGCGCAGGTCAACGTTGTGCTTGCGGCTCACGACGGCGAGATGCTCGATCTGCTCCCGCCGGTCGCCCTTCGACCCCCACCGGTACATCAGCGATGCCTCGGTGATCACCGCGCGGAACTGCGGCGCGGTCTCGGGCCGGTCCAGGATCTCCTGCCGCCGCAGCCGCGCCTCGCTGGCCCGGCGGATGAAGCTGGGCGAGCGGGACCCCGCGCGCAGCACGACCTCCATGTACTCGCGGGTCTGCAGCAGCCCCGGCAGCACCAGCGGCATGAAGGTGCGAATCTGGCTGGCATCGTTCTCAAAGCCAGCGAACTCATTCTCGAACACATCGGCGTAATCCCGCCACCAGGGCCGGGCCCGGGCCTGGCCCGCCAGGTGCTCAAGTTCGTGGGCCTCGGCCGCGGCCACCCCGTAGGCCCGCAGCAGGTCCCGGATGTCGCTCATCTCGGGCCGCTTCCACTGGTTGGCCTCGAACCGGCCGACCTTGCCGCGGCCCCAGTCCAGCAGGTCGCACACGTGGTTAGCGGTATGCCCGGAGGCTTGCCTCAGCTCGGTGAGCCGGAGGGACAGCCGTCGCTTGGCGGCGGTCGCCCCGTAGGCATCGTCGCTCATCGCGATTGCCTCCTTGACGGGACCAGATTTTTAGCATAGCGGTACTTAAGTTGTGATTCACAAACATTATGGGCGCCATTCGCGCTTCGGTCCAGTAGCCGTTCGTCGGGCCTGGTCAGCTGGCGGCGGCGTCGAACTCGCCGGCCCGGACGCCGTCGAGGAAGCACTCCCACTCGTACCGGTCGTAGACGAGGACCCGCCCGTCGGCGTCGCCGGAAATGCGCATCAGCACCCATTCCGCATCCCCCTGGTCCGCATCGGCCTCGCCCGCCGGGCCGACCAGGGCGATCTCGATCGCGCCGTCCCCGGTCCCCGACCGCTGCCAGTGCGCGGCACTCACGTCGATGTCCAGGCTCTCGACCGTGGGCTTGCCGCCGGTCATTTCGCCCTCCAGGGGTTTCCGCGTGCCGGTGCCGGGCGAAGCGCGCGCATGGCCGGGGCGATCACGGGCGGCGGGCCACCCCGCAGTAGAAGGCGCGCGACCCGTCGCTGTCCGCGGCGTCGGTGTCCTCGGCTCCCCACAGGCCCGTGAAGGTGACGGCGCGCTCGCCGCCGGGCTGCGCCGGCACCAGTTCCAGCCCGTCGAAGAACCGCGCGACCTCGTCGTGCGTCCGCGCGTAGATGTTGCTCGGTGTCCGTTGGTACACCTCCAGCGCTACCGTCGTGATCTGCGGGGGCAGCCGGTCGTGGGTGACATGCGATAGGGCCAGGTAGCTACCCGGGGCCGTCGCGGTCATGTACTGCCGCACCAGCGACCACGGGTCCGAGCCGTCCGCGATGAACTGCAGGACCGCCGTCATCAGCACCCCGACGGGCTGGCTGGAGTCGATCAGGCGGCGCAGCTCGGGATGCTCCAGGATGGCATCCGGGTCACGCAGGTCGGCCGTGATGAGCGCGGTGCTGCCGTCGTCCGCAAGCAGCGGGGCGCCGTGGGCGGCCACGATCGGGTCCACGTCCACGTAGACCACCCGCGCGTCCGGCGCGACGCGGCGGACCGCCTGGTGGGTGTTGTTCTGCGTGGGCAGGCCCGATCCGAGGTCGAGGAACTGCCTGATGCCCTGGTTGGCAGCCATCCAGACCGCGGCCCGGCCGTGGAACCCCCGGTTGGCCCACGCGGCGTCGGCCAGCTCCGGCATTCCCCGCCGCATCTGCTCGGCCGCCTGCCGGTCGACCTCGTAGTTGCGGGTCCCGCCGAGGAGGTAGTCATACAGCCGGGCCGGGCTCAGCTGCGTCGGGTCGACGCCCTCCGGCACCGCATCAGCGTCAGACATTCAGGGTCCCTCTCTCGGGGTAGTCCGGCGCGCCGGCCGCCGCGCCAGCAGGCTCAGGCGGTCCAGAGTCCGGGAATGCAGGAAGCTCACGCCCAGGTCGCTCGCACCGACGGCGGTACGGCGACGGTGCGGCGGTCCGGGCTAGCCGCGGCTAGCCGCGGCAGAAGCAGTCGGCCAGGTGATCGTCGACGAGGCCGCACGCCTGCATGGTGGCGTACGCGGTCACCGGCCCGGTAAAGCGGAACCCGTGGCGGCGCAGGTCGGCCGAGAGGGCCTTGGCGGCCGGCGTGGAGGCCGGCACGTCGCCCAGGGTCCGCGGCGCGGGCCGGCCGGGCTCGGCGTACTTCCAGACCAGCGCGGCCAGCCCGTCCGGCAGGCCCAGCGCGGCGCCGGCGTTGGCGATGGCCGCCTCGATCTTGGCCCGGTTCCGGACGATGCCGGCGTCGGCCAGCAGGCGGTCCACGTCATCGGGGCCGAACGCGGCCACCCGGGCCATCTCGAACCCGGCGAACGCGGCCCGGAAGTTCTCCCGCTTCCGCAGGATCGTCAGCCAGGACAGCCCGGACTGGAACGCCTCCAGGCACAGCTTCTCGAACAGTCCCCGGTCATCGCGCACCGGCCGGCCCCACTCGTCGTCGTGATAGGCGAGCAGGTCATCCGTGCCCAGCGCCCACGAGCAGCGCAGCTGACCGTCCGGCCCGGCGACGGCCCCCGTAGATCTGTCCACTAGCTGCCCGCTCCCGTGTCGCCCGAGTCTTCTCGGTCCGCGGGCTCCGCGGCCGCAAGCTCGCTCTGGTACGGTTCGAGCGCCCCGCCGGCGTCCCCGCCCGCGGTGCTGAAGCTGAGCGCCGATCCGTAGTCCGTCGAGCCTCCCGGGCTAGCCGGAGCGGCCGGGGTGTCGGTGACCGCGTAGGTGCCGAGGTCCGTGTAGGTGCCGGTGTCGGCGTAGGCACTGGGATCCGCGTAGGTGCCGGGGTCGGCGTAGGTGCCGGGGTCGGCGTAGGTGCCCTGGCGGTCGGGGCCGCCCGCCTGGAACTCGCGGGCCCGCAGGACAGCCAGCTCGTGGCGGAGCATGGCCAGCTCCGCGTCCCGCTCCGCGACCGCCCGGGCGATCCGCTGCAGCGCATCGTCGGTGACCTGCGCGCTGTAGCCCAGCAACGCGGCCGGCGGCCGGAACGCGGCCATATCGGCGGGAGTAACGAGCTCGCGGCCGTACGCCGCCGAATCGGGCCGCGCGAGCGCCAGCTCCCCGCCCCGCCCCATGGCCACCACCACGACCCCAGCCAGGATCACGACGGCGGCGAGCATCAGAACCACAGGCATACGGGCCATCGTGCCACGCCGGGCCGACACCCGGGCCGCACGCCGGCGAG
>Ga0193728_1000573_pt1 | contig 17956 bp, 15 predicted proteins | sample U1c1metaG_FD_143037 | JGI IMG/M metagenome (GOLD analysis project Ga0193728, IMG submission 143037) | Soil microbial communities from a riparian zone of the East river system, Colorado, United States - U1c1 | ecosystem: Environmental > Terrestrial > Soil > Riparian zone | place: USA: East River...
TTCAACGCCGCAGTGAGCGCCCAGGGAAATACCGATGCCGCGGCTTTGGCCAATGCGGGCCTGCTCCAGGTCGCTAACCTGCCCAATGCGCGCCCCGAACGCATTGTCTCTTATGAGGTAGGCTACAAAAGCGTTTTGCTGGACAACCATTTGATCATTGACATTGACGCCTACAGCAACCTGTACGACGGATTCCTGGGCCAGGTACAAGTGTACGTCCCCAAGGGTGAAACCGTAGGGTCGGATGCCGCGGTGCTGGCCATGCTCGACCGCAACCGGGATGCCACAGCGGCCACCGGAACCACGGCAGCGAGCAAGGGACAGGATCGCTACCGGGTATACACAAACGCAAAGAACACCTACCACAATTTCGGTTCGGCCCTGGCTGTGACCTACAATTTCTATAAAAGATATACCGTTGGCGGCGTGGTGAACTTTAACGAAATGCAGTCCAACCACACGGATGATATATTCGTCACGGGTTTCAATACCCCAAGATGGTCGAGCAATATTTCTTTCGGTAACCGCGAAATAGTAAAAAACATCGGGTTCAATGTGGTCTGGAGATGGCAGGACGCCTTCCTGTGGGAGAGTCCGCTCGTTACCGGTACAGTGGATGCTTTTAGCACGATTGACGCGCAGGTCAGTTTCAAGATACCAAAAGCCAATACCACCATTAAAGTGGGTGGCGCCAATATTTTAAACCATCGCTACATTCAATATGCGGGCGGACCGACGCTCGGCGCATTGTACTATGCTGCAATTACGTTGGATGGATTGATGAAATAGTGCCCATATTATCGCTAAATTTGAACCTCATGAGTCCGGAGCATCCATCCGTAAATGACCTCTTATTGAAAGAAGAAAATAATCCTGCATCTCAAAATAATTTGTTCCCGGTTTTCCTGAAACTCGAGAACTTAAGGCTGCTTATTGTGGGAGGAGGTCATGTTGGATTGGAAAAGCTGACGACGGTTTTACAAAACTCACCTTTAACTGCCATCAAACTGGTAGCGACCAGCATGAGCAGTGAAATCAAATCACTGGCCGCTACCCACTCCAATATCGACCTGCAGGAAAAGCCTTATGAAAGCGCGGATATGGATGGTGCAGATGTGGTGATCGTGGCAGTGGATGACAAAGCGACCAGCGCCTATATCCGTGAAGATGCAAAAGCAAAAGGAATACTGATCAATGTAGCCGACACGCCGGCGCTTTGTGATTTTTATCTTGGCTCTGTTGTAAAGAAGGGAGATTTAAAAATCGCCATCTCTACAAATGGCAAATCGCCAACCATCGCCAAGCGCCTGAAAGAAGAAATCAACTATCTCATACCGGATGAGATTGACAATGTACTTCAGAACATGCAGATCATCCGGCAAAGCATCGAAGGAAATTTCGGCGATAAGGTGAGACAGCTGGATGACCTCACCAAAGTGCTGGTCGCCAAACAAGTCACTTTGAAGGAACAGGATAAGCCCGGTGCAAAAAAATGGCCACAGATCGTTAAATGGTGCCTGTTCGCCTTCTTCTTTATGATATTGGGACATACCATTCTTTCAAATATTCCATTGGAGAAAGTATCGGACGGAATAAAAAGTATCCCCGAATACATTGACACAAAGACTTTTTTGATGATGCTGATCACCGGCTTCCTGGCGCAAATGGTGGATGGTTCCCTGGGCATGGGCTATGGCACGATCTCCACTACTTTTTTGCTGGCGATCGGCGTCAATCCTGCCATCGTAAGCAGCAGGGTGCATGCGGCCAGGGTCTTCTCAAGCGGGGTATCTGGCTTCAGCCATCACCGGTTCGGAAATATCAACAAGAAATTATTCAGGACCCTGGTATTTCCGGGCATTGCCGGAGCGATCATCGGTGCTACGCTGGCCTATTTTGGCCAGGAATATTCGACCTGGGTCAGGGTCCCTGTTTCCCTATACACCCTTTATCTCGGGTATTATATTTTTCGTAAAGCTTTCAAAAAAACCAATCCAAAAAATAAGGTAAAAAAAGCCGGCTGGCTGGCTACAGCGGGTGGTTTCTTGGATGCTTTTTCCGGCGGCGGCTGGGGTACACTAGTCACGAGTACCTTGATTTCCAAAAGAAGGAGCCCGCGCTATGTCATTGGCTCCGTATGTCTTGCTGAATTCTTTGTGGTTCTCGCAAGTTCCATAACCTTTTTTATCTTTCTCAAAAGCCTTCCTATATCAGATGTTGCAGGTCTGATCATCGGCGGACTGATTGCCGCGCCGATCGCGGCGAGACTGGTCGGTAAATTGCCGTTAAAAACCATGTTCATCGCTGTTGGAAGCCTGGTCATTCTCACGAGCCTGAATACCTGTTGGAAAGCCCTGTTGCATCTGATGCATACGGGTGACGTGCTGGCTGCTGTTGGGGGGATTTAGGCTAGTGGGTGGTGGCTGGCGGCTGGTGGGTGGTGGCGAGTGGCTAGTAATAAGCCCCCTACTCGCCACTAGCCATTTACCACTTGCCTCTCCCACCACTGGCCCCTCGAAAATGTCTCCCTGATGACAAAATATTCCTCCCAATTGCCTATATTTGTATTCTGAAAGTTCCAAAATCAATGAACCAGGTTTGCAATTATAGAGCGTGTTGTTGTTGCTGTTGTACAGAAACCATGGTTGATTTGGTGGAGGATAACCTCATGTAGCGCATAACTGAATAAATTATATGTAAAGCTCCACCAGTGTTGTGGAGCTTTTTTAATTATAAGCATACTATGCAATCACTGACAGATTCATCCCTTTCTGCCGGACTAGCCGGCAAAGTTCAATTGCTCGAAAAGAAAATCGGGCATACCCCTTTACACAGGCTTACCAGGCTTTTTAATCATAAGGCCGTGCATATTTATGCCAAGAAGGAATGGATGCAGTTGTCGGGTAGCGTCAAAGCCCGCGCGGCTTACCGGATCATCAGGGAAGCCATCGCATCAGGCGAGCTGACCATCAAAAAAACGCTGCTCGACGCAACCAGTGGCAATACCGGTATCGCCTATGCGAGCATCGCCCGGTTGCTGAATATCCCGGTAGCCCTCTGCCTGCCCGAAAACGCAACTCAGGAAAGAAAAGCCATTCTCCGTGGTCTGGGAGTAGAATTAATCCTCACCTCAAAATTCGAAGGTACCGACGGCGCTCAAATGGTGGCGAAAACGCTGGCTGAGCAATATCCCGGCAAATATTTTTATGCTGATCAGTACAAAAATGATAATAACTGGAAAGCACATTATCATACAACAGCGCCGGAAATTTTTGAAGCCCTGCCCGGGATCACCCATTTTGTTTCAGCCCTTGGGACAACGGGAACATTCACCGGTACCGGAAGAAGATTAAAAAAACTCAATCCTGCTATTCAGCTGATTTCCCTGCAACCGGATTCTGCCCTGCACGGATTGGAAGGCTGGAAACACCTCGAGACGGCTGTAGTGCCTGCCATTTATGATCCGACCCTTGCTCACCTCAACCTGGAAATCAGCACGGAAGAAGGATACGACATGATCAGGAAAGCTTACGAGCTGGAGCAACTGGTGCTGAGTCCGTCTTCAGCCGCCAACCTGGTCGGTGCGATCAGGATTGCGAACCAATTGGAATCAGGAACCATCGTGACCATCCTGCCCGACAACGGGGATAAATACAGCGAAGTGCTGAAAAAAATTCTATAACATGATCATCATAGAACCCGGCGTAAAAGATTTATTGATTGAGGATGCGCTCAAAACCTTTCCCGACGAATGCTGCGGATTCTTATATGGAATTGAATCAGACGACAATCGCATCGTAACGGAAATGTCGGTCGTAGACAATTCCAGGGAAGGTGATAAAACCCGCCGTTTTGAAATTTCGCCATTCGATTATATGAAAGCGGAGCAGCATGCACTCGAAATTGATCGCCTGTTGTTGGGTGTCTATCATTCGCATCCAAAGCATCCGGCCATTCCATCTGAACATGACCGGGTGGCGGCACAGCCCTGGTTCTCTTATGTCATTATTTCCGTGCTATCTAATGTCGACATCAGCCTTCGCTCCTGGCGCCTGAATGAAGCAACACAATTCGAAGAGGAAAAAATCGCAGATTATCAACTCACATAAACAATAAAAAAAACATGGCTACCGTGATCATTCCAACACCATTGAGAAAATTCACCAACAATACCGCCAGGCTTGAGACCAAAGCCATTAATATCGGCGAAACCGTTCACGAGCTGACCCTGAACTTCCCGGATCTAAAAAAACACCTGTTGGATGAAAAAGGACAAATCCGTTCTTTCATCAACATATTCGTTGGCAACGACGACATCAGGAACCTGCAGCAGGAAAATACTACCGTTAAGGCAGATACCATCATCAGCATCATTCCGGCCATCGCAGGTGGCCTTTCACCCGAAAATTTATCATTATGAGCTTGGAAGAAATTCATTTTTCCCGGGAAGAACTGGCAAGGTATAACCGGCACATCATCATCCCGGAATTCGGATTGGAATCACAAAAAAAACTGAAAGCCGCTAAAGTGCTGGTCGTTGGATCCGGAGGACTGGGAAGCCCGGTGCTGCTTTACCTTGCCGCCGCGGGCGTAGGCACGATCGGCATTGTTGATTTCGACGTGGTGGACGACAGTAACCTGCAACGGCAGGTCTTGTTCGGCGTTCACGAGATCGGCAATCCAAAAGTAGAAGCTGCCCGGAGAAGACTCGAGTCGTTGAATCCACATGTGCAATTGAATCTCTACAATACGCACCTCAATGCTCAAAACGCTCTTGATATTATAAAAGACTATGACGTCATCGCGGATGGAACAGATAATTTTCCCACACGTTACCTGGTCAATGACGCATCGGTACTGCTGAATAAACCCAATGTATACGCATCTATATTCCAGTTTGAAGGACAGGTTTCCGTATTTAACTACGTAGACAAACAGGGCAAACTGGGACCGAATTACCGTGACCTCTATCCTACTCCTCCGCCGCCAGGTCTGGTGCCGAGCTGTGCTGAAGGCGGCGTGTTGGGTGTTTTGCCTGGCATCATCGGCAGCCTGCAGGCATTGGAAGTGATCAAAGTAATTACTGGTGTTGGTGAAACGCTATCAGGGAGATTTTACATTTTCGACGCAATGAATTTCGAATCCCGCACATTCAACATTCAACGAAGGGATGACAATCCGATCAACGGAAAAAATCCTACGATCAAAGAACTGATCGATTACGAACTATTCTGTGGAATGAGAGCGGTTGAAGAGAAACCCGTCAAGGCCATTACGGTAAAAGAATTGTATGATTGGCAGGTGCGTGGCGAAAAATTTCAATTGATCGATGTGAGAGAGCCCCATGAATACGATATTGTAAACATCGGCGCCGAATTAATTCCGTTAGCCGGTATAATCGAAAATGAAAAAAATATTCGCAGGGACATTCCCGTGGTGATACACTGTAAAGTCGGAGGCCGAAGCGCAAAGGCCATTAAGGAACTCGAAGAAAAATTCGGGTTTGATAATTTGTACAATCTTAAAGGAGGCATCCTCGCCTATATCGATGAGGTACAGCCTGAATTGACGAAGTATTGAGAAGGATTTGGAGTCGGAAGTTCACCGAACTTCCGACCCCGGTTTAATGGTCATGGAACATGCGTTTATGACATAGCGGACTTAGCCTCTCCTTTTACCTTGTTCAGTTTGGACAAACCCTTTTCGGCAGCATTTTCTGCCTCATCTTTTGCGGATGTGAATTTGTCTTTGATCCCGTCGACAAAATCATTGAAATTGTCTTTCAGAGAACTGGCCATATCATTGCTTTTTTCTGATATCCTGCGGCGCGTTTCCACACCCTTATCTGGTGCAAATAAAACTCCTAATGCGGCTCCAACAGCGGCACCGGCGACAAAACTTAATAAGACTTTTGAAGCGTTCATAATGATTTATTTTAAGATGTACAATGAGGTTGCCTGATGAGTAATCAAAATTTCCTGCCAACAAATGATCAGGAAACGCTATTCTCTGAAACCCTTGCCAGCAGAGGGTTGCATCAAAATCCCGTCAGCGGGTATCCGGTAAAAGAAGATTGACGAACAAATTTTTGAGCAAAAGATTCTACAATTTGAGGAAGATGCATGATCGTTCGCCATGCGATTGTTCTATGCTGTACGGAGCGAAGCATACAATAATTTCAACTGGGCAAAAGAATGCATCATGCCATTCAACTGGTAACGCATCATTTTCCGCACGCCTTCATTCAGAAAGGGTTCGTTCAATACTTCGCGGTAAACTTTTAATAAGGCCTTCTCGCTTTTCGCGCACCAATGAAGAATGTCCTTTTCTTCTTCCAGGCAAATCCAGTCTTTTCCTTCAGGGGAACTATCGTCAGAGAATTCCAGTCCGGTTTCCATTCTTTCTGTTTCTAAACCCAGGGTGGTTACATAAGAATCTAATTCGGTTGCATATTGTCTGCTCTCCTGAGCCAATCCAATAATAGTTAACCGAAGCTGCCTGTTTTTTAAAGTGAAAGCCATTTGTTCATACACTTTCCTGGATTTCTGTAAAGAAACCAACAGGTATTTTAATTTGTCCGTTACCAATGAAGGCATTTCATATAGCGTGATCATGCAAGCAATATTTAGGAAGCGCGTGGACTGGGCGATCGGCAAACTGATACTTAAATGGCACAATTGTTATACCATATTATTCTTTACAATCTATTTTGTGAAATGTTTTATACAAAGCGTAAATTAAGCTCTTTCTGGCCCCCCATTTGTTAAATAGCTTACACCCAGATGAAAAAAATCATAAAGAAATTCACTGCCGACAGGAATGTCAGGGTGGGATATGGAACCGCTTTTTTTCTTTTGTTGCTTTCATATCTGTTGACGTTATATGTGAACCGTCAGTTGCTTAGGGAGGCCAGGTTGGTAGACCATACAAACCGGGTGCTGACCCACCTGGAAAGCCTGTTATCAAATGTAAAGGACGCAGAAACAGGATCAAGAGGCTATTTTATTATGCAGGACATGCGCTTCCTGGACCCTTATTTCCCAAGCAGGAGCAAGGTGGATTCTGTGCATACTTTGCTTAAGGCAGAGTTAGGTGATAACCCGCTGCAGGTCCAAAGGCTTGACACCTTAAAGCGCCTGATCGATAAAAGGTTCGAGGCTTTACAACAGAATATTACGAGATTCCAGTCAAACAATTTTGAGCTGACAGACTCATTGAAAGCCGATGGATATCAGGGTAAGAAAAGTATGGATGGGATTCGCTCTTTGGTGCTACGGATGCAGCTCCACGAAGAAGCATTATTGAAAGGCAGGGAGACCCAAATGCATGGGCAATACAATGCCCTGAATACCGTGGTCATTACCTCGCTGGTACTGGCCCTGATCCTGGCGATTTACGGTTTTTTTACCTATACCAGGGAGAACATTGCACGCAGAAAAGCGGATCAAACAGTATTCGAGTACCAGGAGGAGCTGAAGGAACGGATCAATGAACTTGACAAGGCCAATAAGGAACTCGTTCAGATGAGGAGTATTGAGAAGCTGGCTGCCACGGGGCGTATTGCCAGAACCATTGCGCATGAAGTGAGAAACCCGTTGACGAACATCAACCTGTCTGTTGACCAGTTGAGGGGTGAGTTTGAAGAAGGCAACGAAGGGGCGCTTTCGCTTTTCGATATGATCACCCGAAACAGCAATCGCATCAACGCCCTGATTACCGATCTGCTCAACTCAACCAAGTTTACAGAACTGATTTATAAAAGGGAATCAGTGAATAAAATGCTGGATGAAACCCTTGAACTGGCCAGGGACCGGTTGCAGCTCAAGAAAATTAAGGTGATCAAAAAATACTCAGGTGATGTTTGTGATGTTTCTGTTGACGTGGAACGAATTAAGATCGCATTCCTTAATATCATCGTAAATGCCCTGGAGGCCATGGAATCCGATAATGGGATTTTAACCATAAAAACAGCGACATCAGTAGACGGTAAATGCATGGTTTATATCAGCGATAATGGACCAGGAATCGGTAAAGAATCACTTTCTAAACTGTTTGAACCATATTTTACCAGCAAACCAAAAGGCACGGGCCTGGGATTGACCAATGCGCAAAACATCATTTTAAATCACAGCGGCTACATCTATGCTGAAAGCGAATTGGGCAAAGGCACCACCTTCGTGATCAGCCTGAATTTTGCCTAAAAAAAACTGCCACCATCCGGTGAGGAATGGTGACAGCGAAGAGGAAATACAACCTCAAACCTCAAACTATTTCAACAACTTTTATTCACTGGCTTTAATGGCTGGCATTGTTAACTTGCGCCTCTGATCAGTTTCAAAAGCACGGCAATGATTGCGATGACCAGCAGGATGTGAATCAGTCCACCCGCATGGTACCCTAAAAAGCCAATTGCCCAGGCTATAACAAGGATCACCGCGATGAGGTACAATAAGTTTCCCATAAAGAAATTTTTAAGGAGTTAAAAAATATTAGTCTGCCATCAAACCAGTAAAAAAACGTTGCCAGTTCTTATACGATACTTAATTAATTAAAAATCAGCATATTAAAATAGTGTGGCGAGTGGCATCCGGCGATTTTTATGAGAATTTGTGTAAGATTTTCTACAATTCCGGTTAAGCAACCGTATTGAGCGCAACATTAATCAGTTCTTTGCTCAGGGGTTTGCTTAGGAAGAAATCAACCCCTTCCTCGAAGGCCCGCCTTCTGTCGGAAATGCTGTCATGGGCGGTCATCATGATTACCTTCGTACCGGGATAATTCTTTTTGATAAATGGGATGAAATCCAGACCAAATCCGTCGGGAAGCCTGTTATCGAGAAACATTAAAGAAGGCAGATGATCATGCAGCGAGGCTTCCGCCTGGGTCAGGTTATTAGCGAAAAAAGTTTTAAGATGCCGTTGTCTCAACATGCCCCCAAGCAGGAAGCAAATATCCGGTTCATCGTCAACGATCAGCACATTTGATTCCACAGTTTCATTCGTTTTCACGGTAAGCGAGTATTTTATATTAAAATTGAAGCAATTATGTTGCCATAGGCCATGTAAGTTCTACACGGTGCCAGGTTTTGAACATTGTGTAGCATTTTCTACATTTCTGGCCGTTTTTTTGCCTGATTACTTATTTATGGGTTATCCGTCATATTTTAGGTTTTGGCAAGGTGTTTATATAAATAGTTTTCGGATCGGAGTTTGCTTATTGGCATTGGGTAATTTTAAACAATAAAACGCGTAAGATGAGAATACTCATTATAGATGATGATTTGGAAATGTGTAATCTTTTAATGCGCTTTCTGCAGCGGAAAGGATTTGAAACAGAGGCGGCTCACAGTGGCCACAAGGGCATCCTGAAATTCAAGGAGTCTCCGTTTGATATCGTATTATGCGATTTCAGGCTTGGCGACAAAGAAGGACGCGAAGTGTTGAAGGAAATCAAGACGATCAAACCCACGGCAATTGTTATTATCATTACGGGATATTCTGATATCAAAACTGCGGTGGATGTCATTAAGGCCGGCGCCTACGACTACATCACCAAACCGCTGGTACCGGATGAAGTATTAACTGTTATCAACAAGGCGCTTAAAGAACCCGTCAATACGGCATATATCGTTCAACCGGCAGGCCCCGTTCCCACCTCCAAAGACAAGCAGGAATTTAAAAATCTTCATCCTGATTTCCTGGTTGGCAATGCATCCATCACCAGGGATCTGTACCAGCAAATCGAACTGGTTGCGCCTACCAATTACAGCGTGATATTGTACGGGGAAAGCGGCACGGGCAAAGAGGTCATTGCCCGCACCATCCATGCTTCCAGTTCGAGAAAGGAAAAGCCATTTATTGCTATGGACTGCGGCACGTTGTCAAAGGAATTGGCTGGAAGTGAACTGTTTGGTCATGTGAAGGGTGCTTTTACCGGTGCCTTGAATGATAAGGAAGGGCATTTTGAGCTCGCCGACGGCGGAACATTATTCCTTGACGAAGTGTCTAACCTCTCTTATGAAATACAGGCCGCCTTGCTCCGTGTCATCCAGGAAAGAAAGATCAAACGGGTTGGCGGGAATAAAGAAATGGAGGTTGACGTAAGAATCATTGTGGCCTCCAATGAAAATCTCCAGGATGCCTATCGCAAAGGAAGATTCAGGGAAGATCTTTTTCACCGCTTTAATGAGTTTTCGATAACACTGCCGCCGTTGCGCCAGCGAAAAGAAGATATTCCTCTTTTTGCGGCATTTTTCCTCGAAAAAGCCAATGAAGAGCTGAACAAAAAGGTGGAAGGATTTGATGAAGACGTGATTCAGATATTCCTGAATTATGCATGGCCTGGCAATCTGCGCGAATTCAGGAACGTGGTGCGCAGATCTGCACTGCTCACTGCCGCAGGAAAAATCAGCCAGAAAGTTTTGCCGCATGAAATTGTGCATACACATCCTGCTGCCTCCGAAACCAGCACACCTGTTACAGAATCCACCATTCCGCGGCCTTCTCCTGAATTAAAAGAATTGGATCTTAAAAATGCAGCAGCCCAGGCAGAATATGATACCATCATGAATGTATTGAAACAGGTTAACTTCAATAAGTCGAAAGCCGCGGAGATTTTGAAAATTGACAGGAAGACGCTTTACAACAAGATCAAGAATTATGAATCCCTGAGCTGAGGAATTTTTGCCACGCTAAGAACTCGTGACTTTTATGGTACACGATTTGACCCTACAATTTAATTACTAAACTAAGTTTTATGATAAAGCCAGGAGAAATGACCTCACTTAGCCAGGTCATTGAAAAATTGCGACTTAAAAGACAGGATAATGAATTCCTGTTGACCGATAAAGGATTCAGTGTTGGAAATGGGAAATTTTATGGCCCTCACGATCTCAAGATCATACGGACCTATCGTTTCGAGGGAGAATCTGATCCATCTGATTCCTCTATTTTGTATGTTATCGAAGCGAATGATGGAATGCTGGGATATAGCATCGACTCGTATGGTGCATTTAGTAACCACGATGATGTGAACTATGATGACTTCATTCTCAAAATTCCGGTTGAAGAGCGTGACGAACAATTGTTATTTCAATAATTTGCTATCTTGAGCATTCAGTTCTGGCCCGACAGGTTTTTTGGACACCTGTCGGGCTCTGATATGACAAAAAGCCATTTACGATCTATTCTAGCCTGTATTAGCAAATATAGGTACCAAACACAGATAGAACGCAGATAGAACGCAGACCAAACCCAGGTAAAGCCCGAAACATATCTGCGCTTGCCCTGTTTTTGCTCTTTCTTTCGTCCTTTTCTGGATGCTTCGTCCTGCTTTTTTGTCAGTTGTTTTGTACAGACCGCCAAGCAGAAATTATTGAACAGTCACCATGAAATACTTCCTTTTCGCTTTACTATCCCTTCCGTTATTTCCCAGAAGCTTGCAAGCCCAACACCTTGAGTTATTGACTGAAAATAATAAGACTTCCATTCGTGGTCTCAGCGTCGTAAACGATCGGGTGGTTTGGGTGAGCGGCAGCAATGGAACGATAGGTAAATCGCTTAACGGAGGACGGCAATGGGAGTGGATGATTGTACCGGGATTTGAAAAAAGAGACTTTCGGGATGTGGAAGCATTCGACAGCGTCAATGCCCTGATCATGGCTGTTGCAGAGCCCGCAGCCATACTAAGAACGAGCGACGGCGGCAGAACATGGAGCGTGGTGTTTATGGATTCAACGAAGGGAATGTTTTTGGATGCAATGCATTTTACCAATGCGCAACAAGGTCTTGTCATAGGCGATCCGATCGATCAAAAAGTATTTTTAGCCACAACCAATAACGGGGGTAATGATTGGAAAAAAGCTGAATCTCCGCCCGTTTTGTCTGAAGGCGAGGCCTTTTTTGCTTCGAGTGGTACCAACGCCCTCCTGAAATCGGATATTAACGGAAAGCAATACCCGCTATATGTTTCCGGTGGAAAAAAATCAAATCTCTGGATAAGGAACAAATGTTTCGCGATGGATTCTACACTCATGGTCCAGGGCATCGAATCCACCGGCGCGAATTCAGTGGATATGTACGATGACAGCAAAGGCATCATTGTTGGCGGCGACTTTTCAAAAGACAGTTCGGCAAAAGCCAATTGTGTATTGTTCAGTTTATCTCCCGCTGTACATTTTATCAGACCCGAAATCCCGCCGCATGGATATAGAAGTTGTGTTGCGTACCTGTCAAGGGACAAGCTCATTTGTTGCGGTACTTCAGGCGTAGATATTTCAACCGATGGAGGGAAGCGATGGAAACTCATTTCCAAAGATGGCTTTCATGTATGCCAAAAAGCAAAAAATGGAGGATCGGTTTTCCTGGCCGGATCTCATGGAAAAATCGCCATCCTGAAAGAATAAGAAATCCCTTTATATATGAAAGAAATAAAAACCATTCTCTTTCTTTTTATTTCCAATAGTTTTATGACCCTCGCCTGGTATGGTCACCTGAAATTCAAGGAATTCTCCTGGGGCAAAGACCTTGGCCTCTTTGCGGTCATTCTCATAAGCTGGGGATTGGCTTTCTTTGAATATCTATTCCAGGTACCGGCCAACAGAACCGGCTACAAAGCTGATGGAGGTCCTTATAGCCTGGTACAATTAAAGACCATCCAGGAAGCCATCACGCTGATCGTATTCATGATATTCACACTGGTCTTTTTCAAAACTGAACGGTTTGCATGGAATCATATCGTTGGGTTCTTATTGCTTGTTGCCGCTGTATTTGTGATTTTCAAGAAGTGGTAGATCAACTCAATTCAATGCCCTGAAATCCACAGGAACCAATTTACTCACACCCGGTTCCTGCATGGTAACCCCGTAGATCACATCCACACTGCTCATGGTCATTTTATTGTGTGTCACGATGATGAACTGGGAATTTTCGCTGAACTGCCGGATCATATTGGTAAACTTATTTACGTTGGCGTCGTCCAGCGGCGCGTCCACCTCATCCAGTATACAAAACGGAGCGGGTTTGATCAGGTAAATGGCGAATAATAAAGCTGTTGCAGTGAGTGTTTTTTCGCCGCCACTTAATTGAGTGATCGAAGAGGGGCGCTTACCCTTGGGTTTGGCGATAATATCAATCCCTGTTTCCGCGAGGTCTTCGGGATTTTCCAGCACCAGGTCGGCAGTATCTTCGTCCGTAAACAAGGCCTTGAATACCTTCTGGAAATTTTCGCGCACTTTATTGAATGTATCCAGGAAATGCTGGTTGGCTGTTGTCTCCACTTCCTGAATGGTTTGCAGGAGGTTGTCTTTTGCGCTCACGAGATCATTCTTTTGCTCCAGGATAAACTCATACCTTTTCTTCATTTCCTGGAAGGCTTCGATGGCCGTAGGATTTACTTCTCCCAGATTTTCCATGCGTTTTTTCATGCGATCCGATTTTTCCTGTAGCTCTTCCACCGGAACATCGGCATTACGAGGCTGGTCGAGGATATCATCGAGGTTGATCCTGAATTCAACATTGAGCCTTTCCTTCATTCCTGCCAGTTGCAGTTTAAGTTCGTTCAGCCTGTCTTTGATCTCACCAAGCAGCTGTTCAATATGTTCTTTTTCTTTTACTTTATGTCTGAGCTCGCTTTCTTTATCGCTGAGCGCATTGCGGACATTATAATAAGCCTGGTCGGCTTCATTGAGTTTTCTTTCCTCTGTTTCTTTTCGCTGCAGCAGCTCCACCAGTGCCGTTTCTGCGCTGTTCACCAAAGCCGCACTCTCCTCGATGCTTTCAAGGGTTTGTTTCAATTGCGAAGCGTTGGATTCGACCTGTCCCTGCAGGTCATTATACTGGTTGTTTTTGAATTCAAGCTCCTGCTTCAGTCCCTGGATTCGGCTGTGCTGCCGCGTCACCTGCAGATTGAATTCGTTATACCCCGCAAGCGATTCGTCATACATTTTTTCAGCTTCCCTGAATGCTTCTTCACCAACCTGCATTTTTTCTCTCAGTTCATTTACCTGTCCGAGCAGTTGTTGCCATTCGGCGCGCGTGCCTTCAATGGCCGAAAAAGTCTCTTCCAGGGAAGCCTGCCACTCCTGTAAACGGCTCCATGAACTTTCCTGCAGGCCGTGCACGTTCTCCAGTTTATTTTGCAGCGAGAACGACTGGTTGGTAAGAACGTTGATGTCCTCCTGGGTCTGTCGGATCGCCTGCTCTTTAAGCTGTTCGTTGTAGCTGATGACTTCGTTGTGCCGGGATTGTATTTCACTCCTTAGGCCACCAACAATGGATTCCTGCAAAGTGATTTCTTCCTGCAACTTTTCGAGGTTTTTTGCCCGCCCGATCTTTTTCCCTTCAAACAATCCCACGCTTCCTCCGGTCAGGGAATATTTTCCTTTTACATACTTTCCATTTCTTTCCAGGACCACGGAGCCGTTTTGCTGTGCGGCATTGAACCAGTCAAAACTCTCCCCATGCTCCGCAATGAATACATTGCCCAGCAAATGCTCGGCCAATGGCCGGTATTGTGCATCTACTTCGATGACGCTGGTCGCCGCAATGGTACCCTCCGGTTGATGGTATGCTGAGGTTTCACTGTCGGTAAACTTATCAAGCAGAAAAAAATTGGCTTTCCCTTTTTTGTGCTCGTCCAGCAAATGCACGGCTTGTAAGCCTTCCCGGAGATTATTGACCACATAATAATTCAGGTAGGGGTCGAGTACATTTTCAACAGCGGCGCGGAATTCTTCTTTCACGTAGATGATGTCTGACAAGATCGGGGCGGTATGATTCCATTCGGGATTCTTATGCAGGAATTTTACACTGTCGGGGTAACCATCCATGGAATCAATCAGGCTTTTCAACAGTTCCTGTTCGTTTTTCTTTGCGTCGAGTTTCCTGTTTTCATCGGCGAGCACCTGGCGTAGTTCTTCCAGTTTTCCCTGTGTATAAAGAATTTGTTCTTTCGTTTTTTCGTGGTGGGCCTGCAGTTGCTCGAGGTCCCTTCTTCTGCTCGAAAGCTCGTCTTCCCGGGAAAGCTTTTCTTCTTCCAGCTGTTTGATCTGGCTTTCACGGCCACTCCTTTCCTCTTCTACCTGCAGCATACTTTGTTGCAGGTTTTGAATGGATGTATCGGCAATGGCTATTTTCTTTTCCGCCTCAAAAACGTTTCGCTGGATATGCGCATTTTCATTCCTGAGGTTGTCCATCGACATTCTCTTCTGGTCAAATATGCGTTTTGTGTCATCGGCGGAAACTTTCAGGGTATTCATCTGCTGCTGCAGACCGCCCAGTTTATTTTCTTCCTCATCCACCTGCTGCCTGGTAAACAGAATGCTTTCTTCCAGACCCCTGAGCTGCCCTGCGCTTTTTTGCAGAAATTCCTGCAGGCTGTTTTCTTTTTCTTTGAGAAAATTCAGACGTTGGGAAGAAAGGCTTTTTTCGTTTTCTTTGGTTCTCAGCTCCTGGATCAATTCGTTGAATTCGTGCTGCATAGCCTGCAATGCCCGTTCTTTCCCGATCAAGTCAACTTTTTCCTGCTCCAGGGATGCTTCTTCCATTGCGATGCCCGCCTCCAGCTTTATCCTCCTGTTTGTTTCGCTCTCCGACTGGGCGTTCAGCTCCTTATAAGTTGTATTGAACCCTTCCAGCGCCGCTTTGGCAAGTTCGATGCTCAGCTCCCTGTATTCTTTCTTGATCTCAAAATATTTCTCTGCCTTTTTTGCCTGGCTTTCCAAGCTTTTCAGCTGGTTATTGATTTCAAACAACAAGTCTTCGATGCGGGCAAGATCCTGTTCGGTGGCATCCAATTTAAGTCTTGCTTCTTTTTTCCTCGTCTTATAAATGGAAATGCCGGCCGCCTGTTCCAGCATGCGCCTGCGGCTATTCTCCTTGTCTTTGATGATATCATCCACCATGCCCAGCTCAATGATCGCGTAGCTGTCGGTGGTGATGCCGGTATCCATGAAAAGATTCTGGATGTCTTTAAGCCGGCACGACACATCGTTCAAACGATATTCACTTTCGCCGCTTTTATAAAATTTCCGCGTGACCGTAACCGTGGTGAATTCTGTCGGGAGAAGGTTGCGGGTATTTTCGAAGGTCAGGCTGACTTCAGCAAGACCGGAGGCCGAGCGGCTTTTGGATCCGTTAAAGACCAGGCTTTCCAGATTTTCAGATCGAAGGTGACTGATCTTCTGTTCCCCGATCACCCAGCGGATACTGTCTACAATATTGCTTTTCCCACAACCATTGGGGCCAATAATGCCGGTTACCCCCTCGTTAAAATTGATATGGGTTTTGTCAGCAAAACTCTTAAACCCCTTGATTTCTAAGCTCTTTAGTCTCACAGTACGATAATTGTTTAGTCCGACGGCAAACCTACACTAAAAAGCCTGATTCTGTCTTCTCCTGTTGATAAGTAGTGGATAGAAATAAAAAAATCAGTAGCTTGACAATTATGCCAGTTTTCGCCTTGCCCGCTACAAAAAAATACTCCGGAATTTTACTGTGTTTTGGATGGGTATTTTTCCTCACCGCCGGTTTATGGAATACTCTTCGGGCACAGTCGCACGGAGTTCCGGGAAAATATTATATCCACGCAGCAGGGAAGGATAGCAATCCCGGTACATTTGAACAACCATGGCAAACTTTGCACGCGTTGACTGGATTGCAACTGCATCCGGGCGACCATGTCTATCTTCAGGGTGGACAAATATTCAGGGGCTCCATCCAATGGAACGCAAAAAACGCCGGCACATCACAGCAACCGATCCGGATCGGCTCGTATGGAAAAGGAAGGGCAATCATCGACGCAGGAAATCAGACAGCGATCACACTGGATCAGTGCAAGTGGATACACCTGGAGAACCTCGTTCTGCAAGGCAGTGGCAGGAAAAAAGGAAACGCCGGACGAGGCATATGGATCCATGGGAGCCGCAACATCTCGCTGGAAAAACTTGATTTGCACGGATTCCAAAAATCGGGTGTGGAGCTGACTGATTGTTCCGATATCCGTCTCCACCATGTCCAGGCGCATGATAACGGCTATGCAGGGATCTCCGTTACAGGAACACATTTTCCTGCATTGAGCAATCAACACATTTATATTGGTCATTGTGAAGCATACAACAACCCGGGGGATCCTACAGAAACCAATAACCACAGCGGGAATGGCATCGTCGTCGGACTGGCGAAGGACGTGTTGATCGAATACTGCGTTGCGACCAATAATGGCTGGGACATGCCGCGGGTGGGCAACGGGCCGGTGGGCATCTGGGCCTGGGAAGCCGATTCTGTGACGATCCAGCATTGTATAGCCTACCGAAACCGCACCGCGCCCGGCGCTGCTGACGGTGGTGGCTTTGACCTGGACGGAGGGGTCACGAATTCAGTGGTACAATACAACCTTGCCTATGAAAATGAGGGCTATGGCTATGGCATTTTTCAATTCAGCGGCGCAACACCCTGGCATCACAATACATTCCGCTACAACGTCAGTTATAACGATGGAAACACAACACAGAATGGTGCGAGCGTGTTGTGGTGGAACGGCAGTAACGATTCCTTGCAGTTCCACGACTGCTACTTTTATAACAACCTGCTGTATAACAGCAAGGGATACGTGCTGGGGGTTGTCCCTAACGAATACCAAAATAGCCGGTTCATGTTCCTCAATAATATTTTCGTTGGAAAGGATGAACTGATGAGCGGCGGCATCATCGCGACGGAAGCCTTTTACGGCAACGACTGGTGGTCCATGCGATCAGGATTCAAAGTGAACGGCGTCACCGATTTTGCCCTCTGGACCCGTGAAAGTGGAAAAGAAATGCTCAATCAGCAGCTCGTGGGCCTTAACCTGAATCCTCGGCTGTCCAATCCCGTTAGCCCTACCCTCACAGACCCGGCATTGCTGCACCTGGCGACCGGCCTGCAGCTGGCCGGCGACAGCCCGTTACGCGACAGGGGCCTGG
>Ga0193728_1000574_pt1 | contig 17952 bp, 12 predicted proteins | sample U1c1metaG_FD_143037 | JGI IMG/M metagenome (GOLD analysis project Ga0193728, IMG submission 143037) | Soil microbial communities from a riparian zone of the East river system, Colorado, United States - U1c1 | ecosystem: Environmental > Terrestrial > Soil > Riparian zone | place: USA: East River...
AGCGCGATCTCTTCGAATCGAAGGCGATTACGGCAAGTACAAAGCAGCTGGCAGCGGAGCTGGCGACCAACGTGCAGAGACTGGATGCTCTCACCAAGTCGCTCACCTACAAGCCAGAGGACCTCGCAAACGGAGCATCCGACCTGCTCGAGGAGGTGCAATCGTCGAAGATCACGGGCGAAGAGGAGTCATACAGCCACATCGACCTCGTCGACTTTGCCGCCAACGTCGAGGGAGCGCAGCAGGCGTTCGCCTACCTGCAGCCGGGCCTGACGAAAATTGACCCGACTCTCACCAAAACCATCGTCACTCAGTTCGCCGCCGTGAATGCACTGCTGAACAAGTACGAGGATCCGACCGCGCTGGGAGGTTACGTGACCTACACCGCCGCCGTTCGCGCCGCCGACGGCCCGACCCTGTCCGCCGCGGTCGAGGCGCTGCACGAGAACCTGGCCACGATCGCCGCAAAGGTCGCGACGGCGTAAGGATGGCCGACGACACGACTCCGATCCCCGAGGACGAGACGCCCGGGCTCTCGCGCCGCAGTTTCTTTCTCGGGGCTGGCGGACTCGCCGCCAGCGGACTCATCGTCGGTGGCGCGGCGGGAGGGGCCGGGGGTTTCGCACTCGCACGAGCCACCGGATCTGAGACGGCGGCAACCGCGGATGTCACGTACCCGTTCTTCGACCAGGCACACCAGGGCGGCATCCAAACCGAACCACAGAAGTACTCGGTCTTCATGACCTACGACCTGACGACGTCGAGCCGCGCCGCTGTTCAGGTTCTGCTCGCACGGTGGACTGCCGCGATCGCCCAAATGGTCAAGGGCCAGCCGATCGGCGACCCGGAGCCCACGAACCCTGAGGCCGTTGCCCTCGACTCCGGTGAGGCGCAGGGGCTCGGTGCGCAGGGCCTCACCGTGACCCTCGGGCTCGGTCCCGGCCTGTTCGACTCCCGTTTCGGTCTCGCTTCCAAGCGACCCGCGCTCCTCCGGCAACTGCCAACCCTTCCGAGCGACCAGCTGCAGAAGGAGTACACGGGTGGTGACCTCTGCCTGTCTGCGTGTGCCGACGACCCCCAGGTCGCCTACCACGCCATTCGAAATCTCACTCGAATGGCGAGGGGAACCGCAACGACCAGCTGGACGGTGACGGGTTTCGGCCGGGCATCCGCGGGCCCGAGCCAGCAGACTCCCCGAAATCTGCTCGGCTTCAAGGACGGCACCCGCAATGTCGTCGACGATGCGGACTTCGCTCGCTGGGTATGGCTCCGCGACCAAGACCAGAACTGGATGAACGACGGTACCTACCTCGTCGCCAGGAAGATCCATCAAAACATCGAAATCTGGGACACCGATCAAATCAGCGACCAGGAAACGGTCTTCGGCCGGACCAAGGGCGAAGGTGCACCGCTCAGCGGTCACCGCGAATTCGATACGCCGAACTTCACGAAGAAGGATGCCGCAGGCAATCCGGTCATTTCACCGACCTCGCACATTGCGCTCGCGGCGCATGAGAACAACGGTGGGATTAAGATCCACCGTCGCTCCTACAACTACACCGAGGGTATCGACGGCGTCGGCCAGATCGACGCCGGCCTGCTGTTTATCGCCTTCATGAACGATCCAGAGCACTTCATCAAACTTCAGACCAAGCTTGGATCCGTCGATCGGCTCAACGAGTACATCAAGCACATCGGGTCGGCTCTGTTCGCCGTGCCGCCTGGGCCCGACACGGGGAGCTATATCGGGGCGGGGTTGTTCAGCTAGTCAGACGAGGGAGCCGGGGTCACCGTGTAGTTGGCGATCCAGGTGCCCTTGGTCGGGCCCTTCGCGATGACTACGAGAACTCCGTAGGTCTTGTTGTTGGCGACAATGGTGCCGCCGTCGGTACCGGCGGTACCTGACTCGTCGACCTTGAAGCCCCCCTTGGTCAGCTCATCCTTGATGGTTGATGTCTGATCGCCCGAAAGCTCGACCGAGACATTCCAGACCTCCTTCTTACCGCTGCCGAGTCCGAGGGCCGAGTCGATCTTGCCCTTGTACACGGGTACGGAGGACGGGAAGTCGCTGGGCAGAGATCCCGCTCCGCCTCCACCGCCGAGCTTTACCTTGCCGCCGGTCGCCGCGTTGACGACGCCCTGAATCGGGTTGCCGAAGCATCCGGTCAGCAGCGGCACACTGGAGACCGCCAGAACAATTGCAATGGGTATGGTGACGCGGCGACGCAAGCTGCTCATGATCTTTCTCCGTGACTGTGGGGGTGCGGGTTATGCGGCACAGCCTAAGCCCGCGCCGAAATGCCCCACAATGAGCAAGGCCTGCTCATTTTTCCATAGCCAGCCCATAGATGAGCCAAAGACTCGCAGCGGAACTACGCGTTCTGCTTCTTCAGTCGTGACGTTGCGCGCGCCCGAGCGTTGGAATCCAGCTCGACCTTACGAATACGGACGAATTCCGGAGTGACTTCGACGCACTCGTCCTCACGAGCGAATTCAAGACACTCCTCGAGCGTGAGCTTGCGCGAAGGAGTCATCCGCTCGAACACATCCGAAGTCGACTGGCGCATGTTCGTCAGCTGCTTCTCTTTTGTGATGTTCACGTCCATGTCGTCGGCGCGGGAGTTCTCGCCGACGACCATGCCTTCGTAAACCTCCTGCGTCGGCTCGACGAAGAACGACATGCGCTCCTGCAGAGCCGTCATGGCAAATGGAGTGGCGACACCGGCGCGGTCGGCCACGATCGAACCATTCGTCCGCGTGACGATCTCGCCCGCCCAGGCCTCGTAGCCGTGTGAAACGGCGTTTGCGATACCCGCGCCACGGCTAATCGTGAGGAATTCGGTTCGGAAGCCGATGAGACCGCGCGACGGAACGATGAATTCCATGCGAACCCAGCCCGTGCCGTGATTGCTCATCGACTCCATGCGCCCCTTGCGGGCGGCGAGCAGCTGCGTGATTGCGCCGAGGTACTCCTCGGGAGCATCGATCGTGAGGTGCTCGAATGGCTCGTGCACCTTGCCGCCGACGTGCTTGACGACTACCTGCGGCTTGCCGACGGTGAGTTCGAATCCCTCCCGACGCATCTGCTCGACGAGGATCGCGAGTGCGAGCTCTCCACGACCCTGGATCTCCCACGCATCCGGACGACCGATATCCACGAGCTTGATCGAGACGTTACCGACGAGCTCGCGATCCAGGCGATCCTTCACCATGCGCGCGGTCAGCTTATGACCCTTGATCTTGCCGATGATGGGACTCGTGTTAGTGCCGATCGTCATCGAAATCGCCGGGTCGTCGACCGTGATGGTCGGCAATGGGCGAACGTCATTGGGGTCTGCGAGCGTCTCGCCAATGGTGATGTCTTCGAATCCCGCGACGGCGACGATGTCACCCGGACCGGCCGACTCGGTGGGGAATCGATCCAGGGCACGGGTGATGAGGAGCTCGGTCACGCGAACGTTGGCGACACTGCCGTCGTGCTTGACCCACGCGACCGTCTGGCCCTTCTTGATCGTGCCGTTAAAGACACGCAACAGAGCGAGGCGGCCGAGGAATGGCGACGCGTCGAGGTTCGTGACGTGAGCCTGGAGCGGGTGCTCGGGGTCATACGTCGGAGCCGGAATGTGCTTGAGGATGGCGTCAAATAGCGGCTCGAGGTCCGCATTGTCGGGAAGGGTGCCGTTCTCCGGCTTGTTCCAGCTCGCCGCGCCGTTGCGTCCGGAGGCATAGACCACGGGAACGTCGAGGATCGAGTCGATGTCGAGGTCCGGGACGTCATCCGCCATGTCCGATGCGAGACCGAGGAGCAGGTCCTGCGATTCGCTGACGACCTCGTCGATGCGCGCATCCGGCCGGTCCGTCTTGTTGACCAGCAGGATGACCGGAAGCTTGGCCTCGAGCGCCTTACGCAGAACGAAACGCGTCTGCGGCAGAGGTCCCTCACTTGCATCGACCAGCAGGACTACACCATCCACCATGGAGAGACCGCGCTCGACCTCGCCACCGAAGTCGGCGTGGCCGGGGGTGTCGATCACGTTGATCGTGACCGGGCCGTCGGTCGCGTGGATGCCCTCGTACGAAACCGCCGTGTTCTTGGCGAGGATCGTGATGCCCTTTTCTCGCTCGAGGTCATTCGAGTCCATGGCGCGCTCTTCGAGGTGCGCGTGCGCAGCGAAGGAGTTGGTCTGGCGCAGCATGGCGTCTACGAGGGTGGTCTTGCCGTGGTCGACGTGTGCGACGATCGCGACATTACGCAGGTCGTTTCGAGTGGCAATAGCCATCAGTTTGTGTCCTTGAGTTGGTGGGGCGCGCCAGTCTTTCTTCGAATACTGGGCCGCCGAGTGAGTAGAACCGCTAGTAGCTAGGTAGCCCTCTGGCGGAGGTTCGGCAACGAGCCAACTGGATTGACCCCACGGCTGAGACGAACAGAAGTCTGGGCGCGCAGAAAATGCAACCGTGCAATCCTGCGCCATCAGTCTACCGGATGGCGCTCGATTTCCCCGCTCGACGGCGTACTAGACGCCGCGGGTAGCGTCCCTGGCCTCGCGTCGTGCGCGCTGTGCCTTCGGGTCCGGGAGCGGAACGGCCGCGATCAGGCTCTTTGTGTATGGATCCTTCGGATCCCGAAGAATCTGATCCCGCGTTCCGACCTCGACGAGCTTGCCCTTGTGCATGACGGCAATACGGTGCACGAGAACGTCGACAACGGCGAGGTCATGACTCACGAACAGGCACGCGAACTGAAGCTTCTGTTGCAGCTCCTGCAACAGATCGAGGAATCGGGCCTGCACCGAGACATCCAATGCGCTCGTCGGCTCGTCGGCGACGAAGAGAGACGGGCTCAGCGCGAGCGCACGGGCAATACCGACGCGCTGGCGCTGACCTCCGGAAAGTTCGTGCGGATAACGGTTGCGGAATGAACGCGGCAGCTCGACCTGATCGAGGAGACTCTCAACCTGGCGCTCGAGCTCCTTACCCTTGGCGAGACCGGCGAGAAGCAGCGGCTCACCAATGCACTGGCCGATCGGGAAGCGCGGGTTCAGGGATGACCCCGGGTCCTGGAACACGATGCCGATGTGCTTGCGGATCTCGCGCATCTGCTTGGGACTCGCATCCGCGAGGTCCATGCCGTTGACGGTCAGCGAACCTTCGACAACCGGAAGGAGTCCAACCGAGGCACGCCCGATGGTGGTCTTTCCGGAACCGGACTCGCCTACCAGCCCAACCACTTCGCCCGGAAAGATGTCGAGCGAGACGCCGTCAACCGCGCGGAATGCGGGAATTCGGCCGTTCTTCGGATACTCGATCGCGACATCCTTGAGTGACAGCACGGGCTCGGCGTGCGACTTCTCCGCCTTCGCGAGGGTCTCGGTAACGGTGACGTTGCTGGTACCGAGCTGCGGCACAGCCGCGAGAAGCTCCTTGGTGTAAGGGTGCTCCGGCCGATCGAACAGCTGCTGGATGGGCGCGGACTCCACGATCTCGCCGTCTTTCATGACGATGATCTTGTCCGCCAGGTCGGCGACGACACCCATGTCGTGCGTGATGAGCACGATGGCGCTGTTCAGGCGCTTGCGCAGATTGCGCATGAGATCGAGGATCTCCGCTTGCACCGTCACATCGAGTGCGGTCGTTGGCTCGTCGGCGATGAGCAGCACCGGATCACAGGAGATCGACATTGCGATCATTGCGCGCTGCCGCTGACCACCCGAGAACTGATGTGGATACTTGTTGAACGCCAGCTCGGGCTGCGGCATTTCAACCATGCGGAGCAGCTCGATCGCGCGCTCCTTCGCTTCGCCCGGTCCCATGTTCATGTGGAGCCGCAGAACCTCGACGATCTGGAATCCGATCGTATAGACCGGGTTGAGAGCCGTCATCGGTTCCTGGAAGATGACCGCGACATCGCGACCGCGAATCATGCGAAGCTGGCGGTCGCTGAGCGTCGTTATCTCACGACCCTTCAGTTTGATGCTGCCGTGAATGCGTGCGTTCGAGGGCAGGAGCCCCAGCAGCGCCATCGAACTCGAACTCTTGCCGGAGCCGGATTCACCAACGATGGCGAGGACTTCCCCGGGCTGAACGTCGTAGTTCATGTCGATGGCGGCGGGGTACCAGGTCCCGTCGACCCAGAAGTCGACACCGAGATCGTGGACCTCGAGGATCGGGCTGCCCGTGGTTGGCGGAGTCATAGAGTAGGTTCTTTCGTTTCTGATTTCACGTTCGGGATGGACCCCGAGGAAATGTCTGCGAGCATGGGAACGTGAGCGACGCCATCAATAAGCCGATCCGGGTGCAGACCGATTCGACGACCCTGCGGCCGCTGTTCGGCAAGGTGCTCGTGGTGCTCCTGTGGCTCATTTGTGGCACGGCGCTCGTGAGCCTGATCAGCGAATGGGACCTGCTCGCTTTTCTTCGTTACGTGGGTCTCATTGCGTTTGCCGCGTACGCGGTCTGGATTCTGTTCTGGTCGCCAAGCGTGACGATCGCACCGTCCGGAGTGACGGTGCGAAACCTGCTGAGGACCTTCGATATCACGTGGCCCGCCATTGTGCGAGTAGATACCAAGTTCGCTCTCACCCTGTACACCGCGAAGAGGAAGATCGTTGCCTGGTCCGCTCCCCAGCCGAGCCGCTTCGCCGCCATCCGCACCTCGAGGGCGGAGATACGTCACCTGCCAGAATCCAGCTACGCCGGCGGGGGCATCCGTCCCGGCGACCTGCCGGCGTCCGCTTCGGGCCTCGCTGCGCTGTATGTGCGCCGCTACTGGGAGCAGCTTCGTGACGCTGGCCACCTCGACTCCGGAATCGTCGAAGGCGAGGGCGTCACGGCGCGATGGCTGCCGCGCGAATCCGCCATTCTCGGCGGACTCTTTGTGATCGGCATAGCCGCCGCGATCTTCGTGCCCTGACCCGGTCAGAGCCTCCATCAGCTGCCCCATCACTGTGTCCTGACCGACGCCTTGGCGCGAGCTGCCGCCGCAGACTTGCGTGCCGCCTTGTTCAGCGCACGCTTCTGGCGGGGGTCGAACGCGTCACGCAGGCCGTCACCGATGAAGTTGACGGTCAGAGCAATGATGATGACGAAGACTGCGGGCCAGAAGAACAGCCACGGCCTGGTATCAAACGCGTTTTCGTACTGGAAGATAATCGAGCCGAGGGACACATCCGGAGGCTGAACGCCGAAGCCGAGGAAGCCGAGGGCCGCCTCGGTGAGGATGGTCGCGGCCATGAGCAGGGTTGTGTTGACCACGATGACGCCGATCGCATTCGGCAGGATGTGCACGAACATGATCCGCGAATTGCTCGCCCCCGCGACTCGCGCAGCATCCACGAACTCGCGCTCACGCAGGCCGAGAACGTCACCGCGCACCAGTCGCGCAAGCTGCGGCCACGAGGCGAGGGCAAGAACGATCGCGACCACTATGGAGCCCGAGGCCCCGTAGGTGTGCGCCAGCGTCGCCGTCAGAACGATCAGCGGGATGATGAGCACGACGTCCGTGAGACGCATGAGCACAGAATCGACCCAGCCGCGGAAGAATCCGGCGACCGCGCCAACCACGACTCCGATGAACGTCGCCACGATGCCGACGACGAAGACGATCATGAGCGACTGCTGCGCGCCGCGCATGACCTCCGCGAACATGTCGCGACCGAGTGAGTCCTGGCCAAACGGGTGATCGCCCCAGCGGATACCTGGACCGCCGAGCCACTGCGGCACGATGCTCAGGGTTGGCCGGCCACCGTTAGAGATGTTGGCGAGTGTCGTCCAGCGCCACTTCCACCAGCCGGGGACGTTGATGCCGAGGAGGTCGAGACCCTCTGACGACAGCGCCAGGATGATCACGATCACCAGAACAGTGAGCGAGATCATGGCGCCGCGGTGACGGAAGAACCGACGAATGACGATGCGGCCCTGGCTGAGCCCCTCGACCTCTTTCAGTTCGATCGCGTTCTCGGCGCGAGACTCATCCGCTTTGCCGAGCGGCAGTTCCGCGTGAGTGTCGCCGAGCAGCGGTTCCGAGTCGCTCGGATTCTCGTCCAGCGACGAACCGCCGCGCGAGGTGGGAGGAATTAGGCCGCTCATACGGTCACCCGAATTCGTGGATCAAGGACCGAGTAGACAAGGTCGGCGAATATGTTGAACAAGACGATGATGACTCCTGTGACGATGAAATACCCCATCAACGGGTTCACGTCAGTTGACAGCAGCGCCTGGTCGAAGAGTTGTCCCATGCCCGACCAGGCAAAGACGGTCTCCGTGACGATCGCGCCACCCACGAGTGCTCCGATGTCGAAGGCGACGATCGTCGTCAGCGGGATGAGCGAATTGCGGAACGCGTGCCGCATGACGACGGTGCGCTCGTTCAGGCCCTTCGCCCGCGCCGTGCGGATGTAGTCCTGGTTGAGCACATCCAGCAGGTTCGCTCGGGAGTAGCGACTGTAGCCCGCGAGTGAGATGAGCATGAGCGAGATCGTCGGCAACAGCAGGTGGGTAAAACTGTCGAGACCCTGGATCCAGAAGCTATGCGTGAAGTCGGAGAGATTGGGGGTCGCGGAACCGACGGTAGCGATTGGCCGGCCGTTGACGATTCCCTCGGAATACAACTGCCAGTCCTGCATGAAGCGGTCGATCAGGATCAGCCCCGCCACCAGGAACGCAGTGATACCGCCGGTGCGCGCCGACAGCCATCGGTCGGGGCCCGCGAAGAGGTACCCGACGACACCACCAACCGCGATTGCGAGTATTCCGAGTCCAATCACACCCCAGATGGTGAGATCTCGCGAGAAGTCGTACTTGAACGGGTACCAGATCAACGCGCCGATCGCGACGACCACGACCGCCGTATAGAGCGACTTGCGGTTCTCGATTCCGGTCGTCAGCACCACCACGAGCAGACCGAGTCCGAGGCCAAGAATGATGATGACGGGCAGACCCAGGCTGGGGTTATCCAGCCAGTGAGTGGCCGAGATGTAGAACAGCACGCCGAAGCTCACGATTGTCGCGATGCCGAAGATGAGCCAACGGCGCTTGGCTGCGCCGCCGAGGATGCCCTGCCAGATCAGCCCCGATAACAACGGTAATGCGATCAATAACCACGGAGCTATCGTCGGGTCCTGTAAGAAATTGTTGAACGCGATGCCCACATAAGCCTTCAGGATGACCGCGACGAAGAACGACGGAAGCGAGAAGAACAGGAAGGCCAGGAAGGTCACCGTGTAGTCGTAACCGCTGTACTGGCGAAGCGCGGAAGTGATGCCGACGATGACCCCAAACACGATCGCGAGGATCGTTGATGCGAGCAGCAGCTGCACGGTCACGGCGACCGCGGAAGCGAGCATGTCGGTCACCGGCTGGCCGGTGAGCGAGTGGCCGAGGTCGAGCTGGCCCCAGAGGCCCTCGATTACACCCCAGAGCCAGATGAAGTAGCGCAGCCCGACGGGGACGTCGAGGTGGAGCAGCAGGATCTTGGCGTGGATCTGCTCCTCTTTGTTTCGCGCCGTTGAGGTGCGAAGACTCGCGAGGGGGTCACCCGAGTTTGCCGATAGCAGGTACACGAGGAATGACGCGGCGAGAAGCACGAGGATCGAGATGACCACTCGGCGGGTAAGAAATGTCAGCATGCTCTGAGCTCCGTTGCTCTGAGTACGCCGGAAGTAGTGGGGTGAGTCATGGCGTTCTCTTTCAGTAAGACGACCAAGGTGAGCGTAGCCCGCCCAGCATGGACTTAGCTAAGGGTGCCGGGAGCAATTGAGCTCCCGGCACCCCGCTTGTTCAGCTAACTAAGGAATTCGGCTTGGCCGACTACTTAGTTGTCTTGGTGGTCCAGTCGAAGAAGTTCCAGAAGATTCCTGGGGACAGTGGGTTGTCCTTCAGGTTCTGGATGTTGTTCGACCATGCCGAGATGTCCGGGAACTGGAAGAGCGTCGCGCCATAAGCGTCGCTCCACGCGTTCTTGTCGACATCGGCCAGCAACTTGAGCTGGTCGGACTGCGTGTAGTCGGACTGCAGCTTCTGGTAATCGGCGTCGGTTGCCTTGTTGCTGTAGCCGTTCAGGTTGTTTCCACCACCGGTCTGGAACGTCGACTGGCTGTTGGTCACCGCGAGCGACGTGAACTGCCACGCGAAGAGAACCGCGTCGTAGCTCTTGTTGCCCAGCAGGCTCGGCCAGTCGTCATTGCCATCATCGACAACGGTGATTCCGGCCTGCGCCTCGGATGCCTGGATCAGCGCAAATTCCTGTGCACGGCGGGTGTTGCTCTTGCCGTAGAGGAACTTGACGCTGACGGTCGAAACGCCAGCCTTCGCGAGGTCAGCCTTGGCCGCATCGATGTCGACCTTGCTGTAGGCGCTTGAACCGTTCGCAGCAACCGCTGCGTCGTAACCGGCAGCACCGGGGAGCAGCGTCTGCGAGTCATCCAGCTTTGCGCTCGGCTCGATCGGCTTGATCAGCTTGTCGACGATCTCCTGACGTGGCAGGGCCTTCATGAAGGCCTCGCGAACATCCTGAGCCTTCGCCGCGTCTCCGCCATAGGTGGCCGGGTCGAACGGGCCGCCGTTGTTGAAGACGAGGTCGACGTGCTCGTAGGTCGAGCTCGGCGTTGTTGTCGTTGTGACGCCGGAGAGCGCCTCGAGGGCAGCCGCGGTGTCCGCGTCGGCCTGTCCGAAGACAACACTCACTTCACCGTTCTGCAGCGCCTGAACCTGAGCGGTCGGGTCCTGGATCACGCGGAAAGTGAACTTGCCGATCTTGGGCTGAGGGCCCCAGGTGTACGCCGTGTTCGGAACGAGGCTGATCGACGCGTTCTTTGCGACTGCCGAGATCTTGTACGGACCATCCGAGAGGATGAGCGACTTGTTCGACGGCGTGCTCGTGAAGTCGAAGCCCGACGACCATGCCTTGGCGATCTTCGTCAGTGCTGCGGTGTCGTTGGACTGGACCGCCTTGATGAGGTCCTTGTTGGCCGTTGCGGCATCTTTCACACCCGGGAACGCCACCTTGTAGACCGCGTGTGCGGCGAGTGGCTGGCTCGGAAGAGCGACCTCCCAGTCGACGAAGGGCTTCGAGTAGACCATCGTCAGTGACTGGCCGTCGCTCGAGATGGTCGGAGCCTTTGTCACGAGGTCCAGGCCGCCGCCAGCGGCGGCAGAGGTGAAGTTGACGCCCTTGGGGTTGTTGTACTTGCTGATGTTCGCCGCCCAGTCCAGGAGGAGGTCGGCAGCAGTAACAGGAGTTCCATCTGACCACTTCACGTCGGAGTTGATCGTGTACTTGATCGTCAGCGGCGACTTCTTGACCATCGTCTCGGTGCCGAACTTGGTGTTGAGCACGAGCTTCGGTGTCGCGTCGTAGTAGGAGAACCAGGAGTTCGTCATGTACGTGATGTTGCCGTTGTACACCGAGTCGCCCGTTGCAGAGTTGCTGTTGTACGAGGTGAGTCCGGAGTTGGTTGCCACCGTGATCGAGGTGCCCTTCACGATCTCCGAAGTGTCACCCGACCCCGCCGAGCAGCCGGACAGTACGAGAGCGCCTGCAGCAACAACTGCTGCGACGACCCCGATGCGCTTGAGTTTCAATTTTCCTCCTGTGCAAGATGCGCCAATGGCAGGGCGATTCCTAGCGCTCTGCCACGCTTATTAATTGCCACCCTAGAACTGGCGGCAACCTTCGCCAAACTGTAGGGGGAAACGTTACACATTGGTAACGCGCGCTAGTGATCTTTGCGCACAATGCAACAATTGATCAGCGCGAGTCGCCCAAACGCAAGATTATGGCGTGATGCTCAAAGGCATTGCTGCATACCGGCGCGAAGCCCGGCGTACCATGAAAACCGTGCAATGGCGAGACATCCACCAAATCCACCCGAAACAGTACTCGTGAGCGATTCTGGACTGCAAGCCGTCATCCCGATCTCGCGGCGGCGCATTGGCGGAGAAATACTGCTCGTGCTCGGGGTTTCGCTGGGGATGTCGTCGATCTACGCGATCGTCAACCTGGTCGACTTCAGCACGAGGAAAACGTCGCTCAGCAGCCAGTCTGTCGCTCTCAACGCCTCCCTGAGCGATCGCCAGGCCTTCGACTTCATCTATCAGTTTCTCGGGATCGCGTTCGATCTGGTCCCGGTTGCGCTGGTTGTCTACATCCTGTGGCAGAGTGCGGCGCCGCACCTTGCACGACTGGGCGTGGACTTTCGCAGGCCGTGGAAGGACCTTGGGCTCGGGATCCTTCTCGCGCTCATCATCGGCGCGGGAGGAATAGGCGTCTACCTCGGGGCGCGCGCCCTGCACCTGGCCGTAAGCATCTCCGCGGACAGCCTGCCGAGCTACTGGTGGGCCATTCCGATCCTCCTGCTATCGGCTCTTCGCTCCGCACTGCAGGAGGAGTTCATCGTCATCGGCTACCTCTACGCCCGGCTGCGCGAGCTGGGGTGGGGCAAGTGGACGATCATCCTCTCGACTGCCGTGTTTCGAGGCAGCTACCACCTCTACCAGGGCTACGGCGGATTCGTGGGCAACTTCATCATGGGCGTGATCTTCGGCTGGCTGTACACCCGTTACGGCCGCCTGCTGCCCTTCGTGGTGGCACACTTCCTCATCGACGCGGCGACCTTCGTCGGCTACGGATGGGCGAAGGCCGCGTTCCCCGCCCTGTTCTAACGGTTGTGCAGGAGTTACCTGCCCGAATTCACAAAGTCATTGGGAAAAGGGTCGGATGCCGGCTCGATTCCTGCACAACCGTTGTGGGAGGGGTTAGTCGGCGAAGGCCTCGATCGGCGGGCAGGCACAAACGAGGTTGCGATCCCCCCAAGCCTGGTCGACGCGGCGAACCGGCGGCCAGTACTTGCCGCGGATGAGCGACTTGACGGGATAGACGGCGTCCTCGCGCGAGTACGCGTGCTCCCACTCGCCAACAATCACGGCCTGTGCGGTATGCGGTGCGTGCACGAGCGGGTTGTCGTCGGCCGGCCAGCGACCGGCGGCGACGGCATCCGCCTCCGCCTTGATCGCTATCATCGCGGCGATGAAGCGGTCGATCTCGACCAGGTCCTCGCTCTCGGTCGGTTCAACCATGAGAGTGCCCGCAACCGGGAACGACATGGTGGGCGCGTGGAAGCCGTAATCGATCAGGCGCTTGGCCACGTCATCCACCGTGATTCCGGTGGCAGCCGTCAGCGGACGAACATCCAGGATGCACTCGTGCGCAACCAGACCGTTGTCGCCGGAGTACAGCACCGGATAGTGGTCGCGCAGCTTGGCCGCGATGTAGTTCGCGGAGAGAACCGCAGCTCCCGTTGCCGCCTTCAGACCCTCCGCGCCCATCATGCGCACATAGGCCCAGCTGATCGGCAGGATGCTGGGGCTTCCGTACGGCGCGGCACTCACGATATTCCGGTGCTGCGGCAGGGTCGCGCCCCCGCGATCGATCGTGTCGCGCTGCGCGAGTGGATGTCCGGGCAGGAATGGGGCGAGGTGCGCCTTCGCCGCGACCGGACCGACACCGGGGCCGCCACCGCCGTGCGGGATGCAGAACGTCTTGTGCAGGTTCAGGTGCGAGACGTCTCCCCCGAAGTCGCCGAACCGCGCGTAGCCGAGCAGCGCGTTGAGGTTGGCACCGTCAACGTAGACCTGGCCACCGGCCGCATGCACGGCATCGGTGATGGCGCGAACTTCGTGCTCGTAGACACCGTGTGTCGACGGGTAAGTGATCATCAGGGCGGCAAGTTCGTCGGCGTGCTCCGCGATCTTCGCCCGGAGGTCATCGAGGTCGACGTTGCCGAGTTCGTTCGTCGCAACGACCACGACCTTCATCCCGGCGAGAACCGCGCTCGCGGCGTTGGTGCCGTGGGCGGATGCCGGAATCAGGCAGGTGGTGCGATGGACATCGCCGCGTGAGTGGTGATATCCGCGAATCGCGAGCAGGCCCGCGAGTTCGCCCTGGCTTCCGGCGTTTGGCTGCAGCGAGACCTCGTCGTAGCCGGTCACCTCGGCGAGCCAGCCCTGCAGCTGCTCGATCAGATCGAGATAGCCGATGACATCGGCCTCCGGCGCGAACGGATGGATATTCCCGAATTCGGGCCAGGTGACGGCCTCCATCTCGGTCGCCGCGTTGAGCTTCATCGTGCACGACCCCAACGGGATCATGCCGCGGTCGAGCGCGTAATCCTTGTCGGCGAGGTACTTGAGGTAGCGCATCATCGCGGTCTCGCTGCGATGTGTGTTGAAGACCGGGTGCGTGAGGTAGCTGGATGTCCGCCCGAGTTCGCTCTCGAACTCACGCACGGTACGCGGCGACAGGCCATCCCATTCGAGCTTCGGAGTCACCTCGAACGCCGCGAGCAGGTCGGTGATTTCGTCACGATCTGCCCAGGTCTCATCGACGCTGAGCGCGACCGTGCGATCATCCACCGTGCGCAGGTTGATGTTGCGCTCGACTGCCGCGGCCACCGTCGCGTTGGCATCTGCCACACGCACCTCGAGGGTGTCGAAGTAGCTGGAACTCAGAACCTCCACGCCGGCCTCGCGCAACTCGCGGGCGATCAGAGCCGTCGTCGCGTGCACCTGTTGAGCGATCCGCTTGAGCCCGTCGGGCCCGTGGTAGACCGCATACATCGACGCCATGACGGAGAGCAGCACCTGGGCGGTGCAGATGTTCGATGTCGCCTTCTCACGACGGATGTGCTGTTCGCGCACCTGCAGACTGAGGCGGTAGGCGGGATGGCCGACGGCATCCTGCGAGACGCCGACGAGGCGCCCGGGAAGCTGGCGCTCGAGCCCGTTTCGCACTGCCATGTAGCCCGCGTGCGGACCGCCGAAACCCATGGGCACACCGAAGCGCTGGGTCGTGCCGACCGCGACATCCGCGCCGAGTTCACCGGGCGACTTGAGAAGAGTGAGAGCGAGCAGGTCGGCCGCAACGACGGCGATGCCGCCCTGGGCCTTGACGGCCGCGAGCACGGAAGACGGATCCCAGACCCGACCGGATGCGCCGGGGTACTGCACCAGGACGCCGAAGGATTCCGCAGGGACCGATGCCTCGGTCCCTGCGCTCGTCGAAGGGTCGTCAACGGAAAACGAGAGCTCTCGCAGCTCGATACCAACAGCCTGCGCACGGTTCGCCAGCAGCGCTTTCGTCTGGGGCAGAGCATCCGCGTCGACGAGAAAGACGTTCGACGCTGACTTGGATGCGCGGCGCGCGAGCAGCATCGCCTCGACGACCGCGGTCCCCTCATCCAGCATCGAGGCGTTCGCGATGTCGAGACCGGTCAGATCCTCGACCATGGTCTGAAAGTTGATGAGCGCCTCGAGTCGCCCCTGGCTGATCTCGGGCTGGTAGGGCGTGTAGGCCGTGTACCAGCTCGGGTTTTCCAGAACGTTGCGCTTGATGACGGCCGGCGTGATGGTGTCGTAGTAGCCGAGGCCGATCATCGAGCGACGCACGGTGTTCTTGTTTGCAAGGCGCCTCAGATCTGCGAGCGCCTCGCGCTCGGTCGCGGCCCCGGGGATGGAAGATTGCGTGAGTGGCTCGACGTGAATCGCCTTCGGCACTGCTGCAAGGACGAGATCGTCGACCGTGTCGTAACCCACAGCCGACAGCATCTCGAGCTGGGCGACGGAATCCGTTCCAATGTGTCGGTCCTGGAATCTCTCCGCCATCACTCGCCCACCAGCGCGCTGTACTCGTCGTAGCTGAGCAGCGTCGGCAGCTCGGTGAAGGTGACCTTGATGAGCCAGCCCGCGCCGAACGGATCGGTGTTCACCAACTCCGGAGTCGCAACGACGGCATCGTTAATCTCGAGGACAATGCCATCGACGGGTGCGAACAGTTCACCCACGGACTTGGTCGACTCGATCTCGCCGACCACACGTCCTTCCACGACGGTCGAGCCGATGGTCGGCAGGTCGACGAACACGACATCGCCGAGCTTGTCGGCGGCGTAGGCGGTAATTCCAACGGTCGCAATGTCACCAGCAGCATCCACCCACTCGTGCTCTTTGGTGTACTTGAAGTCTCTCGGCTCGCTCATGATCTGGTCTCTCTCTTATAGAAGGGCAGCGGAACAACGGATGCGGGAACGCGCGTTCCGCGGACATCGATAAACAACCGGGCGCCATCGCTCGCAGACGCGGCGTCCACATAGGCCATTGCGATCGGGTAGCCGAGAGTCGGCGAGAGGGCGCCGGAGGTGACGACGCCGACTGGTTCTTCGACGAGCTCGTGCCCTTCGCCGAGCTCGTGCCCTTTGATGAGCTCAGGGAGCGAAGCCGCCGAAGGGCCCGAAGTCGCGTACACCTCGTAGCCGGCGCGGCCGGCGCGCTTGCCTTCTGCGATCAGGCCGACGAGTACCCGTGATCCCTCGGGGGCCCCCGCCTCGACGGCTGCTCGACCAACGAAGTCTCCCTCTTTCTTGAGGTTGACCACGCGACCGAGGCCCGCCTGCGACGGGTACGTGTCCAGTCCGAGCTCGTGACCATAGAGGGGCATGCCCGCCTCGAGCCGAAGTGTGTCGCGACTGGCGAGGCCGGCGGGCACGAGACCGGAGCCTTCCCCGGTGTCCAGGATGGCGTCCCAGAGAACAGGTGCGACGTCGGGAGCGACGTAGAGCTCGAACCCATCCTCGCCGGTGTAACCGGTGCGAGCGACGAGCATCTCGTGCTGATCTCCGCCCGGCTTGAATGTGCCGGGCGTCGACCAGTAGTACTTGAGCTCTTCGAGGCCGGGTACGTCGACTCCGGGGACCTGGCTCAGAATCTCGTAGGCCGCAGGTCCCTGGACGGCGATGAGGGCCAGGTCGTCGCTCTCGTCGAAGACCTGACAGTCGAACAGCGAACAGCGTTCACGCAGTTGCTCGGCGACGACCTCGCGATTGGATGCGTTCGCCACGATCAGAAAGCGGTCGTCGCCCGTTCGATAGGCAACGAGGTCATCCACAATTCCGCCCTCACGACCGAGCAGCAGGCTGTATTTGGCCTGTCCGATCGCGACCGCCGAAATTCTGCCGGCAAGCGCATAGTCGAGAGCGTCTGCCGCTTCAGGACCGAGGATGACCAGCTCGGCCATGTGCGACAGGTCGAAGAGTCCCGCCGCGGTCCGAACCGCGTGGTGCTCGGCGAGATCAGAACTGTAACGCACCGGCATCTGCCAGCCAGCGAAGTCGGTGAAGCTCGCGCCGGCGGCCACATGCTGGGCATGCAGGGGTGAATAGCGCTCGGGAGTAGCTGTTGAATCTGAACTGTCGCTCATGGAGTTCTCCAGTACGTGTTGGGCTGGACGAGAACTCCCCCTCTGTCATTGGCCTGAGAGTTTCGCTTGCCCGTGTTGCTCGGGGTCTACTTTCACCGTCGGCTCTAATTCTCGATGCAGGTCCGGTTTCGATACGTTGGCTTCGCCAACTACTCAACCTCGAACTGCTTCGCGAGTTCGATTTTCAGAGTGGCCAGTTCGATGCGGTACATATACCTGAGAGATTGGCGGGGAGGCTTGCTCCTTCGGTGCTACTCACCCACCCTATTTTCATAGGGGCTGGCAATAGCTCTCCCGCATCGCGTGCGCGGCCCGATGTTCGATTGTGCCCTCAGCCTATCCCGCAGACTCCGCGAGGGCGGCGGCGATGAAGAAAACGATGAGCGACAGGATGGGCGCAACCCCAGCGAACACGATCGCCGCGATCCCCCAGCTCCGGCCGCGACGTGCTCGAACAGCCACGATGCCCTGAATGAGCGCCCAAATTCCGAGACCCGAGCCGAGCAGGAACTGCGCCCAGATCAGAAGGCTGGCGATGATGGTCTGGGGATCGCGCGAGTTTGACCCGGCGGCGAACCCTGCCGCGAATCCGGATCCCGGCTGTACCAGGTGACCGAGCGTCGCGCCCGTGACCGCCGAAACAATCGGGGACGCCAGAAGAACCACAACACCGGCAACGAAAGCCACCATGCCCAGCGTCTTCGACTTCT
>Ga0193728_1000575_pt1 | contig 17933 bp, 9 predicted proteins | sample U1c1metaG_FD_143037 | JGI IMG/M metagenome (GOLD analysis project Ga0193728, IMG submission 143037) | Soil microbial communities from a riparian zone of the East river system, Colorado, United States - U1c1 | ecosystem: Environmental > Terrestrial > Soil > Riparian zone | place: USA: East River...
AATCTTCGAGCGCGAGCACGAGGCCATCTCTATCGACGACGCCGGCTGGCTCGCCATGGGCACCTACCTGCGCCTGCTGGCCGAGCGCCGTCATGTCCGGATCGCCGCCCCGACTCTGATGATTCGGGCGACCGAGCCCGGCGCTGAAACTGATGCCAAGGGCTGGCCCACGTGGGACGCCAGCGACGACCAGGTCGAGATCGCCGCCGATCACTTCGCTCTCATCGAGGCTGCCGCCGCGTCGACCGCAGACGCGACCCGGAGGTGGCTTGAGCGGTGAGCCAGCGGCTCATGTAGAACCGCCGCTTGCGTGAGCGACGAGGCACACCGTGATGGTGACCACTTGGTGGTCGAGAAAGGGTGACAGAAATGGATGTTCCTCAGACAACCCCCGCCGAGACCACCCCCGCCGCCGGGCCTCAGGGACCCGAAACTGCAGAAAGTATGGATGCTGCGGTGCCGGCTGACCGGTGTCCGGTGGACCATGCCGCCGCTGGATCGACCTCGGCACAGGCCGCTGCGCCGCCGCGGGCCGTCATCCCGGCCACCGCGCTACCCGGACCGAAGACGCCCTCCCTGGTGCAGGTCGTCTCGCATTTCAGGCGCCCGGCTGTGTACATGCAACGGTGTCGCGAGCTCTACGGCACCCGGTTCGCGCTGAGCCGCGGATTTCCGCCCAGGCCGATGTACGTGCTCACGCAGCCCGAGGATGTTAAGCAGATGTTCACCGCGCCTAACGACGTCCTGCACACCGGCCGCAGCTCCGCCATGATCGAGAAGTTCATCGGCCACACCGGACTGGCCTGGCTCGACGAGGACGAGCACAAGGTCAGGCGCAAGTTCCTCATGCCGAGTATGCACGGCAAGGCGCTCCAGCGCCTCGAGCCGGTCATCAACGAGATGGCCGCGCAGGAGGTGGCCTCGTGGCCACGGGGGCAGGTCACGGAGCTGCATCCGTTCAGCTACCGCTTCACGCTCAACGTCATTCGCGAGGTGATCTTCGGGTCGGCGCCGCCGAGTCGCTGGGACGAGATCGTCGACACGTGGATGGAGATGATGCGATTCGCCAACCGCATGGCAGCGCTGATGTTCTACCAGCGGATGTCGCCGGCGAAGGTGCGGCTCATCAAGGCGATCCGGCCCCTGGGCCTGCACGATTTCATGAAGCAGCGGGAGCGCTCGAACGCGCTGATTGCCGAGGCCATCGAGGAGCGCCGGAAATCAGGCGTGCTGGGCGACGACATGCTCTCGGTGCTCCTGGGCATCACCCACGAGGACGACGGCTCGCCGCTGAATGGCCAGGAGTTGCGCGACGAGCTGCTGACCGTCTTCCTCGCTGGCACCGAGACGGTCGCGGCCGCCATGGCGTGGGCGTTCTTGTACCTGAGCCACGAAGGTGCGGCTCGGGACCGGCTGGTCGCCGAGATCGACGCGGGCGAGGACGACGCCTACCTCACGGCGACGGTCCAGGAGGTGCTTCGCCTGCGGCCGTCGATCCCCCAGATCATCGCCCGCGAGGTCGTGAAGCCCATCGAGATCAACGGAGTGCGCTTCGAGCCTGGCGCGCTGCTGTGGGCAAGCGCCTACCTGATGCACCACGATCCGTCGCTTTATCCGGACCCGTACGCGTTCCGCCCTGAGCGCTTCCTTGATGCCAAGCCCGGCACCTACTCGTGGATTCCGTTCGGGGGCGGCCGCATCCGCTGCCTCGGCGCGGAGATCGCGGTGCTCGAGATGAAGGCCGTTCTCCGCGAGTTGCTGGCCCAGTGCGAGCTCCGTCCCGCGGGCGCCGGGCTGGAGGAGCCCCGGGCCCGCGTTGTCATCGTCATCCCGAGGAACGGCGCGCGCGTGGAGCTCCGTCCTCGGTCAAGGGAAGCGAGCCTGGCCGGGAGGTGAAGTCACGCGACGAGCTGGCGGACCGGATCGGGAGGCGGGCGCTAGGGCTGGCGCCCGCCTCCGTCGCCGCCCGGTGGAACACGACCCAGCGTCTGCTTTGTGCCAACGAGAGCCGCCCTGACTGGAGGACAACCGCAATGAGAGAGCCCGAGCACCTCCGCACCGTGCAGCGCTTCGTCCGCGACGAGCTGCTTGGCCACGAGCACGAGCTGGACACGCTGGCCGACATGCCGCTGCCCCTCTACGCGCGCTTCGGCGACACCGGCCTGATGAACTGGTGGCTGCCTAAGGAGCACGGCGGCCTGGGCATGGGCCTTGAGGAAAGCGTGCGCATCGTCAACGCCCTCGCGTACGGAGACGCCGGGGTGGCCTTCACCCTCTTCCTGCCGGTGCTGACCACGAGCATGGTGACCCTCTTCGGCAGTGACGAGATCCGCGCGCGCTACCTCGATCCGCTGATGTCCGGCAACCGCTTCGCGGCCACGCTGGGCAGCGAGCACGCGGCTGGGAGCGAGCTGGCCCGCATCACCACCACCGCGCGCCGGGACGACGACTGGCTCGTGCTGGACGGCAGTAAGGCGTTCTCGACGAATACCGACTTCGCCCTGTTCCTCGTCGTGGTGGCGCGGCTGGCGGAGAATCCGGACGACTACCTGGCGGTCGTGGTGCCGCGCGACACCCCGGGCATCGAGGTGCGCAAGCGGTGGGACGTCATCGGCCTGCGCTCGTCTGCGACCTACGAGGTGGAGCTGACCGGCGTAAGGGTGCCTGCGGGGAACGCCCTGCGCGGCAACGGCCTGCGGCTGCTGGAGGTCGGCTTGAACGCGAGCCGTATCCTGATCGCCACCACCGCGCTCGGCGTTGCCCGGCGAGCCCGCGATCTGTGCATGGACTACGCGCGGACCAAGCAGGTCAAGGGCGCGCCGCTGGTCGCGAACGCGGTCTTCGCCAGCCGGCTCGGCCAGATCGAGATGCAGATCGACGTGATGACCAACCAGTGCCTGGCCGCGGCGCGGGAATACGACGCGATCGCCGCCCGCCCGGACGCCGCTGAAGAGTTCCTCCGGCAGGGCACGTTGAAGGCGGCGATGACGACCAAGATGTTCTGCGGCCAGGCGGGCTGGCAGGTCGTCTCGACCGCCTCAGAGATGTTCGGCGGCCTTGGCTACACCCGCGAGACGCTGGTGCAGAAGCTGCTGCGCGACGTCCGGTACGTATCGATAGTCGAGGGCGGCGACGATGTGCTGCGCGAGCTGCTCTTCGCCCGGCACGTTGTGCCGGTCTCCAGGCGGGCCTGACCCGAAGTTACGGCGATCGCCAGCTGGGTCACAGCTCGCTGTCAATGAACTGGAACATCTCCTCGTCGGAGGTCAGGCCGAGCGAGGCCAGCGGGTCGCCGTCCTCTCGCGTCCCGGCGAGCCGGGCTACCGCCGCCTGCAGCACGGCCATCACCCGCTCGCGCTCGTCCGGCTGGGCGTCGGTGCCGCCGAGGTGGGCAGCGACCTGGTCGAGCGCCTGCCGGAGCACCTGGTCCGGGGCCGGCGGAGGCGGGACCAGCTCGCGTAGCAGGTAGCCCGACAGCCCGGTCACCGTGGGCTGGTTGAACACCAGCGTGGCCGGCAGCCGCAGGCCGGTCTCGGCGCTGAGCCGGTTGCGCAGCTCGACCGCCGTGAGAGAGTCCATCCCGAGGTCGCTGAACGGCGTCTCCACTTCGACCTCCGCCGCTGAGCCATGCCCGAGCGCGGCTGCGACCTGCGCCCGGACTAGGTTCTGGACGGCTGCTCCGGCGTCGGCCCGGTCCAGCCCGGACAGCCGGGCAGCAAGGCCGGCGGCCGAAGGGGCCTGCGCTGCCGTCCCGGTGCCGACGGGAGCGGCCCCGGCCTGGTGGGTCACCGGGCTCGGCAGGCGCACCAAGCGCCGCAACACCGCCGGGATCTCGCCGCCGGCCTCGGCCCTGGCGCGAGCTCCGACGAGATCCCAGTGGGCGGCCAGCACCGGTCCGGTCCCGGCCAGCGCCGCGTCGAACATGGCCAGTCCCTCCTCTGCCGACAGCTCCGCCAGGCCGGTCCCGCCTAGCCGGGCACGGTCTCCCGCGGACAACCCGGCGGTCATGCCAGTGGACTGCGACCACAGGCCCCAGGCGATGGACACCCCGGGGAGCCCGAGCCCAGCCCGGTGCTGCGCCAGCGCGTCCAGGAACGCGTTCGCGGCGGCGTAGCCGGCCTGGCCGAGAGTGCCCAGCACGCCGGCGACCGAGGAGAACAGCACGAACGCGGACAGCGGCAGGTCCGCGGTCAGCTCATGCAGCAGCCAGCCGGCGTCCACCTTGGGCCGCAGCACGGTGTCGAGGCGCTGCGGGGAGAGGCCCGCGATGGTGCCGTCATCGAGCACCCCGGCCGCGTGCAGCACCCCGACGAGCGGCCGGTCGGTCGGGATGGAATCCAGCAGCCCGGCTACCGCGCGGCGATCGGCGAAATCGCAGGCGGCGACGCGAACCGTCGCCCCCCGGCGCTCGAGCTCGGCGACCAGCTCTGCCGCCCCGGCCGCCGCCAGCCCGCGGCGGGAGGCCAGCAGCAGGTCCCGTACGCCATGCCGCTCGACCAGGTGACCGGCAACCAGTGCGCCCAGCCCGCTGGTCCCCCCGGTCACCAGCACCGTGCCGCCGGTCAGATCGGGCGCTGTGCCCTCGATGCCGGCCCCGGCGGCAACCCGGGGCACCAGCACCGTGCCGTAACGGACCGCGCACTGCGACTCGCCTGCGTCTAGCGCGGCGGCCAGGAGCCGCCACGTCCCAGGGCCGCCGTCCCCGACGTCGGCCAGTGCGAACCGGCCGGGGTGCTCGGCTGCGGCGGATCGCAGCAGGCCCCACGCTGGCGCGGACACGATCGCGTGCGGGTCGGCGAGAACGACCAGCCGGGAGTCGCCGCGTTCGTCGGTGACCCATTGCTGCACCACGTCCAGCAGCTCGGACAGGCCTTCGTGTACGGCGTACGGGGGGTCCTCAGCCGCGTCCTGAGGGTCGGGCAGGTACGGCAGCAGCACGGCATCGGGTGCGGTGCCCAGCTCCCGGACACTGGCCAGCTCGTAGTAGAGCGGCGCGCCGATTCCGTCCGCGCGGACGGCGTCGGCGACCGCCGCGGCCCGCGGGTCCGTGCCGACGACCGCCCACTGCCGGGCGTCGTCGCCGACGGGCTCAAGCGGGGTACGCACCCACTCCAGCCGCTCCAGCCCGCTCCGGGGGACGGTCTCGCCCATCGCCTGAGCCGGCCGCAGGCTCACCGCGGCCACCTGGCCGAGCGGGCACCCGTCGCCGCCGGTGATCGCCAGCGCGACGTCGCCGTCCGCCGACCGGCTCAGCCGGACCCGCAGCGTGTCCGAGGCGGTCTCGGCCAGCCGCACGCCGGACCAGGAGAACGGCAGCAGCAGCTCGTCACCGGCGTCCGCGGCGTCGAGTACCAGGATGTGCAGCGCGGCGTCCAGCAGCGCCGGGTGCACGGCGTACCCGGCGGCCGGCTGCGACGACGGCAGCCGGACCTCGACGTACCGCTCGGAGCCAGCGGCCCAGGCGGCCACGAGTCCCCGGAAGGCCGGGCCGTACTCGTAACCGGCCCTGGCCAGCCGCTCGTACGCCCCGGACAGATCGACCACCTCGCCGTCGGCCGGCGGCCAGGTCGGCGGTACCGGCGGCGCCGGCGCGACCGGGCCGAGCAGTCCCGTGGCATGCCGGGTCCACTCCGTGCCTGCTTCGCCGATGGCGCGGGCGTGAATCCCCAGCGGCCGCCGGCCGTGCTCGTCCTCGCCGCCGACCGATAGCTGCAGCTGCACCGGGCCGGACTCCGGAAGCAGGAGGGGGGCCTGCAGGGTGAGATCGTCGACACCGTCCGCGCCGACCGCGGCAGCGGCCTGCAACGCCAGCTCCACGAGGGCGGTGCCGGGCAGCAGTACCGTCCCGGCCACGGCGTGGTCGGCCAGCCACGGGGTTTGCGTCCGGGACAGCCGTCCGGTCAGCAGGAGCCCACCGGACTCGGCGACTTCGACAGTGGCGTCCAGCAGGGGGTGGGCCTGCCCGCCCGGTGTGCCGTCGAGCCAGAACCGGCGACGGTCGAACGCGTAGGTCGGGAGCTCCGGCCGCCGCGTAACGGGCCCGAGCAGCGCGGGCCAGGAGACCGCCGCCCCCTGGGCATACGCCTCGGCGGCGGCCGTGAGGAACTGCCGCGGGCCGCCCGCGTCCCGCTTCAGCGTGCCGACCGCCGTGCCCTCGATGCCGGCGTCGCCAAGGATGTCGCGCACAGCGCCGGCCAGGATCGGGTGCGGGCTGCACTCGACGAACAGCGGGCGCGCGTACGCGGCGAAGGTGCGGACCGCGGTGTCAAAGCGGACCGGGTCGGCGAGGTTGCGATACCAGTACTCCGCGTCGAGCACGTCGCCGTCGATGAAGTCTCCGACCGCGGACGAGCAGATAGCGACCTCGGTGCAGGCCGGGGTCAGCTCGCCGATCCGGGCCAGCCACTCCTTCCGTACCGCCGTGACGTGCGGGGTGTGCGCGGCGTAGTCCACCTGGGTGCGCCGGATCCGCACCTCCTCGCCGTGCGCGGCGAGGAACTCGTCCGCGGCGTCGAGGTCGCCGGCCACGACCGTGCCGGACGGGCCGTTGTCGACGGCCAGCCACAGCCGGCCGGGCCAGGCGACGATCCGCTGCTGCACCTCGCTGGCGGGCAGCGCCACCGCCAGCACGGCGCCAGTGCCGTCCAGGGCCGACAGCACCTGGCTGCGGAGCGCGACCACCTTCGCCGCCTCCGCCAGCGACAGCGCGCCGGCGACGCAGGCGGCGGCGATCTCACCCTGGGAGTGGCCGACCACCGCGGCCGGCTCGACTCCGGCCGACTGCCAGGTGGCGGCGAGCGCCACCATCATCGCGAACAGCGCCGGCTGTACGACATCGGTGCCGGTCAGCTCGGGCGCGCCCGCGGCGCGACGGATCACGTCGAGGACCGACCAGCCGGTGTGCGGCCGCAGCGCCTCGTCGCACCGGCGGAGCTCGGCGGCGAAGACCGGGTTGGCGTCCAGCAGCTCCGCGGCCATGCCGACCCATTGCGCGCCCTGCCCGGGGAAGACGAACACCGGCTGTGCATTTGCCATCGCGACCCCGGCGGACACCGCGGGGTGGCTGGCGCCTGCGGCCGCCGCGGCCAGCCCGGCGGTCAGCTCGTCCCGGCTGGCGGCCACCACGACCGCCCGGTGCGCAAACGACGGGCGCTGCGCCAGCGCCGGACCGGTGGCGACCAGGTCCGCATCGGACGCGCGGCCCGCGTAGTCCCGCAGCCGCCCGGCGTTCGCCCGCAGCGCCCGGTCGGACCGGGCCGATAGCACCCACACCAGCGGGCCGCCCGGGTCCGCCGGCTCCAGCACCGGCTCCGGGTCCGGCGGGGCGGCCTCGAGGACCAGATGCGCATTGGTGCCGCTGATCCCGAAGCCGGACACCGCGGCCCGGCGCGGCCGGCCCGCCTCCGGCCACTCGCGCGCCTCGGTGAGCAGCTCCACCCGGCCGGAGTCCCAGTCCACCGCCGGCGTCCGCTCGTCGGTGTGCAGGGTGCGGGGCAGCACGCCGTGCCGCATGGCCAGCACCATCTTCATCACCCCGGCCACGCCGGCCGCGGCCTGGGTGTGGCCGATATTCGACTTAACCGAGCCCAGCCACAGCGGCTCGTCGGGCGCCCGGCCCTGGCCGTAGGTGGCGAGAAGCGCATGCGCCTCGATCGGGTCGCCGAGCGCGGTCCCGGTCCCGTGCGCCTCAACGGCGTCCACCTCGGACGGCTCCAGCCCGGCGTCGGCGAGAGCGCGCCGGATCACCTGCTGCTGCGACTGGCCGTTCGGGGCAGTGAGGCCGTTGCTCGCGCCGTCGGAGTTGACCGCCACGCCGCGAATCACCGCCAGCACCGGGTGCCCGTTGCGGCGCGCGTCGGACAACCGCTCCAGCACGAGCATGCCCGCGCCCTCGGCGAACGAGGTCCCGTCCGCTGTCGCGGAGAATGCCTTGGCCCGGCCGTCCGCGGACAGCCCGTCCTGCCGGGTGAACTCCACCAGGATGCCGGGGTTGGCCATGAGCGTGACGCCGCCCGCGACGGCCAGCGAGCACTCGCCGCGGCGCAGCGCCTCGGTGGCCAGCTGCAGTGCGACCAGGGACGACGAGCAGGCCGTGTCCACGGTCAGCGCGGGACCCTGCAGGCCGAAGGTGTAGGCAATCCGCCCGGACGCCACACTGAGCGCGGTGCCGGTGAGCAGGTGGCCGTCCACTGCCCCCGTCGGCTGGTGCAACCGCGGGCCGTAATCGGTGGTCATCGCCCCCACGAAGACTCCGGTCGGCGAGCCGGCCAGCGACGCCGGGTCGATGCCGGCCCGTTCCAGGGCCTCCCAGGTCGTCTCCAGCAGCAGCCGCTGCTGCGGGTCCATGGCCAGCGCCTCGCGCGGGCTGAGGCCGAAGAACGCCGCGTCGAACTCGTCCGCGTCGTGCAAGAATCCGCCGTGAGACGCGGCACAGGTACCCGGCCTGCCCGGCCCGCCGAGCAGCGCGTCCAGGTCCCAGCCGCGGTTGGCCGGGAAAGCGGAGATCGCGTCAGTGCCGCTGGCCAGCAGCTCCCACAGCTCCGCCGGCGAGCTGGCGCCGCCCGGGTAGCGGCAGCCCATCGCGACGATCACGACCGGGTCGCTCCCCGCGACGGGGGTCGGCACCGGGCTGTTCCGGAGGGCAGGCGAGGCGCCGGCGCTGACGAGCTCACGCAGGTGGTCGCCAAGCCGAGCCGGGGTCGGGAAGTCGAAGGTGACCGTGGTCAGCAGCCGCAGCCCGGTCGCCTGCTTCAGCCGGTTGCGCAGCTCCACTGCGCCCGCTGAGGTGAGGCCCAGTTCCTTGAACGGCCGCGCCGGGTCGATCGCCTCGCCATCGTGATGGCCCAGAACGGCTGCGGTGGCGCCCGTCACCAGTTGCCGCAGCGCCCGGCGGTCCGCAGCTGGCACGGGAGCCTGGTCGGCGGACACGGGGACCTGCTCGGCGGCGGTCGCCGCGTCCGCCGCCCGCGCCGTCGGCCTGCCGGCCAGCCAGTGCCGCTCGCGCTGGAAGGCGTACGTCGGCAGGTCCGTCAGCGGCGCGCCGTGCAGCGGGCCCAGGCAGACGTCTGCACCGCCGACCCAGGCCTCGGCCAGGCTGCGCCGGAACCGGTCCGGCCCGCCCTCGCCGCGACGCAGCGTGCCGACCACGACCACGTCGTCGCCGGCGTCCTCCGCCGTCTCCTCGATGCTCCCGCCGAGTACCGGATGCGGGCTGCACTCGATGAGCAGGCTGCAGCCCAGCGCAAGCGCCTGCCGGGTCGCCGCCGTGAAGCGGACCGTCTGGCGCAGGCTGCGGAACCAGTAGTCCGCGTCCAGTCCGGCGGCGTCCATTGGCTCGCCGGTCACCGTGGACACGAACACCCCGTCCGCGGAGAGCGGCCGGACCGGTGCGAGCTCGGCGCGGATCCGGTCACGCAGGCCGTCCACCGCGGCGGAGTGGGACGCGTAGTCGACCGGCAGCATCTTGGTCTGGTGACCGTCGGCCTCCAGCGCGGCCTGGAGTTCGGCCAGCGCCGCCGTGTCGCCAGAGACGACGACCGAGCCGGGCCCGTTCTCGGCGGCCAGCGTGACCCCGGGTCCCATCCGGGCAGTGACCACGTCGGCGGGCGCGCCGACCGACAGCATGCCGCCGCCGGACAGGCCACGGATCGCGCGACTGCGCAGTGCCACGACCCGGGCGGCGTCGTCCAGGGTGAGCGCGCCGACGACGGTCGCGGCCGCGATCTCGCCCTGCGAGTGGCCGATCACCATATCCGGCTTGACACCGCGGCTGCGCCACAGCGTGGCCAGCGATACCATGACCGCCCACAGCGCGGGCTGCACGACGTCCACGCGGTCGAGGCCCGGAGCGCCGGGTGCCTCCCGGAGCACGTCGAGCATGTCGAAGTCCAGGTACCGGGCGAGCGCCGCCGCGCACTCGGCGGCCCTGGTCGCGAACGCGGGCTCGGCGACGAGCAGGTCGCGGGCCATGCCTGGCCACTGCGAGCCCTGGCCGGGGAACACCAGCGCCACCCGGCCGGGCACCGCCCGGCCGGTCACCACGGCCTCGTCCAGACGGCCGGCGGCGAGCGCGCTTACCCCGGCGAGCAGGGCGGGCCCGTCGGTGCCGAGCAGCACCGCCCGGTGCTCAAAGCGGGTCCGGGTGCTGAGCAAAGACAGCGCCACGTCCGCCGGCTCGACCTCAGTACGCGCGCCCAGGTGCCGCGATAGCGCCGCGGCCTGGGCCCGCAGCGCTGAGCCGTCGCGGGCGGATAGCACCCAGGGCAGCCCGGCCGGCGGCAAGCCGGCGCGCTCGGCGGGCCGGGGCGGGGGCGGGGGCGGGGGCGGCGAGGCGAGCACTAGGTGGCAATTCGTGCCTCCCATCCCGAACGAGCTGACTCCGGCCACCAGCCGCCCGCCGTCGCCTGGCCAGTCACGGGCCTCCCGCACGACGTCCAGGCGCAGCTCACCGAGCGGGATCGCCGGGCTGGGAACTTCGAAGTTCAAGCTGGGCGGCAGCGTCCGGTGGGCGATGGACAGCGCCGTCTTGACGAAGCCGGCTATGCCGGCCGCCCCCTCCAGATGCCCGATGTTGGTCTTCACCGAGCCGACGAGCAGCGGAGCGTCGGCCGGACGGCCCGCACCCAGGGCGGCGCCGAGCGCGGCGGCCTCGATCGGGTCCCCGACGGGGGTGCCGGTCCCGTGCAGCTCGACGTACTGGATCTCGCCAGGTGCTACGCCTGCCCGGCGGCAGGCCAGCCCCAGCACCTCGAGCTGGGCCGACTCGCTCGGGACGGTCAGCCCATCGCCGCCCCCGTCGTTGTTGACCGCCCCGCCCAGGATGACGCAGTGCACCGGGTCGCCGTCGGCAAGCGCGACCGAGAGCCGTTTCAGCACGACGACGGCGCCGCCCTCGCCGCGCACGTACCCGTTGGCGCGGCTGTCGAAGGTCCAGCAGCGGCCGTCGGGCGACAGCGCGCCGAAGCTGCCGATCGCCTCAGTGGTCTCCGGCACCAGCATGAGGTTGACTCCGCCGGCGAGCGCGAGCCCGACGTCGCCGCGGCGCAGTTGCTCGCAGGCCAGCTGGACGGCCAGCAGCGACGAGCACTGGCCGGCGTCCACGGTCAGGCTGGGACCGCGTAGGCCCAGGAGGTAGGACACCCGATTCGCGAGCATGCTGCGATGGACGCCGGTCATGGTGTGCGGGCCGGTCCCGAGCCGGTCGTGCAGCATTGCGTAATCGTCGTTAATCGCGCCGACTATCACTGCGGTCGCGCTGTCCCGCAGCGAGGTCGGCGCGATCCGCGCCCGCTCCAGCGCCTCCCAGGCCAGCTCAAGGGCCAGCCGCTGCTGCGGGTCCATCCCTGCTGCCTCGTTCGGTGAGATGCCGAAGAAGGCGGCGTCGAAGCGGTCAACGCTGGGGAGGAAGCCGCCGTCAGGGTACTCGGTAGCTTCGGCGTCGGGCCACCTGTCCGCTGGCACCTCCGCTACCGCGTCGACTCCCGCGTGCAGCAGCCGCCAGAACTCGTCCGGGTCGGCCGCCCCCGGCAGCCGACAGGATATCCCGACCACGGCGACGGGCTCGTCGGACCCGGTTTCGTACCCCGAAGCGGACATACCAGTAAACCCTTCTCCTTGATCGCTTTAGCCCTGCCCGCGACTCGGTCGTCCTGGGGCGATTCCCGCATGCCCGACTAGTGAGGCGATAGCCAGTTTACGAAATCATTCCCTTATACAGGTATAAGAGCAGCCATTCTACACCAACAGCATCAGAATAGGTTTCTTCCCGGTGAACGTAGGTTGCTTCCCGGTGAATTTCGGTGCGCCTACGTCAGATCAGTCGGCGGTAGCTCAGCTATTACCGCATGCCAGCGCCGTCGGTACCCGCGCCGCCGCGACTATGCGTCGATTTGGTCGTCTGGAACCAGCCGATTACATGACCTAAAATCGGGCAGGGCAGCTCTGGCCGCCTGGGCTTACGCCTGCCAGCTGGTAGCGTTGCCGTCGGCCAGGGTCGGAAACAGAATCCGACAGCTCGGGCGTGGACTGCGAATAAATCGAGGAGTCGGCATGAGGCTACCGAACGCAGCACACGAATCTCGCCCCTGGCGTATCCGCGAAATTGCGCCAGACTTCATTGTGGAGGACGTCTGGGCCCTTCCCGCGCACGGTGGCGCTGGGGACTTCCAGACGCTGCTCGAGATATTGGCTTCCGGCGGTCCGGCCGGCCTCGATTCTCTCGCCGCCCGAACGCTGTGGCAGGTTCGCGATCGACTTGGCAGCTGGCTGGGCCTCGGCCGGATCGCCGCTCCGGTCTACAGCGGCCTGGGTAGTGCCGCAGGCAGTCTGCCGATCCCGGGTACGAACGAAAGCTCACTGGCTAGCCGGCTGCCCGCTGACCTGCGCAACACGGCCGCGGATCTGAAGTTCGGCTCCCTGCCGTTCCTGCCGCTCTATCGGACCGACGTAGAATTTGCCGCGGAAATGTCGAACCAGACCGTGCACTGCGTAATGCACGTGGCTTGGGTCGATCAGGGCGCGGGTCGTTACCAAGGACAGTCGGCCATCTATGTCAAGCCACGCGGCCCGCTCGGGAGCGCATACATGGCGCTCATCAGGCCGTTCCGGCATCTTATTGTCTACCCGGCCATCCTGCGGCACGTCGAGCGGACGTGGAATGCGCGCGTTCCCCGGTAACCGGCTGCTACGCGACGAGCACCGGGAGCGTGCCCGCCGCCAGCCCTATCCGCCGGCCAGAGTGAGACCTCGATTTTGGCGGCCTTGCCAAGTCGCAAGGCCGGTGGCATCCTGGGCTCGGCGAGGCACCCATTTGAAGAGGTGGTCAGCGACGCGACGTGATCCATCCCGAGACGACCAGGTGCGCCAGCGGATCTTGGTCCCAGTCGGGTGGCTATTGTAAATCGCGCACGTGGGCGCCCGCTTTCCGATCGTTGTAGTTATCCCGCCAGGATTGGCGATGTCGTCGTCGAAGACCTCGCCGAAACCGGTTACCCGGCATTGTGATCAGCGACTAAGGAGATATCGTGGCGAAGACAACGGAACGATCGGAATCTGCTGCCTTTGCGCCGCCGGGCTTCGCTCGTGTTGCCCCTGCCGAGCGCCTGCGCGGAGCGGGACCTCACGGGGTGTCAGCGGACGGCACGGATGTGGTCCTGGTGCGGACGAGCGCGGGCCTGCGTGCTTTTGAGGGACGCTGTCCGCACCAGGGCGCGTTACTCGCCGAGGGCGAACTGGATAATGGCTATCTGATCTGCAGCAATCACGGCTGGCGATTCAATCTCGAAACCGGGCGCCGCGCCGGCGGCCCGGGACGCCTGGCGTCCTGTCCGGTCATCGAGCGCGACGGCGAGGTATTCGTCGATGTCACGTCAGTTAGTGACGGGACACTTAGGACTGCTGGCAGCACTCGCAGCCTCAGCGAGGTGCCGGGACCGCCGGGAATTCCGCTGCTGGGAAACCTGCATCAGATCAGGCTGACGAGCATGCACCGCACCCTGGAAGGGTGGGCCGCGATGTACGGTCCGCTGTACAGCTTCCGCATGGGACCAAAGCGCATGGTCGTCGTGTCGGACGCGGAACTGGCGCATCAGGTACTGCGTGCGCGGCCGTCAACCTACCGCCGCCTGGCCAGGATCGAGGAGTTCGGCTCCGACATCGGGCTGCCAGGCGTTTTCTCCGCTGAAGGAGCGGCATGGCAGCAGCAGCGCCGGCTGTGGACAGACGCCCTCGGATCCGGCCGGGTCCGGAACTCATACCCCATTCTCAAGACAGTGGTCGATCGTCTTAGGGAGCGCCTGAATGACGCGGCGCAGCGGGGTGGACCCATCGACATCGTGAGCGAGTTTAAGCGCTTCACCGCCGACACCACCACGTTCCTCGCGCTCGGTTATGACCTCAACTCGCTTGGCGAGACCGATGACATCGTGCAGCGACATCTTGACACCATCTTTCGGGTGATTACCCGGCGTTCGCTGGCGCTCATCCCGACATGGCGGTTCATCCGGCTGCCCAGCGACCGCGAGTGCGAGCGTGCCCTCGTTTATATGCGGAAGTGGGTCGCCGAGCTGGTGACAGACACCAGAGCCAGGTTTGCCGCGGATCCGGCGAGCGCGGAACGGCCAGTCACCTTGCTCGAGTCCTTCGTAGCGGCACGCGATGAGAATGGTCGCCCCTTTTCGAATGAGGTCATACTCGGGAACATGCTGGATGCATTGCTCGCCGGAGAGGAAACAACGGCTTACACGCTCGGATGGGCCGTTCATATTCTCTGCGACAGCCCGGCACCGGTCGCCGCCTTGCGCGCTGAGGCGGAGGCCGTCCTGGGGTCCTCGACAGCTCCTGACGACTACGAGGCCGTGCGTCGGCTCGCCTACACAGGAGCGGTGGTGAGCGAAACGCTGCGCTTGCGGCCTACCGGACCGCTGCTGGTGCCTAACGAGACCGCCACCGACACGGTGCTGAGTAACGTGTCGCTCCCGGCCGGAACTCCCGTTCTGGTGCTAGCGCGGCCGCCGACAGTCGACCGGGAGAACTTCGCCGAGCCGGAGGCGTTCCGTCCCGAACGCTGGCTCACGCGCGCGCAGGGAGCGCACAACCCCTCGGCCTTCATGCCCTTCGGCACCGGTCCGCGCGTCTGCCCTGGCCGCAGCTTCGGCCTGCTGAGCGCGAAGGTCGTGCTCGCTATGCTGTACCGGTACTTTGAAGTGGAACGCGTTGGGAGAAGCGAGCAGGTCAGCGAGCACCTGGAGATCGCTATGGAGCCTGCTGGCCTCAGGGTCGCGCTGCGCCCGCGCGACTCATCGAGCTCATGAGCGCGGCTGCTGCGGGTAAGCGCCTCTGCCGGCTGCTCTAGGGGTCAGCAAGGCGGCTGCGATGTGCTCGACCATCTGGGCCAGGATGGGCTGCGGGGTAGCGAAGTTGAACCGGAACGAGCCTGCGCCGCCGGTGCCGAACGCGGGCCCGTCCACGACCGTGATGCGCCGGCGCCCCGTGACGAGCCTGCCGGGTGAGTCCGGCAGGTCCATCGCGGTGCAGTCGAGCCAGGCGAGGTAGGTGCCGTCGGGCGGGCGGTAGCGCACCTGCGGCAGGTGACGGCGGAGAAGATCGGCGAGCAGGCGGCGGCTGTCGTCGAGGTAGGCGACGACTTCGTTCAGCCATGCCTCGCCGTGCCGGTAAGCGGCGATGTTCGCGACGACGCCGGGATTGCTGGCGCCGTGCGAGGCGAAGAATCCGATCTTTTCCCAGCGCTGCTGGACGTGCTCGTTTGTGAGGATCACCTGGGCGCACTTGAGCCCCGGCAGGTTCCAGGCCTTCGAGGCGGACGTGGCGGTCAGCGTGTGGGCCGCTGCGGCGTCAGAGCTGGCCGCGTAGGGAACATGCTGCTGCCCCGGGTAGACGAGCGGGGCATGGATCTCGTCGGCGAAGACCCGGCCGCCGTGCCGGTCGACCACGCTGGTCAGCTCGGTCATCTCATCCCGAGTAAAGACTCGCCCGAGCGGGTTATAGGGATTGCAGAAGATGAGCAGGTGTCCGCCGGCGCGGAACGCGGCCTCGATCGCGTCGAGATCAAGAGTGAAGAAGCCAGCGTCATCGCGCATCGGCACCTGGATGATCTCGCGGCCGAGGAAGCGCGGTAGGGAGAGGAACGGCATGTAAGCCGGCGACGGCAAGATGACCGGTGAGCCGGGCCGCGAGAATTGGGTTATGGCGATCTCCAGCGCCTTGAGCACGTCCGGGACGGGATGGATCAGCGCGGGATCGAGGTCCCAGCCGTAGCGGCGCTTTCCGAACTCTGCGCAGGCCGCGGCTAGCTCGTCGGCTAGCTGCGGGGGCAGGTAGCCGAAGTTCGCGGCGGCGGACAGCCCGGCGAGGGCGTCGAGGATCGGCGGCGCGGCGCCGAAGTCCATTTCCGCCACGGCCGCCCCGAGCCCGTCCGGGCCCGCGGCGGCCCACTTGAAGCTGCCGCGGGCGCGCAGCGTGGCCACGGTGGTGCTGTCGATTGCCTGTCTGAGATTTGCTGACACATCGTCATCTTCTACCAGGTCGATATCCGCCAGGTAAACCGACCGGTCCGCCGACGCCTCGTGGTCCTTCGATAGGCGCTAGGCAACCAGGCCTGGCGCGAATCCGGGCTCGGCACCCCCACAGACATCGACGCCCTCAACCAGAAGATCACCCACCTGGAGCAGCAGGCCATCGACCTGCGTCTCCGGGATCAGACCTCCGGCGCCCAGTTCATGACCACGTTGAGCAACCTTCGTCACGGATAGTCATCTCGGAATGGCCCTGTTCGATACCGGGCACTGAAACGCCGAGCAAACATGGGACAGGGCTTTCCGGCCGACCGCATCGCAACAAGGGCCTTTCGTCGCGGCGGCCAGGCCGGTCAGGCCACCTTCCAGCTCCGGACGCTAAGCCGGGCGACGACGTCGACGCTGCCGCCGAGTGCGGCGACGTAGGCGCGCACGACGTCGATGCCGGAAATCTCGCCGTGCTCGATCTTGGCCGGAAGCCTGCTCTTCGGCGGTCCGCGGGTCAGCCGCGCGGCCCTTAGCCTTGACATCACTCCACTTGGAGTAGCCGCTGCTCATCGCTTCTTCGGTTCCTCTGCTTCCAGCTCGATCAGATGCTGCGTGAACCGTTCGTCCGCCAGCGGGATGGCCTGGCGGTACCAGCCGTCCCAGTTTCCGGCCTTGTCGCCGGCGACCAGGAAGATCGCCTCGCGCCTGGGGTCGAACGCGAACAGCAGCCGCATCTCGGCCAGGCGCCGCGGATGAATTCGGTCATGGAACGCTGGACCGGCAGCTGCCGGCGTGAGCTGCTGGACCGGACCCTGGTATGGAATCAGCGGCATCTGATGATCGTGCTGCGCGGGTACGAGGACTTCTGCAACAGGCACCGGCCGCACCGAACCCTGAACCAGGCCGGCCGGCTGCCCGATGGCGTCATCGACCTGGATCAGCTCCGGGTTCAGCGGCGCGACCGTGCCGGAGGCGTGATTCACGAGTATCGCCTGGTGGCTTAGGTTTTCGGCACCCACAGCTCAGGCGGGCGCCGGCCCGGCGCCGCCAGCCGCGGGCGGGGCCGCGCTGGCGTGCCTCATCGGGGGGCGGCCATGATCGCGCAGGCTCATGGTCGCGGGAGCAGCCCTGATCCTGCGCGATCATGACGTAGCCCCCGGCCCGGCGACACCAGCGAGGCTTTCCGGGCGCGCGTGACTGACCGGGGGCGCGTGACTGGCCGGGGGCGCGTGACTGGCCGGGGGCGCGTGACTAGCCGGGGCGGCCGCCGGATGCCAGCGAGCCAGCCCCGGCCCGGACCGTAGTCCCAGAGTTTGTGTTCCGAGTCGAACGAGTCGATCGACGGCTCCAGCCGCACGAACAGGTCCCGGACGGCCGGAGTCAGCGGACCTGAGATCTCGATGGCGTCACGCATTCCGGTCCACGGCCGTACCATGGCGCCTGGCAGAGCCACAGGAATTCGGCGCCGGCCAGGCCCGCAACCGCACCGCGAGCGGTCCGCCGCACCGTCCCGTTCCAGCTCGCCTGCCAGACGCTGGCCACGACCTGGTACGCCACCGCCGGCCATGACCCCGCCGACGTGGAAGACGGCCGCGCCCGCGCCCCCTGGTACCGCAGCAAAACCCGCCCGTCCACCGCCGACATGCTCGGCAAGCTCCGCCGCGTCCTCATCGCCACCCGATTCATCTCGCCCTGACCAGCCGACACCCCAGGAAATCCACGTCATCCGCCTGGCCTGGGAAGTCGCAGCCGCATAACTGCGAAAGCCGAGAACATCATGCGAACCGACACGGCTTAAGTCCGTGGTGTTGTTGCGCCACGCGCGCGGAGAGGAGTCGTATGTAGGCAAGCGACTCGCTTGATGTGTTGCTGTGCAGAAGATGGAGGATTCGTGGCCCTCCGGCGCCGCCCTGC
>Ga0193728_1000576_pt1 | contig 17916 bp, 39 predicted proteins | sample U1c1metaG_FD_143037 | JGI IMG/M metagenome (GOLD analysis project Ga0193728, IMG submission 143037) | Soil microbial communities from a riparian zone of the East river system, Colorado, United States - U1c1 | ecosystem: Environmental > Terrestrial > Soil > Riparian zone | place: USA: East River...
GCCACAAGTGCCTGTACATCGGCGCTGAGGTTAGCGGGGTTGATCTGCCCGTTCTCAATTCCCCACTTTAGACCGGGCTCCAAGTCCTCCCAAACCCCTTCTGTTGTTGTGGAGGGTTTGCACGAAAAGGACCGCCAAACTTCGGCGGCCCAGATCGCACATTAGGTGACTCGTGTTACTGGACCGGCGGAGCCTCTTGTGTAGTGTCGGATTCAACGGGTGCCTTGCCCAACTCGGCCACAAGTGCCTGTACATCGGCGCTGAGGTTAGCGGGGTTGATCTGCCCGTTCTCAATTCCCCACTTTAGACCGGGCTCCAAGTCCTCCCAAACCTTCTCGGCGGGAGTGGGCTCTGTCTGCGTCGGGGTTTCTGTGGGTGTGGGAGCAGGTTCACCAGCGACTGCTTCCAGCTTGGCCGTAATAGCCTTTAGACCGTCGATTAGTGTAGCGAGAGGGCTTACCACATCTGTACCATCCATTATCGTTTTCTCCTAGTTCTGAGTTTACGAACCCATAGTCTGCTAGCAACTCCAACGTTGACTATTGATCCGTCTGCTTTTCCTATACCGGGGAATGCGTGCGGCTCCGGTCCCGCCTGTCCGTCTGTGTATTGCCAAGCAAATAGTACCTGTCCCTTTGGAATAAGGGGGGCACCGTTGGAATACTTAGCAATCCACCATCTACCACCGCCAGGAACTTTGATTCCTTTTAGGTGTTCTTCTGCGTATGACTTATATGTGTAGAGAATTGGCGGGTGTCCTGTCTTACGAAAGAACGTACCCAACAACTCCCTTGCATATGAGCCGATATTTAGACCCGGTATCTCTAGGTCAAAACAACAGTAGTCACCCTTACGCCAGCCCCGTAGGTAGGTATTACGGAAATGTGCAATTTCCTCTGCAACATTACCTAGGGAGCAGTAGTGATAGTGAATTACCGTTAGACCTAGTCTGTGGGCCTCTTGACATTGTGACAGGTGAAAAGGGTTGACGTAGTGTCTACCCTGCGTTGCCTTTATTGCAATTACGGCATGTCCAGAACGGGAATATGCTGCTATGTTTACTGCCCCGTTGTTACTGGACAGGTCTGTCATGTAGCGGTAAGCCCTCATATTTTCACTTCATTATCTGTACTCGGCTGAGGGGCAGAGTTTATGCCTAGTGCACCTATGAATAGTGACACACAGACAATAGCTACATGAACAGGATGTGAAAACGACGCTTCTAGCTGTAGGTAATTGACTACAACTAGGAGAGCCGCCAGCAATGTACGTACAGTTTTGCTGAGTTCCATTTCACTCCTAACCTGGATAGGTTACGGTCATTGTATCACACCTTCGGAAAATGACGCAATGCGTCACCCCTAGGCGGTATGCTGTGGGGATGAGTGATAAAGATGAGTCAGTAACAGACGACGTAACAGACGACGTAACAGACGACGATACACCGGAGGATACCCCGTCAGATTCGTCTAAGAAGTCCAAAAAAGCTAAGCTAGAACAGGAACTAGCAGACCTAGACAACCTGTCTGATGAGGATGAGGTAGTAGAGGATGCAGCAGCGGACGCGGCAGATGTGATAGCGGACACTGACCCTGCATCGGATGAGGTAAAGGGTAAGGCAAAAGAGGCAGCCGACGACATTGCAGATGCAGCAGAGTCAGCCGGTGTTACCCTTTCAGGTTCTCAGGTGGATTCACTGGCTAAGAAAATAGCCGATGATATTCACAGTAAATCAACCGGAGGTAGTGAAGATGAGAAACCACCTAAGCCTGAGCGCACGCCAGATAAAAGGCCGCGCTCGTCACACTGGTCCGAGAGGCGCATTGGTAGAGGTCGGAAAGGTAGTGAGTGATGCCCCCACTACCTAAACCAAAAGCGTCCGGATCAGGTTCGGGCACACAATCGCCCCGGACCCGCGCGGGGAGGGCTAGTACCCGGGAGTCCTCATCTACTCCCCCTCCGGCTAGTCCTCCCCGTAGCGGTAGGCAGACAAAGTCGGAGAGCCTAGAGGTAAAGGTAGCTCGCATGTACAACATGGCGGGTACTATGGTAAAGCCCCTTGGCAGATTCTACCCCGCACTTACCCCGCTAGGTGAGAATATCAAGCTACTTTCAGGGGAAGCAGCAGAGGCATGGATAGAACTAGCGGAGCAGGACAAGAAGGTAAAGGAAATGCTAGAAAGTATAACTACTGCCTCTGTTTGGGGCAACGTTATAGGCGTTCACTTTGCTATCTTCTCTGCCGCTATTCCCGGTGGGGAGATTGTACAGCAGGCAATGACAATGGACGAGAGCGGTCTAGAGGCTATGTTTGCTACCATGAGTCCAGCGGAGCAGGCAGCCGCTCAGACCCTTGCCGCTCAGATGATGGGTACTCCCGCTGGAACCCCTACTAGGGATCAATCGGCGGGAGGGCCGGGAGATACGGTACAGGCGCAGGCGGCTCCGCAGTATGACGCAACGGCTGCTCCCGGTCCAACTGCGGCACCCCCCGTACAGCAGTCAACAGCCGTAACAGCTAAGCCGGGTATTGTTTCGGCGGAGCAGTTGGGCGTAACCTCGGTTGGCGAGCAGGGCGGGCACCCCTTCCCCGCAGACCATGAGCCTCCGAATGGTAGGGCCGCTCAGTGACACAGAGAGAGCTACAAACGTGGGCGGGCATTTTCATCGTGTCCGGTGTGTCATTTGTAATCTTGTTCAAGTTGTCCAAGAACCTGTAAGGGTAACATATGTTGCTAGATAAAACCCATGAGACTATCCAAGGTATTCCGGTAGTTAGCTACTCGGAGTTTTGGGATCATTTTCATTGGGCGCAATCTAAGCACATAACCATTGTGGGTACTACGGGTTGCGGTAAGACAACCCTAGAGTTGGACTTGATAGATGAGCGGGATTACGTCATATTCCTAGGGACAAAGGAAAAGGACGAGACACAAGACGAGCTAGGGCCGTTGGGCTTTCGCATTGCTCATGATCCTAGTGAGATTTCCCTAGACGTTTCTCATAAGTGGGTAATGCATCCGGGGAAGCGTAAGAAAGGTGAGACAGCCGGTGCAGAACGTGCCAGGCTAAAGGATTATTACCGCCATGTACTTACCTACTGTTTCAACAGTACGGCATGGGCGGTAATCATAGATGAGGGTAGATTCATCTGTGACTTTCTTGGATTGAAGGATGAGGTACAGCGCCTGTATCTACAGGGACGTTCACAGCATAACTCAGTAGTTATGGGAACACAACGTCCTGCATGGGTGCCTGTTGAGTCGTTCGACGCGGCAACTCATCTTTTCTTTTTCAAGGATAATGATTTGCGTAATATTACGCGAATCTCCGAACTTGCAGGATTGGACCGTAGGTCAGTCCTCAGGGCAGTACCCCGTCTTGAATCCACAGAGGAACAAGGAGGGCAATTTCTGTACTACAACACTAGGACAGATAGCATGATGATAAGTAAGGTGGAGATATGATCGCCGCAGATGTAGCACAGGAGCTATTTGCACTTGCTGTAGCGTTTTTCATTATCCGCTTTCTGCAAGGCAAGATAGACCCGCAGAGCACAACGGGTAAAGCACTCGCTTACCTATTCCACTAGGAGATAGTGACTATGTCAGGAGCCGTACTACTCGACAACCCGCGCCAGAGCGTACCGGATATTCCGCTGTACGTGCCTGAGGCGGAGGTAGTCCTCCCCAATGCTTATGAGTATCAGGCATTCAGGGAGAAGTACCCGCGTTTGGGTGGTGGGCAGTCTAGTCAGCCTGTAGCGGCTGCTATTCCGTTCATTGCCTCGGCGCATGAGCACGCAGAGACAGCACCTATCATTACCAGCAAACGAATCGCCGCTAACCCGGTAGAAACGTTTGAGTTCAACGTTCCGTCATATGGTTATATTCGGGCGTTGTGGTTTGACATCAAGATAACCGCAGGTAAAGCCGCGTCAGGTGCAGAACCAAGCGAAGATGCACCGTTCAATATCCTCAACAACATTACGTTGCTGGACACGAATGGTGCGCCTATCTTTGGACCCCTTACGGGATTCAATACGTTTCTTGCTAACCTGTTTGGCGGTTACACCTACCAGCAGGACATTAGGTCTATGCCGTCATTCAAAACTGTTGCCGCCGATGGTACAGCGCGCGTACAGATGCGTATTCCTATTGAGATCAGCCACCATGACGGAACGGGTTGCATTGGTAATCAGAATGCCTCTGCTCCCTACCGTATCCGTTTCGATATCAACAGCAACGCAGCAATATTCAAAAAAGCACCAGAAGAACCAGAAAAACAGATCATTACTGTAGAACCAATCCTAGAGGCTTGGAGCCTGCCGAATGCAGTTGACGCGATTGGGCGTCCTCAGGCTCAGTTGCCGCCTAACTATGGAACGGTGCAGTATTGGAGTGAACGTACTGTTACGGGTGTGCCTATTGGTAACTTCCCGGTACAGGTTCTCCGCGTAGGCAACCTGCTACGTAACCTTATCTTTGTGGGTAGGGAAACAAACGCAACAGGTAAACGGTTGGATACCGTATTTCCAGGTTCTCCCATTATCAACTGGGATGCGCGACAGTTGTATAATGAGTCCCAAACCTACCGAATCAATAGGACATATGAGCCGTTGGAGAGTATTCCGACGCTTGGCCGTCCTACGGGTGTGTACGGTTATACGTTCGATCGTACCAATCAGGATAGGTGCGGTGACGATAAGCCGTGGATGTGGTTGCCGACAGTTGAGGCAACCAGGCTTGAATTGACTGGTTCATTTGAAGCGGCAGGAGTTGTACAGGTGCTAGTGAATGATGTTGCCCCCGCTGAGGTCAACCCAACACAGCGTTACGCACTTCCCAACGCTACCGGGTTCCACCCCAACGCGGACGTTCCCTCCCCCAACCAGCCGTAAGGGGGTAGAACTATGCGAGGTTCCCCGGTAAATACCCTACTAGGCGATTCAGCAATAGGTACAACCGCGCCTATGTCGGGTTATCCACAGACCCCCCCGGTAGCCAATCCGGGGGGTAGTACCGTTGCGGGGAGTGTTAGTGTAGTTGACGGCACTCCCCTACGGGTAGCTACCCTAGTTCTGCTCGCGGTAGGCGGCTTGGCCGGTCTACGGTGGGCGGGATTCAAGTTCAACGTAACCGTAGGTTAGGAGATAAGGTGAAGTCAAGTACAAAGACATTCGTATTTGGCGTCGTTGTGGGGGCAGTTGCCTACCACATAATGATGCAGTCAAAGGGCGCAACGCAGAGTAAATGACAGACGCGGACTGGATAGGTGTAGGTACCCTACTGGTTCTAGTTTTCAATTCATTTCAGGTGAAACGAGTGAAAACAGATACTAAACAAGTACACACACTGGTCAATGACCGCTCTACGAAACAGGATCAGAGAATAGAGCAGCTAGTGAGTACGATAGAGAGTAGTAATAAGGATGTACCTAAACATCCGTTTGACGGAGAGGTAGAGTAAGGTAATGGCCTCTGCTCCCGTGGCTCTAGGCATAGGCGGGGTAGCCTCTGTCCTCCTAATTAGTGGTATCCAAGGTAAATCTATTGGGTCCATTATTCAGGGGGATTTTGGCACCCCGCCAGACCCTAAGGGACCAACTCCACAGCAGGCAGAAAGTGTGGGCGGGGCAGGTCTACCCGAACAGGGGACAGGTAAAACCGGGAGTGCCGCAGTAGTAGAAGGTGCTCCCGCTGGACTTATCTCCCCATTCCGTAAGATGTACCCCATTATTTGGGGTAGATCAGATCAGGGAGTAGACGGTACAATCATACCGGGTGTGCCGCTACTTGCTATGGGTGACGGAGTTGTCACTATTGAGCATGACCCTAGTGGGTTTGGTACTAGCTATCCCGTATTGCATCTAACAGGTGCGGGAGGTTATTACTATGGACACTGTGTCCCGGCAGTACCCAACAACGCAAAGGTAAAAAAGGGGCAGGTTATAGCCCATGCCAATACTCACGGACAGGGTAACGCAACTACTCCCGGTGCATTCGAGATAGGCAAATGGCCTCCCGGTTCATTTGCTACGGCAGGTGCAGCTATCCGTAAATGGTTCATAGGACTGCCGAGAATATGACCGAACAGAGAGCGCAGCAGATAATAGTTACAGCTACGTTTGTGACCATTGCGTCTACTAGCCTAGCTGAGCTAAAGGCGATCCCAAAGGCGGCAGGACTAAAGCCGTCACATACGATTGTGGGCGCATTCTTTGCCATGCTCGGCTGCTCAATCATCGCGGAGCTAGACCCTAGAACGGGTGCCTATCTCGCAATTATGGTAGCCGGTGGTGTGGCTATCAATTACGGTCTACCTACCCTAGAATCCTACTATGAAGGTGAAAAAGAAGTAGGGAAGGGTAAGGGGGGTAGTCCGATTGGACACCCCGGTAAGAAAATAGTAGGTACAAAGATAGTAAAGAATAAGGCGGGTGGTCCCGTTGAAGTTCCCATCTATCGCTAACGAGAAGGTGAAACAATGAAAGTCAACAGTTTCTTTGAGTTGCTAGGGTCTATTGTGGTCCTAGCCATGCTCACAGATGTAGTTACTTCCAAGAACACGGCAGGTATCGTTACTTCTAGCGGTAACGCATTTGCTCACGTACTGAAAAGCGCGCAGGGTAAATAGGCAATGGGCTTGTTTTCTGGACTCATGCGCCCTAGTGAGAAGGGCAGCCCTCCGCCATCGCTAGATCATGGGCTAGATAACACACAGCCCGGTGTGCCTCTTACGTATGTGTATACACAGCGTAGGGAGCCGGCGGAGGGACCGCGGTTTCTCACTCAACCAGATTCAACGTTCAATGAACTGCTCCCGCTAAATATTCCTTGGCAGGAGGCACCGGACCCGATACGTCAGAGTGATTTCTATGCAGATGGTAACAAGATTCACCCTGAGGCTCAGATGTGGATTACTTCACATCTGGCTATTGCCGCTAAGCTGGCGGTAATGGATGATCGGTTCCAAATTGGCAAGCTGCTTGGCTACATCCACCGTCCAATGTACGCGGGCGGTCAGCAGCCATCTGTGATACGTGCCAATATTCAGGAGGCAATACCCACAACCTATGGTGCTCAGTATGAGGTACAGGGAGTTGTACCCACTGGCAACGTAGTGCTTGCTACGGGTATGTCATACAACCCCGGTCCATCGACTGACGGCTACCCCTACTAGGAGTAATATGGCAGAGCCAACGACACCCAAAGGTAAGATAGGTGGCAAGAAGCTACCTAAGTGGGCTATTCCAGCAGGGGCAGTGGGCGTTGTCCTTATTGTCCTCATGCTAAAGAAAAAACGTGCCGCTAGTGAAGCTAGTGCTACAGAACCCGGCACAGAAGGTCTGAGTAATCAGTCATTTATTCCCGTTACAGGTGAAAATGTGGCAGGAGTGGGAGCAGGTCTAAGTGGTGGTGGTAGTGCCGGTGGTGAAGGTGGTAATAACACTGAGCTACTTACCGAAATCATCAAAGGTAGTAAAGAAGAATCAGCGGCTAATGCTCAGTCTAACCGGGAACTGATAGCTGCTCTACTAGGTACGGGCGGTGGTGCTCCCTCTAGCAGCGGTCCACAGGGGACCGTACAGGCGGGTGCTCCGGAAACTCAACCAGCGGCACCCCCTACACCGGCACCGGCTCCCGCGCCTAAAAAAGCACCCCCCCCACCGGACAGATGTGGTGCCGGGTCCCATGCCGATTTCCCCAATGGTACACCCCCCGACTGTTGGCGGGTCAGCCGCACAAGGTCAGGTGGTGGCTGTGAATGTCACGGACACCAGAATGGTAAGTTGGTTTGCCAGGCGGGTTATGCTCACCCGAAAAAAGGTCAGCAGCCGTGTCACTGGTAACACTACCTAAGGTATTTGGTAAAGACATCCCCTGTGGCTGTGAGGCTAGAGAACAGATCATGGGCGCAGGGGATTGGCAAAAGGACGCGCTAGTAGTTGGGGCAGTTGTCCTAATTGCTCTCTGCGTAGCGGGACAGAAAGGACTTACATGATTATGGCAATTCCACTGTGGCTAGTCATACTTGGCGCTCTCTGGTATCTGTATAAAGCAGGCAAGCTACCTAAGCTCGTCAAATGAGTGGTAGCGATGGCTTTTTGTTGCAGGGTAATGAGGCAGCAGCTATCCTGTTTGTCTCATCGGTGAATAACGCAATTGACGTGTTCTCGGCTACCAATAGCTCACCGTGGACCGCTGAGAGTTTTGGAGGGGATGAGAAAAAGCGCGACAGCCTACGCGAATACGTAAAGCACGCGATGATTCTTACAGCAATTACAAACATTATAGGTGCGGGCGTAGCGCGCTCAGTATGGCCTCTCGTTGGCGCTGGACTAGCATCCGGCTATATGTGGTGGCTGTATGAGCGCGCTGTTTCTCGCGGTATGGCTAGCGGTAGCACCGATTGGGGTTAGACACCATATGGCAGGCTCAGGACAATTTTACGTAGTAGGTGCAAGTCAATACGGCGGTCCCGGTGATCCAAGCACTAAGGGTGACACGGGCAGTTGTGGTAAGCACCTAACAGGTAAACACGCAATAGCTGAGCTAGCTATGGGTACGGCCCTTGGACATCTGCCCTGTGGTACTAAGGTACTGATACAAAAGGACGGGGGTTCCGGTGCGACTGTGGAAGCAGAAGTATTGGACATTGGCCTAGGTGGTGCGCCTATACAGGGACACGCTAGACGAGTGGATTTGTGGTGGCAAACCGCACAGGCTATAGGGTTCAGTGGTACTGGACTAGTACGGATAAAGCGGGTCGATGGTAAACCGATCATCGGCCCAAATGACAAGGAAACTAGAGCAGGGGCAAATAGTACCGGCATACTCGGCACAGGAGTAGGGCCGGATGTCGCCGCCAATGCAGGTGAAAAGGCGGAACAGGCGGTAAAGGGCATAGGCGGTTGGACAAAGGAGCTAGGCGAAATCCTAGGATTTATTGGCTCCGCGTCTGGATGGACACGGATTTTGAAGGTAGTAGGTGGTAGCGTCCTATTGGTAATAGCAATAGATGAGTTGTCTAAAATAGGACCGGGTCCGTCTACTAATGTAAAAGGTACGGCTACCAAAGTAGCCACTAAAGCGGCTGAGGCAGCCATAATCGCTTAGGAGAATCATGGGATTGCTTGACGAGCTAGATAAGGTACTGAAACCCCATTCACACAGGTTGAACGAGAACCTAGCGACACAAGGTAATCTCATTCACGGCAGACTAGAGGGCATTCAAAATGCCGTAGATGATCTAGGTAGGCCGGACTTTGGGGATCATTGGTTCCGTATTCCATTGCGGGGTAAACTTGCAGCAGAACCAATAGAACTAGGTACTGTACCCATGAATGAGGTATGGGCGGTACAAGCTATTGCTATCAACGGACAGGTTTTGAAAACCCCTGCTTTCACATTGCAGGGTAGTGGTGCAATCGTGTTTGCCGCTGAAAAAGAAAAGAACGAATATCAGAATATCAGCGGAAATATCGTATTCATGCCCGGTGAGCGGGTCGAACTTATACCAGCGGCAGAAGGTGTATTTGCCGCCACTATTTCTATCATCCGTAGGCAGATACCGGACATTCCCCGTAGGGCGCAAATGGGGCACTCGGCAGAGCGCATAGAAGCTACCAATACCCATGAGCCGTCCAGGGATGTAATAGAGTCTCGCACGGGGCAGTACGTGGAGCCCGCGCCAGAAACGCATAGTGAGGTAGGGGAGCCGCCGCTAGCCGTTCCCTCTGTCGATCCTACGCAGCCGTAGTAACCCGTGTCACCTACGCGGGTAAACGCTAGCCGCAGGGAGCGCGGTCCAAAGACCCTAGTGCAAACACTAGCGGGCTTGGAAATATTCTCCCCCGGTGCGCCTGCCAAAACAAAAGACAGTAAGACTGTCACCATAAATACCGCCCCTAAAGCGGGACAGCTATGGAAGCTGGAAAGTATTTATTTTGAGTTTCCTAGTGCTGTCCATGCTGCGAACGCTGAAAAAGGGGAACCGATACAATTCCGTATAAAGGTAACTACGGGTGGTATCACGATTGCCAAGCAGACTTTTGATACAACCGCGCCCCAAGGTACGGGTAACTCCAAGTATGCTCTAGTGGGTAATCTGGAAGCGTTTTACCGTAACGCTATTTATCCCGGACAGGATATTACTATAACGTGGGAATTGGAGTTTCCAGGGCCGGAAGCGCCATTTGCTACGGCGGAAACCCTTGTAGGACAGGCAATCCTAACGTATACTCAGGTGGATAATGCCTAACAACGTTTCAGGCTTTCAACCAGGGCGCTCGTCGGGGGTAGTGGATAGTACCAACCCCAACGCCAATGCCCTAGCAAAAATAGAAGCACAGCTAGCTATACTGAAAACGTTTTCATTCAGTGGACCGGGAGGGGTTCTTATACTGAAAATTGGCGGAGAAGAAAAAGAACTGGCGGGGGGACCAAAACTCACCATACCCGTAACGGGTGTTTATCTTGTCCGTATGGGGTTGCGTATGTACCTCTCTGGCGCTGGGGGGCTATGTGAAGCGTTGGCGGGCGTCAGTGTGAATAATGGAGCACTGAATCTGCACGCTGACGCGGTAATGCAAAACCCTTTTCAGCTAGTCATGGAGGAAACGGGGCAGATTTATAATCTGAAAGTGGGGGATAAACTGACTGCTAAGGGACGAATTGCACAAAACGTAGAAACAAACTTTGATTTTGCACGTATGTCATATCAGTTGATTGAATAGAAAGATGAGGGGTTGTGCCTAATGACGGATCAGGCAGGGGCACGTTTGACAGTGATAAGGACGATGCCGAGCCATACAAATATGAGGTAGTGAAATGGGTAAAATCAGGAGAGCACCCGCGTAGGCGCTCAGGACGGAGGCTAACAGAGAAACAACTACCTGAGGTAGATTTCATGGTAGTAAAGGTGATAAAAGAGGACGACGACGAAACCACGTTTGACACCCTATGGGGACCGTTTGACGATTGGGATTTCGTAGAGGGGTTTCTAGGATATGACTACGGAGCAGAAGGTAGCCTTGCAGCGGGTGCTACTGGTTCAAGATGAGACTGTTTCACTGGCACATAACTTCGACAGCGGATGCAAACTAAGTGCAGCAATAGGGGCACTCCTACTAGATGATACTCCACCGTTTCCCCCTACTTACATTGCGGGGGTACGACTGTACAATGCTCTAGCGGCATTCAATGAGCTAGTGCAGAACAGCATACCCGGTTGGCGCATGAGGATTACCAACCGTAGACGGCACGCCTATTACGGTGACGGACGGGTGAAGGTGTCCGGGCGTTTCTTTGTTGACTACATCTGCATTGACAGAAAGGTAGGCAACAAGGGCAAGCGTGTACCTAGACGACGTATCGACGTAATCAACCTAGACCTTCTATTCAGTGAACCTCCAAAGGATGCAGAGAGCCAACTAGAGGCAGCCCTAGCTATTCTGGAAATGTGCGAGAGTAGAGGTATTGCCTATCGGTCTACCAAAGGGGCAATTGGCTCCGCCATGCTAAAGGTTTCTCCCCATTGGGAGAAGGGACGTAGAGCGGCCCCAAAGTTTATCAACGATTATGTACGCAAATACCTACCGGGTAACTTCTATGCCGTGTCGTCTAGAGTCAAGAGTGAGCACGTAGACGGGTCTAAGCTTGGCTACTACTTTCATATACCCCACTGTTACTATATAGATCAACGTAGCGCCCACCATAATATAGTGACACAGACGGCACTTCCCCGCCCGGACTCTGTGCATTCACGCGGGCATTATCTAATGGATGAACCCGGTAGGTGGCTAGACGTTGATTCACCATCCGGTCAGTCACTCATGGATGGTAGGCATGTAGGCGTACTCCTGTGCAAGATTCACATATCCACTGTCGGACCTACTAAGGAACATCTGTACCCCCAATGGGCGCTGAAACGTGGCACCCGTTACGTTTGGATATGGACACCGGAACTACGCCTAATAGAGAATGACCCTAAGCTACAGTTGGAGTATTTCTGTGGCGGCATTACTGGTAGTACCTATGACAGTGTGCTACCTGAGTATGCTAAGTGGGCGCTAGCAGAGATAGCCGGTAATGAGCGGCGCGCACCATATAAGAAGGGTCCACTACTCGCCGCCTATGGAATGCTTGCATTCAATGCAGGTAAAACGGATGCCATTTACAGGTATTGGGGCGGGGAGAATAAAAAGATGAAAGTAGAGATACCTATGGCGGGTATGGTAGGTGAGAGTAAGATAAAGATACCTACCGATGTAGAGCTATCAACGGTGAATGTGGTAGCGCGTGGACTGATAGAGGCAGAGACTAGAACCCGCTCTATCGAATACGCGCGACAGTTGACGGCTGAGGGGATGCACGTAGCACAGATATACGCGGACGGTATCCTAGTGGCTACGGATCAGCTACCGTTTGTCCCCGATGGTTGGCGGGTGTCGCATAGCCTCACGCACGTACACATACCCCGCCCGAACGCTATCATTTCAGATGAGCTAGTCAAGCTACCGGGCGTAGCTGGCAGCGAACAGGACCGCGAATGGGAACGGAAGCGCCAGGACGCGCGGATCATCGTAGAGCACGCCTTAGCCCGCTAGAACAAACGTCCATTCTCGCTTGACATCGGCCCGGAACTGTGTATCCTAGTTCTTAGGTTACAGATGTTTCCCCGCAGAGAAAGGGCATAAGATGAGCAATCAAGTAGAGGTCATATCAGAGCAGTACAGCAGCAGAAGTGCGGCCCTCCCGGTTGTCCGAGAGGCGCAGAAGCATTACAAAGAGGCCAAGCGCGCGACGATACAGGTTATGGCTGACCTGCGACGGTTGCAGGATGGTGGCGTGCATCTGCTCTACGGAGAGCGCAACTTTGCTACGTGGGCTGAGGCTACGTTTGAAGGTCTGAGCGCAGGCAACGTCAAACAGCTTACGCGCGCAGGTGAGATAGCTCTAGAGCTAGAGCGGCATGGACGGTTGAACCTCAGAAAGCCTGAGGGCATCGGCACAACGGGTCTACGTGAACTGTCTGTGATTTCCAATGAGTACGGCGTAGACAAGATGATTGAGATTTTCGACACGGCTAAGGGGATGGTAGAGGACGGCAAAGAGATAGCGGGTACAACGGTGAAAGCCGCTATGCATCTGCTCATGCCGCCTGCCGCTGAGCCGCGCGTAGAGGTACCTGCCGCGCTACAGGAGGATGATGGGGATGATGAGGATGAGGTAGTGCAGTCAGAGCTACAGGAGAGGATCAGCCACATTCAGGATTTGCTATGGGATGTGGGAGAGGACGCGATGGGTCAGGCGGCATTCGTAGAGGCAATGCAGGAAATGCAGAGGCTTGGACGGATGCTAAGTGGCAAGGGCACGGCAGAGGATGCAGAGTGGCTAGAGAGAGGCCGCTAGAACAAACGTCCAACTTCGCTTGACTTTCTCTGCCCCATCTGTATACTGACCGATAGATAGTCAATCAAAGGAAAGGCAAGGCATCATGGCACCTAAGACAGAGGCTCCCACAATCGACGTTAGCGACATCGACGCGAAAGCCCCGGAGAGTGTAGAGCTTACCAACTGTATCAATCGGGCAAACACCCTGTTGGAGCAGAAGGTAGAGGTACTTGCCGGGTTGCAGCAATGCCGTGAGTTGGCAACGCTTCTGACTCAGACAGGTTCCGGCTCCCGTGAGCAGGTTGCCTGGGTTCGTGAGTACCTGCCCCGCAAGTCCCGCAGTAAAAACGGGGACACTACGGAGCAGGAGTAGCACCGGAGCCGACGCCCCGCCCCCGGATGTGATAGAGTCCGGGGGCGGGCCGGGATCAACTAACCCCTCTTGGCTCGGCCCGCAGTAGCATTCACTGGTAAGGCATCATAATTGGGAAGGGAAGTTAGATGAGACTTCACCTTAGGAAAGCAGCAGAAGCACAGGTAAAGATGGCTAAGGACACACCTGCGTTCCCTAGTCTAGACTGGCATGAGCAGGAGGTACTAGAGGCTGCCTCAGAGGATCAAGCAGAAGTCGGGCTAGGGCGCATGGTGGTAATCGTTGCCAACCTGCTAGAGATAGCGCGCCGCTCTGACCCCGCCTACGGACTCCCGGTAGCTCAGGAGGTTTCACCCGGTCTGTTTGTGAGTAGGCGGTCCTGTTTTGGTTCACCGGACCCCGCTGACAGAGAGCAGTCTAGGCGTGATAGGTGGGGAGATGGTTTTGAGTGAAACTAGCGGCGATCATATTCCTTGTCTGTCTCTTTCTACTAGCTAAAGTACCTCCGCTGTTGGGGATGGTTCTTAGTCTAACCGTCCTTGTCCTTATCGGTTACATCATTCACGGTGTACTGCTAGGCGCTTGGAGGCTCGTCTATTACGGCGGGCGCAATCAGAGAGACAAGGCCCGTGGCTAAGACCTGTAGATGTGGTATGTTTGCTCAGAAGGGCATCTGTTACCATACCGGGTATAAGCCTACATTTTCTACCGATGAGCCGCCAATACCTGAGCCGCCCATACCTGAGGCAATCAAGCGAATGTATGCGGCTCGTCGGCAGGAAGCAGCAGACAAACAAGCAGAGAAACAACGAAAAGAACAGGAGAAAGCTAGATGAGTGGACAAGACCTAGCACAAGCAGCGCAGGTAGGAGAAGCGCCAGGATGGAAACCTGAGGAGGGGGACCTACTGATAGGTACAGTGGTAGACCTTTCTACCGGATGGTCTGACTACAAGGACGCTTACTATCCTATTGTCACCATTCAGCCGGAGTTGGACGCTTGCATCCCCAACCCTCCCCACACTGACGCTGAGCCGGGTTCACCGATTGCCGTTCACGGTTTCCAATTCGTATTGGAAGATAAGTTCACGGCACTTAGACCGTCCCCCGGTGAGCGTATTGCTATCAAGATGGGACCGCAAATCCCTACAAAGGACGGGAAACGATCCGTTCAGACGTATACTGTCAAGATGGACCGTGCGGAGGATATTTGGAGCAAGGTAAAGTCTCCGCGTACCTCGGCAGAGCAGGCACCTTCTGTATCTGCTCAGCAGTCCATTCCAGTAACAGATGTATCCTCGGACGATGATATACCGTTCTAGTGTATCGGTGGCTAGCGCTAGGATTTCTACTCTGCCTGGGATTTTGGGTAGCGGTTGTCTTTCTAGTGCTTCACTTCACTAAATGAGTAACGGCGGGCAGGAGCGTGCAACCAGTGGCACGCGGAGACATACGCACCTTTCCCTCGGTGCTAGTGTTAGTCCTGTTGTGTGCGGGGGGAAGGGACCGCACGCGCAGTATTTCTATGAACATGAGCAGAGGCTACGGGATAAGTTCTATCCCCTAGTCTTTTCTGCTAGAACGCCTAGAGAGGATTTGATAGGCATTGAATCGCTTAGACGTTACAGACTCAGATTTTGAGACAGCAGAGAAGATGAGCGCCCTACTAAAGACAGGTTGGCGAGAAATGACAGTAGCTGAGCTAACTTCACATCTGGCAGGACTGCCCCCGATGATGGAGGTATTTTCTGATTCAGATGGTATAGCGATGTTTGTAAACGGCACGGAGGTACAGACACGGGAGAAAGGACCGCCTTTCCTTAGGTTGCAGTGCAGTGCTACGCCTAAACCGCCCGAGCCCCCTAGCACAGAGTCCGTAGAGGTACAGACAGCGCGTAAGGCACAAGTAGCAATGCACCTAGCCCACAACATAGGTAAGGCCGAGAGTATGCCTACGTCCACGGCAGAGGACCCAAGTATCCACTACGGGGAGAGCCAGAAATGAAACAGGATCTAAAGCTGATGAGCGGGTTTCTACTAGTAGTAGGTCTGTGGTATGCCGTCGGGTACATGCAAGGATTTGCTACCGGCGAGCAGGTGGGCTATGACGACGGAATGAAGGAGGGAATTGTCATAGGCAAGCATGAGGGAATAAGGGCCGACAGTGAGCGGCAGTAGGGTTTATAACCAACCAATTAGGGAGGCGGTAGAAAAGTGGATAGGTGAAGATAATTCGTGGAGTGAGCTAGCGGACAAACTCAACTGGACAAAAGGGAGTACGACTAGACCAGATGTGCCAAGGCTAAAGCGGTCACTAGGACTGACAGAGAGTAACTCATATAAGGACGGTGAACGTTACACCTATTTCTCCAAAAATATTGGCGAAGATAACGCGCTCGCTATCATCCGGGCAATCAATAGGGCGCCCAATGAGTTTGACCTGTAGATGGTGTCCGGGTAAATGTGGTAAACAGACTAGGGCAAGTACAAGGCGGTGCAGGGACTGTGAAGCGTGGCATAACTATTGGAGAAAACATATGGCTAAGATGAGGGGTAAGAGACTACGAATACTCAGAGATACCAAGGGAAAGTATAAACTAGTATTTGAGGAAAACGGCAGGTCCGGTCGCATACTTGGCGGAGATATGGATACCCGCGATGAAGCTATGCGACGTAAAGCGGCATATGCCAAAACCTACGGAGTGAACTAGATGAGCAGAGAGCAGGCAATGAACGCTCTAGCTAACGCAAATAAGATACGCCTAAAGATGGTGCGGATACGTGCGGACATAAAGGACGGTAAGCTGTCGATTGAAAATGCTCTGAATGATCCGGACGCGGGTAGTATGACAGTGTACAGACTAGTAAGGTCTAAACCCCATTGGGGAAAGACGCGAATATCCAAAATGCTAACCGTTCTACATATAGGGCATCTAAGAATGGTACGCGACCTAACCCCATCCCAACGTAGGGAAATCGTAGAGTATCTGAATGCCAACCGCCATTGACTGTACCGTAGAGCTAAGGGACGCCAAGTTCCCACCAGATTCACTAACAGGCATTGATCTAATCTGGACGGACCTACCGGCTACCTCTAGTGACCGCTTGTGTAAGTTGTGGATAGACCTATGGGTATCCAAAATGAACCCTACCGGCACTATCTGTATCACACAAAAAGATCATGTGTCATTCGTCAATTGGGAACGCACATACTACCTTGAAAGGGTGTTCACACAGGATAACTTCGAGAAATACCTAACTAAGTGGATCAAGTGGCTAACTAAGCCCGGTGATCTAGTAGTAGACCCTTTCTGTGGCTGGTCTACGGTAGGGGTAGTCGCGCGGAGGCTAGGTAGACGCTACTACGGTTGTGACAATAGCCCCATTGCTATTCAAAAATCACTAGAAAGGTTGCCGGATGGAACCCTATCAATCTAGACTAGCAGATGAGAAGGCAGAGCTAGAAAGCAAGATAGATAAGCTGCGCTCATTCCTAAAGGGTGAAGCGTTCACTTCTCTAAACACCCAGGAAAAATCATACCTACAAATGCAGGTTGGTATCATGCAGTCGTACATTTACATACTAGCTCTGCGAATGAGTAATCAGGGTATCTTTGAGATATGAGTATGATAGTTATTGTAATCGCTGATAAGAAGGATTCACCCGGTGAGATAGAGTTCATGGTACACACGGAGTCGGACCTATTGACACCGGAGGGGCAGGACAGTTCACCCGCTAATAAAGTGGCTACTACCATCCTGCAAGTATTCGCACAATCCAAGAAGGACGACGAGAGGATAATACTATGAACTTTGGTGAGGCACTTACACTACTGAAAGCCGGACAAATGGTAACTAGATCAGGCTGGAATGGCGCTGACCAATACCTGTCACTACAGACCCCAGACGAGGGGTCCAAGATGACACTACCATACGTATACATTCGGACAGTACAACTCGACCTAGTGCCGTGGCTGGCGAGTCAAACAGACATACTTGCCGATGATTGGGAGATTCACAAGGAGGATATTCCCTTCTAGTAACACCTGTAACCATCTGTGCGGTACAATTGCCCCTTCAGCTTAGGGGCTTTTGTATATGCAAACCCTCCACAACAACAGAAGGACACAGAGAAAGGCACAGAGGGA
>Ga0193728_1000577_pt1 | contig 17868 bp, 20 predicted proteins | sample U1c1metaG_FD_143037 | JGI IMG/M metagenome (GOLD analysis project Ga0193728, IMG submission 143037) | Soil microbial communities from a riparian zone of the East river system, Colorado, United States - U1c1 | ecosystem: Environmental > Terrestrial > Soil > Riparian zone | place: USA: East River...
ACAGGCCGGGGCGCCGCAGCCGGGGCTCGGCGGCCAGCTCCGCGGCGGGTTCCGTATCGGTCACACGGGACATCCTGGGCAAGTGATTGGGGTTTGTCAATCACTTATAAACTGCCGATCATGACTGAGCGCAGGCAGGCGACCGACGAGGAGGCGCGGGCCCTCGCGTCGGCCCTCCGGCTGCGGATCCTGCGCATCTGCCTGGACGACGGCCGGACCAACCAGGAAATCGCGCAGATCCTCGGCCGCGACCCGGCCAGCATCCTGCACCACATCCGGACGCTGGTCCGGACGGGCTTCCTGGAGCCCCTCCAGGAGCGGCGCGGCGCCCGCGGCGCCCGCGAGATCCCGTACCTGGCCACCCGGAAATCCTGGCGGCTCAGCACGCCTGCGGCGGACCGGGCCATGCTCGACACGTTCCTGGAGGAAGTGGCCCTCGTTCCGGCGGCCGACCTGGACATGAGCCGGCTTGGGCTCCGCCTGCCCGCGGCCGACTGGGCGGAGTTCCGCGAGCGGCTCGGGGACCTGCTCGAGGAGTTCGCGGCCCGCCCCGACGATCCGGCTGCGCAGGCCTGGTCGCTGTTCATCGCGCTGCACCCCGACCCCAACCGGCCTTGACCGCGGCCGTGGGCCATCCTGGCCGAGGGAACCGCGATGGCCAGCTCAAGTCCCTGCTGGAGACCGGCGACGTCCTGCCGGTCGGCTAGAGCGTGTCCTGGTGAACGTGTCCTGCGGCAGTTCCGCGTCAGGCTCGCCTGCGCCGGGTCCCGTCGTCACGGCCGTCTCAGCCGTCTCAGCGGTCCCGCTGGTCACCCGCTCGCGGTCAACCCCCAGGGCCGGCCGGGTCATTTCTCATGATCGCGACCGGTTGCCCCGGGTTTTTGCCAGGCGAACGGTCGTGATCATGGAAACGGGCTCGCGGGCTGGCGGTGGGGCGCTTTGGCGGGTGGTGGTGGCTGACCCAGGGGTCCCGGGGGTCTCGCCAGGCTCTTGTGTTCGGCCGTGGCCGGGGGCGGGGAGGCTGGGTCGTCTGCGGCGGAGCCGGTGAGATCCGCCCGGGCCTTGAGGCCGGGGCGGAAGGTGCGGGTGGTGCGGGCGGGATACAGCTCCAGGTGAGTCCGCGCCCCGTGTTCATAATCGTGACTGGGCTAGGCCGGCGGGCCGGGTCAGCCGTCCCGCGGGTCTTTCCTGCTGGCGCCCGCCGCGGGCTGGTCCTACGGTGGCTGACGTGATTGCGTTCGCGAGCCCCCGAGGAGCAGCGTGATGCCGACCGGCACCGATACCCCGACCCGGCCGCCGCAGACGTCCCGGAGCTGGGGCTGGCAGGCCATCGCCACGGCCTTAACGCTGGCCGCCCTGGCCGCGGCCGGCGTGACGGTCTGGATCTGGCTGCGGCCGCCGGTGCACCTGACCCGGGCCGGCCTGCACACCGCGGCGTCCCGCCACGTCACCCGCGAGGAACCCGCGCGCCTGGTCATCAACATCGACGCCGGCGACCTCACCGTCCGGCCCGGCCCGGCCGGCCGGGTCGGCGAGCAGCGCACGCTGACCTGGAAGAGCCGCCCGCCGGTCGTCACGGAGTCCTTTGCCCGCGGCACCCTCACCATCACCTCGCGCTGCCCGGCGGGCCAGCCGGCCGCCTGCTCGGCCGACGTCGCGCTCAGCGTGCCGCCCGGCGTCGCCGTGCACGCCCAGGTGGCCAGCGGCAACGTGGCCGTCAGCGGCCTGCGGGGCGCGGTCAGCCTGGCCGCCGTTCACGGCAGCCTGCGGCTGAGCCGGCTCAGCGGGCCGCTCCAGCTGCGCAGCGCCAGCGGCGGCATCGTGGGCGAGGCGCTGACCGCTGCGCAGGTCAGCGCCCGGGACGCGGCCGGCGACATCTCGCTCGCCTTCGCCGCCGTCCCGGCCGCGGTCAGCGCGACCAGCGACGCCGGGGACGTCAGCATCGACGTGCCCAAGCGGGCCGCCGGCTACCGGGTACGGGCCGCCACGCCGGCGGGCGACCGCACGGTCAGCGTCCGGCAGGACCCGGCCTCGGCCGACGCCATCGTCGCGACTAGCGACGCCGGCGATGTGGCCGTCGCCTACTCCCGGACCTGACCGGTGGCCGGCCCGGAGTTCCGCCGCGACCTGTACCGCGGTGCGACCGGTGGCGGGATCGGGTCCCGGGCGGGGACCGGGTTCCGGCCGGGTACGAGCAAGACCGGCGGGAGCAGCCGGACCGGGTGATCCTGGGCGACTGCGGGTTCGAGGCGGGTGAGTCGTGGACCGTCCTCGTTTCGCATGAATGGACGGTGGCGGCGCTCGCGGGGTTCATGTTCGGGCAGGCCGCGGCCTGCACGGCAGATGTTGAGCGGGAATTGCTGGGCTGCGTTCCGGGCGGGCGGTTCCGGCAGGTCATAAGCTTCGCGTGCGAGCTGGCCCGGCGGCCGGGCTGACCTGTCAGGGAAAGGACACTGCCGTGCCGAATGCTCAGGGAGTGCTCACCATCCGTTACGCGGTGAAGACGGATGTCGGCCTGCGCCGCGAGGGCAACGAGGACGCCGCCTACGCCGGGCCGCGGCTGCTGGCGGTCGCCGACGGGCTCGGCGGGCATGCGGGCGGCGAGGTGGCCAGCGCGACCGTGATCGACGCGCTCCGGCCGCTGGACTCCGAGGTCCCGGCGGGCGACGTGCTGACCGCGCTTGACCATGCGGTCCGCCGGGCCAGCAGCGCGCTGGGCGACATCGTCGCGGCCGACCCGTCGCTGCGCGGCCTGGGCACGACCCTGACGGCGCTGCTGTGGTCGGGCTCCCAGCTGGGGCTCGTGCACATCGGCGACTCGCGGGCCTACCTGGTGCGCGACGGCGAGGTGTTCCAGCTCACCCATGACCACACGATGGTGCAGCTGCTGGTGGACGAGGGCCGCATCACGACCGAGGAGGTCGCGTCGCACCCGCAGCGGTCCCTGCTGCTGCGGGCGCTCGGTGACTTCACCTCCGAGCCCGACCTGCAGCTGCGCGAGGCCCGCCCCGGGGACCGCTACCTGCTCTGCTCGGACGGGCTGCACGGGGTCGCGGACGCGGACGCGATCGGGCGCGTCCTGCTGACGGTGGCTGACCCGGACCGGGCCGCCACGGAACTGGTGGCGCTGGCCATGGCGAACGGCGGGCCCGACAACATCACGTGCATCATCGCCGACGTCGTGGCCGCGGGCGAGGCGAGCCCGGGCGAGAGGACCACCGGCCAGGGGAGCACGGTCGAGACGGACGTGCCCACCCTGGACGAAGGGATCCCGGACGAGGCAGCCCGGTCCTAGAACTCAGCTGGCTGGCGAGGCTGACGACGGCGCCGCGGCGGCGCCGGTGCCGAGCCGGGCCTGGTACTCGTTCCACGAGATCGTGGCCGGCCCCGGGATCCCGGCCGCCCGGTAGGACTCCACGTTGTCGACGTGGTCCTCGGGGCCGGTGACGTGGTGCAGGCTGCCGTCGGAGGCCAGCAGGAACACGCCCGGCCATGCGGTGCCCGCCGGAACGCCGGCCCGGTCTACCTGCACCAAGATCATCTCAGGGTCCTTCCTCGTCTTCTTCGGGACCGGCGTGCCCTTGCCGAGCGCCGCCCGCATGGCCGCCGGGGTGGCATAGGAGGAGACGTCGCGGTCGATGTTGCCGGACGTGGCGTACTGGTGCAGCGCCCAGGTCCGCCATGGCGCCGGGACCCGGGGGTGCCCGGCCGCGCTGGACGGATCCGCCATCCACAGCGGATAGGAGCCCAGGCCGGCGCAGTTGCCCTCGGTGGCGAAACTCAGGAACGTGTAGATCAGCGGCGTCCGGCCGAACGTCTTGCGCAGGTCGCCCAGCACGCTGACGGCCCAGGCGGACACGGCGGCCGGGCGCAGCCCGTCAGTCACCTCATGATCCAGCGCGACCGCGTCGCCGTCCTCCACCCCGAGCGCATCAAGCTGCTCAGCGAAGAACGACACCGTCGCGGCGGCATTCACGGACGGGTGCCCGAACAGGTACGCCACCCGGACCAGTCCGTGCCGCTTCAGGTAAGCCCAGTCGGCAGCGGCATCCGGGTTGGTATACCGAACGGGGGCCGAGCCGGGCGGCTGCAGCTCCGTGATCTTGACGGCCGCCCACTGGATCGCGCCCGCGTTCTTGGCCCAGCTGGTCGGCGCGCCCTGAAATGACGAGACGTCCACTCCCTGCACCGGCTGGCCCCCTGCCCGCAGTCCGGGCGGCCGGCCCGGCTGCCTGAAGTCCTGTTCGCAGCAAGGGAAAGTATGGTGCCTGCGCCGCGGAACCGGCGGCCCTATCGGCATTACCCGGGTAAGGCCGGGCATCCGCTCAGCTGCCGGACCACAGCTCGGTCACGCCGACGCCCAGCCGGGCGAATAGCCGGCGGAGCAGGGGCAGCGAGAGGCCCAGCACGTTGCCGTGGTCCCCGCGGATCTCGTCGACGAACCAGCCCCCGCGGCCGTCCAGCGTGAAGCCGCCCGCGACGCGCAGCGGCTCGCCGCTGGCCACGTAGGCCGCTATCTCCGGCTCGGTGGGGTTCCCGAACCGCACCTCAGTGGCGCCCACCTCGCTCGCGGACGTCCCGGAGCCGACGTCGATGACGCAGTGCCCGGTCAGCAGGATCCCGGTCTGCCCGGCCAGATCCCGCCACAGCGCCGCGGCCTGCGCGGCCGAGGCGGGCTTGCCCAGGCCCTGACCCGCCAGGCGGGGCACGCCGGGCATCTCCAGGAGCGAGTCGCACCCGATGACCAGGCCCGCGCGCACCTGCTGCGCGACGGCGGCGGCCTTGGCGGCGGCCAGGGCCAGGGTCAGTTCCCGGGGCGTCGGCGCGGCGATGGCACTCTCGTCGACGCCGCTGACGATCACCTCGGGGCGCAGGCCGGCCGACTGGAGGAGCTGGAGCCGGGCGGGCGACGCGGACGCCAGGATGATGTTCGTCACGGCCGCCGAGCTTACCGAGCCGTGGCCGGCCGCACGGGCCGCCCATGGCCCGGCGGGCCAGCCGACCCTAGGGTCATTGTCAAGCCTGAACCAGTCAGCCCGCGGCACGTCGTGGAAGCCCCTCATGCAGCGCATCTCGGACCAGAGCTGGCCCGCGACATGGTCGTCCGCGAGACCGCCGACCCCGAGGTGATCGTGGCCGAGCGGGACTACGACGGGCTGATCACGACGACCGGCCCGATTTGATAAGTCCAGCCTTATAAGTTTTAGGCTTACGGTATGAGCGAGGACCCGGACGTCGAGCAGGTCGCCGCGGCGCTTCGGCTGAGCATCGGGCTGCTGCTGCGGCAGCTGCGCCAGGCGCCGGTGCCGGGCGAGCTCACGATGCCCGAGAGCGCGGCCCTCGCGCGGCTGGACCGGGGCGGCCCGGCCACGGCCAGCACGCTGGCCCGGCTGGAGCAGATCAGCCCCCAGTCGATGGGGGCGACGCTCGCCGGCCTGGAGGCGCGGGGCCTCGCCGAACGGCGGCCCGACCCGCAGGACGGGCGGCGGGCGGTCATGTCCGTGAGCGAGGCCGGGCGCCAGGTCCTGCACAGCAAGCGGAGCGCGAAGACTCAGCACATGGCCCGCGCCCTGTCCGCGGGGTTCACGCCGGCCGAGCTCCGGACGCTGATGGCGGCCGCGCCGCTGCTCGAGCGACTGGCGCAGAGCATCTGATGGCCGGGGCGCAAACCGAGCCGACCAGCGACCGCTACCGGTGGGTGGCCCTGGCCAACACGACCGCCGCCATGTTCATGGCCACGCTCGACGGCTCCATCGTTATCATCGCGCTCCCGGCCATCTTCCGCGGCATCCACCTGGACCCGCTGGCGCCGGGCAACATCAGCTACCTGCTGTGGATGATCATGGGCTACCGGCTGGTCCAGGCCGTGCTGGTGGTCACCCTCGGCCGCCTGGGCGACATGTTCGGCCGGGTCAAGATCTACAACGCCGGCTTCGTGGTCTTCACCGTCGCCTCCATCCTGCTGTCATTCGACCCGTTCGACGGCGGCCACGGGGCGCTGTGGCTGATCGGCTGGCGGGTGCTGCGGGACAACGGCGAGCGGCACCGGGGGCGCATCGACTGGTGGGGCAACGTCACGTTCGCCGTCGGCCTCGGCGGTGTCCTGATCGGCATCACCGAGGGCATCCAGCCGTACGGGTCGCACAGCGAGGGCTGGACGAACCCGACGGTCGCGGGCCTGCTGATCGGCGGGACGGTGCTGCTGGCGGCGTTCGTGGCGATCGAGCGGCGGGTCGCCGAGCCGATGTTCCAGCTCAGTCTGTTCCGGATCCGGGCCTTCACGGCGGGCAGCATCGCGGGCCTGGTGGTGGCCATCGCCCGGGGCGGGCTGCAGTTCATGCTGATCATCTGGCTGCAGGGGATCTGGCTGCCGCTGCACGGCTACGACTTCAGCCGGACGCCGCTGTGGGCGGGCATCTTCCTGCTCCCGCTGACGGCCGGGTTCCTGGTCTCGGGACCGACGGCGGGGATCTTGACACTGAGGGGACCGGTGGGATGCGCTCGACCTTCCAGAATTCCGGCACGGCCCTGTCGATCGGGGTGTTCTTCTCGCTGATGCTCGCCGGGCTGGCGGCCAGCCTCCCCCGGACGCTGACCGCCGGCCTGCAGCGGCAGGGCGTGCCGCACGCCGTCGCCCACCAGATCGGCGCCCTGCCGCCCGTGTCATCGCTGTTCGCGGCCGTGCTCGGGGTGAACCCGGTGCAGCACCTGCTGGCGTCGCGGGGCGCGCTGGCCGCGCTGCCGGCCGCCAGCCGGCACGTCCTGACCGGGCGCGCGTTCTTCCCGGGCCTGATCTCCGGGCCGTTCCGCCAGGGCCTGGTCGTGGTCCTCAGCGTGGCCGCCGCCCTGTCAGCCCTGGCCGCCGTCGCGTCGCTCTTGCGCGGCGGCCGGTACGTTCACCCCGAGTCCGAACCACCGCCGCCCGCGACCGTCCGGCTCACTCCGAGCCGGGACCCGCCGAGCCAGCACCTGCCGAGCCAGCACACACCGAGCGAGCACACAGCGAGCGAAAGAGGAATGCCCCATGACCGACGGACTCCCGGCCATCGACCCCCCGCACACCGCACTGCTGGTCATGGACTACCAGGCGGGAATCCTCGGCCGCCTGAGCGAGAGCGAGGCCCTGCTCGCCCGCGCGGCCGACGCCATCGCCGCCGTCCGCCGCCACGGCGGGCAGGTCGGGTACGTCCGGGTCGCCTTCGAGGATGCGGACTACGACGCGCTCCCGGCGACCAGCGCAATGGCCGACGCCGTGGCGGCGCGCGGCACGGGGCTGCACGCCAGCTCGCCCGCCACGGCGATCCACGAGGACGTGGCACCCGAGCCCGGCGACATCGTCGTGCGCAAGACCCGGGTCGGTGCCTTCTCCACGACCGACCTCGACCGGCAGCTGCGCGACCGGGGCATCACCACGCTGATCCTGGCCGGGCTCAGCACCAGCGGGGTGCTCCTGTCCACCGTCCGCGACGCCGCCGACCGCGACTACCGGGTCCTCGTCCTGGCCGACGTCAGCGCCGACCCCGACCCCGAGGTGCACGCGTTCCTGACCACGAGGATCTTCCCCCGGCAGGCCCGCGTGATCACGCTGGCCGAGCTCGACGGCGTGCTGTCCGCCGGTCCGGCCGCCGCGGGATGACCACGGGGCCTGACCCAGCGGCCCACCACCCGCCTCTCCCGTGCCACCCGGCAGCCACGCCTCAGCGGTTCGGCCCGCCGAGGCCGCCGCGGCGGCCGCCGCCCCGGGCGGAACGACATGACCGTAAGGTCGCTGTCGCCCTGGCAGCAGCAACCTCTCGGTCATGTGGTTTCTGGGGACGGCGCCCCGGCACCGGCGGCCAGTGCCGGGCCGGCGAGCTGCGGGCCGCGTTGGCCGCAGCGCCGGAGACAGCTAGTCACTTTGTACCTAGTGAGCCTAGGTCGGGCCGGCCGGCCTGCCAAGGGACCAGCGCCGCGCGGCCGCGCGGCGGTAGCGTGGGCGGGGTCGCCGCAGCGAGCGGCCGGGAAGGGGAACCTGACTGTGCCGCGATACGGCAGGGTGGTGGTCAAGCTCAGCGGCGAGGCACTGGCCGGAGAGCCGGGCTCCGGCGTGGACCCGGCCAGCCTGGCCCAGGTGGCCGAGGAGGTCCTGGCCGTTCACGAGCTTGGCGTCCAGGTCGCGGTCGTGGTCGGCGGCGGGAACTACTTCCGCGGCCGGATGGCGGACGGATGGGGCATCAGCCGGGCCGAGGCCGACAATATCGGGATGCTCGGCACGGTGATGAATGCGCTGATGCTCCGCGGCGTGCTGACCGCCCGGACCGATACCGACGTGCGGGTGATGACCGCGGTGCCGATGCAGAGCGTCGCGGAGCCGTTCATCCGGCTGCGGGCCGTGCGGCACCTGAACCACGGCCTGATCGTGCTGCTGGCCGGCGGCATCGGCCAGCCCTACGTCACGACGGACTACCCGGCCGTGCAGCGGGCCCTGGAACTGGACGCCGACGCCCTCCTGGTGGCCAAGCGGGGCGTGGACGGGGTCTACGACAGCGATCCGCACGTGAACCCGGCGGCGGTGCGCTACTCCGCGCTGACCTACGACGAGGCCCTGGACGCCAAGGTCAAGGTCATGGACACCAGCGCGTTCGTGCTGGCCAACGAGCAGGGACTGACCATGCACGTGTTCGACGTCGCCGCCATCGGGGTCATGCGGCAGATCTGCGAGGGCGCGGAGCTGGGCACCCGGATCAGCGCGAAGGCTTAGCCCGACCTGCTGGGTGCCCGGATGGACCTGCATAAGTTCACCAGCCATAAGTTCACCAGCTCAGGGGGCGCTTGAACGGCGCTGAAACGGCGGGCCGGTAACGTGCGGCTCATGACGATTGCCAGGCGCGAGGGCCGCTGCCGGCCGACATCTACCAGGAGGCGCGGCGGCGCCTATCGTGGCCGCCGCGGGCGGCGGCTGGCTTGGACGAATCGGCTACGCCCCAGCGCGCGAACGGTCGGACGGCACGATGACGACCGGGCATTCCGCGTGGTGGGTGACCTGACTGGAGATCGAGCCGAGCAGCAGGGACTCGAAGCCGCCCGCGCCCCGGGAGCCGATCACGATCATGTCGGCGTCGCGGGACGCGTCGATCAGGGCTGGCGCGGGGAATCCGCTGAACACGCTGACGGTCACGGAAACGGGCTGCTGGGTGCCGATCTCGAGGGCGGCCTGGGCGACGGCCTGCTCGACGGCCTGGCGGGACTGCTCCTTGGCCTCCGCCTCGCCCGGCATGGTCAGCCGGCGGCCGGTCCACGGACTCGCCATGGCCGGGTTGACGGTCAGGACGGTGAGGTCGGCGCGCCGGATCGCGGCCTCGCGCATCGCCCATTCCAGGGCGCGAAGCGCGTGAGCCGAGCCGTCTACGCCGACGACGATTCCGGGCATATTTCCTCCTTGAAGAGATTCACAGGACAGCCATACCCGCCCGGCCTGGGGGGCAGACTGGGGATCACGGGCATCAGCGCCCGCGGTCCAGCTGGGCGCGCCCGGCGAGAAGATGCCGGCGGAGCCGGAAGAGCCCGACCAGCCCCGGCCGCCAGGATGCGCCGTGCCGGACTCCCCATACCATCGACATCCTCGGGCGCAGGCCCTGAGCCCGCAACGCGGCGCGGAAAGCGAACCGGAGCCTCAGGGCGTTGCCCCACGAGGCGACCACGATGACATCCCGCACTTCCCCGAGCGCCCCGATGATGGCCGCCGTGCACAGCGCGTTCTCGGCGGTGGAGCGGGCCGCCTCGTCCAGGACGATCGGAACGTCCGGGCCGGCCCACGCCTGCATCATCTGCTCGGCCTCGCTCAGCCCGTCCGCACCCGGCCCGTTCCAGCCGCTCAGGATGACGGCCCGGACCGCGCTCTCCCGCCCAATTTCCTCGGCCCGGCGCAGGCGGCCGAATGCCTCGGCCGTCAGCGTGTGAATGCCGTCCCGGTCCGCCGCGGTCCCGGGGACGACAATCACCGTGCCCGCCGGATGGCCGATGATCAATTCGGTCTCACAGCGTTTCGCCACGGAGGCCGTGCGCCCCCCGGGGAAGATCACGGCGTCATTGACGGCGGCCGACCGGGCTGATCCGGCGCTCATGACGACAAAGCCCGGACCCCGCGGCAGCGGGCGCGTGGTGAACTCAAAGACCGGCCTGGCCCGCCGGAGGAATGCGCGCAGCACAGGAAGGTCCGCCGATCCGGAGACGACCAGGTTCTGGGCGGGATGAGCGATCAGGTGATTTCGGACGAGCTCAATCGCGACCCGTTCCGCAGCATCCCGATCCGCGACCAGCAAACGGGACCGGATGGCCGGGCGTACCTGCTCAGCCAGGCCAGGGACGGGCGCGGCCCAGGCGGACGATCTGGCCCGCGGCACTCCCCGGGTGGCGCTTTGACTTGATCGTCTGGGCATAGCGAGCCACCTGACCTGAAGGGATAGGTGCGGAGCAAGATCGTACCGGGCGAGAACTTTCTCGTCTTCGCCTTGCCGCAATCCATCGTCCACCGCGGGTTTAGGGTCCAGAACGCACGGGAAGCAGCCGGGCGGAGGACCCGGGGTGGCCACGCTGACGTAGATAACGTAATGTAACTTTTAGATCGCAAATTGCTACCGACGCTCGGCGTGCCCGGACTTGGAGGTAGTCCGCCGTCCGGCACCTGGCCGACGGCGCCTCCCCTGACCTGGTGCCCTAAACACAAGCGTTCCGTCTTCATGGGCAGTATTCATTGGGGGGAGTGAAGCTCGTGCGCATTCTTATTTTCCATGGGTACCTCCTGCGGGGCACCGGAAGTAACATCTACAACGCGGAACTGAGCCGGGCCCTGGTGGAGCTCGGCCATGAGGTGCACCTGTTCTGCCAGGAACAGCGGCCGGAGGAACTCGGCTTCGTGGACGCCGTCGGCCGCTGGCGCGGCGGCGCGCTGCACGTCGAGCCTGTCGGTGTCGACGCGGCGCGGCGGCCGGCCCGCTGCACGGCGTACGTGCCGGACATCGGCGGCGTCCTGCCGCTGTACGTGGCCGATAAGTACGAGGGATTCGATGCGCGCCCCTTTCCCGAGCTGACTGACGCCGAGGTCGAGCGCTACATCGCGGCCAACGCCGCGGCCGTCCGCGACGTCGCGGCTGACGTCCGGCCGGACGCGGCCCTGGCCAACCACCTGGTCATGGGCCCGGTGATCCTGGCCCGCGCGCTGGCCGGCCGGGTCCCCTACGCGGTCAAGATCCACGGCTCGGCGCTCGAGTACACCGTCCGGCCCCACGTCGAGCGGTTCGGCCCGTACGCCCGCGAAGGGCTGGCCGGGGCGGCCGGAGTTCTCGCCGGGTCGCGGCATACCGCGCAGAGCCTGTGGGAGGTCGTCGGCATGCCGGATCTTCCCGCTCGCACCCGGCTCCTCGGGCCGGGTGTCGACGTCAGCCGATTCCGCGCCCGCCCGGCGGGAGAGGCCAGGGCGAGGCTGCAAGCGCTGGCCGACCGGCTGGAGGCCGACCGGCCCGCCTGGGGCGGGGAGGCCGACGCCGCGCAGGCCATCCGGGCGGCCGACCCGACCTGCGACCAGGTCGTCAGCTATGTCGGCAAGCTCATCGCCGCGAAGGGCGTGGACCTCCTCATCGCGGCGTGGCCGCTGGTCGTCGGCCACGCTCCGGACGCCCGCCTCATGATCGCCGGCTTCGGCGCCTACCGGCATGCGCTGCTCGAGCTGGTCCGCGTGCTGGGCGAGGGTGACCTGGCCGCGGCGCGCGCCATTGCCGGTCACGGGCGGGAAGAGGAGGGCAGGCCGACGGGCGAGCTGCACTACCTGGCCGCGTTCCTGGACGGGCTCGCGGGGGCGGAGCGGGAGCGATACCGGGACGCCGCGCGGGCGGCCATGCGGCGCGTGCACTTCGCCGGGCGGATCGAGCACGACGATGTCTCCGAGCTGATGGGCGCCTCGCAGGCGGTCGTCGTCCCGAGCACGTTCCCGGAGGCGTTCGGCATGGTCCTCGCGGAGGCGGCGTGCTGCGGGTCGGTGCCGCTGTCGGCCGACCACTCGGGGCTGGCCGAGGTGACCCGGATGCTGGCGCCGGCGGTGCCGCCGGACCTGCGCTCGCAGCTGTCCTTCCAGCTCGGCGCCGGGGCGGTGCCGCAGATCGCCCAGAAGCTGTCCGGATGGCTGTCGTTCACCGGGGGGCGGCCACAGGCCTGGCAGCAGGACCTGGCGAAACTGGCGTGCTCGGAGTTCGGCTGGCACGAGGTGGCGAAGGGGGTCACCGAGGCGGCCCAGGGACGGCTTTCCGGGCTGCCGCTCATAGCGGCGGGCTGAGCTGCAGCAGTGGGCCCGGGCCCGGGGCCACGTCCGCTACGGCGTCACGGCCGCCAGTTCTCGGTGTAGGTGCGGGAGCACCCGATCGAGGGCGTGACCAGCAGCCTGACGTTGATCTCAGCTACCCGCCGGGTCCGCGGCACGCTCCGGAACTGGGTGGTGGTCAGCGAGCAGGTATCCACCGAGAACCAGAACCACCCGTTGACCCGGCCGATCCGCCTGGTCGAGATCAGCAGCCAGTGGCCGCCGGACCGCCGGAAGCCCGCGGCGTTCACCGTGGCATTCGGCGGGCTGCCGGGTCCGCGCGTCGCGGTGAGGACAACCTTGAAATTGGACAAGGTCGCCACGGCCAGCTGCTTGCGCTGCGGCTGGCTGGCCCCGGTCGCGCCGAACGCTGCGGTCGCGGTGAGCACGACCGCGGCGGTGATAAGGGCACCCATCATGGCGGCCCGTCGCATTGTGGTGGAAATCATGGAAACCCCCCTTGTCAATTTTGAGGGAAGCCTACTAGATATCCTTCGGAGTTTAAGGAATTTCAGCAGAACGGCGGCGGTCCCGGCCGGCCAATTATCGCCATTACCCACGAGAATGGGGTTAACAAGGCGACGCTCGGATTCTGGGTGAAAGCGTTCCGGAAGAGATACGGAACGCGCGACTGTATAGAGTGCGGCCATGCTCCAGGGAGGACGATTGTCGGCGCGCCGGGATCAGCTCGGAGCGGAGAGCCAGCTCCGCACACCCCGCGCGGCCGCCGCCGCGGGGATCGCCTTCGCGCTGCTCACGGCCACGTCGCTGATCCTGCTCAGGCTGTCGACGCCGGCCGACCCCGGCAGCGCGGGCGAGTGGCTCAGCGACTCCGGCCGGCGGAAGGCGGTGTCCGTGGCCCTGAACCTGGTCCCGTTCGCCGGCATTGCGTTCCTGTGGTTCATCGGCGTGGTCCGGGACCGCATCGGCGGCCAGGAGGACCGCTTCTTCGCGACCGTCTTTCTCGGCAGCGGGCTGTTATTCGTCGGGATGTTCTTCTCGGCCGCGGCCCTCGCCGGCGGGCTTCTCGGCGCGGCGAATGCCCACACGTCGGGCACGCCCGGCTCGGACACCCTGGCCCTGGGCCGCGGTGCCACGTCGATCCTGCTGAACGTGTACTCCATGCGGATGGCGGCCGTCTTCACGCTGACCACCGTGACCATCGCCCGGCGGACCCGGATCATCGCCCGGTGGGTGCGCAGTGCCGGCCTGGTGACCGCGGTCGTCCTGCTGGTGGCCGTCAGCTTCTCCTCCTGGGTGGAACTCCTGTTCCCGGCGTGGATCCTGGTCCTGAGCATCGACATCCTCGCGGGCGGAGGACGGCCCGCCGGCGCGCTCGCGCCGGCCGGCCCGGCCGGTCCGCCGGCCGCGAAGGCCTGACGGCCGCCTTCCGGGCGGCGGCGCGGTGCCCTTACTGTGGCGCGGTGATGACTCAGGTGATCGTGCTCAACGGCGGTTCCAGCTCGGGAAAGTCGGGGATCTCCCGGTGCCTGCAGGAGGCCCTGCCCGATCCGTGGCTGGCGTTCGGGGTTGACGTGCTGATCGAGGCGATGCCCGCGGCCATGCAGACGTCGAAGGCGGGCATCGAGTTCGCCCCGGACGGCGCGGTGCTCGTCGGGCCGGTGCGCGCCGGACCATCGCCGCCCAGGTCGAGTGACCGGAAGGCTCATTTGTCAGCTGGCACGGTGACCCGGCACCAGACTTGTACTATTCGTTTTCTTGTATAGATCGTGTTTTCCTGGGTAGGTTGGGATCATGACCTCATCGCAGCCGCTGACCACTGCCGACGAGCTGCGCGGGGCCGGCCTGCGGGTGACGGCTGCCCGCGTCGCACTGCTCGAGGCGGTCCGGGACGGCGACCACCTCGGCGTCGAGGCGCTCGCCTCCGGGGTGCGCGGTCGCGTGGGCCATGTCTCCCTCCAGGCCGTGTATGAGGCCCTGCACGCGCTCGCCGCGGCGGGGCTGGTACGCCGCATCGAGCCGGCCGGCAGCCCGGCCCGGTTCGAGGGACGCATCGGGGACAATCACCACCACGTCGTGTGCCGGTCGTGCGGTGCCGTCGCTGACGTCGACTGCGCGGTCGGCGAGGCGCCCTGCCTGACCGCGTCCGACGATCACGGCTTCACGATCGACGAGGCCGAGGTCATCTACTGGAGCGTGTGCCCCGACTGTTCCACCGCCCGCAGTTCCTGAGCAGCGTAATCCGCCTACTCCGGAAGGATTCCCATGACCGAGAACCATGATCCAGTAGTCGTCGAGGACGCGACCCCAGAGAGCGGGGAGTGTCCGGTCGCGACCGGCCTGACGCACCCCACCATGGGTGACGCCAACCGTGACTGGTGGCCGAACCGGCTCAACCTGAAGATCCTGGCCAAGAACCCCGCCGTGGCCAACCCGCTCGGCGAGGAGTTCAGCTACGCCGAGGCGTTCAAGACCCTCGACCTCGCGGCCGTGAAGCGAGACATCGCCGAAGTGCTGACCACCTCGCAGGACTGGTGGCCGGCCGACTTCGGCAACTACGGCCCGCTCATGATCCGGATGGCCTGGCACAGCGCAGGCACCTACCGCATCCGCGACGGCCGCGGCGGTGCGGGGTCCGGCCAGCAGCGCTTCGCGCCGCTCAACAGCTGGCCGGACAACGTCAGCCTGGACAAGGCCCGCCGGCTGCTGTGGCCGGTCAAGAAGAAGTACGGCCAGAAGATCTCGTGGGCTGACCTCATTGTCCTGACCGGCAACGTCGCCCTGGAGTCGATGGGCTTCACGACCTTCGGCTTCGGCGGCGGCCGGGTGGACGCCTGGGAGCCGGACGAGGACGTCTACTGGGGTCCCGAGACCACCTGGCTCGACGACGAGCGCTACACCGGCGACCGGGAGCTCCAGGAGCCCCTCGGCGCGGTCCAGATGGGTCTCATCTACGTCAACCCGGAGGGCCCGAACGGCACCCCGGACCCGCTCGCCGCGGCCCGCGACATCCGCGAGACGTTCCGCCGGATGGCGATGAACGACGAGGAGACGCTCGCCCTGATCGCAGGCGGTCACACGTTCGGCAAGACCCACGGCGCGGGCCCGGCGGACAACGTCGGCCCCGACCCCGAGGCGGCCCCGATGGAGCAGCAGGGCCTCGGCTGGAAGAGCACCTACGGCACCGGCAAGGGCGGCGACACGATCACCAGCGGCCTTGAGGTCACGTGGACGCCGACCCCCCTGGCGTGGGACAACAGCTTCCTCGAGACCCTGTACGGCTACGAGTGGGAGCTCACCAAGAGCCCCGCCGGCGCCTACCAGTGGAAGCCGAAGGACGGCGCCGGGGCGGGTACCGTCCCCGACGCCCACGACCCGTCGAAGCGCCACGCCCCGACGATGCTGACGACCGACCTCGCGCTCCGCGTGGACCCGGTCTACGACCAGATCGCGCGGCGCTTCCGCGAGAACCCCGACCAGCTCGCGGACGCCTTCGCCCGGGCGTGGTTCAAGCTGACCCACCGCGACATGGGCCCCATCGTCCGCTATCTCGGCCCGGAGGTCCCGACCGAGGAGCTGCTGTGGCAGGACCCCCTCCCCGCGGTGACGCACGACCTGATCGACGCCGCGGACATCGCCTCCCTGAAGGGCCAGGTCCTCGCCTCGGGCCTGTCTGTCGCCCAGCTCGTGTCCGCCGCGTGGGCGTCGGCCTCGTCCTTCCGCGGCAGCGACAAGCGCGGCGGCGCCAACGGCGCGCGCATCCGCCTGGAGCCGCAGAGCGAATGGGAGGTCAACGACCCCGACCAGCTGGCGACGGTGCTGCGCGTCCTCGGGGGGATCCAGGAGGCGTTCAACGCCGCCCAGACTGGCGGCCAGCAGGTCTCGCTCGCCGACCTGATCGTGCTGGCTGGCGATGCGGCCGTCGAGCAGGCCGCCAGGAGCGCCGGCTTCGACGTCGAGGTCCCGTTCGCGCCGGGCCGCGCGGACGCGTCGCAGGAGCAGACCGACACTGAGTCGTTCGCCGAGCTCGAGCCGGCCGCCGACGGGTTCCGCAACTACCTCGGGAAGGGCAGCCGCCTGCCAGCTGAGTACCTGCTGATCGACCGGGCGAACCTGCTGACCCTGAGTGCCCCCGAGCTGACGGTCCTGGTCGGCGGCCTCCGCGTCCTGGGCGCGAACTACCAGCAGTCGCCACTCGGCGTCTTCACCGCGACCCCGGGGTCCTTGACCAACGACTTCTTCGTCAACCTGCTCGACCTGGGCACGACGTGGGAGGCGACGTCCACGGACGCCAGCACGTTCGAGGGCCGCGACGCCGCGGGCGAGATCAAGTGGACCGGCAGCCGGGCCGACCTCGCCTTCGGGTCGAACTCGGAGCTGCGGGCGGTCGCGGAGGTCTACGCCAGCGATGACGCGAAGGCGAAGTTCGTGAACGACTTCGTCGCGGCGTGGGCCAAGGTGATGAACCTCGACCGGTTCGACCTCGCCTGATCATGACGTCCAGGTCGGGCCGGGCCGACCTGGACGCTGAGGTGGCTCTTGACAGTGTGGGGGACATCCTCCACGGGGAGAGCATGGTCATGACCGCACACTGGCCCGTGCCCGCCGGGCTGCACACAGCCTCGGCCTGGCTGCCCGTCGAGGGCGAGCTGCCCTCTTTCGACAGCGCGACCGGGTGGCTCAACTCGCCGCCGCTGACGGCGCCCGGCCTGCGCGGGAAAGTCGTCCTCGTCAACTTCTGGACCTTTACCTGCATCAACTGGCTGCGCCAGCTTCCCTACGTGCGCGCCCGGGCCGGGCGATACTCCGGCCAGGGACTGGTGGTCGTCGGCGTCCACACACCCGAGTTCGGCGTCGAGCAAGACATCGATAACGTCAGCCGCGCGGCGCAGGAGACGGGGATCGACCCGGCATCACCACTTCGGCGAAGGTGAGTACGGCCAGTCCGAGATGGTTATCCAGCAGCTCCTGGCCGAGGCCGGATCCGCCGGGGCCGGTCATGACCTGGTCTCGGTCGACGCTCGCGGCGTGGAAGCCCCCGCCGACTGGGACACCCTGAGGTCACCGGAGAACTACACCGGCTATGAGCGCACCGAGAACTTTCGCATCCCCGGGCGGGGCGGCACCGGAGAAGTCCCGCGTCTATACCGCGCCGGCGGAGCTTCGGCGCAACCACTGGGCCCTGTCCGGGGACTGGACGATGGCGGCCCAGGCCGCCACGCTCAACCAGGCCGGCGGGCAGATCGCCTACCGGTTCCGTGCCCGTAACCTCCATATCGTCATGGGGCCAGCCGCACCAGGAGCTTCCATACGGTTCCGCGTGCTCGTCGACGGACAACCGCCGGGCGCCGCCCACGGGGCGGACCTCGACAGCCAGGGCAACGGCACGGTCAGTCACCCGCGGCTCTACCAGCTCATCCGCCAGCCTGGCCCCATCACCGACGGCACCTTCGAGATCACCTTCCTCGACCCCGGCGTCCAGGCCTACGCGTTCACCTTCGGCTAGTGAGCTGGTTCGGAGATGGGTGAGCAGTAGCGGCAGATGCGGTCGGTGATCTGGTCGGCGGGTCTTGGCC
>Ga0193728_1000578_pt1 | contig 17866 bp, 18 predicted proteins | sample U1c1metaG_FD_143037 | JGI IMG/M metagenome (GOLD analysis project Ga0193728, IMG submission 143037) | Soil microbial communities from a riparian zone of the East river system, Colorado, United States - U1c1 | ecosystem: Environmental > Terrestrial > Soil > Riparian zone | place: USA: East River...
CTGGAGAATCGTTGTCGCTCAAACCCTTGTTTCCTCCGCAGCGTGATCCTCAATCTGAATCAGAGGATTGAAGGCATGAACGGGGCGCACCGGTTCGTCAAGCAACTCTTTGGCAAAAGGATCGGCGTAACGGTTAGAAATCATGGCGCGGGCGGTACCCCACAAGCCTCGCAGCGAGCCGAAAGTGTCATTTACCGCAGAAGCTTCATAACCGCTGTGCACCATGCAGTTTGCGCACTTGGGATTACCTGACTCCGTGCCATAGTTTTCCCAGTCGGTGGTTGCCAGAAGCTCGGCAAAGGTGTCAGCGTAGCCGTCCTGGAGTAAGTAGCAGGGCTTCTGCCAGCCAAACACGTTGAAGGTGGGCATGCCCCAGGGCGTGCAAGCATAGTCGCGCTTGCCCATCAGAAATTCTAGAAATAGAGGGGACATGTTGAAGCGCCAGCCCGAATCGCGGTTTGACAAAATGGCACGAAAAAGTCGGCGGGTGCGTGCGCGTCCCAAGAAATGGCTTTGGTCGGGAGCCTTGTCATAGGAATACCCCGGGGACAGCATCATGCCCTCGACACCCAATTGCATCATCTCGTCGAAGAATGCACGGACACTCTTGGGATCGGCGCCGTCAAAGAGAGTGGTATTGGTGGTGACACGGAAGCCGCGAGCTAGCGCCTCTTTGATTCCTTCGATAGCTTTGTCGTAGCCGCCTTCCAGGCACACAGAAAAATCGTGATGCTCGCGCTGGCCATCCATATGCACCGAGAACGTCAAATACTTGCTGGGCTTGAAGAGATCGATTTTCTGCTTAAGCAAGAGCGCATTCGTGCACAGATAAATGTATTTCTTGCGGGCTACCAGGCCTTCGACAATCTCTCCGATCTGCGGATGCAACAAAGGCTCTCCGCCGGGGATGGCGACGGTCGGCGTTCCACATTCTTCGACTGCCCGGAAGCATTCCTCTGGCGTGAGCTGCATTTTCAACACATGGCTGGGATATTGAATCTTGCCGCAGCCAGCGCAGGCAAGATTGCAGCGGAACAGTGGTTCCAGCATCAGCACGAGGGGATATTGCTTGCGTCCCTTTAGCTTCTGCTTCAGGACGTAAGTTGCCACCGTCCACATTTGCGAAATTGGTACTGCCATTTTTCTCCCGTTCCGCGACTAATTGCTAAGTATCTTGAAAAATCACTCCCCCGCTTGCGCTACCCGGGCGCTAGCTTGCGTTTCGGCCATGACCTTTGCGTAAGTCGTTAACGCGATCAGCGGGAAATATTGCCGATACATGTGGTAGCGCAAATAAAAGACGCGTGGGAAGCCTGTTCCAGTGAAGTAGGGTTCATCCCACGATCCATCTTTCTTTTGTGTGCGCAGTAAGTAAGCAATTCCTCGCGCCACGGAGTCGCTGCGCGTGTCATTGGCGGCGAGCAAGCCGGTGACGGCCCACGCGGTCTGAGACGGCGTGCTCGGCCCCACGCCCTTGGTATTGGGATCGTCGTAGGAGCCACAAGTTTCGCCCCAACCCCCGTCCGCATTCTGCACCATGCGCAGCCACTCTGCGCCCTGCTGGACGTAAGGCTCGTGATGGTCCACGCCAATCGCTTCCAGCCCGCGAAGCACCTGCATGGTCCCGTAGATGTAATTGACGCCCCAGCGGCCAAACCAGGAGCCATCCGCGTCCTGCTCTTGCCGAATGAACTTGATCGCCTTTTTCACCGCAGGATGATTCTTGTCGTAACCGTAGGTCGCCATCATTTCTAGAATGCGGCCCGTGATGTCGACCGTCGGAGGATCCAGCATGGCATTGTGATCGGCGAAAGGAACGTACTGGAAAACCATGCGGTCGTTATTCTTGTCGAACGAAGCCCAGCCGCCATTGCGGCACTGCATGGAAAGAATCCAATCAATTGCGCGCTGTACAGACTCGCGCTGATACCGTCCATTGGGATGTTCCACCTGAGCCAAAGCCAGGCAGACCATGGCGCTGTCGTCCACGTCAGGATAGAACTCGTTGTTGAATTCGAAGTACCAGCCGCCGGGTATTCCTTTTTTATTTTTTACTTTCCAATCACCTGGGTTGCGAACCTGCTTTTGCAGAATCCAATCGGCGCATTTGACCATGCGGGGATCGTTTGCGGGCACTCCACTCTCGCCGAGAGCGAAAAGGGCATACGCCGTATCCCACAAAGGGGACTTACAGGGCTGGACGCGGAATGTGTCGGCTTCTTCTATGCCCAGCTTCTCGAATTCATCGAGAGCGCGAATTACCTGAGGATCGTCCACGGAATAGCCCAGGCAGCGCAGCGCGATAATCGAATTCATCATCGAGGGAAAGATGGCGCCCAGGCCATCACTCATCTCGAAGCGCTGAAGCATCCATTTTTCAGCGCTTTTTAGAGCAATCGAACGCAGAGGCCGGATGTGGACGCGCTCGAACCAGTGAGTCAAACGGTCGAGGAACAGGAAAAAATTACGCCACGAGATCTTCTTCTTGTCCCAGTGGAGGTGCATGCGCGACTTGTCGCGTCCACCTACGAAGAGTTCTTCCACACCCATTTCAGCCGGAATTTTCTTGAAAGGCTTCTTGGCGTAACAAATGGAAAGCGGCACCAGAATGGCGCGCGACCACGAAGAAATCTCGTAGATATTGAACCAAAACCAGTTGGGAAAAAGAACGATCTCCGGCGGAATTGCGGGAACGGCGTCGTAATCGTATTGGCCAAAAAAGCAGAGATAGATCTTGGTGAAAGTGTTGACTTCGGTCGCGCCGCCCAGCTCCAGGATCTTGTCGCGCGCGCGAACCATAGCAGGATGATCAAACTTGTATCCCGCCAGCTTCAACCCGAAATAAGCCTTAACAGAGGCGCTGACATTCGACGGTCCGGCGGCATAAATACCCCATCCGCCGTCATCATTCTGATGTTGCAGAATGTAACGCGCCGCTTTCTGGAATCGCTCGCGATCGCCCGTACCAAGCAGCGTGTGCAAAAGGATGTAATCAGATTCCAGTGTGCTATCGGCTTCCAATTCGCCGCACCAGTAGCCCTCTTCATGCTGATCCGAAAACAGGAACTTGCGAGCACCATCGACGGCGGCGGCAACCCGGCTGGTCAGGTCATCAATTTTGCCGAAACGCAGCTGAGGTACAGCAGACGCATACGGCGAAGAGGAGGAGTTGTGGTCCATAACTGGCGTTTACTCCGCGCTCACTGCTGTCGGAGCGCTGGCGATTGCCTCGACAATTTCGGGCGGCAGGCCGAAGCGGACGTTCTCCGGCATCACTTCAACTTCTTTCACGTTCTTAAAACCTCGAGTGCCAAGGAACTCCACTACTTCTTCCACCAGGCACTCAGGCGCGGAGGCTCCTGCCGTCAATGCAATGGTCTTCACTCCATCCAGCCATTCCGGCTTGATATTTTGGAAACTGTCGATCAGATGTGAGCTGGTACCGAGATTGCGCGCCACCTCGACCAGGCGATTGGAATTCGAACTGTTGTCCGAACCCACCACCAAGAGCAGGTCTGCGTCCGACGCAACCTGCTTCACCGCCACCTGACGATTCTCGGTGGCATAACAGATATCCTGCGCAGCCGGTCCCTTGATGTGCGGGAAGCGTTCCCGCAGGGCGGCGATGATGTCCTTGGTTTCATCCAGGCTGAGGGTAGTCTGCGTCAGATACGCAACCCGGGTGGGGTCGGGCAAAGTGAGAGACGCAACTTCTTCTGGGGAACCCACGACCTGGGTAACGATCGGCGCTTCGCCCAGGGTGCCAATCACTTCATCGTGATCACGGTGTCCGATCAGGATGAGCGAGTAGCCTTCCTTGGCGAACTTTACGGCTTCCACGTGGACCTTGGTCACCAGCGGACAAGTGGCATCGATCACCCGCAGTTTGCGATGCTCGCTGGCTTCCCGAACCTCGGGAGAGACTCCATGGGCGCTGTAAATAACGCGCTCGCCATTGGGCACTTCTTCCACGCTATCCACAAAAATCGCGCCCTTGCCCTGTAGCTCTTCCACCACGAACCGATTGTGAACGATTTCCTTCCGAACGTAGATAGGAGGACCAAACGCCTCGAGGGCGATTCGGACAATATCAATTGCCCGCACCACCCCAGCACAGAAGCCGCGAGGCTTCAACAAGAGCAAAGTTTTGCCATCGTCCAACGCAGTCATAGCCTGCCTTTTAGGGTACACGTTTCCCTGCTGGGAGTTACTAATAGACTATCTGAAGGTGCCATTTTGGTCAACGTAAGCCATAGAAACGTCGAGGATTAGCATGGATTGGGGAATGGGGACAGCGAATGGGAACGAAGCTTGGAGAAGCCAGCGAGGAACTCTCACCATATGCGACGAATGCCATAGTTATCGAAAGCTTTTTCATTGCTCACAATCGGTAGTCTTTCGGCCTGAGCCTGTGCGATCAGCATGCGATCGAAAGGATCTTGGTGTGGCCCAGGCAGCAGCCCGGCGCGAATTCCGTGCTCGACGGACACGCTTAGGCTCTCAAAATTTTCACGTGCGAGATAGGCGGTAAAATCGTGCGCCAACTCCGTTGCACTGTCCAGTTTTCCCAAACGGACTTTAGTGGCGATTTCCCAAGCCGTGGCAGCGCTTACAACAATGTGGTTCGTTTCGCGGGCAATCACTCTGCGGACTGACAGTGGGAGCGCAGGATCGTCACTCAACCACCAAAGTAGGGCGTGTGTATCCAATAGCAGGCGCACAGGCCCTATTGCCATCTCTCGAGTTCTTCGGGTGGCAGTGGCTCGAAGAATTCGGGGCCCACGTGTAGCTTTCCGCGGAGAGATCCAGGCTTCCGACTCCCATGTTTGTCTGCGATTGGAACAAGCCGGACCACTGGCTCGGAACCACGAGCAATTACGACCTCTTCCCCGCGACAGGCTTTTTCAATGAGGCGCGACAGTTGAGTCTTCGCCTTGTGAATAGTAAAGGTTTCCATATTAGCTAACCTATCTTAGCTAACTAAACAATTAATTGCAAGTTGCGATCTAAGCGTTGGTCTTGAGCATTTGCTGAGCGTGTTTACGTGAAGTCTCGGTTAGCTTGGCGCCGCTCAGCATGCGCGCAATTTCCTCGGTGCGCTCATGCCCGCTGATAAGCCGTACTGAGGTGCGGGTGCGCCCGGACGATTCCCTTTTTTCGATCAGATAATGGTGATCGGCGAAAGTCGCGATCTGAGGGAGATGGGTTACACAGAGTACCTGGTTGCTACGGGACAGATTTTTGAGCTTCTTGCCGACTGCTTCTGCAGCTCGCCCACCAATACCCGTGTCAATTTCGTCGAAAACCAGTGTGCGTTGAACAGCGCTGTTTTTCTTGCGACCCGCCGCAGCGCCAGCTTCAACGCTGGCTTTCAATGCCAGCAGGACACGCGACAGTTCCCCACCCGAAGCTATCTGCTCCAGGGCCCGCAATGGTTCGCCTGGATTGGTGGAGATCATATACACCACCTGGTCGAAGCCTGAGGCGGTCCAGTTCCCTTCCTCATCGCTGCTGCTGACTTCGATACGGAAATCCGCCTTCATGGCAAGATCGTTGATGTCGGCCTCGACCAGCTTTTCCAATTTCTTGCAGCATTCGTGGCGTTTTCTGGAAACTGCTTGCGCGCAGCGCAGATATTCCCTTGCTGCCTGGGCCAGTTCCGCGCGGAGCTGGCGGAGAACTTCGTCTTTGTTCTCCATCTCTGAAATTTTGCGGCTGACTTCCGTGCCGAAATTCACCACATCCGCAAGTGTGGGACCGTACTTTCGCTTCAGGCGATCAATGGCTACAAGTCTGTCTTCTACTTCGGCCAGGTGCTCGGGCGAGGCCTCGATGCCGCCGGCGTAATCGCGCAGGGTGACGCCCACGTCCTCAACGCTGATGCGGGCACTTTCCAGTGCCGCCAGCGATTCCTGAAACTTAGGCTCGTAACGGGACAACTCCTCAAGGTGCTTTTGTGCCGCACGTACGGAAGCGGAGGTGGAAGTATTGCCTTCATAAAGCAAATCGAAAGCGTTCATGGCGGAGCGGTAGATTTTCTCCGCGTTGGCCAGAACGCGCTTTTCAGTTTCCAGACGTTCATCTTCGCCAAGTTGCAGCTTGGCTTCTTCGATCTCCCGCTTCTGAAAGGACCAAAGATCCAGCAATCGGAGCCGATCCTGCTCGTCGCGCTCCAGTTCTTGTATGCGACCAACGATATTTTTCCAAGACAAGAAACCTTCGCTGACGCTATCAAGCTGAGTGCCGGCAAAAGCATCCAGCAAATCCAGGCGGGCTGCGGCGTCGAAGGAAACAAGGGATTGGTTCTGAGCGTGGATGGTGGCCAGATACGGAGCAAGCTGCCGCAATACGCTCACGGTCGCTGGCTGGTTGTTGACAAAGACGCGGCCCTTGCCACTCGCCGCAATTTCGCGCCTCAAAATAATGGATTCATGGTCAGAATCGATGCCGTTGCTCTCGAGCACCTGGGCCACGATCTTCTCTGCTCCACTCTCAACTTCAAAGACTGCTGCGATCAGAGCCCGATCCGCACCTGTGCGAATCACATCAGGAGAAGCTTTGTCCCCGAGAAGAAGGGCGAGCGCGTCAATGAGGATGGATTTGCCAGCGCCGGTCTCGCCGGTCAACAGGTTCAAACCGGGCGCAAACTCGATCGCGAGGTTATCTATGACCGCGTAATTTTCGAGGCGCAGTTCGACCAGCACTCAGAAATCCTGGATTGCAGAATTGAGCGCAGAATAGCATGAAAGGCTGTTTCGAGCTTAGGAGAAAGGGCCACAGCCTTGACGCCATGGCCCGTGAAGTGAGTTAACTTACTTTGCGATCCCTGGATTTGTCATAGGTCCGCTCAGGGGAAGCCGCAGTGCCGCACACCGTGCAACGGGAAACAATTTCGTTGCGCCGTTTGCGCAGGCGCTCTTCGAACGTGTTCCAGCGCCTGCCCGGCCCGCTTGGTGTGACGTCCATTGAAGCTTCGGTCCTCATCGGCGTCACGCTGGTTCCAGTATCCTCCTCGCCGGAAACAATGCGGCCAGAGCCGGATTGGATTTGTTGTTTCGTGGTCGGCGTAATGTTGCGATCCGTCCCGACCCGATGCATGATCGGACCCTCTTCCCATTTCGACCGGTAGCGCTTTTCGTAATCACCCCACCTCTCCTCCGATTCAACATCGGATTCGTTGTAGGGTGGAAAGCCCTCAATCTGCTGTTGGCTGAGATCAACTCTGAAATCGTCTTTGTGCTGCGCCGATGGTTGGAGCCGATCGGGTGGCACGACGAACTTCTTGCTGGATAACCAGCCGCCTGTGTCGACGACCACATAACGAATCTGTCCGGTGGAGTGATCGAAGATCACGTCATCAATCTTGCCGAGTTTTTCATCGTTCAAGCCGTACACCTTGGAGCCGCGAATATCGTCTGCGGCGCTCTCGTTATCCACGAAATGGTAATCACGTAATGTGCCGTAATGCGCCATGTGCGTTCTCCTGCGTATTGGGATTTGTTTGTAGCTGATATCTCCGTTTCGCTATCTCGAATCGAAATTTAGATGCCACGAGCGGATTCCCGGTTTTGCACAACAAAGGGTTGATAAGTGGGATTCGCGGGCGGAGTCATCCAGCAACCATGGTCTATAATTCGAGCTAAGGAAAATTCCAAATCAATGCATGTTTTTCTATTGCTGACAATCGTGGTCGGCGGGGAAATCGTTGACCTCGTAGGCCAAACCGGCGTAGTGGCCAAATTCGTATTGCTTTTGCTACTCGCCTTCAGCCTGGTTTCCTGGGCGATCATCCTTTCCAAATGGAGTCTGCTCAGGCGGGCGAGAGTCCAGAGTGGCCGCTTTGTGCGCGCTTTCCGCAAGGCACAGCGCTTACAGGACGTCGGCGCGGTAGCGGAACAATTCCGTCCTAGCCCGCTGGTTGGCGTGTTCGAGGGAGGGTTCGAAGAATATCGCCGTCAGGGCGGAGTTTCGGGAGGGATGATAAAGAACCCCACCGCGATCCAGCGAGCCATGCAAATCGCGAACTCCGAAGAGTTGACACGCTTCGAGCGCAATCTGCCCTGGCTGGCGATTACGGGGGCCGCTACGCCGTTCATCGGCCTCTTTGGAACGGTATGGGGCATCATCGATGCGTTTCATGGCCTTGGGACGGCGGGTGCCGCTACGTTGCGAGCAGTTGCGCCGGGCATCTCCGAGGCGCTCATCACCACGGCCGCAGGCCTGGCCGCCGCCATTCCCGCGGTGATTGCCTATAACCTGATCGGAGCCTCGATTCGTGAATTCGCTGCTCGTGGCGATGACTTCGCCATGGAGATGCTGAATGCAGTGGAACGCCAGCAGCCCCAAGCCGCTTTCAGTGCCGCTGAAGTCCCGGGAGCGAGACGGTAATGGCGTTTACCGCAGCCAATGGACGAACGCAAACGTCCCTTTCCGACATCAACATCACGCCTTTGGTGGACGTAGTCTTGGTTCTGCTGATCATCTTCATGGTTACGGCGCCGGTGCTCCAATCCGGCATTGAGGTCAACGTCCCAAAAACTCGCAGCGTAAAAGAAATCACCGAAGAGCGGCTGGTGATCAGCATCAACAAGCAGCAGCGCGTTTATCTGGGCAACGATCCTATTAACATTAATCAGATTGGGGCAAAGCTGCGTCAAAAGATTCGGGACCCGCAGCATCAGTCCATTTTTATCCGTGCCGATGAAGATGTGCCTTTCGGCGCTTTCGCCACAGTGATGGACGCAGTAAAGCAATCGGGCATCAGCAACGTAAGCATCGTCACTCAACCGCTCGATACGCATGGCAGCCGCTGAGATCTTTTTCGAACACGAGCGCTGGGGCCGAAACCTGGCCTGGTCCGCCGGATTTCACGTTGCCATCGCAGCTTCCATCCTGGCGTACACGGTGATCGCACCCGGAAGCCGTGGCGAGGGATGGGGAGCGGGTGGCGGTGGCGATGCCATGGGAGTCACTCTGGTCAGCACTGTCCCGCTGCCAGCGAATCAAGTGCAAACCCAAAATGTTTTGGCGAACGAATCTAAAGGACTCTCTCAGTCACTTCCAAAGCCAGAGGTGAAGGAACCGGAGGCAATACCGATTCCTGATACCAGTGCGAAGAAGAAATCGAAAGCAGAAACCACGCCGACTCATCAGAAACCGCAGCCGCAACCCGAGCCTGCGGAAGAAGCGAACAATGTCGTGCCATTCGGACAGGGCGGTCCAGTCAGCGGTCCGTACGGGGTATTCAGTGCAGGTGGGGCAAAGGGAGGTTTCGGCGTCACCGGCGGTGGCGGCGACTTCGGTTCCCGTTATGCCTGGTACGTGCGTGTGGTTCAGCAGAAAGTTTCAGAAAATTGGTTGAAATACGAAGTGGATCCCCGCATTGCCGAGGCGCAGCGGGTTTATATCACTTTCGACGTTGTCCGAGACGGACGACCTGCAAACGTGCAAGTCGAGCAGTCGAGCGGCGTGCCTTCGCTGGATCAATCAGCAGTACGAGCTATCCAGCGCATTGATACTTTTGGTCCCCTGCCCTCGGATTATTCGGGGAATAAGGTTTCCGTTGAGTTCTGGTTCGATTACAAAAGATAGATACAAGCGCGCTCGGGGCGTGCAAGGTCAAAGAAAAAAATTCATGAAGCTATTTCTTAGTTGGACTATCGCTTTACTTCTGCTTCTGAGCCTTCCAACCTGGGCGCAACAGGATTGGATTCGAACCGGCACCGGCCTTGGGGTAGAAAAAGTCCGGTTGGCCGTTCCCGATTTCAAAGCCTCCACGCAGGATCCGAAAAGTCCGGAGCTTCTGAAAGTTTTCAACGACACGCTGTGGAATGATCTGGATAATGCCGGCATCTTCGACATGGTTTCGAAGAGCTTTTATCCCCTCGAAGTCCCCGGCAGTCCGGCTGACGTGAAGTTCGAGGCTTGGAGCAGTCCGCCTCCGAATTCCTCTATGCTGGCATTTGGCAACCTGGGAATTTCCGGCGCGAACGTTACTGTGCAGGGATGGCTCTACGACGTGAAGAATGTCACTTCCCCGCAAGTGTTGGGCAAACAGTATCAGGATGGGGCCACCAGTGACGCGGTTCGAACCATTGCCCACAAGTTTGCCGACGAAATCATCTTTCGTTTAGGCGGCGGCATACCGGGCATCGCGGAGAGCAAGATTTTCTTCGTCAGTAGCCGCAGCGGTCACAAAGAAATTTGGGCGATGGATTACGATGGGGCGAATCAGCGTGCATTGACCCATCTCGGCTCGATTTCACTTTCGCCACGCATCTCTCCCGACGGTTCGCGATTGGCCTTCAGTTCCCTGACCAAATCCAGCTGGGAAATTCTGATGTATTCGCTGGATCTGGACCGGATGGTGACTTTTCCCAAATTTGGCGGGACCAATCTTTCTCCCGCCTGGTCGGCCGACGGAACCAAGCTGGCGTTCTCATCGTCGCGGAGCGGTGATTCCGAGATCTACGTAATGGATTCGTCGGGAGCCAATCTGAAGCGCATCACCTCATTCAAAGGGCCGGACGTTTCGCCGGTCTGGAATCGCAAGACCAGCGCGCAGATTGCCTGGGTGAGCGGCCGCAGCGGACTGCCACAGATTTACACCATGGAAGCCGATGGCACGAACGTTCAGCGGCTAACGGACGAGGGTTATGCTGTCTCTCCGGCATGGTCCCCTAACGGACAATTTCTGGTATTTTCCTGGATTCGCCATTACGGACCAGGCGCGCCCGGGGCCCAGGATATTTACATCATGGACATCGTCAGCAAACAGTGGGTTCAGTTGACCCACGATGGCGGACGAAATGATTTTCCGTCATGGTCGCCCGATGGACGGCACATCATCTTTCAATCCAGCCGCGCGGGAGGCGACCAAATCTGGACCATGCTGGCCGACGGAACCAATCAAAAACGGTTAACGACCGCCGGCAGTAATACGCAGCCGAACTGGAGCTGGAAATAGTTTTCGCCATAATGATTGCATTACGCAGGGAGGAAAAATTGAAGCAAAGAAGATTGAAGTGGATCATGCTTGTGTTCGCTTTGAGCGCCATCATGACGTTGGGCGCCTGCAAGAAGAAAGTGGCGCCACCGCCACCGCCCCCACCACCGCCCCCGGCAGCACCTACCGCTTCGCTTAGCGCAAGTCCCAATACCGTGGATAAGGGCGGGTCAACCACCCTGACATGGCAAACCACGAATGCCACTGACATCAGCATTGACGGCATCGGGGCGGTGCAGCCCAATGGCTCGCAGCAAGTGACGCCGGCTGATTCCACAACCTACCATCTGACTGCCAAAGGTCCCGGGGGAACGCAGGAGGCCACGGCGCGAGTCACCGTGAACGCGCCTGCTCCGCCGCCCACTCCGCAAGCTTCAGCGACGGAAGAAGAGCTGTTTTCTCAAACCGTGAAGGATATCTTTTTCGAATACGATAAATTCGATGTCCGTCCCGACCAGCAAGCCGCGCTGCAAGGCGATATTGATTTCTTGAAACAGCACGCCAGTGTGCGGTTCACCATCGAGGGACACTGTGACGAGCGTGGATCGACCGAATACAACCTGGCGCTTGGCGATAATCGCGCGAACGGCGTGAAGAACGCTTTGGTACAGGGCGGAGTCAGCGCTGATCGTATTAAGACCATCAGCTATGGCAAAGAGAAGCCCTTCTGCACCCAGTCCACGGAAGAGTGCTGGCAGCAGAACCGGCGCGGGCATTTCGTCTATCAAAAGTAAAAGATGAACGGGTTGCGGGGCGCTTGCCGGCGCTCCGCTTCCCTCAATCCCTCTGGCCCAGGAAAGCTTCCGCTGGCAAGACAACGGCGTTCGGAACGCGCTATCCTGCACAATAGAATCTTTCTCAGTCCGTGAATGTTCTGGCCCGGACTCGCAGCATACTTTATGCATCCTAGGAAATGGACTATGAGAACCCAACGACTTTCTACCATTCTTGTTTTGCTTCTATTGGTGTGGCTGGCGGCGCCTGCGTGGGGTGTTAGCCGGGAAATCGTCCAGCTCCAGACCCAGGTACAAGCTCTTCAGGACCAGATGACACACATGCAGCAGTCCTTCGACGAGCGCATGGGTGTGATGAAAAACCTGGTCGAGCAGAGCACTGACAGCATGAACAAAGTGGCGGCCTCGGTTACCGAGCTTCAGGGCACTCTGCAAAAGCAGCAAACCGACACTGGCGCTCACGTGGACCAGCTCTCGGGACAAATTCAGGCCCTCAATGACACGCTCGATGAGTTGAAGGCCCGTCTGGCAAAAGTCAGTAAACAACTGGAAGACATGCAAGCCGCGCAACAGAACGTTGCGGCGCAACAATCTCAGCAAACACAGCAACAACAACAGCAAGCCCAGGCTCCCCCGCCCGACGTGCTCTACAACAACGCGCTCCGCGATTACAACGCCGCCAAGAATGATCTCGCAGCTCAGGAGTTTGCCGATTACGTCAAGTACTACCCCAATACTGATCTCGCGGGGAACGCTTATTTCTATCTAGCGGACCTCGAATTCCGGCAGGGTAACTATCAGCAGGCAGTCAAAGATTACGACCAGGTGCTGCAGAACTTCCCCACCGGTAACAAAGCGCCAGCGGCTCAACTGAAGAAAGGATTCGCGCTTCTCGAGCTGGGACAAAAAGACAGTGGCATTGCGGAGCTTCGCCGCCTCATACAGCGTTATCCGCGTTCTAACGAGGCGCTACAGGCTCGAGACCGGCTGCGCAAGCTAGGAGTTCCGGCCACCGGGACTACTGCGCGGAAAATGCAGTAGAGACATTTTCGAAGTACGATTTACGAAGTACGATTGCTTTCCTCTGCGCCAATCGGTTCTCAATCGTCACTCTCATTCATCCACCTTCGGAAGGTTCAGCGTCCTTAGACCATATCGGATCTCTGATGTGAGGTCATTAATCCGCATACCGTCCTGCACCATCAGTTTGCACGAGATCGCAGAGCGACTCGCTGTTCCGTCTCCTAGATCAAAGCTGATGCGGCAATATTGACACTCCTCATTCCAACAAAAGCGGCCATAAGAGATCGCTTCCGGAGCAAGGTACTGGAAACAACGCAACAGCGGATTATTTTCTGGGACCTCAAACTCTCTGCCTAGAATCGTGATCTTTACCAATCGGGTAAACGGACGGAAGAGAGTGGTGGGCGCAGTCATCTCCAGGAACTCTAGCGCACCTTTCGTTCTCCAAAACAAACGAAGGTGGCTGTCCACCGGAGCACTCCTGCGAACCTTACGCGGAAATCCTTCCGTACAACCAAGTTTGGGAGTACGCTAAAGTCCAGGCGGGTAGGTCGATTCCGCCCTATGGAGCACTCATATGACCAGAGATCAGGATTGCGGCAAAGGTGCAGTCGAACAGGACGAGAAGACTCAAACCGGTGGCAATACTTCTATGCAGGGTCAACTTGGACATCGGGACCAGGATGCGATGTTGAAGTCCGCGGATACGGACTTTCCGGAGCCAGGAGAAAGCCCCGAGCATACCGGGGAACCGCAAAAAGATAATAAGAAGTCTTTGGATGACGTAGCTTAAAAACAGTGGCCAGTTGTCAGTCAGTGACAGCGAAAGAATTTTCACTGGTAACTGCCAACTGGCCACTGACCACTGCTTTACCTCAACTCTTCCATCACCTGCTCCAACACTTCCCTTCCCGGCCGCACCACAGACTCCGGCAGCGTGGCCAGCGGTTCGTCGGTCATGTTGAGCATCTCGATAAAATTCGGGGCCTTGGTGTTGACGTAGAACACTCCCGTCAAAGCCTCACCTTTTTCATGGGCCTCGTGCAGGCGTGTGATGGCCTTGATGCGATCAGTGGGATCGTAATCCTCTTCCAATTTTCGTAATCGCAGCTTAGAGCCGTCGTGCATAGTCACTTCGATGGACGTGCCGGGGTCATACTCCACGTCAATCTCCTCAAACGCAGGCACAAAACTAATCTCCTGTAGCGGCTCGTCGTGATCCTTCATGTACTTGTAGGATTTCGTTGAACCTTCATGATCGTTGAAAGTCACGCAAGGAGAAACGATATCAAGCATAACGGTGCCACGATGAGCGATGGCTGCTTTCATCATGCTGTGCAGTTGCTTCTTGTCGCCGGAGAAAGACCGTCCCACAAAAGTCGCGCCCAGTGTGATCGCCATGGCACAGGTATCGATTGGGGGAAGGTCGTTGATGACGCCTGTCTTCAACTTGGATCCCAAATCAGCCGTTGCCGAAAATTGTCCCTTAGTGAGGCCGTAAACACCGTTGTCTTCGATGATGTAAATAATCGGCAGATTGCGGCGCATCAGGTGGACGAACTGTCCGACTCCGATGGACGCGGTGTCGCCGTCTCCGCTAACTCCCAATGCGAGCAGATTGCGGTTGGCGAGCATCGCTCCAGTAGCAACCGAAGGCATACGGCCGTGAACCGCATTAAAGCTATGCGACCGGCCCATAAAATACGCCGGACTCTTGGATGAACACCCGATGCCACTCAACTTGGCGACACGTTCAGGAGGAACACCCATCTCGAACATGGCGTCGATAATCCGCTCAGAAATGGCATTGTGGCCGCAGCCTGCGCAGAGTGTAGTGCGCCCGCCCTTGTAATCGAGCACGGCCAAACCGATGCGATTGGTTTTTGGTCCGGGCGTGCTGGTCGTCGTTGCCATTTACTTACCCTCCATGGTCATGAGTTCGTCGGTTACCGAGCGCGCGTCTAGTGGCAGCCCGTGGATATGCGCGATACTGCGCAGCCGAGGCACCAGCGCTGCTTCCAGGTCCAGCTTTAACAGGCTTAGCATCTGCGCGTCGCGATTCTGCTCTACCACGTACACACGATCGTGTTGCTTCACGAACTCGTGCACCTCGCGCGTGAATGGGTAGGCGCGAAGGCGCAGATAATCAGTTTCAATGTTGTATTCCTTCCGCAACTGATCGCGGCTCTCGATCATCGCCCAGTGCGAGGTACCGTAGGCAATGAAGCCGATCTTTGACTTTCCATTCGACACCATCTCGGGGCGCGGGACGAAGGAACGCGCGGTCTCAAACTTCCGGTTGATCCGCTCCATATTTTTTTCGAAATCGTCAGGACGCTCGCTGTATTGGGACTTCTCATTGTGCCCGCTGCCGCGGGAAAAATAGGCGGCGGCTGGATGGTCTGTTCCCGGCAGGGTTCGGTAGCCGATACCATCTCCATCCACGTCTTTGTAACGGGCGAAATTCCCTAGACGATCCAGGTCTTCCTTGGCCAGCACTTTGCCGCGTTCGATTGGTTTTTCCGGATACTTAAACGGATCGGCCATCCAATTATTCATTCCCAGATCCAGGTCAGACATCACGAATACGAGAGTCTGGAAACGCTCCGCCAAATCGAAGGCGTCTTGAGCCATGGTGAAGCACTCTTCCGCGGAACATGGGATCAGAAGAATGTGTTTGGTGTCGCCATGCGAAAGGAATGCATTGAAAAGTATGTCCCCCTGCGAAGTGCGCGTGGGCAAACCAGTGGAAGGACCGACTCGCTGGATGTCCCAGATTACCCCAGGGACCTCAGCGTAATAAGCCAACCCTGCGAACTCCGCCATCAGTGAAATGCCGGGGCCTGCGGTCGCAGTCATGGCTCGGGCTCCAGCCCAACCCGCGCCCACCACCATGCCAACTGCAGCAAGTTCGTCTTCCGCTTGCACAATTGCAAACGTTGCCTTGCCGTCCGCATCAATCCGGAAACGCTTCATGTACTCGATCAGGCTTTCGGGCAAGGAAGACGACGGTGTGATCGGATACCAGCTCACCATCGTCACGCCCGCGAACATACACCCCAGCGCAGCAGCCGCGTTGCCGTCGATAATGATTTTCCCAGTGGTCTTGTCCATGCGCTGGATGACATAAGGATCGCGCTTGGGCAAGTTCGCGGCAGCGTAATCGAAACCGGCCTGAACCGCGGCGAGGTTCAGATTAGCGGCCTTTACTTTCTTTGCAAATTGCTTGCGGATCGCCTTCTCGACTTCTGCCATATCAATTTCGAGAAGTTTGGCGACCACGCCCACGTAAATCATGTTCTTGACCAGCTTGCGCAGCTTGGCCTCAGGACAGACAGGAGCAACCAGCTTGTCATAAGGTACCGCGTAAAAAATCAGATCCTGGCGCAGGCTGCTAAGGTTGAGCGGCTCGTCATACAACACAGAAGCCCCCGGAGCCAGCGACATGACGTCTTCCTGCGCCGTCTCGGAATTCATCGCCACCACGAAGTCGATTTCTTTCTTGCGGGCGATGTAACCGTCTTTATTGGCGCGAATGGTGTACCAGGTCGGCAAACCCGCAATGTTCGACGGAAATAGATTCTTGCCGGATACCGGTACGCCCATCTGGAAAATACTGCGCAACAGTACGGTGTTAGAACTCTGCGAGCCTGAGCCGTTTACCGTCGCCACCTGGATGCTCATGTTGTTGACGACGCGTTTTGGCCCCACCTGCCCAGCGGCCTGGTGAAGCGCTACATCCGTAGTAGCCATTACTGTCCTTCCTTCGAGCGGGTTATCCCCGGGTGCGGTGGAATGATGATGACGTGAAACTCTTAATTATACGGTAAGGAAGTGACGGCGAACAGGCGCGGACAGTGGAGTTCAGTGCACGAGGTGCCTGGTTTTGAACTAGGCTTCTACACGCAGAAACTGCGCCATGTGACGGAATTTGTCATATCGCGACTCGAGCAATTGCGGAATGGTGAGACGGCGGACTTCTTGCATGTGCTTCGCCAGCGCGGCATCCAAAAAAGCCGCAGCAGCTTCATGATCCAGGTGAGCACCGCCTTCGGGTTCAGGAACGATATCGTCGATACAGCCCAACTGATTCAAATCCGTGGGGGTGATGCGCAGAGCCTGCGCCGCCAGATCTTTCTTGCTGGAGTCACGCCACATGATGGAGGCACAACCTTCCGGCGAAATTACGGAATAAATAGTGTTTTCCATCATCAGGACACGATCGGCAACCGCAATGGCCAACGCTCCGCCACTGCCTCCTTCTCCCGTGATGGTCGTGATCACCGGCACTTCCAGTCGCGCCATCTCGCGCAAATTGCGAGCGATGGCTTCAGCTTGTCCCCGCTCTTCCGCACCCAGGCCGGGATATGCCCCGGGAGTATCCACGAAGGTGAATATGGGGCGATGGAATTTTTCCGCAACCTTCATCGCGCGTAGCGCCTTGCGATAACCCTCGGGGTTCGGCATGCCGAAATTGCGGTAAACCTTTTGCTTGGTGTCTCGTGCTTTCTGGTGTCCGATTACCATTACGTCGTCGCCATGAAAGCGCGCCATGCCGCAGATGATGGCGGGATCGTCGGCGTAACCGCGGTCGCCGTGAATCTCGCTCCAGTCAGTGAAGATGCGCTCGATGTAATCCAGGGTGTAGGGACGCTGCGGATGCCGTGCCAGCTCTGTTTTTTCCCACGCGCTTAGATGGGCGGACACCTGTTTGCGCAAAGTATTGATTCGATCGTTGAGCTGCTGGATCTGGCGCCGCGTATCGTCAGTCTGCCCGGCGACGGACTGCAACCTGGCGAGTTGCTGTTCGATCTTTCCCAGTTCCTGCTGCGCTTTGAGTCCGGAATCCATCTTGCTGCCGTCACCGTTCCTGGCGGTCCATCGCGCCTCCACCATAGACAGGAGGAGCTCAGCACCGGTCATCACTAGAGTGGCATTGCCTACGGCCGGGGCCACGCCTGTTTGCGCGCTGAAACTCCTGGGAATAGAAGCCCTCATCCGCAGCACATTTCAAGTTCAGTTAATGATGCGCACCGCGCCACGCCCGCACAACTCTTCGACGCGTGCAATAAAGTTGCGGTCCGGCTGAACATTATAGCCTTCC
>Ga0193728_1000579_pt1 | contig 17854 bp, 4 predicted proteins | sample U1c1metaG_FD_143037 | JGI IMG/M metagenome (GOLD analysis project Ga0193728, IMG submission 143037) | Soil microbial communities from a riparian zone of the East river system, Colorado, United States - U1c1 | ecosystem: Environmental > Terrestrial > Soil > Riparian zone | place: USA: East River...
AGTCCCTAGCGAGAGTGTAAAGTCTAGCTAGTCTATTTCCGGCCAGAGAAATTGGTATTCCTAATTAGCAATCTTAGAAGGGTTGTTATACTATAAACCTCCATCTTAGAAAGTGCCTAGATTTTTAAGCACCTTAGGTTTAAAAAACCATAGAGCCGCAGACGTGCACGAAGCGCTTAGTCGGTTCAGTTAGTTAAGTCTAGTATCTATAAATACGGGAAGTAACTTACACTTTACTAAGTAATATATTATCTTTAGGTTCCTATACCTAAATAAGATGATACACTAAAGCCATATTAATAAAAGTAGAATAGTTAAAGTTCTCTAGGCCATATACCACTTTCTTAAGATCTTTAACCTCTATTGTAGTTAGAGAGCAGGCAAGGTATAGCTAATTGTGCAGTAGTTATAGTAACCGCAACTTTAGTGTTATCCCTTAGTGGATTAAACATTTTCAGAGAAATACCGATTCTGTTAAAACGCCTCCTCGATATTCGCTAAACTATATTAGTAATCTTTATAGGCGCTAACAAGTCTTTAAAATTGCCGTATTAAGAAAGACCGTCCATCACTATCTTATAGGGGAAAGGTTTTTCCTATAAGCTCTTTAAATCAGTCAATACACAGTTAGGAGCTCCATAGCATAAGAAACATCCCTATAGCAATCACACTACCTTTAAAGCATATCAGTAAATAGATTTCCACAAGCTAAACGTTTCCTTACTAGTTGATATACCACAGACATAGTCAAAGTAATTACGGAGTGGGCATCTAAGTTATTAGAATTGTCGGTCAATATAATTAAGAAACGTAAGTGGTATAATACCACAAATGCCACCTCCATTAATACAAAGAACGCGAATACTAGCTATAGGTGGGATAAAGCGAAAGGTAGATATTACATTGTTTACGCCGTAGAGTAAACAGCAAGGGAGGATAAAGGTATGCTTTTCTAACTTTAATTTTTGCCCAAAAGTTTTAATACAAACGTCGCACACAGCATGCCTACAGTCGAAGACCTTTTTAGGCATTCTCATAAAACAAGAAAAGCATAACTTATGACTTTTAAATAGCACAAACTGCGGCTAAAGTAATTCAAGGCGTTGCATATATAAAAGTAAAGCGTTCTATATACTTATTTATATTACCATCTCAGCAAATAGAGACTGCATATCCTTAAGAACCGCTAAAATAAATTTCTCCTACACATTATGGTAAATAGTGTACTCGTGAATTGCGTTCTTATATATATCTAGGTATATCTCATTAAACATAGATAAGGGGAGAAAAACTTTAGGTTGTAAATTAGTAACTCCATTAATTTAAATATATACAGCTCTTACAGTAAGACCTAGGAGTATAGCTTGCGAGGATTAAAGCCGAAGCTATTAAGGGCACCACAAAATGCCACAACCACGCTTAGCTAGGTATCTTGCTCATTACTTCTTGCAGATATAGTTAAAGATCCTATATAGCAGATCCTTAAGGGCGGGATAAGAGAATAAAACGGAACGGAGAGTTATTTATACAAAAGTTTTCTAGTATAAGGCTAGAAAACGCTTCAAAATAAGAGATATTAAAGAGAAATCTGTTACAGCGACGGGCCTATTATACTTCTGCACAAATCAACAAAAGACATTTACAAAGCACTAAGGAACGGATAACACGGTTCAGATCCTAGTTTAGTCCAAGAACTCGGATACTATGGAAATAAGATTACAGCACCCGTTCAATTTCGTCTTCTTAATCATAATCTTTAATGCCCTTCATATCATTCGTAATATATATACGGAGTTATGTTTCCACAATTCTAGGATCAAACTTAATAGATAAGGTTCTAATAACTACAAGAATACAAGGAAGAATAGCTTAAGAAAGGTCACACGGCGTAGGTGCGACCGCTTAAGCAGCCAGAAGCTTTAATATACCACAAAGCCCGCCAAGATCGGAAGTAAAATAGTAGACGACGTCAGAAAGGGGAGCAAGTACATTCGCTGAGAGAAGATTTAAAATCGTTTTAGCCGAACAATGGCCTAATTCTAGCCATTCAATACTTCTTAAGGTCTCGCCCCCACGTATAGGATACGGCGTTAAATTTGATAAACTATGGCTATAAATCTCATTATCGATATATATTAGTGGATTTTTATCATTTCTCGTCCTTATATCACTCCGAAGATATATCTTATTATAGCAATTTATTAAAGATAGATGGTTTAGTGCGCCAAGTATCTAACTAAGCAGCGTAGCCTTAGTATTTCTGCCAATTAGGGTAGCAAATAAGGGGGTTAACCCTGGCCTTAATAGGAGTAGAGATTTAAAGGCGGGCTTATATTCTATAAGCGAACTCTTACTTCTAGTGTGCGCGATTCGCACCTAGGGTTGGTTATTTATATTTACGTAGAGGAGATTTATATTTAGAGGTAGTAGGTGCAGTAGAGCAGCTTATAAGTTATATCTTAATTCTCAATAGGGTTAAATTAATATTATTAAATCCGGATTCCAATTATCCGATTATAGATCTAAAACAGGCCGTAAGAAAGCTATTTCTCGGAAAACGCTAGCTATATATTTAATTTTCTTATTTTCAAAGGTTAAAAACATAGTAAATGGTACCTAGCATTGGCCTATCCTCCTAAGTATATTATAGCGCGCTCTCCTTATATAAGAATGCTAAAGATCGCGCTAAAAAATAGCAATGGACGCCTTAGCTGACAAAATCGCGAAAATTAAAGCATCGTTCTTCAGAGGCATCGCACGGATTAATTTAACAGCACTTAATTTTAAGCACCCCTTAGCACGCGATTATTACCGTAAGCCATCTAACAAAAAAATCGCACGACTAAGAAATATTTTCAAACTCGAGGGTTGCCTTCGGTTAGACGACGAAAATTTCATTAAGGCTATTGTCGATAATAATGTGCTTACGGAAGCTCTTAGAGCCCCTAGTCTTAAGGTAAATACATTTCGCCATAGGCCGGAAAGCATAGGGGAAATTCCCAGACTTCTCTTATTATAAGTCGATTGCCTCAATAGCTTATACTATACTAGTGCCGCTAAGCAGCACCTAGATTAAAATAATCAATAGTAGGTAGTTAAGCTATTTTCTAAATATAGGTTTATATTTAGTGCTGTCTTTAAAGGTATTAATCTAAATTATAAGAACTATTAACTAATACTTTAATAAGAAAAATCGAGGCTTTTTAAAACAAGTAGCCCTTCTTAGACGGCGAAATATTCCACAAGATCCAGTAGTATTATAAAATAGGTAATAAAAAGGCCAAGAAACAATAGTTAGCTTAATTAACTCCAACAAAATAGAAAGACTTACGGCAGTTACTAAAAGATAAACGTTTTATAAAAGCTTTCGATTCATTTACCGAAATGCCAGGACTATAGTACCTAATTAAACTTAGGATGCTACATTAATTACTAAGCTTAAAATGCAATAATAAGCTTCTTAATTATTTAAGGCATATATTAACAATTTGGAACTAGATTCTTTGCTGTAGCAACTCTAATATTCTAATATTAGCTATAGATACCATATTAGTGTAAAATTTGGAGCTTTGCGTACCTGCCATTTCTAGAAGAGACCGTCTCTCTATTACGAACCGTATGCGTTCTAAGGATATATTTCCTACTGTTACAGATCCACGTTAGAGAGAACATCTCCTCGAGAATATTCTATCTGTCCCTTACTTGATCCCTAGTCTATAGATATTCTTTAAAAATTTGAAGTATCTTAAGCTATGCTGTAATATTCTAAGGCATCTCCTAGGTTCTAAGCGTACCCTTTAGAAAGGCTTTTCAGCTGCGTATTTTCGTCCAGAAAACCCTATTATTAAGTTTATAGAGGGTGACAGAAGAGCATACTCTCCGACTACCTATAAGGGCGATTGATGGCTAGCCTGGGCTTATCTGTGGGCATTTTATATGCGTTATTTCTTAGAAATAATATTAATTGCTCTTAAAAAGGTGTAGGGTAAACTAAAACCTATAATTAAAGAATCAAACTTAGCTCTTTGGCACGAGTTAGGAGATCTTATAGTAACTATAGGGTGTTAGACTTAAGTAGTACTTGACCTTTAGAAACGAGATCCTAATCAGGAACTCGCAACGCATTTCCTTATATAGGCAAAACCTAGCTAGGTAGGTAACCATAATAAGCAAATATCTCAAGTTACTAAGGTGCTAAGATCTATAAGGAGCTCTCATAAACAAAGACGGTATCCCTAATTTACTAGTAAGGCCGCATTGCTAAAGGACCGGCGTTGTAGCCGACCTTTTAAAGATGATCATGTTAAAGACCAATCTTCTTTATTTATACCCTTAATATTTTTTTTAACCTATAAACCTGGGACTAAAATCACGCCTTTTTATGTTAAGCGCAACTTATGCTATAGCTTTCTTCAAGACAGCACGCAATAGGTAAGTTTAGCTAGTTTTACATCTTTATATTCTACTAATTATTCCAAAAGTTTAACTTTCTATAGTCATTAATTGATACAATCGACCCGGTCGAAGTTGATACTCCTAAACCAACGTTTTAAGAAACTATAACGTATGAAGAGTTTACCCACCTTAGGAATCTTAAGCGCGAGCTACAAGATAAGCTAAAGGAGGCGAACGCTGCTCTAGAAAATAAGAAGAGAAAATACTAAGAAGAGCTAACTGCAGAGATATTAGTATCTTAATAACATTAGGAGCAATAGCAGATTTAGGACAATAGGATAATTAAGGAACTAAAAACTAATCTAAGAAATAAAACGGAAAGGCATCTAGAAGAGGTAGCTATACAGAAATGCATTTCTTAAAGGCACTTCTTAGACTTAGAGCAGATAAAATAGAACCATGTCTAGGTATAGAATGATTCCTAGGCCAACAAGATAAAGATTTAAGAGCTTTAGCACAAAATACAAAATCTTAAGCGGCAGCATAAAGAGGTCTAACCGTTGAATTTGGAAGATGATAACGATTTCTTTGGAAATTACTCTAACTTAGAACTGAATATAGCGGTATATAGTACAGAAGATCAAATCAAAGCCCTAGAGGCTAAGGTAAATGCACTAGAACTATATAAGGTAGATCTGGAAAGCAAATTATAATTATAAACGGAAGTGACGGAAGCTGGACTACTACGTAAATTAAGATTGGAGGGCGTAGTTAAGCAACTCTAAGTAGAGAAAGATTATATATAAGGTGAACTTAACCTCTTAAACGTGAATCTAGCTTAAGAGAGAGAAGTAGCGCAGGCCTAGCTTTAGAGTAAAGAAGAGGAGCTCTAGACGGTATAGGTGCAACTATAAAGCAAGCGAGATAATATTAAAAGAGAGAAATAGAAGGTCGAGAATGCTGCTAAGGAAATAAGGACCTTAAGATGTTAGAATAAGGTACTTAACACGCAAGAAAAGGACCTACTAGTTAGCGCTAACGTAGCTTACGTAGAACAGAGAACCGCCCGACACCGCATTAAGCTATTAATGCTTAATAGCAAAATATTAGATAATATAGTAATGCTTAACAGCAAAATACTAGATAATATAGTAATAGTAGTATTAAGATGTCTTAAAGAAGATACAGAATTAGAACGTCGTCGAGATTTAAGGGATATTAGGAATATTGTTTTTGCCGGTGGATTACCTAATAACTATATCTCGATCTTTTTACTCCTTTTCTCCGGCGGTTTTAGGAGTATTTAGATTGATATTCTAGAAGATAACAAGCTCCTACTTAAGAAATTTGTACAACATTACTAAGAATACTATAGTGTATAAAGCTGCACTATATATACCAATAGTAGTAAAACTCTCTAAAAAGTTGCTTACGACAATTATAGCTAGCTTAAGTTACTATGTAAAAATAACGTATGCTGCTATTTTGGAAGGGATTTAGATATAAAAGCTTTTGCCAAAGATACTATTAGACTTATTATAAAACGTATACGTTTAGATACTAGTAAAAACGTAGATCTTATAGAGGATAAGGCTATAGAGGCTATAGAAGTAAATTTTAGGGGGACTATAGTTCCTACAAGGTGAATCGAATAAAAGATACCTTTCGAGTTACTTTATAGGTAGGATAATAGGGAAGACCTACCCAAGCCTCCTCGGAAACTAAACAAGCTACGTGCAATATATAGTAAAGCAGCGCCTAAGGCCAACCTCGTAGTTTAACAAATAGAGAGTGTTATTGGAAATCCCACTTTATTCTTATTAAAAGCACTAAAAATAGCACCAACGCTTGAGAAAAAGCTACCGAAACCTTAAGTAGAGACACGGCTAGTATCGCTACTAGTAGTAACCCGCGGAGTAGGATTAGGTAAAGATTACAAGAATTTAGTGGCTAGGGGGTTTAAAGTTAGGGATCCTATAATTCCAAGAATTAAGATTCCTATACCTCCAAAGGTTGAGGTTCCTAGTAGTCCATTTGGACCTGGGCGAACACTTACGCCAATTAGATCTAAAATGGCGGGCTAGCCTATATAGGTTACTATTATTCCTATCTAGAGGTTCCTATACCTCTAAAAACTGCGAAATAAATTAAATAAACCACTTATTGCATTCAATTCATAAGTTAAACTTAAGATTTATAAGTTTAATAGTATAAGTAAAGTTTATAATACGAAAAATTAGAAGACTACGCAAAATTAAAATACTAGTAAAGAAAGTTTAATAAGACCCGATAAAAAAATACTAAAGGAAGAAACATAGATTTGTAAAATTATAGAAAAGATTACACGTTCTAGAACTATCTACCGTAAGTCTTCCTACTAAAGGTTAAAGGCAGCGGAACCTACTATATAGATTTGAATAAAGAGGCCCTATATAAATCCTTATTCCTTAACCTAGTTAGAAGTATAGCTTTCGCGGGCATTCTATAGGGGCTATAGCTAATAGATCGCTCTTGCGGCCCAGTCCTTATAACTCTATTTGCCAGACGTGGAGAATCTACTCGAAATAATCCGCTTTTAGGGGGGCTGCCCTTTTAAGGCGTGCCTACTCTATAAGGCATTGCAATCCTCTAAGGCGAGTTATTTCTTTAAGAGGAACTCACTTTCTAAATAGGGTTCTGGTAGTTAGAGTTCTAGAGCTAGCAGCGTCTCTTCTAAGGCCTAGTGTTTATCTACTTAGGAATAGAGTTTATAGATAATACTCCCTCTCTAGGGTTATCCTCTTCTTTAATAGCTTCTAGATAAACATATTCTTCGTCGTCCTTAGAGTCCTTAGAGTTATCCTTATCCAGCTCCTAGTTATCTTCCTTAGTGTTATTATCTTTATAAAAAGGGTCTAGCGGAAAGTTACTCATTATTAGGACGAAGATGGTGTTAGAGAAGACGGGAGTTTTAATACTATTAATATAACCTTTAAAGGGAATATAATTATTCTTATAGCGTAGTTAGAAGGAAGCTAGCTAGGTCTAGGACTCTACTATTACGGGTTAGACCGCGGTTAAATCATCATCCCTATATATAAAACCCCCTATATCTTAAAGCTCTCTTATAGTCTAGAAGTTAGATAGGAGATAGTTAACCGGATCGCCCCGTTACTGTTACCTCTCTATTAGTATAATTCGATCTAGATAAGAGGAAGCTAAACCAAGTATTCTATGGATAGGCAATTATAGTCCTTAGAGGAGCGGTATATATACTAACGACCGCTTATATCCTTAATAATAAGGCTAATCTTTGTCCTAGGGACTCTCTTCTAGAGCTTATAGCATTTCTTATTAATTCCGCCCTTTCAATAGTTAAAAAGCTTCTTTATAACCTAGGCAGTTATAATAGTAAGCGGAGAATAGTAACCAATAAATTAATAAATCTGCGTAATAGTAGATAAATAAATATAGTGGTTAATAAGCGCAGGTAGTGGTCTTTATAGTATTCCAATTTATTTCTCTAGTCCTACTCTTTATAGCTAAGGAGATCTCTAGGCCTAACTCTAGCATCCTAGCGGATCTACCAAGCTACTAATTATCTAGGCTATGTAACAGTTAACGCGCGCAATAAGGGGCGTCGTATAAACGGACCACCTAAATCTTAGGGTGCGCGCGGCCTTTAAGGTTATAGCGTAACGTAAGACACGGCTTAAGCCCTAAGTTTTACCCGCGCTAGTAGACCGCCTCCCAATTTACCAAATTGGCGTTTTAGTAAATTTTAATATTTAAATTAAGCAAAACTCGGGGATAAAGCAAAACCCTATGTCTTATATTACCTCGTTAAACTAATAACTAAAGTGACTATCAGTTTTCGCAGCCGATAATCTACGCCAGGAAACGGGGATTTAAGCTTTTAGCTAAAGCAGAAAATGCAAGTCGAACTTAGAAGGCATTTTCCGGATTTAGGGATCGCGGTAAGACGATTTATCTGATCTTGCATTCGCATTCCTAAAACCTAGCTACCGTCTAAATCCACGATTTCGTAATAAAACTAAACCTTAGCTATTAACAGTAATAGTATAAAATATAAGACCCACCTATAATAATTAGTACGATAGAACAACTATACAATTAGTCTTTATCTATCTTATCTCTTTCGCTACTACCCTAGGGGCTCTTACGCTAAAACTTTCGCATCTTATTAACGCCCTAAGACACAGACTTGTCTCTTCCTTTCTCCGTAAAAAACTTATTTATATATTAATTACTAAGCAATAAAAAGGAAGTTTAGATCTAAGTGTACTTATAACGTTATATATTCTTCTCTATATTACAGCAAATCTTATTATTAGCGTCCTCGGAGTCTTAAGCAGCCCCAAATTCGCGAAACGTTATAGCTCTCTTTTTATTATTAATATAATACCATTATACCTAGGCGGTAGAACCAGCCTATTTAGTAATAAAGTATTATAGCTTAACTTAAGCTAATTAAGTCTCTTGCACCGCTAGATTAGCCATATTTACATAGTTTAAGGCCTACTTTATAGGATTATTAACCTCTCAAGCTCTCCTACTTCAACTTTGCATATTTTAGTTTATTACGTCCACATCCTTAACTTTCTCTTATACTAAAGCGATTCCAGCTAATCTCTCTTCTTGCTTTGCTTAGTACACTTTTAATCCTCTACCTCCGCCGCTATATATACAAGATCTTCCTAAAATCACATTTAATACTTATATTGGCACTCGTAGGTATACTATAGATCTATATCGGACTAACTAGGGCTTAAGCAATAATATATCTCTTAATTGGTTCTAGACTATAGCTTTTGCACTATACTATCTAGCTTGTTCTTCTAGTATATTAAAACTTCGGCTTAGGTCTAGCGGGCAGAATTTCTTTAGAGGGCTTTCTATATTAGAGTGACGATACCCAGGCTATACAGCTATCTGTTACTCTTAAAAAGCCATAGAAAATCTTGCCTAGTTAGTATATATATATAATACTTCTAGGCGTTACTCGTCTCCACGGCGGGTTTCTTTAGGCATATCTATATTTTATTGCATAGTCCTTTAGAGTCCCAGATAATACTAGTACTAGTATTGTCCTCTTAATATAACAATATAAAGGTTTTAGTAACACTCTAACTATATCCTAAAGCAAATCTTCTGCGATTATAGACGGCCCGTACAGAGGAATATAGACTTTGGACGGGTTTGACAAAGTCCTTTTCATTGCGAGTGGTGTTAGTATCACTGCTTATCTCCTCTCTATTAGGTATCTCTTACAGGCTTATAATAACTAGAGTGCCTATATTTATAGGGTTACGTTAGTATAGTTTCTAGAGACGGTAGGTATAATTTTAATCCTTTCTAAGTCTATATTAAGCTTCTAATCGCTTCGGCAGATTAAGAAGTTTAGGCCATTAAGTTTCTATACAAGTTGCTTAAGTTAGATCGCCGGCTGATTTTCACGCTCGTCCTCTATGTTCCAGATGTAACTTAAGGGTTAACAGCTATTAGCTAGGTAGCGAAAGGACTGGTATAGGATCGTCTTCTTAGGACTAATCAGCCGCTTAATCTATCGTGGTATATTAAAAGTAAGTAGTCGGCAGAGGCTGGAAATATGGCAATCTCTAGTAGGTGTGTGTTTGCTAATTCTCTTCCCTTTCTAACAGTAGCGTAGTTTGTAGAACTCTAACGTTTAAGAGTGCGATTAGGAAGGCTATTCGTTTATATAAGCAAGATATACATCTTGTTAATACCGGCTTTTAACTAGAAGAGACAGCTGCAAGCAAATTATCAATAACGAGATATTCTTGAAATTTAGAAATATTCTTAAAATTTGGAAACTCTTAGATAGAAATAAACTATGATTAAGCTGCAACGTATAAAGAACGAGTTAAGGAAATCTAATTAACGCGGTAATTCTAAACGGAATATTGAAAGACAAGAGTGTAATTGTGGACAGCTTTCCTTATAAGAAATTCCTTATTCCTTTAGCTTCTTAGAGGTGATCCGCCTTTCTCTTACGTACTCTTCTCCCTAATAACTCTTCTGGTGCACCGTCTAATGGTTTTCCTGCGTATCTTTATCTATTACGCTTATCTATCGTTTTAATAATATCTTCTAGTAGTTTAAATATCTTAGCATAACGTTTAAGGAGATCTGGATTCCTAGCATAGTATAATATAAGATTATCGTGGTATAGAGCCTTAGGTAATATCTAGGTAGGGTACTAGTTTACTATTCGTAGAGGACTATATATAGATATAGATAATTTATATTTATTATTTCTAAGACCGGTTAAGTCGTTAGGAGAGTAACAATTTAGAAACCACGATATGAGATACTTTAGTTTCCGGCTTAAGACCTTAGAATTATAAATTGTTACTACCTTATATAGAGGAGGTATATATTTAAGGGGGGTTGCAAGAGTAGCTAAACTATTCTCTACTAAACTATTAGCATTATAAAATAATATATAGGTATTTTGGGAATATACCTTTAGGCACTAGTAAAACATATTTAGAGTCTATAACGGTATCTGGTAAGCCTATCCTAGCTTTAATGCGGTCCTTAATTGGCTTAGGCAAGCTTATCTTAGCCTCACCATCGTCTACCGTCAACTTAGATAAGCTTTTCTTAGTCTCGCTATAATCTCCTATAGGATGGAACCTCGTGGGGTACAACTCTGGATCCTCTTAAGTGTCACCCTCTTAATTGTAGTCGTTTTTATAAAGATTAACCTCCTTAGATGTTGGGGTAGGTATAGAAGGCATTTATTCCTATTCGAGTTTGGAAAGCTATAAGTGTTCCTCGGTTCTATAAGACATAGTTAGTAGTTTATTAATAGGGGTCTAAGAGCTAATATAGGTAGATAGAAGAAGTCTAACAAATTAAAGAGTGGTAAGCGTTATAGGCCTAAAACGAGCAGAGCAGCTGCTTTATTTATACTATTACTTACAAGACTAATTACACAGGCAGAGCTCCAAAGCCAGTTATACTGCGCCCTAAAAGTAAGTCATTTCTACCCTAGTAGTATAGACTATTTACCGCCAGGGGCATTTAAAAATAGGGGTTTCCTTATAACATCCAATAATAATAGGTATTTAGGTCAGCTAGATATATCACAGCCTCAAATTCTAACTCTCTTACCAAGGCTATATCCTTTAGAAAGTGTAGTAGAGCGCTTAGAGAGTGGTATTGCTTTCACTTACATTATATAGTCTCAGGCAGAAGCATCCCTTGCGGAAGCTCCTAACACAATACGTCTAGAAGAATCTTCCGGTTCTAACTTATATATTTATATAAATACGTCTAGGCCCTACAGGGGCATTCAGTGTCCGTTACGCATCGCTAGTATAGAGTATCTAGGTAGGGAATGGCTGAAAATAGTATAACTATATATTAATATAATGGATTACAAGACACTTATTAGGTTTGAGATAACACGCCTTAGTAAGCCATTTATATTTAGTAATAGCTCAGCCAATAGCTTCTCCTAACACTACCTCCTTTATCTTAAATAGATATTATTAGATTAGTCTAGGCGCCTATAGTCTCGGGCGTAGACAATACGTAAACTAAGACATAAGCATAGCCATTAAAAATTTCACAGCAGACTCTATATAATGTAGCAAGGGGCAGCTAATATACTCCACCTCTCCCTATTGTCTCTACTATAACTCCACCCTAGGAAGGAAACGAAATATAAAGGTTATATACCTGGTTCTCCCATACCATTAAATCAACTCACTTTCACTTTCACATCTAATTCTTCAATATTATAATTTATTATCATCTCTGTAATATCAGGCATTATATATATTACTTCAAGTTCTAATAAAGATATTGCTAATATAACCTATAGGTTGTCAGGCAGTGCTTAAGAAATGATCACTATATGCTATTATCCCAAAGATAACATCCCAGATCGCCAATCTACTAGAAGCCTCAAATTATCTAGGAATAGTAATTCAGAATAGGAGATGATCGATAATAATATAAAGACGCTATATAGAAGTAATAGCAACAAATTATCAATTACTACTATTCCTATTAACGAATTAAGTTAAAATAACCGCGTAGAAGCTTGGGTTAATAGCACCAATATCAGTGGATTAAGCGGGAGTAAAATTACGGAGTTACTAAGGCATAATAGAAGGTCTAGGTCTCCGCGTAAGCTCTTATATAGGAATTTATAAGTGCGGAATATAAGTATAAAGGAGAGGTTTAACGAGAGTTAGTAAAAGACTTAGAGAACGTTCTACTACCCCCACCTTAGTCTCTCTTAGCTTAACGTATAGCAAACTTACGAAAATAGCAGAGACTATTAACCTGTCACCAAATGAATTTTCACACTCCGTCGGAGATGCCTCCGGAAACAAAATTTATGTAAATACCCCTAGGCTTAATCAGTTTTTCATTAAACTCGAAGTTAAATCTAAAGATAAAGCCGCAACTATACTATCTTAGCGCCCCCTTTTTATATTCAAGTATACAGTACTTATAGACCCATACATCGAGGAGTTAAAGTACTTACTTAAGAGTCCTTTTGGTAAAATTTTTATAGGTTTCCCCCAGCTTCCCTTATATATATTTAGAATAAAGCTACCTATAAGTGTATATATAGAGAGCTAAAGCGTAGCCTTTAATTTATTTGCAGAAAACTTCTTATATTATTCTCTACTTTGTCTAACGCTATTATATATCTATTCCAATATAGTAGGGAGGGACTAAAAGGGCGCGTAACCAGACTTCTTGTTATTGCCAAGTTCATAAAGCTTTTAATACAAGAGGTTATTATAAAGCCCCTAGGACTTCTTATATGGGAAACTAACTAAGCTTTCTAGGTTATAAATTCTTATATTTCTTTACTCCTATATTTAGTATTTTCGCATTATTTGCTTTACACTAATACTTACTAGAACTATTTTCTAATTTCTCCCCTATCCCTTTAAAGACGCCTCCTAAATAAATACTTAAATAACATATACGCCAACTCCTCTCGCAAGTAACTTTAAATAACTTTTGCCATATAAGCCCTTTAATACTATAGTACTTATTAAAAAGGTAAACCTTTAGAGGATAAAATTATTACCGCTTATAGTAGACCCTTCTTTAATATGGTTTTAATTAATATTAAGTTTTCTTTACATTACATCTAAGCTTATTATAATATTATTATAATACTACTACTCCGCCTCGCGAAGTTGTTAGATCTCTCTAGTCAAAATATAAATAACTAAATCAGTTAGTTGGCTTAACCGTAGTCTAGGTTGTAAATTAGATTACCTTTATTACTAAGGTATCTCTTATATATTAGGGGATTATTTAAAGCCATTTCGGCTAGATACTGTTAATTTTATTATAACTATAATCTTATATAGACTAAGAAATCGGCAAGACTTGTCCTAATTAGTAATTTCAGATATAATTTTAAAATTAATCTATTATTTCCATTTTCCCATTTTCTTCCCTAACTAAGAATTACACGGTTTTTAGGAGCTAAAAACTATTAAGCGTAAAATCTCTTTTCTAGCTACCTATTTATATCCTTTAGTAAGGAATACGGAAATAGGTCCGCAAGGGCTAGAATCCTATTTCTCTTATCGGCTAAGCGTATTTTAGAAAACTCGCAAAGTTTAATTTTCCCGCAAGGGTTCAAATAGTGCATGGCTTTTTCTAGCGCATGGGTTGCGCGCCCCTATAGATTTGAATCCCTTATTGGATAAGAAAACCAGCCGAGATACGCGCTTATGCGGACTCTTACCCCATACGGCCCATTTTCCCCTAGGGGTTCCCATCGTTTATAGGCTTTTTCGGCATATAGGTTACACTTCCTTATAGAGTAAAATCCCTTATTAGCTAAGAAAACTAACTTTCTACGCTCAAATCTAGAATCCCGCCGGGGCATTTTGTCCTTACTCTAGCCAAAATTTCACTAGATCTTTAGTTCCGTTTAATATTTTTTAGGGTTTCTTAACTTCCCCCTTCTATAACAAAGAAATAAAAATCTATAACGCTTAGCCATTATATTACGTCTTTAGAAGATCTCCTTATTCTTCCTAAGCCCCTTACTTTTACTATAACTACATCGAACTATTCTTACCCAACTTTTATATTAATATAGCTAGCGTAAAACATATCTACTACTCGCATTCTGCGTTACGGTGAACGTAGCTATAAGATATCATTGCGCCTATTACCACCACCAAACGGGGCACGACTATGTCCAGCGACTTAGGTCTATTAAGTTTTAAGGCCGCATTCCCCCTAAAGGCCGATTGATTAAATAACTATACCTTAAAATAAAACCGCAAAACCTAAACCGCTTATTTTAAATAAGTAGATTAGGAAACCAAAGCGAGCTAAGAAGAAAGCTGTTTAACCATCTTAGGCATTAACGGTTTTTTCTTAATTACTAACGGCTTTAAAGAATCCTGCTAAGATCGTGCAGTAGTTTTAGGGTGTTAAGTAGCACACCATAGATTAGAATCAATACCTTTATATAAAGCAATTACTTAGCAAGCAATATAACGTTAAGTAGAGGACACTCAGGAGGAACTACTTAGAGTATAGTCTACAAAGCAGAGCTAGAGAGAACAATCAGTTCGAGCTAGAGCTACTTCCCTACTTTGATATTGCTAGACGATATCTTTAATTAGTTGCAAGTCTCGAGAAACCTTTAATGGAAGTAATATACACTAGGGAGCAAAAACTTACAGCCATTTTCTACTATCGTTAAACTATGGTAGAAGAGGGGCACGGTTCTTACCGATCAATCACTTTAGATTAAGCAGCGTCAGATCTAGGAATCCAGTTAGAGCTACTTAATTGTTAGATTAAGCACCTAGTCGAAAACTAGATAGCGTAAAGTTTCCACTCTGGCGCTTCTACTAAGTCTCTTAAAATTTATTAGTCACTTCTATTCAAATTAGAATATGCTATATTTTCTAGAGTTAAAGGCAAAATATAATATATAATATTTTGGCATAGCTTGTGTATATATAATATCCGTGCCGCGGCTAAATATCTTAGGCGCTTACACTGTATAAAACATGCACGCTACCAGCTGCGAGTGAGATGGCGTGGAGGACGCGAACCTCCTCGCCTCCTAGATGCAGCTGTAGCTGCTAGGGTTCCTTATCACTTGGGAAACCTATTTAGATATACCGGCCAAGAGAATATAAACCTATTTTACGTTATATTTATAGACGAATATAATATAAATAGACGCTCGTAGCTACTTGCCGCTGCGTACAGCACTATAGAGCTCGAAAATAATTCTAATTACTAATACTTAATAGATACCCTAATGGATCAAACTTATTTATCTTAGGAACTGTTAGATATTTGTTTTACCAACCCTACTTATATAAGAGAAGCTGCGATTAAGATCGGTTCTGCTTAGAGCTTTATTAAACCGTTTACCAAGCCTAATCCGTACTACTACGAGCAATACCAGAGTTATCTCTATACGAAATCACTTAAAGAAAAGCTTGCTAGAGAGCGTGTTACCATCAAATCCTTCTAAGACGAACGGCTCTAGATTTAATGCGAATTTCGGGAGTTTTAACTACAAATATAATAAAAAACAGACAGAATTAAGAGAAGGGTTAACGGTTATAAAGAATACTTAAAACAGACTGTAGCAGCTATAGAAAGGTTAGAGTAAGCGCTTAAGCAAATTACTACAGCCTAGGAATATGGAAAGGAGGATAACGCTCTATAAGCCCTTATGGCAATAAGGTCTTATTCAATAGCTAAAGTAATAGAGCCTAGTTGGAAAATAGAATAGGTCAATCTAGAGATATTGTTTCTTAAAGGTAAGGCTAACTTAACTTAAAGAAGGCCTCTAGCTTACTAGTATATAGCGTTCGATAGTAAGTTAGATCACTAGGGGAGAGAAGAGCTCCTGGCATTGGAACTGGAAAGCTTAGTTAACCCTAAAAATTTTGGCGATAGTAAGGATCCTATACTGGTATTAAGATAGCTAACTAAGAAATTTAAAGATTAGAAGAGTGCGGATTAGCCTCTATTATCTAGTAGACAGACTAGATTTTCCTATATTCTTACAAAGGCCTTATAATTTTTAGCCCCTTATTTATAACCTAATTTATCTAGGTGGTTTTTATTTTTATTATATGTTCTCTTTACGCTGTTATAATTATAAAGTATATTTAACCGGTAAATTTCGGCTATAGAATATACCCGGCTAAAAATTTCCCGGCTAAACCTAAGAGATACTAAGCTTAAATTACGGTTAGCGTAGAACCGAAGCTTATTTCTAATATGGTTTATATATAATACGGCATTAACTATAAATAAACGTTCCTAATATTGAATCCAACTAGTCTTAAGAATATAGTGGATTCACTTCCCTTATTTAATAACAAAATAACTCTCCTTGTTACTTCCGTTATAAGCTCCACATATATAGTATATCTAGTTATTTATATAAACTATCAAGGACATTCCTATAGCTTCTAATATCTTCCCTTTCTTTAAAGCCTAAGAATAAACGCCTTAATGCCTATTAGATTTAATACCTAGATTTCTATGCCTCTAAAGGCTCTATATCACACACCTCCTTTATCTCTAAGTCTAGGATCTCTTTAAACTTTTATGCCTTTGTTAGTAAGATATAATTTTCCTTACCTTCTATTGCCTCCTTTAAAGCTAACCACTCTATCTACATTCTAGTCTATCCTAAATCTATCTCTTCTGTTAATATACTCCAATTAGGCTTACGCCTATATCGCACTTGCCTAGAAAGACTTATCCTAATACGCGCGCTCTTTCTAGTAGATATTAGACCTATAATAGATATATTTCTAAGAGGCGTAACGGCTTTTTACTTACGCTGTACAGCCGATCTATGCCTACGAGGCGGAGCAGGTTTATCCTTCTAAGTAGGAATCTTGTAGTTGCTATATAGAGGTCGATGTGGCCCTATAGTAGAAGGTATTTCTTTATACCCAGCTCTTAAAGGTTCTGGTTCTTCTTAAATATAGGTTCTTTCTAATAAAAGGAGTTAGTAGTTTAAGTTCTAATTTTTTATAAAGATAGATATGCTAAAACGTACCTTCATTTTAGAATGCGCCCTCAACTTTAGTAAAAAATTTAATATTACCTATAGCTTTATTATATATTGTAGTTCTAGTACCTTATCCTTTAGAATTAAGTATCTAGCCAAATTCATTAATATGGACCCCCCTGGGTCTAGTCGTGCCGTTAATTAATGTAAAGTGGGTACCCGCTATTAATACGTCTTGCCCCTAAAATAGCGTGGTCCCTATCTAGTTATTAAATATGGAATTTTTGGAGATTCCTATAAAGCTCTAGCCAAAAAAGTTATCCTCTAAGAAAGGGCTGTTATAAATGCCACAAATAAGAGCTATTAAGAAGAGGTTTGCTATCTAGTTTACCTCCTAGTGCGAGATAGTTTCTTTAACTAGAGGGCTAGGGACAG
>Ga0193728_1000580_pt1 | contig 17840 bp, 15 predicted proteins | sample U1c1metaG_FD_143037 | JGI IMG/M metagenome (GOLD analysis project Ga0193728, IMG submission 143037) | Soil microbial communities from a riparian zone of the East river system, Colorado, United States - U1c1 | ecosystem: Environmental > Terrestrial > Soil > Riparian zone | place: USA: East River...
CTGGCGCGGCCCGCCGCGCGCCGCCCGCTGGCGCGGCCCGCCGCGCGCCGCCCGCTGGCGCGGCCCGCCGCGCGCCGCCCGCTGGCGCTAGCGCGGCTCGCTGCCCCCGCCGCCCGCGCCCGCCCCGACCGCCCCGACCCGCCGGCGCCAGCGCGCCGCCCGCCGGTCAGCCAGCACCTGACGCACGACATTCCTCCCCGGGATCCCCGTGACCCCCCCGCCGCCGTGCGTCGCCGACCCGGCCTGGTACAGCCCCCCGACCGGCGTGCGCAGGTCCGCGTACCCCGCGGCCGGCCGGCCGTGGAACATCTGCCCGAGGCTCAGCTCGCCATGGAAGATATTGCCGCCCACCAGCCCGTACTCGGCCTGCATCTGGTGCGGCCCGATCACCTGCCGGTGCAGCACCGAGTCGGTGAAGCCAGGGGCGACCGCCTCCAGCCGGGCGATGACCCGGCCGGCGTAAGCGTCCAGCGCCGCATCGTCCGGCTCGTCCGCGAAGGTGTGCGGTACCCACTGGGTGAACAGGGACATGACGTGCTGGCCCGGCGGGGCCAGCGAGTCGTCGAAGACACTGGGAATGCAGATATCGGCGAACGGCGCCGTGGACGGCCGGCCGGCCACCGCCTCCTGGTAGGCGTTCTCGACGTCGTCGAGGCTCTCGGCCAGCACGATCGTCCCGCCGTGCACCTGCGGGTCAAAGTCCGGATGGCTGGCGAACACCGGCAGCGCGCCCAGCGCGAGGTTGATCTTCACCGTGCCGGACCGCGTCTGCCAGCCCCTGATGTCATCGACGAAGTCGGCCGGCAGGTCAGCGGGATCAAGCAGCCGCAGGAACGAGATCTTCGGGTGCGCGGTAGTGATCACGACCGGGGCGTCCACGTCCTCGCCGTTCTCCAGCGTGACGCCGGTGACCTGGCCGTCGCTAGTCCGGATCCGCGCCACCGGCGCCGCCGTGCGCAGCTCCGCGCCGAACGACCGGGCGGACGCGGCCAGCGCCGCGGTCACGCCGCCCATGCCGCCGCGCGGGAACCCCCAGGCCCCGGCCTGCCCGCCGGTGTCGCCGATGTGGTGGTGCAGCATCACGTAGGCCGTGCCCGCCGAGCGCGGGCCGGCCCAGGTCCCGATCACGCCCGATACCGAGAGCAGGCCGCGCATGGCGTCACTCTCGAAGTACCGCTCGACCAGGTCAGCGATGCTGCCGGTGAGCAGCCGGGTGATGTCGACGGCGCCCCGGGTGTCAACCTTGCGCAGGTGCCGCAGCAGCAGGCCCTGCCGCCACAGGTCCGGCGGCCGCCGCGAGCCGAGCCGGGGCGGGATCTCGTCCAGCAGCGGGCCGAGGATGGCGCCCAGGCGGGCCAGGTGAGCCTCGTAGTCCTCGTAGGCGACGGCGTCCCGGACCGAGAACTTGGAGATCTCCCGGTGCCGATCCGGCCGGTCGTAGGGCAGCCGCAGGTAGCCGCCGCCGGCCCGGGGCGCGAAGTACGGCCCCTGAGGAAAAACGTGGTACCCGTGACGGGCCAGGTCCAGGTCCGCGACCAGGTCCGGGGGCAGCAGCGAGACCACGTAGGACAGCGAGGTCACGGTGAAGTCCGGCCCGAACGGGTGCTCGCTCACCGCGGCCCCGCCGAGCACCTCGCGCTGCTCGCACACCAGGGTGCTGAGCCCGCCCTTGGCCAGGTAGGCGGCCGCCACCAGCCCGTTGTGCCCGCCGCCCACCACGATTACGTCCCGCCGCATCACCATGACGCTGGACCTCCCTGCCTCGCGGCCAGGTTACGCACCCGACCCGCGCCCGGCGAGAGCCAGGACAACGGCAGGATCGACGTTGCCGCCGCTGACGACGATGGCCAGCGGGCCGCCGGGCCGGGGCAGCTTTCCGGCCAGCGCGGCGCCGAGCCCGACTGCCCCACCGCCCTCGGCCAGCACGCGGTGCACCGACAGGCAGAACGTCATGGCGGCGGCGATCTCGTCCTCCGTGACCAGGACATGCTCGCTGACGAACTGCCGGACGGCCGCCATCGACCAGCGGTTGTCCAGCCCGATGCCGCCGCCGAGCACCTCGGCCAGCGTCGGGACGTCGGGGAGGTCCACCGGATGGCCGGCCCGCAGGCTGGCCACCATCGCGGCCGCGTTCTGCGCCGAGGCGCCGATGACGGTGACCCCCGGCTGTCGGCCCTGCACCGCGGCGCCGATGCCGCCGGCCAGCCCGCCGCCGGACACCCCCGCCACCACCGCGGCCAGCCCCGGTACCTGCTCGAGGAGCTCCAGCCCGACCGTGCCCTGCCCCGCGATCACGTCGGGATCATCGAACGGGTGCACGTAGCTGAGCCCGCGCTCGCGCTCCAGCCGCCGGGAGACGCGTTCCGCGTCGTCATACGTCGCGCCCTGGACGACGGCCTCCGCGCCGCTGTCCCGGATCGCACGCAGCTTGACCGGATCGACCGACTCGGGCACGCAGACCGTCGCCGGGACCCCGAGCAGCCGGGCCACGTAGGCCACCGCCGCGCCGTGATTCCCGCCCGAGCACGCGATCACCCCGCGCGAGCGGTCCCGCGGGTCCAGGGCCAGCATCTTGCTGGCCGCCCCGCGGACCTTGAACGAGCCCGGCGGCTGCAGGCACTCGAGCTTCAGCCAGACCGGGACGCCCAGCCGGTCGCTGAGCCGGGGCGAGCGGATCACCGGGGTCGGGTCGACCAGGCCGGCGATCCGGTCGCGGGCACGCCGCACGTCAGCCACCGTGATGGCCCCGCCGGTCATAGCCCTCCCGCTCGCGATGGCCAGCCGTGACCCCGCCGGCCCGCGCGCGGTGGCCGGCGGCAGTCAGGCTTTGACGTAGGCCAGCTTCTCAGTTATCAGGCCATCCCGGACAGTCAGCAGGTCCACGCCGCGGACGCAGCCTTCTGACCAGTCGAAACGCCAGCGCTGGACGACCCGCGTCCCGGACATGAACGACTCGGCCGCCGTGAACGACTCCTCGACGGTGATGCGAGTAGTGGGATCGGCGAAGATCGGCTTCCAGATGGCCTCGAGCTCGGCGTGGCCGACGCTGCGCTCCCCGGCGACGGTTTCCTCGAAGACGCAGTTCGTGCTGGTCATGGCCAGGGCGGCCGGCAGGTCGTGCCGGTTCCAGGCCTCGTGGAACCGGTCGAGGGTCTCCTCGGCGGAGGCGCCCGCCGGCGTGTCGTAGCTCATGGCCGGGCGCCGCGGTGGCCCATCACTTCGGTGCGTTCTCTCTTCCTGCACATCATCACGGTCCCCTCGTGAAGTGTCCCCCGGAAAGCTATCTTACGAGTAAGTGACGACTTACGCCCAGGTCAGATGGGCTAACCTCCTAGTAGGCAGGATTCTGAACTGCTGGCAGGTCAGGTGTCAAGCAGGCAGGAGAGCTGATGACTGGCTGGCCGCCGCCCTGCACTCGCTGGCCTGGAGGGCGCCATGCTCTGACCGGGTTTTCGGCCTGACCTGGCCGGCCTGGCTGGCGCCGGCTTACTGGTCCAGCCAGGCCCGGACCCTGGCGGCCAGGAACTCGCGGTCGGCCGGGATCTCCTGCGGGCTGCCCGCCCAGTGCCCCCAGATGCTGGGGATCGTGGCCAGCTCGCCGTGGGGCAGGTGCTCCAGCTCCGCCTCGTTGTCGGCCACCCGGAAGTACAGGTCCGTCGCGCTCGGCATGAGCAGCACCCGCGCGGTGATCGAGCTCAGCGCCACGGCCAGGTCCCCGCCGTAGCGCTCATTGGCGCTGATGTCGGCCTCCTGCCAGGTCAGCGCCTGGGCGTACAGGTTCGCCGCCCGGCTCGCGGCGAACGACTCCTCCCAGGTGACCAGGAAGCTGTCCAGGTCGGGCAGGCCGAGCGCCGTCTCGAACAGGCGCGCCCGGTAGAAGTCCTGGCTCAGCCCCCAGCCGGCGTAGATGTGCCCGAAGGCCTTGAGCGCGGCGTGCGGCTCGGCGCTGAACCGGCCCTGTCCTAGGTGCTCGGGCGCGGCCTCCAGCGTGCGGAGCAGCCCGGACAGGAACACCCTGTTATGCACGGAAGTACGGGCGCTGCCGCAGACGACGATCGCGCGCTGCACCAGGTCGGGGTAGAGGGCCGCCCAGTGATAGGCCTGGCCCGCGCCCATCGAGAAGCCGTACGCCGCGGCGATGCCGGTGACGCCGAAGTGCCCGGTCAGCAGGCGGTGCTGGGCGTGCACGTTGTCGGCCATCGTGACCAGGGCCGGGAAGTCGTCGGTGTCCGCCGCGCTGGAGGAGCGGCCGTTGGAGAACATGTCCGGCACGACGATGAACCACCGGCCCGGGTCCAGGACGCCGTCCGGCCCGATCAGCCAGGCCAGTTCCTCGTGATCGGCCGTGTAGCTGCACGGGTAGATGATCACGTTGTCCCGCGCGTCGTTCAGCGTGCCGTGCGCCTGCCAGGTCAGCCGGGCGTCGCGGATCACGCCGCCCCGCTCGACCGGGAGGTCGCCTAGCTCCAGCACGCCGTCCTGCACGGCCCAGCCCGGAGTCGTCACCGTGTGGCTCCTAATGAGTCTCGCCGTGCGCTGGACCGCCCGCCCGCGTCCCCGGCGTGATCATTGTCGGTCACCGGGGCAAATCCGCCCCGGCCGCCCCATCGCTGGCGGCGGCCGGTCAGCCTCCGCGCAAGACGGTGAGCGCGACCAGCGTCACGGTGGTGACGGCCAGGAGGCCGTGCAGGATGACCACCGGCACCGGGAAGTTCCGCTCGGGCGGCACGATCGCGGCCTGCGCCGCTTCCCGCCGGGCCTGGGCCAGGCCGGGACCGGGCAGGAAGCCGGCGCCGGCGGCGGTCGCGGGACTGAGGCCGGCCGGGCGGGCGGCGGCCCCGGGCGCGGACTCCTGGATGACCCGCAGCCACCGCACGGCCATAGTCAGGCCGAGGGTCACCACCACGCCCAGGACGGCCAGTGCGGCCCAGGCCAGCAGGTCGCTGTCGGTGAACAGGTAGGCGCTCCAGATCACCAGGCCGGTCACGGCCAGTACGGCGTGAGCACTGATCACCGGGACGGGCAGCCGGGTCCGCGCGGCCGTCTGGAACTCCCGGTCGTACTCGATGAGCCAGACCGCGAGCAGGTAGAGGCCGCCGCCGGCGGTGGACATCCAGGTTACGAGCGCGACGACACCCATGGTCATCTCCAAGCGGGGCGTGTGGCGAGCGGGAGGAGAACGCGATCGGGAAGTGCCGCCAGGGAACGAGGGGCCGTCCCCTTCCCCCGTCTCCTGCGACACGAGTGACGTGGGAACTGGGTTCAATTCGCCGCCAGAAAATTGCGGCCGGCAGTCGGACGTCCGTCCGGGCGCCGGGCGGCGCGCGCCCGCCGGTCGGCCGCCGGCGTGCCAGAATGCGCTCATGCCGACCGGTACCCCGACTCCGCGCGTGGCCTTCGTGCTGGGCGGCGGGGGAGTGCTGGGCGCGACGCAGGTGGGGATGCTCCGCGCCCTGCTGGAGGCGGGCCGGCGGCCGTCGATGGTGGTGGGCACGAGCGTCGGCGCGCTGAACGGCGCGGCGATCGCGGCCGACCCGTCCGCGCACGGCGTCGAGGTGCTCGCCGCGCTGTGGACCGCGCTGTCCGACTCCGGCATGTTCTCCGGGTCGCTGCTGTCCCAGGCGGGCCGGCTGGCCCGGCACCGGACGCACCTGCACTCCGCCGCGCCGCTGCGCCGGCTGCTGGGCGAGAACCTGCCCGAGCGCTTCGAGGACCTGGCCGTGCCGTTCCAGTGCGTCGCGGCCAGCATCGAGCGCGCGACGGCGCACTGGTTCAGCACGGGGCCGCTGGCCGACGCTGTACTCGCGTCCTGCGCGGTGCCCGGCCTGCTGCCGCCGGTCGAGATCGGCGGCGAGCACTTCCTGGACGGCGGGCTGGTGCATTCCATCCCGGTCGGCCGGGCGCTGGCCCTCGGCGCCACGGAGATCTACGTCCTGCACGTGGGCCGGATCGAGCGACCGCTGGTGCCGCCGAAATCCCCGTGGGACCTTGGCCTGGTGGCATTCGAGATCGCGCGGCGGCATCGTTTCGTGGAGGAAATGTCGACGCTGCCGCCGGAGGTCCGCGCTCATGTCCTGCCCAGCGGGGAAGACAACGCGCCGCTTATCTCGCTGCGGTACCGCAGCACCGCCGATGTGGCCAGCCGCGTGGAGCGCGGCTACCAGGCGACCGCCGCATACCTCGCCGGGCTCCCTGGCGCGGATGCCGGCGGGCGGCCGGACGCGGATGCCGGCGGGCTCCCCGGCGCGGACGCCGGCGGGCGGCGGGCGGCCGGCGCCAACGGGCGGCCCGCTTCGGGCGCTGGCGGGCGGTCCGGCGCCGACAACGCCGGGCGGCCCGCCGCCGATGAGGGCGGGTAGCCGGTGAGGCTGCCGCCGGTGGCGGTGCGCCGCTGGCTCCGCGATCCGCTCTGGCCGCTGATCGCGGCCGTCCTGGTCGCCGTCTTCCTGCTGGTGGCCGTGGCGGGCGGGCTGGCCTGGCCGGTCACCCGCCGGGCCCGGGCAGGACGGTTCGCCCTGCTGGCCGCCTTCTACCTGGTCCTGGACGCCGGTCTGCTGATGGGCTGCGCGGCCCTGTGGGCGGCCCATCCCGTGGCCGGCCGCCGGGACGGCGAGCAGTGGCAGCGGGCCCACACGGCGCTGCTGCGCGGGGTGCTGGGCCGGCTCCGCCGGGCCGCCGGGCCGTTGCTCGGCTTCCGCGTCCTGCTCGAGGAGCCGCCGGTCGCGGGCCGGCTGGACTCCGGCCCGCTGCTGCTCCTGGCCCGGCACGCCGGGCCCGGAGACTCGTTCGCGCTGGTCGACCTCCTGCTGTCGCGCTATCACCGGACGCCGCGGATCGTCCTCAAGCAATCACTGCAGTGGGACCCCGGCCTGGACGTGATCCTGAACCGGCTCGGCGCCTGCTTCCTGCCGCCCGCCGGAGGCCACGCGGCGCTGACGGCGCGGCTGGCCGACCTGGCCCGCGACCTGCACTCCGGCGACGCGATGCTGATCTTCCCCGAGGGCCGGAACTGGACGCCGCACCGGTACCAGCGGGCCATGGCCCGGCTGCGGCGGCGCGCCTACGGGCCGGGTGCCGCGAGCCGGCGGGCCGCGGTGGACCGGCAGGCCGCCGCCGACGCGGAGCAGAACCCGAATGTGCTCCCGCCCCAGCCGGGCGGCGTGCTGGCCGCCCTGGCGGCGCGCCCGGACCTGGGCATCGTGGTGATCGCGCACACCGGGCTGGACGACCTGGTGACCCCCGGCCAGGTGTGGCGGGCGCTGCCCCTGTACGAGCGGCCGATGACGATCCGCTGGTGGTACGTGCCGCCGGGCAGCGTGCCGTCCGACCCGGCCGCGCAGTACCAGTGGCTGCGGGTCCAGTGGGCGCTGGTCGACTCGTGGATCGGCGCCCGCAAGGCCCAGTCGGGCCTGGCCGATGCCGCGCCGGCGCTCGCGGCCGCCGGGCCGGTGGCCGCCGCTGACCCCGTTCCGGGCATCCCGGTGGCGGGCGAAGAGCCCAGCCCAGACGGCGATCCGCTGCTCGACACTCCGGGCTAGCCGTTTACCGGGCCGCGCGGAAGGTACCTAGGGCGCGAAACACAGGCAAGCGGCTGAACACCCCGCGACCGCGAGGCAGCCTGTAGTCGGAGGTAGATATGCGCATCCTGGGAGTGCTCGTCATCATCTGGCTGGTCATCGGCGCCATTGCCGCCGGCCAGCGGCACTACTACAGCAAGGACGCCGCGACCAGCTGCGCGTCGGCCAGCACCATCGTGGTCACGATCGTGTCCGGCCCGCTGAACTATTTCGGGGTCAACCCGAGGGTCAACTGCAAGCTCCCCCAGCCGAGCAAGTAGCCGTGCGCTACGTGAGGAGCAGGTAGCCATGAGCTACCAGAGGCGGGCGTGAGGCGCTCGCCGCAGGCGGGCCCGGCAGCCAGTGGCGCCGGGCCCGTCGATTCGCCAGCGGCCGCTCGCGCGGCGGCCGCTCGCGCGGCGGCCGCTGATGCGGCGGCCGCCGCGGGGAGCGGCTCCGGCGAGGGCGTGCCAGTGAATCTTGCGAACCTCTGACCTGCGACGATGCGGCATGTGCGGAAAACGGGGCGAGCCGGGCGAGCCCCTCAACCGCCGGTCGCCGTTCTTCATCGGCCTGGCCGCGACGGCCGGCGTGGCCGTGACGATCGGCCTGATCGAGAGCTGAACGCCAGGTATCACCTGGAGGAGCGCCTGGAGAAGCTGGTGTCGAGCCGGGGGACCACCCTGCTGGGCGGCCTGGTCGGGGCCGGCGTGATCGTCATCGGCGCGGTCGGCTCCCTGCTGGTCGTGGTCGTGCTGACGGTCTACTTCCTGGCCGGCCTGCCCCGGATCAAGCTGTTCGCCTACCGGCTGGCGCCGCAGTCCCGCCGCGCGCGGGTCATCCTGCTCGGGGACGAGATCTTCACCAAGGTGGGGGCCTACGTCCTGGGCAACGTGGCCACCTCCGTGATCGCGGGCATCGGCACGTTCGCCTGGATGATGATCTTCGGGATCCCGTACCCGGTCCTGCTCGGCCTCTTCGTGGCGCTCCTGGACCTGATCCCCGTCATCGGGTCCACGATCGGGGGCATCGTCGTGACCCTGGTCGCGCTGACCGTCTCGCTGCCGGTGGCCCTGTTCACCATCGCCTTCTACGTCGGCTACCGGCTGGCCGAGGACTACCTGCTCGTGCCGCGGATCCTGGGCCGGGCCGTCAAGGTGCCCGCCGTCGTCTCGGTCGTGGCCGTCCTGGTCGGCGGCGCGCTGCTCGGCATCATCGGCGCGCTGGTCGCCATCCCGGCGGCGGCGGCGCTGCGCCTGTGGCTCGACGAGGTGGCGTTCCGGCGGCTGGACAACAGCTAGGCCCAGCCGCTGGCCCCAGCCGCTGGCGGCACGCCGAGTCTTTACCTCCGCTAACTTTCCCTGCGCCGATAAGCATGGTAATTCTAGAATTAGCTAGACGTACCAGCGAGGCGGCACGGCCGCGGGAGAGGACGTGCCTTGGCACTCGGCGGGAGTGGCGGCGCGGCGGCCACGGCGAGCACGGCGGACGCCCCGGGCGACCGGTACAAGTGGGTCGCCCTGACCAACACGACGGCAGGCGTCCTGCTGGCCACCATCGACTCATCGATCGTGATCATCGCGATGCCGGACATCTTCCGCGGCATCCACCTCGACCCGCTGGTCGCGGGCAACAGCGTCTACCTGCTGTGGATGATCCTCGGCTACCTGGTCACCAGCAGCGTCCTGGTCGTCAGCGTCGGGCGGCTCGGCGACATGTTCGGCCGGGTCAAGATGTACAACCTCGGGTTCGTCATCTACACGGTCGCCTCGCTGCTGCTGACCATCGACTGGCTGACCGGCCGGTCCGGGGCACTGTTCCTGGTCGTCTGGCGGATCGTGCAGGGGATCGGCGGAGCGTTCCTGGTCGGGAACTCGGGCGCCATCCTGACCGACGCGTTCCCGGCCCGCCAGCGCGGCCTGGCCCTCGGCATCAACAACGTGGCCGGCATCAGCGGCTCGTTCATCGGCCTGGTCGTCGGCGGGTTCCTCGCCCCGATCGACTGGCGGCTGGTGTTCCTGGTCTCGGTCCCGTGCGGGCTGTTCGGCACGGTCTGGGCCTACCTGCGGCTGCGCGACATCAGCGTGCGGAACCGGCAGCCCATCGACTGGCTGGGCAACGTGACGTTCGCCGCCGGGATGATCCTGGTCATGGTCGGCATCACCCACGGCATCCAGCCCTACGGCCACAGCTCCATGGGCTGGGGCAGCCCCACCGTGATCACCCTGCTGACCGTCGGCGCGGTCACGCTGGTCGCGTTCGTGGTGGTCGAGAAGAAGGTCGCGTTCCCGATGTTCCGGCTCGCCCTGTTCCGGATCAAGGCGTTCACCTTCGGCACGCTGTCCACGTTCCTGGCGGCGCTGGGCCGGGGCGGCCTGATGTTCATGATGATCATCTGGCTGCAGGGCATCTGGCTGCCGCTGCACGGCTACAGCTTCGCGCAGACCCCGCTGGCCGCGGGCATCCATATGCTGCCGCTCACGGCCGGGTTCCTGACCGCGGGACCGCTGTCGGGCTTCCTGTCGGACCGATTCGGCGCCCGGCCCTTCGCCACGGGCGGGATGGTCATCGCCTCGGTCGCGTTCTTCCTGCTCGAACTCCTGCCGATTAACTTCTCGTACTGGGAACTGGCCGGGATCCTGGTGCTCAACGGCCTGGCCATGGGGTCGTTCGCGTCGCCCAACCGGGCCGCGGTGATGAACAGCCTGCCGGCCGCCGACCGCGGCGCGGGCGGCGGGATGAACTCGACGTTCATGAACTCCGCGCAGGTCTTCTCGGTCGGGATCTTCTTCAGCCTGATGATCGCGGGCCTGTCCGTGGCGCTGCCGCACACGATGAGCGCCGGCCTGACCGCGCACGGCGTCCCGGCGGCGGCCGCGGCCCGGATCAGCGCGCTGCCGCCCATCACCATCCTGTTCGCCACCTTCCTGGGCTACAACCCGGTCGGGCACCTGGTCGGGTCGAAGCTGCTGAGCCAGCTCCCGCCGGCCAGCTCCCGCGCGCTCACCGGCCGCAGCTTCTTCCCCAACCTGATCTCCGGGCCGTTCCACACCGGGCTGCACATCGCGTTCGCCTTCTCCATCGCCTGCTGCCTGATCGCCGCGATCGCCTCGTGGTCGCGCGGCAGCCGGTACATAGCGGCGGACGAGCCGGCCGCGGCGGGCCTGGACGGCCGGGCGCTAGCCGAGCCGGTCGACGTCGAGCCGCTGTTCGGCGAGCCGGCCGACGCCGGGATCGGCGTGGCGTCCGACGACGAGGACGTCGAGGAGGTCGCGGCCGGGGGGCGCCCGGGGGTGAACGGCGCTGGGGTGGCGACCGGGCCACCGGGGGGAAACGGGACTGGAGCGGCATCCGGGCGTCCGGGCGCGAATGGCGCTGGGCTGACCGGGCGGCCCGGGGTCACGGGCGCGCCCGGCCACGCCGGGCTGAACGGGACCCCGCCCGGCGGACCGGGGCGGGGCGACTGAGCTGAGGCGACTTGAGCCGCGGCGGCTCCGGCATTATCAGAACTGACTTCTGGAATTACCCTTTAGATATGCCTGCCCGCTGTCAAGGCGCGCCCGCGCGGCCCGTCCGGTCGTGCCGCGCTAGTCACATCGAGCTGGCACGATAGAGGTTAGTGGTCACTGTGATCGACGACGATCTCACCCTACGGTGATCAGAATTCCTGACGAAACGGAAGTGCGCAGATGGTCAGGCAGCCCACCAGCCGGTCGTCCAGCGGCGCGTGGCAATGGCAGCGCACGGCGCAGACCCAGCGGGCACTGCTGGACGCCGCCCGCGAGATCTTCACCGAGCAGGGTTTCATCGAGGCCAGCATCGCCGACGTCGTCGAGCGGGCCGGCTCCAGCGTGGGCAGCCTCTACCACCACTTCGGCGGCAAGAGCGAGCTGTTCGTCGCGCTCTGGCAGGAGCACCAGCTGGCCCACGAGGAGGCCGCCAGCAAGGCCGTGGCCGCGGCCCGGCAGGCCGGCGTGATCGATTCGACCGAGCTGTTCTGCGCGGGCGCCCGGGCGTTCCTGGAGGGCAGCTGGCAGCGCCGCGACCTGGCCATGCTGTTCTTCGCCGGCGACGGCCCGCCCGGCTTCGAGATCATGAAGCGGCGCCGCGGCCGGGAGTGGATCGGGCAGAACGACGCCCTCCTGCGGCTGCCCGACACCGCGCTGGACCGCCTCTACGCGGCCATCCTGACCAACATCATCAGTGAGGGCGCCCGCGAGGTGGCCATGGCCAAGACCCGCCGCCAGGCCAACCAGATCATCGACGCGGTCATCGAGTACGTCTGCCGGCTGATGAATGGCGGCGCGTGGAAGTCCGCGGCTGAGCCGGCCGAGCCAGCGGAAGCGGCCGAGGCCGAGGCCCCGCGGGCGGCCAAGCCGGCCACCCGGGCAGCCAGCCGCCGCTCCGGCGCCCAGGCCACCGGCTAGCCGCGCAGGCCGCCTGCCTCACCGGCGCCGAGTCCAGGCGCCCCACGGGGCAGGCGGCCCGCCGCGCAGCCGCCTCAACGGTCCCGCTGGCCACTCGAGCTTGGCCCGCCCGGCTCGGCCGACATGATCGCGACCGTTTGCGCCGGATTTTTGCCGGGAAAATCGTCGCGATCACGGGAAACTGCGCCCCCAAAGGAAGCCGCCCAGCCCCGACAAGCACCCCCGTCTTCCTCGCCGGGCCGCTCCCGCCCGCGCCGCCCCACCAGCATCAGCGCCGCCCTCGCCGGCAGCGCAGCACCCGGATGCGAGCCTCCAGCGGGCTGACTGGTCCGGCGGGCGGCTGGCTGGTCCGGCGGGCGGCTGGCTGGTCCGGCGGGCGGCTGGCTGCGCAGGCGGGCGGCTGGCTGCGCAGGCGGGGCGGTAGCGGCCCGGCTCGAGTCCTGGCGACCGGCAGCTCAAGCGCTGCCGGTGGAGCCCGGCCAAGGCCCGCGTTGACTTCGAGGAGCATGAGGCCAAGGTCCAGGCCGAACTGGACGCGCTGAAGGCGCCGGCGGCCGCCTAGCGGGCGCCGGGCCCGGGGCCAGCAGCCCCGCGGCGGACCAGACATTCCGCCGCGGGGCTGCTGTGTGTCCCGTGCCGGCCGGATCGCCCTTGACAAGGCGCCGGACACGGGCTTACATCAGTCTAGAATGAAATTCTAAAATTCAAACTCGGATCATGAAAACACGGCGATCCGAGCGCACGGCACACAAACGCAGTACTGGGAACACGGCTCGGAACTCGGGAAACAGGACTCAGGCACCCAGCACTGCCCGGCGGCGCGCCACCGGGCGGGAAGGCTCCGAGCCCTGCTGTCCTCACGCCCGCGCGCCGCGGCCCGCAGATGACGACGATGACGAACTGGACTTCCGAGGAGGCCCCCCGCCATGGAACTTGACCTTGGCCCGGAGATCGCGGAGTTCCGCGCCGAGCTGCGCGACTGGATCACCACCCACGCCCCGGACGACCTGGCGGAACTGGCCGACTGGAACGCGCCGGGCACCACGGGCGGGTACCGGGACGAGCGGATGGTCGCGGCCCTGGCCAGCCCGGCCTACCGCACGTGGGAGGAGCGGCTGGCGGCGGCGCGGCTGATCTGCCCTGGGTGGCCGGAGGAGTTCGGCGGCCAGGGCATGGACGCGGTCCGCGGCGCTGTGCTGAATGAGGAGTTCTACCGGGCCGGCGTACCGCGGGTCATCCGGGGCATGGGCGAGGCGCTGGTCGGCCCGTCCATCATCGTGCACGGCACCCCGGAGCAGCAGGCGCAGTTCCTGCCGCGGATCATCTCGGGCGAGGACCGGTACTGCCAGGGCTTCTCCGAGCCCAACCACGGGTCGGACCTGGCCGCGGTGGAGACCAAGGGCGAGGTCGACGGTGACGAGATCGTCATCACCGGCCAGAAGGTCTGGACCTCGGGCGCGGCCTACGCGAACAAGATGTTCATCCTGTGCCGCACCGACCCCACCGTGCCCAAGCACGCCGGGCTCTCCTACGTGCTGTTCGACTTCACCGACCCGGGGGTGACCTTCCGGCCGATCCGCCAGATCTCCGGTGCGGCGGAATTCGCCGAGGACTTCATCGACGGGGTCCGGGCGCCGCTGTTCAATGTGATCGGCGGCCTGAACAACGGCTGGCGCGTGGCCATGACGACGCTGGGCCACGAGCGGGGCGGCCGGGCCACGGTCCAGCACCTCGGCTTCGAGCGGGAGTACTGGGAGCTGGTCGAGACCGCGCGCAAGCACGGCAAGAACACCGAGCCGCTGGTCCGCCAGCAGCTGGCCTGGGCCTACACGCAGGTCCAGCTGATGAAGTTCAGCGGCCTGCGGACCCTCGCCCAGCTGGCGGCCGGCCGCCAGCCGGGACCCGAGGCCTCGGTGGCCAAGCTGTTCTGGAGCGAGTACCACAAGAAGCTCGGCGAGATCGCAGTTGGCATCGAGGGCACCGACGCGCTGATCCGGCCCGAGGGTGACGGCTACCCGACCACCGGGTGGGAGAACGTGTTCCTGAGCAGCCGCGCCGGGACCATCTACTCGGGCACGAGCGAGATCCAGCGCAACATTATCGGCGAGCGCGCGCTCAAGCTGCCCAAGGAGCCGCGCCTGCCCGGCTAGCGGGCTCCCGCCGGGCCGTCCTGCCAGCGGGCAGGCCGGGCGGCCGGGCGGGGCGGGCGGCCCGGGCAGCCGAGGCGGCCGGCGGGGCGGGCGGCCCGGGCAGCCGAGGCGGCCGGCGGGGCGGGCGGCCGGCGTGGCGGGCAGCCGGGCGTGGCGGGCGGGTCAGCAACGGCAGCAGAACGAGGCGGCAGGTAATGATTCAGGTGATACGAAGGAGTGTCCTGGATGGCGGTTGAGCAGGGTCCCGGCGCAGGCCAGCAGGCCGACGCCGGCGGTCGTGACCGGGTCCGCGCGCTGGTGGCGCCGGACCGGCTGCGCGAGTTCTTCGCTCCGCGCAGCATCGCCCTGGTCGGGGCGTCCGAAACCTCCGGCTGGGCCCGGCTGGCCGTGCTGGCCAGCACCCTGACCGGCTTCACCGGGCCGCTGATCCCCATCCATCCCCGGCACGAGACCGCCTTCGGCCGCCCGGTCGTGCGCAGCCTGCGCGACCTGGCCGCCGAGCCGCCGGACCTGGCCTTCATCATGGTGCCCACGCACGCCGTGGAGACCGTGATCGACGACGCCGCCGCGGCCGGCGTCCGCAACGTCGTCGTCCTGGCCTCCGGGTACCGCGAGGTCGGCCCCGGCGGGCACGACCTGGAGGGCAAGCTGGTGGCCCAGGCCGCGGCGGCCGGGATCACCATGCTCGGGCCCAACTGCCTCGGCTTCATCAACGTCACCACCGGCGCGGCCCCGTTCGGCCTGACCGTGCCGCTGCCGCTGACGGCCGGCCCGGTCGGCGTGGCGCTGCAGAGCGGCGCCCTGACCAGCGTGGTGCTGGGCTTCGCCCGGTCGCACGCCATCGGGATCAGCTCGCTGACCTCGGTCGGCAACGAGGCGATGATCGGCATCGCGGACATGATCGAGTACCTGGTGGACGACGAGAACACCAAGGTCATCTGCCTGTTCCTGGAGCAGATCGGCGACCCGGCCGCCTTCGCCCGGGCCGCGGCGCGGGCCGACGCGGCGGGCAAGCCGATCGTGGCCCTCAAGGCGGGGTCGACCGAGGCGGGCCAGAAGGCGGCGCTGGCCCATACCGGGTCGGTGGCCGGCGATGACGCCGTGGTCGACGCCGTGCTGCGCCAGCTCAACGTCATCCGGGTCCGCAGCCTCGAGGAGCTGATGATCACCAGCGCCATGCTCGGCTACTCCCGGGTGCCGGGCGGCCGCCGGATGGGCGTCGTCACCGCCTCGGGCGGCGCGTGCGACATCATCGCCGACCGGTCCAGCGAGCTGGGCATCGAGATTCCTGACTTCGCGCCGCAGACGGCCGCCGCGATCAGCGAGCACCTCCCGCCGTTCGCCTCGGCCCGCAACCCGCTCGACGTCACCGGGTACGTCCTGGCCAACGCGGCGACGTCGTTCCTCAACGCGATGGACTACGCGCTGGACGCCACGCTCAAGGACCCGGGGCTGGACTTCGTCCTGTACGGCGGGGTCAACCCGCCCGAGGCCGCGCCGCCCGACGAGCTGATGGCGCAGGCCATGGAGCAGCGGATGGCCTGGATCAGCGAGCGCATCGCCACGTCCCCCATCCCGGTCCTCCCGATCAACCCGACCACCGTGGACGTCGGCCCGCACGCCCGCGAGGTGCTGAGCCGCCACAACCTGCACGTCTACAACGGCATCGACCTGGGCCTGGCCGCCGTCGACAGCGCGCTGCGCTGGCAGGGCAGCCGCGGCACGATCCCGGCCGAGCTGCTGCAGCGGCCGCTGCCCGACGGCGACCTCACCGAGGCCGAGCCGTGGTCCGAGGCCGAGGCGCGCAGCATGGTCGCCGCCCGCGGCGTGCCGGTGGTCCCGGGCGAGCTGGTCACCTCGGCCGACGAGGCGGCTGACGCCGCGCAGCGGCTGGGCCTGCCGGTCGCCCTGAAGATCGTCTCGGCGCAGATCACCCACAAGTCCGACATCGGCGGCGTGGCCCTGGGCCTCGCCGCGGCCCAGGACGTCCGGGCGGCCTACGAGAAGGTCCGCGCGGCCGGGGCCTGGGTGGCCGGCGCTACGGTGGACGGAGTACTGGTCACGCCGATGCGGTCCGGCGGCACCGAGCTGCTGGCCGGCGTCACCCTCGACCCCACCTTCGGCCCGGTGCTGGCCGTCGGCCTGGGCGGGGTCTGGGTGGAGATCCTCAAGGACATCCGGCTGCGGGCCCTCCCCGTCGGCGCGGCCGAGGTCCGGCGGATGCTGGAGGAACTGCGCGGGATCGACCTGCTGCGCGGCGCGCGGGGCAGCCAGCCGGCCGACCTCGACGCGATCGCGGAGGTCATCGCGAAGATCGGGGACGCGGCCCTGTCGCTGAACGGGACGCTGCGGGCACTGGAAGTCAACCCGCTGTGGGTGAACGGTGATCAGGTCGAGGCCCTGGACGTGCTGATCGCCACGGGGCCGGACGGCAAATCGGGAACGGAGCTAGGCGCATGATGTTCGGTACCAGCGAGGAGCAGCAGGAACTTCGGGACTCCGTCCGGCGCTTCGTGGCCGACCGGGCGCCCCTGCCCCGCGTCCGGGAGCTGATGGACGCCGGCGAGATCGACCTCGAAGTGTGGTCGCAGGCGGGCGCCCAGCTGGGCCTGCAGGGAATCGCCATCCCCGAGGAGTACGGCGGATCCGGCTTCTCGTTCAACGAGCAGGCCATCGTGCTGGAGGAGCTCGGCGCGGGCCTGTACGGCGGGCCGTACCTGGCCAGCGCCGTGCTGGCCGCGACCGCGCTGCTGGCCAGCCCCGACGAGGCCGCCCGGCAGCAGCTGCTGCCCGGCATCGCGGCCGGCGAGACCATCGCCACGCTGGCCTTCACCGAGGACGACGGCTCCTGGGACCCGGCCGGCATCCGGCTGGCCGCGGCCAAGAGCGGCGACGGCTGGATCCTGGACGGCCACAAGAGCTTCGTGCTGGACGGCGCGAACGCCGGCCTCATCCTGGCCGTGGCGGTGGCCGACGGCGGCCTGTCGCTGTTCGCCGTCGACGCGGCCGCGTCCGGCCTGACCGCCACGGCGCTGCCGACCCTGGACCAGACCCGGAACCTGGCCCGGCTGGAGTTCGCGGCCGTCCCCGCCGACCTGATCGGCTCGGCCGGCGACGCTGCGGCCATCCTGGCCCGGGTGCTCGACGTGGCGGCGATCTCGCTGGCCGCCGAGCAGCTGGGCGGCGCCCAGCGGGCGCTGGACATCACGGTGGACTACACCAAGACGCGGCACCAGTTCGGGCGGCCGATCGGGAGCTTCCAGGCGCTGAAGCACCGGATGGCTGACTTGCTCATGGAGGTTGAGTCGCTGCGGTCGGCGGTCGCCTACGCGGCCGCGGCCGTGGCCGACGACTCCGACGAGGTCCCGGCCCTGGCCTCGCTGCTCAAGGCCTATGCGTCAGAGACCTACTTCCACGTGGCCGCGGAGATGATCCAGATGCACGGCGGCATCGGGTTCACCTGGGAGCACGACGCGCACTTGTTCTTCAAGCGGGCCAAGTCCAGCGAGCTGTTCCTGGGGGACGGCGCCTACCACCGCGAGCGCCTCGCCCAGCGCATCGGCCTGTAAGCCGGTAAGCGGCCTGCCGCAAGCCGGCTAGTGAGCCGGTCTTGAGTTCCTCAGTCGCCACGTGAGTCGTTTCGTGTCCCAGTTCCGGGTTCGGGGCTGTCGGCTGCGGCGTGCTCTGCTCCCTCGGCGAGCTCACCA
>Ga0193728_1000581_pt1 | contig 17816 bp, 16 predicted proteins | sample U1c1metaG_FD_143037 | JGI IMG/M metagenome (GOLD analysis project Ga0193728, IMG submission 143037) | Soil microbial communities from a riparian zone of the East river system, Colorado, United States - U1c1 | ecosystem: Environmental > Terrestrial > Soil > Riparian zone | place: USA: East River...
GCCATTGCTCATACATGCGGTGCGCGGGTCTTTCGCTGTGCATGGTCAATCCGTGCAACTGACGGGAAAGCCCAACCGAAAAATCGCAGATATCGATCATTTCCTGTACTTCACCCAAACCTTCCTGCAGGCTCTTGCCCATTTCATAAGAAACCAGCCTGCCCAGTGCGTCTTTTTTTTCACGCAGGGCTTCGCCGATCTGCCGTACAATTTCTCCTCTTTTGGGGGCGGGCCACCGGCGCCATTCGATAAAAGCTTTTTGCGCTTGGCCGATGACGGCCTCATAGGCCTTGATATCCGTGCTGGTTACCGTGGCGATTTTTTTCCCGTCAACAGGAGAAAAAGATTCGATCAGCGGGCCCGTGGCATCAAGCCAGGTTGAGCCGGTTGAAGTTCCTTTATTGTCTGTATCGATGTGTAAAGCCTTGAGAAATTCCATGATGTTGAAATTCTGCGCAAGTTAGCGCTTTAGTTGATTGGTTGATTGGTTGATGGGTAAGTTGATAGGTTGATAAGTTGATAAGTTATTTGTCATGAACAACTATTTCTTATTTGTTGTTAACTATCAACTTATCAACAACAACAGCAAGAACCGGGTAGGCGCGCCGCTCAAACAGGTCTACTTTTACGTCGTCAATAAAAATGTGGTCAATAAAAAACATCAAAATGAACGCGCAAGAGAAGACCGATTATAACCGGATAGCAGAGGCCATCGGGTATTTAAATGACAATTTCAAATCGCAGCCGGGACTTGAAGAATTGGCGGGTAAAATTCACGTGAGCCCTTTTCATTTCCAACGTTTGTTTACCGAATGGGCCGGGGTCAGCCCAAAGAAATTCCTGCAATATATTACTATTGAACATGCCAAGAAAATGCTCAAAGAGAAAAATGCCAGTTTATTCGATACTGCATTTGATAGCGGACTTTCCGGCACAGGAAGACTGCACGATCTCTTCATCAATATTGAAGGCATGACGCCGGGTGAATATAAAAACGGCGGAGAAAGCCTTGCCATCAACTACAGTTTCGCTGAATCTCCATTTGGCAATATCCTGGTGGCTTCTACGGATAAGGGTATATGTCATATTGCTTTCGCTGATGAAGAAACAGCTGCCTTCACAGCACTGCAGGATATGTTTCCCAATGCGGCATTCAGACAGGTGGTGGACCTGGCACAACAGCATGCACTCTATATTTTTACACAGGACTGGAAAAAACTCAACCAGATCAAACTTCACCTGAAAGGGACCGCGTTTCAATTGAAAGTCTGGGAAACCCTTTTGAAGATCCCCATGGGCAAATTGTCAAGCTATGGACAAATTGCAAAACAGATCCATCTTCCGAATGCCTCAAGGGCAGTGGGGACGGCCATCGCAGAGAATCCCGTCGCATTCCTGATCCCTTGTCACCGGGTGATTCAATCCACGGGTGTATTTGGACAATATCATTGGGGGAGTGTGCGCAAGAAGGCCATGATCGGATGGGAAGCCGCCCGCACGGAGGATAACGCATAGATCTTTTCAGCCGAGTTTGTTCTCCATAGCAGAAAAAAAACTGTCGCTATAACTTACGCCAATGGGGATCTCTTTCTCGCCAATCTTGATTTTGCTTTTGCTTACATGATCGATCTTACTGATGGGAGCAATATAAGAACGATGTACACGCACGAATTCATTGGAGGGCAGCTTTTGCATGATTGTTTTCAGCGTCATTAAGGTGAGCACTGATTTATGGGGAAGATAAATCTTGATGTAGTCGTCGAGTCCTTCAATATATAATATGTCTTTCAGATTAATTTTTACCATCTGGTAATCTGATTTTACAAACAGGTATCCCTCATGCAATTCCTGGTTGTTCAGGTAGTCTACGTATTCTTTGGCTTTGTAGACTGATTTTAGGAAACGGTCATATTCTATCGGTTTAAGCAGGTAGTCAATGGCATCGACATTAAATCCTTCCACCGCATATTCACTGAATGCCGTGGTAAAAACAACTGCCGTGTTCTTTGAACTGATGCTCTTCGAAAATTCAATGCCATTGATGTCGGGCATCTGGATGTCGAGGAATAAGATATCGATCCGCGTATTGTCCAGCATTTGCCTGGCTTCAAAGGGATCGGTAAAACTTCCCTTCAGTTCAAGGAAATAAATTTTGGCAATGTATTTTTTGATGACCTCGAGAGCAAGTGGTTCATCGTCGACGGCTATGCAGGTGAGCATTATAATGTCATGTTTAAGTGAATAGCATAAGTTGAGGATTCGTCGGTAATATTGAGTTGATATTGGTTTTCGTACAACAGTTGCAATCTTCTGCGTGCGTTCTGTATGCCGATTCCGGTGTTGGCGGATAGTTTCAGCATGGAATTGACATGCTTGTTATTTTTTACCCGGAAATCCAATGTGCCGTTTTCTGTTTCCAGGAGAATGTCGATCGGCGACAGTTCCCTGGTGCTGATGCCGTATTTAAAAGCATTTTCGATAAAGGGAAGGAATAGGAGGGGGGACACTTGCTTACCCGTAATATCACCAGCAACGGTAAAACTGACCAGGGTCTTATTGGTGCTACGCATTTTCTGCAGCTCAATGTAATCGCTGATAAATTGTATTTCTTTTTCCAGTGGTACCAAATCGTTTTTCGCTTCTGTCAAAACATAGCGCATGATGCTCGAAAGTTTCATGACTGCGGGAGCCGTTAGCTCAGACCTGTCTGCCGCCAGCGAATAAATATTATTCAGCGTATTAAAGAGAAAGTGTGGATTGATCTGTGCCTTCAGGAAAGAAAGTTCTGTATTCAGTTTTTCATTTTCAATCTGTTTGCTTCTTCTTTCTGACTGGAGCCATTGGTTGATTACCTTAATACCGGTGCTGAAAATGAACACCAGCAGGAAAATAGAGATGGATCCTGGCGACAGAAGTGGGGGCCGGAAATTTCTTGGCCGGTTCGACCGGATGGCCGAACCTATTTTAAGGATATCTCCAAAAAAATACTGGTAAAGCCGGGGAAACATGCCTACAAATATCAGCAGGCAAAGAATGATGATCGTATACGCCAGCGTCTTTTTTCTTTCCAGTACCCGCGGAATAAGCACAGCGGAATTAAAATAATAAAACGCGATATAGAATATGTTGATGAGAATAAAATACAGGTTGAATGCCTGTTCTGGAAAATATCCACTTTCTTTTGGCCGTGGGAAAAAAACCAATGGAAGCATTAAAAAACACGCCCAGGCCGCGATGTGAATACTGATGTGGAGTACTTTCTTGTTCATAATAGGGAGCCGGGGTCAAAATTATCGTTCTTTTAATTAGAAGCACGTTAAAGCTGGATGGAACTGGGGTTGTTCCTGATGTAAATAGATGAATGCCGCATTAATATCGGTGAATGGAGGATTGCAATATCAACTATCTTTTAGCCCATCTAGCCTCAGGCTAGATAGGCTAAAAGATAGTTGTTTTAAAAATTAAGCGCGAGTTTTGCAAAAAGCCTCATGCCATTGAATCCCATCTGAACGGAATCCCAGGGACCGCCGGATTCATTGTCTTCTGCCCATCCTTTCGCAAGGGGATTGACACCCAGGTCAGGATGAACATTGAATAAATTGTCGGCACCGACATATACACTGACTTTTCTTGAGAACCTATAAGAGAAAAATAAATCGGTAACCAGTTTTCCGTTGTAATTAAATACTTCCGGAACCAGTACATTGGGATCAGCATCTGTTGGCACCATTGGGTTGATCCCGGTCTGGTTAGGGTTGTCAGCTGTGGCAGATCCAAAGCCCATCAGTTTGATCTTTCCATAATAGGTAAGGTGGGTTCCTACACCAAATTTGTTGACATCATATTCCAGGCTCAAAGAAAATTTTGCGTTGGGCGCCGACGCCAGCAGGAAGGCTTCTTCCCTGTCGCTGAAGAAAGTTTTCTGATTCAGCACGGTTCCGTTGAGTGCGACGGGTATATGTACCGCGTCGATGGTCATGTGCTGAACATTGCCCGCCAACAATACTTTGAACGTTTTTCTTCCCCAGCTTTTGCTGTAATCTGCAACGATATCTACACCGTAGTTGGTGGTATTAACCGCATTGTCAAAAAACTGTACCGTGGAAACTTCGGCAGGCACCTGGTCCGTAAAAGAAGGAGGCAAGGTGGTGTCGTATTTGCTAAACAATCCAGACAATACAATCCTGTTCTTCACTTGAACAAGGTAACCATCTACGGTAAATGTCAGGCCTTTTGCCGCCTTCCAGCTGAAACCAACACTGCCGTTCACAGAGGTTTCCTGCTTCAGGTTTGGAATGCCGGCTGCGCGGGTGATCGGGTCATTGTTGCTTGCGATGCGTGATTGAACCAACTGACCTCCGCTGAACGAAGTGAGCGTATTGCTAAAATTGATCTGCTGCAGGGATGGCGCGCGATAGCCGGTACTGACCGATCCCCTGAGCACGAAATCGGGCGTTACCTTATAACGTGTGGCTAATTTATAGGTACTCACAAATCCGAAATCTGAATAATTCTCCAGGCGAATGGCGCCGTCAAGCAGCCATTGACTGGTAACATTCAGTTCTGCATCTGCATAAAATCCAACATTGGACCGGTCAGCTGTTTTGACGTCTGCCGGACTAAAACCGGGAAATCCCTGCGACCCGGTTGCGGGCACCCTTGATGAGTCACCGTTGCCATCACCCACAAGATTCTGATAGATGATGGGTTGATTGTCATTCATTGATCCGTAGGATCCGAATTCACCCGCATATATGGCATATCGTTCATACCTGTATTCAGCTCCAAAAGCCAGGTTGAGGCCCTGCGCCACAGTAGAGAATGATTTACTAAAATCCAGGTTGAGTGTGTTTTGAAGGAATGAAAACCCTCCATCATCAAAATGGGTGGGTGTGATGGAGCCTATATTGGAAGCATTGTATGTTTTATCGCCATAGTAGTGAAAATCGTTCCTTCCAATCGTATTGCTCAGATCCCACTGCCAATTCTTACCCGCGTCACCCCTGACGCCCAATGCAAGCGACATGTCTGTGATATGCGTTTGTATATGGGGGTTATAATAGGTTTCTCCGTCTCCGGATACATGCATGATCGACGGATCGGGTATCAAATCCCCACCCGCAGTCGCGGGAAAACGTTCAGGCTTTGCGCTGTAATTCCTGCTATACGCGTATGCGTCCGATGCTTTATAATTATATCCGCCAAAAGAATAGAAAGTTGTTTTCCCACTCGCGCTGGTGGGGACTTCCAAATTGAACATAATGCCGGCGGTAGTCAAAGATCCGTCCCCAAAAGCCCTTCTGCCGGTATTCAGGTAGGGCGTAGCATTTTTCTTATTCATCCAATCCGCTGTATCTACCTGCCTGTAGGTTTTGGCCAGGTTGAGTATATCAACGGATATGTTGACGAATCCACCATTCTTGCCCAGGGCGAAACCATTGTTTACAGATAGCGCCAGGGTACCACCGTCGATGGCATTCCCGGAATAATATTGATTGCCTGCATTGAATTTTCTGGCATTGTATTGAAAATCGTTATAGCCGCTCCAGCCGCCATTGATGGACCAATGATTGATGTCTTTTTTCAGGATGATATTGATGACACCCGCGATGGCATCCGAACCATATTGCGCGGAAGCGCCATCCCTTAGAATTTCAATCCTGTCGACCGCAGATTCCGGAAACGAGTTGAGATCGGCGCCGGAATTTCCTCTTCCACGCGTACCAAACAGGCCGACAAATGCAGTTTGATGCCTTCTCTTGCCATTGATCAGCACCAATGTCTGGTCGGGACCCAAGCCACGAAGGGTTCCAAGGTCAATATGGTCCGCGCCATCTGCGCCGCTCTGCTTATTATAGTTGAAAGAAGGAGCGGCGTAGTTCAATACAGAAGTCAGGTCCATTTTGGCTGTGGGCAAACCCACCTGGTTGATCTTAATTACATCAACAGGAACGGTTGTCTCCAGCTTGGCCCTGCCCGGGCTGCGTGAGCCAACAAAGACGATCTCGGAAAGTTCTTCGCCACCCAGTTCAAGGCTGACTGAAATATCTGAATTTCCAACGGTCACGAGTTGGGACTTAAAACCCACCATGCTGATTTCCAGCACGTCGCCGGCCGAGGCATTTATTCTGAAGGCTCCGCTGCCCGTTGTTACGGTGCCGGTTCTCGAACCTTTTAATTTTACGGAAGCGCCGGGCAGAGGCTGATTGGTCTTAGCGTCTTTTACCGTTCCGCTAACGCTTTTTTGCGCAAACAGGATATACGAGCTCATGGTCAGGGTTAGCAGGAGAAGCAATTTTCTCATATTCAATAGTTTTGTTATGGATGTAAAGATATCTTAATTATAGACATAAAAAGCCGGGTATAGCTGCTTTGGACGGGATATCGGGCCCCGGAGTTTGCTCAAACCTTGTGTCATCCTTGTTCCATCCTTGTGTGCTGTTGTGTCAAATAGGCCTTTTCCGCTTGAAAAGCACAACATCCACACAACAGCACACAAGGATTGCACAAGGTTGGTACATGGATAAGAGGCCTTAGTCGTTAATTTTCAAACAAGTATAATTAATTCCGCGAAATCGCTTACAGTTTTTATAGTTTGAACTTTAATGAGCTGAAATTTTAAGCCAAATATTATAATTAATTAGCAGGTGTAAGGCTCCCAAAAGAGAAATTATTCTTCAAAAAGTTATGAAATACGGGAAAAAATTGCATTCTTTACAGTCTGATTCGTCCCTATCCACTGAACAACCTGTCCTGCAGGTTTTTTTTGTTTCCAGTCTGCAACGTTTAAAATCTTCTATCAATCAAGTTCCGGTCATCCTCGAAAAACGCCCGATTGTTAACTTGATTAAGCTTATTTATGCGTTGTTTAAACCGTACTCGTTTCCTTGCTCTCCTGTTCATTGTGATGAGCAATCAACTCCTGGCCGGAGATGGCTCCCTGAAGCCGCAAACCCAATTTAGCCCTTCTTTTATGGGTTCAGTAAAAAAACTCGATGCCATTGCTGCTGCCTCGAACAAAACCGGGAAGACCGGCGTAAAAATCTGCTCCTGCCAGATCCTGGAAATGAAATCCAATAATTTCGAACATAAGAATGTCGCCGTATTTGCCGAGAAAACGAATTTCGGAAAATTTTCAGCGGACTATGGGGTTGCCACAGACGTGATCGAGAAAGAAAAAAAGCACATCAGGCTTTTCTTTTATGATAAAGTGAAGGTTGTGAACAAGGTTGCAGAAGCCACGGATTGTAAGAGTCTTTATATTAAATTGAAAGATGCCGATCAGAGTCTGGTGATGTATGATATTCTGGATGCGGATGTCAGAAAATAATGTAAAATATTAAATGTAAAATGTAAAAGTGATTATTACTTTTACATTTTACATTTAATATTTTACATTCTACATTTCCTAGTATTGCTCCTGCTCATTCGGAAAATCGCGTGATTTCACATCGCTGATGTATTGCTTGATGGCTTTGCTGATCTGCTCGTGCAGTTTGAGGTATTGACGAAGAAAACGGGGTTTGAATTCCGTGTTGATGCCCAGCATATCGTGCATCACCAATACCTGCCCATCGCAATATTTGCCTGCGCCGATACCGATCGTTGGGATTTGTAAACTCTCCGAAACTTCCCTGGCCAGCAATGCGGGGATTTTTTCCAGTACGATGGCGAAACATCCCGCCTGTTCAAGCAATTTGGCGTCTTTTTTTAATTTTTCAGCTTCTTCTTCTTCTTTTGCCCTCACGGTATAGGTACCAAATTTATAAATGGATTGAGGCGTCAATCCCAAATGACCCATCACCGGAACACCGGCTGCGATGATGCGTTTGACGGATTCCAACACTTCTTCTCCGCCCTCGAGCTTAACAGAGTGTGCGCCGGTTTCTTTCATAATGCGGAAGGTGGATATCAGGGCTTCTTTTGAATTGGATTGGTAAGAACCAAATGGAAGGTCCACCACCACGAGACAGCGGTCTATGGCCCTGATCACCGAGGACGCATGGTAGATCATTTGATCCAGGGTAATGGGCAGCGTCGTCTCATGACCGGCCATTACGTTCGATGCCGAGTCGCCCACCAGGATCACATCAATACCCGCTGCATCGAATAGTCTCGCAAACGAATAGTCGTAGGCGGTGATCATAGAAATCCGCTCGCCATTGGTTTTCATTTTCTGCAGGGTGTTGGTGGTTATTTTTTTGACTTCTTGCTGCATTTTTTTTAGTTGATATGTTGTGTGTGTTGACTAGTTGACTAGTTGATTAGTTGGTTGACGAGGTTAATAATTGCCAACTTAGGTAGAAAGCTAAATACCATTTAACTAGTCAACCAATCAACTTATCAACTTTCCCCCCGGAAGCCAATTCATAGTAAAGATGCTGAATCAACCCATCGGCCAAACCGATCTTGGGTACATAAATTTCCTCTGTATTGGCCCAGCGCATTACGTTGATGTATATCTGCAAGGCCGGTACGATTACATCAGCCCGGTCTTCCCTGAACTTATAGAGCCTGATCCTGTCCTCCACGGAAAAACTGCCAAACTCTTTATAGTAATCTTTCAGCAGTTCTAAAGAGAGCGGTTTGCCATCCTTCTTTTTGGAGATGGAAAAGATCTTATTGATGTTGCCGCCCGACCCGATGGCAATAATGTCACTGTCGTGGCCTTTGGTTTCTTTTTTTATGAAATCCTTCATCAGCTCCCACTGGCTTTCTACCACCTGGTTTTTCAGGAGCCGGATGGTGCCGATATTGAACGATTCCTTAAATACCAGTTTGGTTTCTGCAAAAAAAGTGAGTTCCGTGCTGCCGCCACCCACATCGATATACAAATAAGAATGTGCCTTGTCGAGATTTTCAGCGATATGATTTTCATAAATAAAGGAAGCTTCGTCTCCGCCGCTGATCACTTCTATTTCGATGCCCGTTTCTTCCTTAACACGCCGGATGATTTGTGGTGCATTGACCGCATCCCGCATGGCAGAAGTGGCGGCCGCCTTCAGGTACTCTACACTATGGGCATCCATTAAAAATTTGTAAGCCTTAATGGTGTTCAGGATCATGTCTTCTTTTTCGGGAGAGATCTCTTTCCTTTCGAATACGTCGAAGCCCAATCGGAGAGGAACGCGCACAAGATTCAGTTTATTGAATTCCACCTTTCCGTTTGTGGTCACTGCGTCTGAAATAAGCAAACGCGCCGCATTGCTACCGATATCTATAGCTGCCAATCTCATTGAATGGATCCGGTTTTTCAGATAACAGATACAATTTCATTGCTTGGTTCCGATACGGGCAACTGGAAGGTTTCTGCACTCTTTATATTTTTTTGATAGAGATAATTGTATATCTCAATTTGCGATCGAATCTTTTTCTTCAGATGATCCCGTTTGTATTGATTGCTCAGTTCATTGTCAAGCCACCTGGCTTTTACATTGTCGGCAAGTTGAATGTCCAGGATATCCTTTAATTCTTTTCGGATCTGCGGATCCAGTACCGGACAGGTCGCTTCAACCCGGTGATCCAGGTTTCTTACCATCCAGTCGGCCGAAGATATATAAACTTTTTCTTTACCTGCATTGTGAAATATGAACACCCTCGCATGTTCCAGGTATTCATCAATAATGCTGATGGCGGTGACCGGATGGATGAATTTTTTATTTTCAGAAAACATACAGAAGATGCCCCTGACGATCAGCTTTACCTGCACGCCGCTCTTGGCCGCTTCGTACAGTTTTTCGATCAGCGCTTCGTCTGAAAGCGAATTCATTTTGAATGTAATGGCCGCGCGCTTTTTGTTCCCTGCCATTTTGATCTCGCGGTCGATCATTTTAAAAAGCTCCTTGCGCAACGAAACAGGACAGGGGATAAGGGTCTTGCAGGCCTTCAGGATCGCAGAACCATCTTTCCATTTTTCAAGGAAATTGAACATGCGGTTCACGTCCGCCATGATATTGCGGTTTGATGTGAGCAGACAATGATCGCCATACAGGCCGGCTGTTTTTTCATTGAGGTTTCCGGTACTTACAAATCCGTAATGGATGGTGTGGTTTTTCACTCTTTTTTTGATCATGCAGATCTTGGCATGCACTTTCATATTTGGAATGATGCTCATCACCTTTACTCCTTCTTCTTCCAGGCGATCCCTCCATTCCAGGTTGGCCTCTTCTTCGAAGCGTGCACGCAGTTCTACCATCGCCGTTACATGTTTGCCATTCCTGACGGCATTGATCAGGGCGTTGATGACCTTTGAATTGGCGGCCATCCTGTAACACGTGATCTTGATGGCCGTCACATCGGGATCAATCGCCGCTTCACGCAACAGGTCAATCACCGGGTTGAATGAATGATAGGGAAAATGCAGCATCAGGTCCTGGTCCAGCACAATATCGGTTACCCGGGAGGACTTTACCAGCAGCGGGTGCATAAAAGGTTTTTTGCGAACGCCCTTCCTGGGAAATATATCCGGAAAATCCATGAAATGACGAAAATTGTGAATCCTGCCACCTGGGATCAGGTTCCCTTTTTTCAGGTTAAGCCGTTTGACCAGGTAGTCCAGCAACCCCTCGTCCATTTCTTTGTCATAAACGAAACGAACCGGCTTTCCTTTACGGCGGTTCTTCACTCCCTTCTCAATCTTTTGAATGAGGGTGGTGGAGATGTCATTGTCAATATCAATTTCGGCGTCACGGGTCACCTTGAAAATCCAGGATTCATATTTATCGTATCCGAAATAGGAAAAGATGTTCCTAAGATTATGCCGGATGATATCTTCCAGCAGGATGATGTGTTGCGTTGCCGGATCAGGGGAAGGCAGCAGCAAAAACCTTCCCAGTACCCTGCTTGGTATTTCAATCAGTGCATATTTCCGTTTCATTGATCCGTCCTTCCGTGAGAGCAGCACACCGAGATAAATGGATTTGTCGCGCAGGTATGGGAACTGCGGAATGCTTTCGACCATCAGCGGAATGATGTTGGAGCGGACTTCTTCTTCAAAATGGATTTGAACGTATTTCTGCTGATCCTTAGTTAATTGTTTTTCGTTGATGATGAAAATTTTTTCCCGCTCCAGTTCCAGCCTGACGGCTTCCCAGATATGGGCAAACTCATTTTGCTGTTCAAGCACGATGGATTGAATCTCCTCCAGGATTTTCGCCGGTTCAAGTTCAAGGTGCATATTCACTTTTTTCTTTCCACTCAATTCAATCATCCTGTTGAGTGTTGCAACCCGCACTCTAAAAAATTCATCCATATTATTCGAAAAAATGCCGAGGAACCTGATTCTTTCCCTGAGGGGGACCGTGAGATCGGCTGCTTCCTGCAAAACCCGGGCATTGAAAGATAACCAACTGATATCCCGTGCTATAGTTCTACGCTTCATACATCGGTTTGAAAAGAAGGGTAAATTTAGGAATTATTGTTGATCATGGGGAGTTGACAGATGACAGTGGACAGATGACAGTTGACAGTTGGCCGATGGCCGTTGGCCGACGATCGATGGACCATTCCCCTTGTCATTTCGATCCGCCGAAGGCCGCAGGCCAGAGGCGGGGAGAAATCGGTCATTCAGGTAGCTTGCGTCTCACGCAGATTCCTCCGCCCCGCCGAGGCGGGGGTCGGAATGACAAAGCTGGCACGGCCATCGGCCAACGGTCAACGGTCACCAATCACCGCGATTCCTGACGGAAACAAAAATCTCCCTATTTCTTTTGCTATTTAAATAGATTTAACGACCTTTGCCGTCCTAAATTTCGACAAGTCATGGCTAGAGTATGTCAGGTTACCGGGAAGAGACCAGTTTCAGGAAACAGTGTTTCGCATTCGAATATCAAGACCAAACGCAGGTTTTTACCGAATTTGCAAAATAAACGTTTTTTCCTGGCCGAAGAGGATAAATGGATAACCCTGAAAGTTTCATCCGAAGGGTTGCGAACCATTAATAAAAGAGGATTGTTGACTGTGGTTAAGGAGTTGAGGGCCAACGGGGAGAAGATCTGATACCGAATAAAAAATTTAAATAGCTTATTATCATGGCAAAGAAAGGGAACAGGGTTCAGGTGATTTTAGAATGTACTGAGCATAAGACCAGCGGAAAGCCTGGTACAAGCCGGTATATTTCTACCAAGAACAAGAAGAATACTCCGGAACGCCTGGAGTTGAAAAAATTCAATCCCATTTTGAAAAAAATGACAGTGCATAAAGAAATTAAGTAAGGCGAGTGGGAAGTAGCTAGTAGTGTTGTTTTCTAATCTCGCCACTAGCCACCACCCACTAGCTCACAACAACATCACCTTCAAACAAATCAACGAACATGGCAAAGGCAGCTAAAACGGCGATCAAGACCAAAGATGCAAAGGCAGCTTCAGAAGCTAAGAACTGGACCAAAGTGATCCGGGCAATACGCAGTCCAAAGACAGGGGCTTATACTTTTAAGGAAGCCATCGTACACAAAGAAAAAATTAAACAGTACCTCGCTCAAAAATAATTGCTTCGGGTAAGTAAGAAATAAAGCTGTCTCAACCTGGGGCGGCTTTTATTTTTTTGTGTTGGCACTTCTAAATTGAATCAACCATGGGTTTCTTTGACAAAATTTTCGGGAAGAAGGAAAAAGAAAGCCTGGATAAGGGGCTTCAAAAAACCAAGGAAGGATTTTTGTCGCGCATCACCAAAAGCATCGCGGGAAAGAGTACCGTGGACGAAGAGGTTTTGGACAGCCTGGAAGATGCATTGGTCGGCGCCGATGTGGGCGTAGAAACAACGATTCAGATCATTCGCCGCATTGAAAAAAGGGTTGCCAGGGATAAATACCTGAATACCGCTGAACTCAATTCCATCCTGCAACAGGAGATTGAAGAGATGTTGCTGGATAGTCCTGAACAATCTTATCGTAATTTCGAAATTCCCGGCGCGGCGAGGCCCTATGTGATCCTGGTAGTTGGCGTAAACGGCGTTGGCAAAACAACCACGATCGGAAAGCTGGCTCACCATTTCAAGAAAGCAGGCAAGTCGGTTTTGCTTGGCGCCGCGGATACTTTTCGCGCCGCGGCCGTGGAACAACTCACGATCTGGAGCGAACGCATCGGCGTACCCATTGTAAAACAGGAAATGGGTTCTGATCCGGGCGCCGTTGCATTTGATACCGTTCAAAGCGGCCTTGCCAGAAACTCGGATATCGTGATCATTGATACGGCCGGCAGGTTGCACAATAAAACTTTTTTGATGGAGGAGCTGGGGAAAATAAAAAGGGTCATCAAGAAAATACTCCCGGCTGCCCCGCACGAAGTTTTGCTGGTGCTGGATGGCTCAACCGGCCAGAACGCCCTGGAACAGGCTAAACAGTTCACTGCTGCCACCGAAGTCACGGCTTTAGCGATTACGAAACTCGATGGCACGGCCAAGGGCGGGGTGGTGCTGGCCATCGCCGATCAACTCAAAATACCGGTAAAATTTATCGGGGTGGGGGAAAAGCTGGATGACCTGCTGCTGTTCGACAAACACGAATTTGTGGATAGTCTTTTTAGTCTTGAAAAAAATGATCACCGCTCGGCATGAAGACGAAAACAATAAAAAAAAATAAAGTCAATATCATCACACTGGGTTGCAGCAAAAACATGGTGGATAGTGAAGTACTGAGCGGACAACTGAGAGCCAATGATATTGACGTCGTTCATGAGAACAAGAAGCGGGACCATAACATCGTTGTGGTCAATACCTGCGGCTTCATCGATAAGGCAAAAGAAGAGTCTGTCAACACCATCATCAGCCAGGTCGAACTCAAACGCAGGGGTAAATTGGATAAGGTCTATGTGACGGGTTGTTTGAGCCAGCGCTACCGCGATGACCTCGAGAAAGAAATTCCAGAAGTCGACGCCTGGTTCGGCACGATGGAACTTCCACAGATGCTCAGGCAATTTGAAGCCGACTATAAATCCGAACTATTGGGCGAGCGGCTGCTGGCCACGCCTAAGCACTATGCATATCTGAAGATCTCCGAGGGTTGTAACCGAACCTGTGCTTTTTGTGCCATTCCCCTTATGAGGGGGCAGCACCTGAGCAAACCAATGGAGGAATTGGTGCGGGAGGCCGAACGCCTGGTGCAGATGGGCGTAAAGGAAGTCATGCTGATTGCGCAGGAACTGACTTATTATGGGTTGGATATATACAAAAAAAGGATGCTGCCTGAATTGTTGCACCGGCTCGCAGATGTAAAAGGGTTGGAATGGATCAGGCTGCATTACGCTTATCCTTCGAAATTTCCTCTTGAGATCCTGGACGTCATGCGGGAGCGTGAAAATATCTGCAATTACCTGGATATCCCCCTGCAACATGCCAGTGACAACATGCTGAGTGCGATGCGCAGGCAGATTACTCTTGCGGAAATGACGGACCTCATCCATGCCATCAGGGAAAAAGTCCCCGGTATCTGTCTTCGTACAACCCTGATCGCGGGTTTTCCGGGTGAAAAACAGGAAGATGTCGAAATACTGAAAGGGTTTTTGCGGGAACACCGGTTCGACAGGGTAGGCATTTTCACTTACTCGCATGAAGAGGGCACCGGCGCGTACGCATTGGAAGATGATGTTCCCGCTGATGAAAAAGAAAATCGCGCAAAGGAAATTATGGAAGTGCAGCAGGAAATTTCTTATGAAAAGAACCAGGAAAAAATAGGCAGGACCTTCAAAACCCTGGTTGATAAAAAAGAGGCGGGCCGATGGCTGGGGCGCACTGAATTTGATTCGGTTGAGGTGGATAATGAAGTCATTATACAATCCGATCAGAAACTCACCGTTGGCGAATTTGTAAATGTACAAATCACTAAAGCCTATGATTATGATCTCGAAGGGGAGACAATCTAATCTTTTATTTGAAGTAAATAGTACGACAGGGATCAGTTCGGATCAAGTGCAGATAGAAGCAGATAGAACGCAGATAGAACGTAGGCAAATCCCGAAACGGCTCTGTACAAGGTCTGTTTTTGCTCCTTTTTTGGACTTATTTCCTTTCGATCTTTATCTGCTTGAATATCACACCCCCATGCTCAGTTATGCCCGTGACCGTGCAAGTATAGGTTGTCGGCGGATCTGCAGTATAAAACTCACCAGAGGCCTTGCCGTTTTCATCTGTCAATAAATTTGGATTCCAGTAAACAGTTGATCGCTGGTCTGGATACGTCGATTTCTTCATATCCTTATTGGAATAATCCGGAATGGTAAAATAAGCCGGTTGCGCAAATCCTGAAGTGTATATTTTTTTAAGCCCTCGTAAGGTGTACTCATCATCGTTTCTTACCAGGGGACTCGTGTTGATTGAAATAACTCCGTTGGCTCCCCTGGAGCCGTAAATGGAAGCTTCGGGTCCCGCAAGAATTTCAATAAAATCAACCGTACTTGGGCTGATTGAGCTCAGGTAAGCCATGACATGGCTATGTTCCTGGAGGTTATCTACCGAATTCGTGTCGAACAGGATGGGTATGCCATCGACGACAATCAGGGGTTCACTGCCTGCGGGGCTACCGAATCCGAATCCTCCTTTTATGGCGACATAGCCTTGTTTTAAATGAATGCCGGGTGCCATCAGCACCGCCATACCAAGACTGTTTACACCTCCCCGGTCGAACTTATCCGATGTGATGATGGATGAAAACAGGCTAAGCCTTTTCCTTTCATCGTAATTGAGTTGTTTCTTTTTGGCTGCGATAACGGTTACCTCCTTCAGCCATTCTTTTCCTTTTCCAAACTTGGTGGTGTCCATCTGCGTTGCCTTAAAATCGCGCAGAAAGATTTGTCTTGAAGCATCAAATCTTTTTCTTAGCAACTTTGGGGTCTTTGGATGGGGAATGGAAGGTGGATCTAATACAATCTTTTTATCCACCTTCGTGCCCTTTTGATTCGCAACCTGCAATGTCATAACGCTGCTGTCCGCAATTCCAGAAGGAAGCCTGAACCGAAAGCGGCCATGTTGATCAGTTGTCTCTGACAAAAAAATGATATTTTTTTGCGTCGAAAACAGCGTGACTACCTGGTCAGACACTGGCTCATCTTTATTATTCAGGATACTGCCCCGGATGAATTCGATGCTACTGTCTTCCAGATAGGATTTTGTGGGAACCAGCAGCGGATCACGCACATAGGTCCAATCACTGAATTTTGGCTTTTGGGTCAGCATGATCAGGTCTAACTCTTCCACCGAATAACTGCTTGCGGGCTGTGGCAAATCAAGACTGGCAAAAATATAATTTGACGCAGGACTTTCAAGGCCCGACTGTTTGTCCATATTATCGTCTGTTATGGCCACAGAACAAAGAGTCCTCACCGGCTTGAACAGCGAGTCGGTAACAGTAAGCTCAAATCTTGCCTTTTCCCTCCCACCATAAAGGTTTTTGTCGGTGCTAATGGAAACAATATGGTTATCCTTATTGATATAAACATCTCTTTCGCTTACGACTTTATTTTGATCGTTAAAAAGCAACAGGGTAGCCAGCCCTTTTGGAAAACTCGACTTGGGCACATAAATCTCATACATATCGGTGCCCGTTGCCGCGAAACAAAGGCTGTCCCTGCTGATCCCGATCAGTGAATGCACTTTGTTTTTGTGATACAAAGAATCACCGAGCGATACCCTCACCTGGAACGTGTTTTCGTTTTGCGCAATAACGGAAAGCTGGCTGGCGTATTGGTTTATCAGCGGAAGCGGGTACTCAAACTGTTTATCTTTCCACTTTACATGAGCTACATATTTCCTTGATTTCCAGATATCGAGATTTAACTTGCCAATGCCCGGCAGGCTTGTCTTGAAATCCTTCACCACGGTATCCTTGCCTTCGGTAACATATCCTGTGACGTCCGCTGGTTTTCCTGCTTTATCCATGCTACGGAAAGCGATTACCGTCGTGGTCCCCGAAATCATTGAGCCGCCTTCAGGATAAAATGATACGATAGGCTCTCCTTCTTTGTCAGCTCCCCGTCTGCTGGTTTGATTAATTTGTAAAGCGATGCTGCTGTCTGGTTTTCTGGGATTCAACACATAAACCGGCTGTACAAAAATTTTGCTGCTATCCTCATCCAGCATTTTCCTGGTGTAGGCTCTTAACCAATAATACCCCTCTGGCGTGGAAACCGGGATATTGATATTGCCTTCGAGCCTGCTTTGCGGAATATTCAACATGACCTGATGGATCGCGTGGTCCCGCTCGTCCACCAGGTCTACAAATAATATTTTGCTTTGCACGGAGATCTTGTTCGACAACGCATTCAGTGTATAAGCCTTGAACCAGATTGTTTCGCCCGATAAATAAAACCACTTATCGGTGTTCAGCAGAACTTTTTCCCCGGGAGATTTGCGAAGGTATTTAATGAAATTGCCGGCGAGCGAATCGAGTGCACTTGTCGGTGCATTTTGTGCGTATCCGCAAAAGACGGAAAACAATGAAATGAGCCATGGAAGGGTCCTTGTACTTTTTTTCATTGGTCAGTAGTGGTTGAGCGATCGTGATGAAATCCAGGTCACAAGCCAATATATCGAAAATATATGGCTTTTCGCGGCTTTCCCAAATAAGACAATTTCCATTCCCGCTCTGCTGCAAGGGATATGATTTAATCAATACTTTTGAAAGAAAAACCAGCGATGTCTTTTGAATGGAAGGGCGTGTTCCCGGCAATGCTTACCCCTTTTTTATCCGATGACAGCCTCGATCTCGACCTGTTTGCCCTCAACCTTCGCGCCCAACTGGGGGCAGGGGTCGATGGAATTGTTATTGGCGGATCACTCGGCGAAGCCAGTACCTTGTCGAATGAGGAGAAAAAACTGCTGCTGGAGTT
>Ga0193728_1000582_pt1 | contig 17816 bp, 13 predicted proteins | sample U1c1metaG_FD_143037 | JGI IMG/M metagenome (GOLD analysis project Ga0193728, IMG submission 143037) | Soil microbial communities from a riparian zone of the East river system, Colorado, United States - U1c1 | ecosystem: Environmental > Terrestrial > Soil > Riparian zone | place: USA: East River...
CAGCAGCCGATATGGATTGCTATACGTCGAGGCCGCCCCGTTCGCCCTCACCGTCAGCGTCACCAGGTTCGTGCCCGCCGTCGCGAACGTATGCGCGATCACCGGACTGTTCGTCGTCAAGGTTCCCCCATCGCTGAACGTCCACGCATAATTCGTGATCGCCCCGTTCCCCAATCCCTGCCCGTCCACCGATTGGCTTGCGTCCAGCGTCGCCGTCACCGAGTTGCTCCCCAGCGCTTCCGGCGTCCCCCAGGGTCGAATATTGTCCCCGCGCAAGTCCGGCAGTAGCGCCACCCACGCCGGATTGAAATTGGTTCCAATGGCATCCTGGTAGCCGGGACTCGGCAGGCGGACGGTGAAATGCGCAATCGGCCCGGCGCTCGTCGGCCAGGCCGGCAATGCTCCCACCCCATACAGCGCCAACTTCGAATTCGGCAGCGGCCGCAACCCATCATCGGCGGTGAACGCCAGCCCGTCTGGCCCCAATGGATTCGCCGCGTTCACGAAGAGCGGGTCACCCCCGCCCACCATAACCCCCGTCGTCACTTCCCCGTTGCCGTTGGTGTAAACCGTCGCCGCCGAGTCCGCCCAGTTATTCATTTCGAAGGTCACGCTGAAATTCGTGTGGACCGTCAGGTTGGTGTAGTTTCCAATCACCGCCCCGTACGGCACTTCGTTTGCCAGAACCGCATGGCTTCCGAAGTTCACGAAAGCATTGGAAACAATCGTTGTCCCGTTCACCAGATGCGTGCCGAAGCCGAGCGGACCCACCTGCGGATAATTGAATGCCGCCTTGTAAAACGTGCAGTGGTCAATCGTCACACCGTCCGAATTCGCCGAACCGGCCCCCTGGACGCCGACGAACACACAATAACTGATGTGCGTATTCCAGGAGTTGGTTGCCCAATCCATCGTTTGCAGGCCGGTATCCACGTCCTGAATCCAGTTGTGATTGAAGTCAATATTTGAGACGCCGGCGCCGCCGACGGTCAGTAAATTGCATTGCCAATCGTAGTACGACCCGCCGCCCGGATGTATGTTCGGGTTGCTCAATTCCCCTGCCGAAAACCACTCAATGTTATTATCCCCCAGGATGGTATTGTAGGAGTAAACCGAATTGGGCGTCGCAAACTGAATCGCGGGCCCGCCGTGCAGCTTCCTCAGGAGGTTGTGCGTGAACGTGGTATTGCTGCCCGTCGCAAACTGAACGCCACCCATCAGGTTTGACAACGTGCAGCCCACAATGACCACGTTGGTTGCGCTTGGAAATCCACCGCTGCCCGTGGGAGACACGATGCCCCAAGATGAAGCCGCATTCGCCTGCCCATAGAGGAACGCAGCGAAATAACCGCTGCCCGCATCCGCCAGCAGGTTCGTCGTGAAATACAGCGTGAGGCCATCCGTGGAGTTGCTTAGCGTAGTCAAGAACTGCCCGTGATTGGTATAGACGTGCAGGGAGTCGGCCCCGAAGCCTACGTTCATTCCCGGCACAAATCCAGCCGTGTTGAAGTTGCCACCCTCCGCGGCGTCCTGAATCTGGACAAAATTGACGCCAAACGAAGCCGTGTGCGTTATCAATTTAACGCTGTCCTTGATGGTGCAGTTGGTCACGACGCAATCCGATCCATTGTTGCCCCCGCTCGATGGAGGCTCAATCCGCACCATGCCCCCGTTCGCTCCCGTCGCCTTCGTCAGTGTCATCCCTTCCAGGGTGTTATACTGATGCTTCGCTCGCCACGTCCGAGTCGTCACCGGAAACAAGCTGTCGTTCGCCGGGAGACCACGGAGAACAGTACGAGCGCCAATAGTCCCCGCCGCCGCCGTTTCCACAAATTCCTTGTAATCCCCCGCGCCAGCCAGAACCACACTCCCGGGCGTCGTCGCCGTATTCATCGCATGCTGCAACGTCCGCCACGGCGTGGATGGGCTATGCGCCTGCGTGGAGGTGAACGCGTCGCTGCCGTTAGTGCCCACGTAGAACACCGCCGGGTCGTGCTGGAAAGCCCCAATGTCCCAGGTGCTGCCGCGCGCCACCCCGAAAATATCGCTGGTGCATTCCGGCGCGATGGCCGAAATCAGCGCGGCCAGATTGGTCCCTTGTCCCGTCAGCGCCGTGTCCCCTGGGCCAATCATAAAATCCCCCGTCGGCGCCCGGCCATACGCGCGGTTGTCCGGCAGCGCCGCAAACACCGCCAGCGTGTTGTTGTTGTGGCTGTACGGCGTCCTTCCCCCAAAGTCGGCCATGTTGGTGTACTGATTGCTCAGGTCTGGCGCTCCACCATCGCCATAGACGATGCCCTGCCCCTTGCCGCTCATCCGCATGATGGAGTTGAAGTCCACATGCACGTCATTGCTCCCGTAACCAAAACCCGTCGTGCCGTTGTACAGCACCGTGTTGGTCGGCATCTGAATCAGCGGTTGATTGTTCTGCGGCGGCACGCCCACAATCGCGTTGTTCATAAACCAAACGCTTCGCGCCTGCATGCTCGTCCGGGGATTGCCCGTCGTCCCACTCGACCAGATGAACGCCGCTGGCGGATTGATCGTCCCCCGCATATAGGTCGTGTTGTTGAAAAAGAAAACGTTGCTGACATTGCAGTCCGTGCCCGGCGCGGCGTCATGGCCAGTGATGTCGAAACCTGTCCCGGCGTTGTTCGTGATAAACGAAACGTTGGTGCCGGAGACGTTCGTGTACCAGTTCCCATACCAGTTCGTATCCGAGTACCAGATGTTGTTGTAGGCCAAAATGTCGTGCGTGTTCGTGCCGTTGGCCTCCACGTAAAATCGGCTCCCTTTGAAATTGTAAAAGATATTGTCGTAAATTCTGGAAAAGACGTTCACCTCCTGGATGCAATCCGGATGCCCAATGTCCGGATCGTCGTGATAGCGGCAGACGTTCTTGAACACGTCCACATATCCGGGGTACTGGAAAAAGTTATCGTTGACGTGCTCGATCAGGTTGTGATGCACCTTCAACTGGCCGAAGTCATTGGACACCACGTTGGCGAATTCCCCGCGCAAGGCATACCCCTGAATATTTTCAATCCAGCAGTAGGCAATTTCCGCACCGTTGCCAATCGGACGGCCCGCCCCCACGTCCACCATGGCAATCCCAGTGTCATCTCGGCTCTTCATGAGGGAGAGGTGAATCCCATAAACCAGCCTGTCTTGTCCGAATACTTGGACCGCCGATCCCGCATTGGTGCAGGACACTTCAATTCCACAGTTGGTGTTCACGTCGAAGGTGGTCAGAACCGAATCCGCGCTCGTAATCGCGTTCGTATTCCACCGCCCGTCCAGATGCCATGAATCCTTGGACAGGAAGATCCCCCCGATGATTTTTACCAAGCCGCCTCCAGGGAGCGGCCGTACGGTGATGGGAGCGATTAAAGTTCCCGGAGTGGGGCTGCCCACCCCAAAACGGTCGTCTAAGCTGGCGCGGTAAACATTTGTCAGCCCGATTGGTCCTCCGTTAATCCAAAGGGTGTCGCCTGGCTGGATGCTCGCGTAGGCGATGCGCGTGAAGTTTGTCCAGGCGTTCGCCTGAGAAGTGCCGTTGTTCGCCCCCGTCGCGGCATTGTCCACGTACCAGTTCGCGCCGGACGCGGTCAGCGCCCACAGTAGCCCGAGCAGCCCCAGCGCCGTAGCGCAGGGTGGCCGGGCTGCAGGCGTCTGTAAGCGTCCGCTCATTGGCCAAAAAAGGCTCCGCTCTTGGGCGGGATGGCGCTGGCGTAAGCGCCCGGCGGATCGAGATCTCCGCGCTGGTTGCCTTCAATGTCGTAGGGCAGCAGCGGCCTGCCTCGGAGTGCCGGAATCACCGCGGGACTCTGGCTCTGCAATCGGTAATCACCCAGCCCATTGGTATTGCCTCCGCACCACGAACCGTTTTGGAAAAATTGGAACGCGATGCTGTTGGTGGTCACGTTGAAGTAGGAAGACACCCCGTCGAAGCCCTTGTCATTGCCCGCCGGGTTGGCTCCCACCGAGGCCCCGCCCGTCAGCCCAATCTCGGTGCTGGCATTATTGAAGCAGCCCACCCCAAACAGCAGCGCCCAGCGGTTCGTCGCGCTCACGTTGCTGTTGGCCACGTCCATGATCGTCTCGCGGCTGGCCCAGACGTTATTGGCGTCCATGTAATGATCGGCGCTGATGGTGGTGAAGCCGCCCTGGGCGAAGGGCATGTGGTATTTGCCCAGCACGGTATTGTTCCACGCCAGGAAGTTAGTACACCACTCGTTGGCCCGCGCGGAAAACATCACATCCACTGGAATGCTCGCGCCCGACTTGGTGCTCTCCACCACGTTCTGAATGAACGCCGCGCCGATGTTGAGGTTGGTCCCGATCCCGATCTTGACCTGATACTGCCCTTCGTCTCCGCGAAAGAATCTATTGTAAGCCCAGATGAGCGGGTCTTCCAGCACGTTGTTATCGTTGCAAATGGAATACTGCTCTTGCGCCAGTTGCGGGCTGAAGAGGTTCCCGATCAGCAACACCGGGTTAATCGTCGTCGAGCGCCCATCCACACCGTCGAATGACAGGAAGGTGCAGCCCCTGACCTTGGCCCAACTGTTGGCCTGATTGCCCGAGGGATTGGGGAAGTTCCGCATCCCGCTGATGAGCGTTTGCCGGAACCAGGCATTCGTGCTCGAGGAAATCAGAGCCACGCCCTGAGTGTTGGTTCGCACCTCGCACCCATCAATTAAAATATCCCCGTAACCTGCGCCGAATGTGTTCGCGAAGGCTGTGACGGCGCACACCATCTGATAGATGCGCACTCGCACCGTCTTGTCCATCGTCAGGTTATTGTTCACGTTGGTGATGATGACGTTGTGCCAGTCCGCCAGATCTGGCCTGGCCGAAATGTTCAACCACGGATTGGAACCGTTGCGACTCGTGATATTCGCGCCTCCCCATACATTGTAATTCCCATTCGTCGCCCAGACGAAACAGTTCTCATAGGTGTTGGAGCCATAGACGGCATTGTTGGTCGCTCCCACGGCGTTAATGGCGTCGGCCAGAGTAGCGAATGGAATCGCCGTGCCGTTCAATGCCTGAGTTTGATTTGTAACCGCCTTCCCATTCGAGGGAGTTAGCTGTCCTGGATCGACGATGGCATAGACCTTGTTCCAGACGTTTGACTTGTCGCAGTAAGTAATCAACGGCGCATAATCCGGACTGTTCAACGGGTTCACCCCGTCCGAAAAGTCCAGCTTTTTGCCCCACCATGGAAACACCACCGCGTAGTTGCTCACCGTGCTCCCTTGCGCGAACCCGCTGGCGTCAATCTTGCCGATGTATTCGATGACCGGGACCGCATCCGGCTGGCTCCAGTCAATCACCGGATTGAGCACCGTGTTGGTTGGGCTCACATTCCCCGCCGAATCCTTGGCCCAAAACTGCACCGCCCGGACCGGTCTCCGCTGCTGTCCGGAATAATGAAAGGCCACCAGCGATAGCGTGTAATTCGACCCCATCGGGAAATAGCCCGGCTGGCTCCAGCCCGCCAATACTCGCGGCGTGACGCTCGTGCTCAGGTTCGTGAATGAACCAAAGCTCGCGGCATTATTTGGACTGCCTTGAGTATAAAAGCCAGCCGCTACCGAGCCGCTGACGATGGTGTCGTCAATATGGATGTAGTCGGACAACGCTACGCGGAGAATCACTCCGGTGCCATCCAGATACTCGTAGGCAAACGCCTGGTTGGTATAAGCAAAGCGCAAACGCTTCGTGCCTACGACCGTCCGGGCAAAGGGGTTCGTGGCCCCGGTATCAGTATAGCCTGGAGAGGTTACATTGATTTTCAGGGACTCAAGCCCGGTCAAGCTATTGCTCGCCCCCAGTCCATAAACATAAGTGCCATTGGTGCCGCCGCCGGGGATATGCACGTCCACCACCCAGCCATTGCTTTCAACCGTGAGCCAATCCACGTCGAACGCCGCCCCGAAGCATGGCATCGCCGCCAACGCGAGCACCGCTGCTAGCAAGTAGCGCAGGTTTCCAACCTGCCGTATCGCAGATTTCCAATCTGCCGGGCCGCCGCAATTCTTATTCATATTCAATAACCTCGGGTCACACCCACCACGTCCCACCGATTCGACGCCGCCCAATATTCAAACACCGCATGCGTCGTCTTATTGGCCGTCGCCGTGATCGATCCCCACGCGGTCGGCGAGTTGGTCCCGGTTATGTCCGTGCCGAAATTGAACTGGGTATCGAAATAGACCAGCCGGTTTCCCGTGGCATCCTGCGCCAAAATCAACTCGATCGTTTGGCCATCCCCGGCGCCGGTCGGATTCTGCACCAGCACGTTCGTCGTCAAAGTAAACCGATATTTCAAAACCGCGTTGGTCACACACCCGTTGGGCGTCACCGCGTTCACCGCTAAATTGGTGCCGCTCAGTGAAAGCGCGATGGGCCCCGAGTTCGTTCCCCCACCTCCGCTCGCGCTCGCGCTCAGCGTATGCGTCGAGTGCGTATAGGTCAGCCCGCTTCCAATCACCCAGAACCCAACCGCAGTGTCAGTATTGTCCCAGCCCCAAAGCTTGTCCGCGGCCGGGGCCGACAGCGACGCGCCCGTCCCACCCCGGGCCAGCGCCAACGTCCCCGAATCCAAATTCCCCGCGCTCCCGTGCGCCAGCGTCGTCGCCCCAGACCCCGCCGACTTGGTGACGTCCCCCGTTAACGCCGCCGTTTCCGCCTGCGGTATCGTCCCGCTCGCCAGCGCGCTCGCGCTCAACCCCGTCAGCCCGCTCCCATCCCCGCTATGCGCCCCGATAAACGAAAACCCCGCTGAGAGCGTGAAGTTGTTGCTCCCCGTCACGGCGAACTTAAACCCATTGGTCAGCACCTCGCTCGCGTTCGCTCCAATCAGGCTGTAAATCCAATTGTCGTTCACGTTCAAGTGGTCGAGGCAAGTCCTTAAGGGTTCGCCCAGCCCCGTATTGGGCGTGCTCAGAAACGCGTTCGTGACCGTCTGCTGCCCCCGCGCGCCCGCCAACCCCGCCATCAGCAGTAACAGCGTTGCCACGTAGCGCAGGTTTCCAACCTGCCGTATCGCGGCCAGTCCGGCTCGGACTTTCCAATCTGCACCCGCCCACCATTTCGTCATCTTCATATTCATATTGATTTTGGTTATTGGTATTTGGAATTTTTCTGGAGCTTGGTTTTTGGAGCTTGGTGTTTAAATATGGTCCCCCGTAATCACCGTGCTATCCCCTGTGATAACCGTCGAATCCCCCGTGATGCTCACCCCGCCCGCCGACGCCACCGCCCCGAACCCAGCCCACACTTGCAGCCCCGTGTTGGTGTCCCCGACCCCGAAGTTCTCGAACATCAACCGCGCCGTATGGTTGCTGTTCAGGATAAACGACGTGTTGGTCGTGCTTAGGCCCAGCGACAGGTACAGCGTAAAATTTGTGTTCCACGAAATCACCCGGTTGGTCGTCCCCGCGATCAATCGGAAGATCACCCTGGCCGCTTTCCCGAACGCCACGTTCGTCGAGTAAATGAAGTAGGCGTTGTTGGTCAGGTTAGCCTCGTAATAGCTTAGACCGGCGCTCTTATAGTCCACCGGGTAGTTCGTCGGATTCAGAATGCCCGCCACGTTGTAAGTCCCGATCTGTCCGGGCGCCACCGTCCCGGTCAATTGCCCCGCCGGCAACGCCGTCAATCCGCTGCCATTGCCGGAATAGGCGCCCACGTTCAAACTCGCCCCGTTGGTAGTCAAATCCAGCGCCGCTGCCATCGCATTCGCGCTGGCCGGGTTGGTTTGCGAAAACGTGATTCCACCGCCCGGGCCGCCATAGACCGACAGCTTGGCTATCTGCCCCGCGCCGTTCACCGTGTAATACCCGGACTGGTTGGTCAGTCCGCCCGTCATCGTATCCCCCGCCACCTTTACCCCATTATTCGTCACCGTCACCACGCCCCCGTTCGTCCCCAGCGCAAACCCCGATGCGTCAAACGCCAGCGAAATCGCGTCCACAATATTCGATGACGACTGGTTGGTGATGCTCGCCCCATTCCCGAACAACACCCCGTTCTGGTCGATGCCCGATACCAGCACCCCCAGCGGCCGCGCCTCCAGCAGGTTCTCGCTCGTGAACGCCCCCCTCGACAACGACAGGTTCGCCGGCGCCTGGCCCGCGATCGCCCCAATCTGCATCGGCCCGTTCATCGTCGCCGACTGGCCCCGCACCGAGAACGTGTAAAACCCAATCCCTTGCGTCAGGTTCGAGAAACCCAGCCCGTCGAATACCCATTGGTTCCCGCTCCCATCCGCCCGGTACAACATCGTGCCATAGCCGGAACCGTTCGTGCCCTGGATCACGTTCGGCGCCGACACCACATTCGTCCCGTTCGTCGTCGTCACCGTCACATTCGTCCCCGCGATCAACGGCACGCCCCCGCTCCCGCCCGGCCCGCCCGGCACCGCCGTAATCGTCACCACGCTCCCATTCGTATTCTGCGTCGCCCCCACGATCACCACCTGTTGAATCGCCGGGTTCGTCAGCGGGATGCTCGAATACCGGTTCAGCCCCAGCACCGCCTGGTCCGCATTCGTATTCTGCCCCCAAAACGCCGCCAGGATCTTGTCCGCCGGATGCTTCCCCAAAATCGTCTGCCCCGATGCCATGCCGGCAATCATCAAAACCAGGAGCGTTAGGTAGGGCGCGTCATTCCATGCGCGCCGACTCTCATTCGTTCTCATATTGGTGTTTGAAATTTGGTGTTTCTCTGGAGCTTGGTTCTTGGTGCTTGGAGCTTCACGCGCGGTTAATCCTTAGCTGTAAATTGGCCCGTTTCACCGTGCTCCCCGGCATCACGTAAAACGCCAGCACATCTTCCTTGTCGAAATATCCCACCAACCCGTTAGCGACCGCCCAGGTCGTCAAACTCAGGTCCCGGTTGATCGCTCCCGACACCAGCGTCGGCAGCTCGCTCCCCGCCATCGTGTCCACCGCTCGCGGCGGAAACGCCGCATACGGCCGCCGCCACACATCGATGATCAAGCTGCCTCCCGACAGCGGCGCGGCCAGGTCCCAGCCCGTCACCGTCCCCGAATACGGCATCACCGCGTACGCCTTCACGCCCGACAGCAGCGCCGCCCCGTCCCCGTCCAAATCAATCCGCAACGACCCGTTCCGCAGGTCCGCTTCCGATTGAAACCCGCCCAGCGCCGCCAGCATCGCCGGCGACATGAAACCCGACGCCGTGCTCGTCACCACGTTATGCCCGTGGTTCCCCGCCGCCGCCTGGTCCGGGTTCGGCCCCAGGACCACAAACAAACCCGCCCCGCCTACGCCCAGTTTGCCCCGGCCCGCGGACGGCGTCGGGTCCAGCACCGCCACCCCGCTCAGCACCTGGTTCGGGTCCACCGCCAGCGCCACCGACGTCGTGTTCTGCGTCGTCACCGGCAGATGGTCGTGGGCCGCCACGAAATCCCCCCGCATGGCCTGGTTGTGGCCCGCGCCAAAATCCCAGCGTCACCGGCGCATGCTCGTCCGCGTGCGTATGGTTCCCGCGCGCGGCCTGCGCCACGCCCGACCCCAGGTCCACGTAGATCCCCCCGCTGTCCTCCAGGATCGCCCCGCCCACTTTCTCCCGCACGTTCGCCCGTAGCGTCCCGCTCAACTCGAGCCAATGCACCGAATTGGTGTCCAGCAGCACCGCCGCCAGCTTGTCCGGCAGCCGCGCGTCAAAATCCAGAATCTCCGCCAGCACGTGCGTGTGCCCCGGCCGCGACAGCCCGCTCGGGTCCAGGTACAATCCCTGCGCGTCCTTCAGAATCCCGCCCCCCGCCTTCAGCCGCACCGCCAGGCCCGAGAGCAGCAGCGGGTTCGCGCCCGCCAAAATCTTCACCACCGTGTCCGAGTCCCCGATCACCTGCGCCAGGATCAGCCCCGTCGCCGCCGTCAGGTCCACGATGTCCGCCGCCACATGCGTGTGCCCCGGGCGCGACACCCCGCTCGCGAAAGTGTTGAACTCTTGCAGACGTATGTAATCCGTCAGGTCGCTCGCCGGCGCGGTCCCCCCCGCGCGTCCCGTCACCAAGGTTGTAAGTAACTGGGCCATTAGGGGGTATGGGCCAGGGTTGGGATTTGGTGTTTCCGCGAACGCGGCTGGTGTTTCCGGGCCGTCATTTCACCACGTCTCCGTCCTTCGTGCCCCCCGGTCGGCCGGCCGGTTCGCCCGGCCGTTTCCCATGCGCCGGGTCGAACTTCGGCAGGAACGCCGCGTCCTCGCCCGGCTTCGCCTCCGCCACCTTCCGCTCCTTTTCCTGCTCGGGATCGAAGTCCGCCTCCTCCAGCCCGGTCGTCAGGCTCAACGGCCCCCGCTCCAGCAGCGCCTTCACCATGTCCCAGGCCAGCCGCGAATCGTAAAAACACCGGTTGCTCCATACCAGCCGCACCGCCGGGATCCCCGGGAACCCCGCCCCAATCACTTCCGCCAGGTGCGCCCCCACCATGATCCGGTCCTGCTCCGCCCGCGCTTTCAAAATTTGCAGCAGGAACGGGCTCACCGATTTCGCCAGCATCATGAAGCCCACCGGGCCCGCCCACCACAGCAGCCGGTCGATGATCGTCCCCCACTTCTTCGCGTCGTAAAATTTCGGGTCCGTCCACACATACGAAATCTTATGGTCAAACTGGGTCGTGGTTTCGGCGAACCCCTGCACCCCCCGGAAGAACGTCTCGATCGCCGTCGCCCGGTCTTTCTTCCAGAGATACTCCGCCTGCTTGGCCGCATTGCTGCCTGACTTCACCTCGAACCCGAGCTGGTGCAGCCGCAGCACCAGGCGCCCCGCATAGGCGTACATCGTCTCGCCCACCTCCATGCTCTCGCATTGCGACAGCGTCCGGAACACCCGGTAAAGCCGCGGAATGTCCATCCCCTGGCCGCGGTTCGCCCGCGTCAGCACCCGAAAATATTCGTCATACTCCTCCGACAACTCGATCTTGTTGGCCAGGTACCGCTTGATTTCCTCCGCCGACAGCGCCGCCCGCTGGTTCGACGGTCCCGCTCCCGACGCTCCACGCTCCGACGCTCCCGACGATTTCAACTGCTCCGCCTTATAGCCCAGCGTCACCTTGAGCTTCTCGATCCCCATTGCGTCCGAGTACTCGCACGTCTCCGGCAGCAGCAGGAACGGCGTCGTCTTTTTCTTCTCGCGCCAGAAGCTCACCACGTTGTCCTGCATCAGCCATTCGCGCCACACGCTGCCGATGTAGCGCAGCAGCGCCGCCTTTTGGCCCGGCTCCTCCAGCCACTTCTTCAGCTTCCCTTTGCTGTTCGGTTGCGCCGGCAAAATCCGCAGCCCATAATTGTAGAAGGCCCCTTGCAGCCCGATGATCGTTTCCACGAACCAATTGTTCTTGTGCCACTCGCGCGACATCTTGCAGGCCGCCTTCACGTCCTCGGGCCGCTCGCGGTCGAACAAATCCGCCGGACTCAGCGTCGTCAGATTTTGCGCCCCCGTGATGATATCCAAACTGAACCGCCCCTCCGCCTTATCTCCGCGCGTAGGGTGACTCTGGCCCGTCTGGCTCAGACCGTCTCCGCGTCTCTTCGCTCTGATGCGCTCGACCAGCTTCGATTTGGATTTGTTCAGGGCCATAGGTACAAAAAAGAGGCGACCTCAGTCGCCTCGCGTGCCTTCACGCATCTTTCGCTCTTGCCGTCAACCTTCTTTTTTTATGTAGCGCAGGTTTCCAACCTGCCGTATCGCAGATTTCCAATCTGCGGCGTCCCCTTGGTGTTTGGAACTTGGGATTTTATTGGAGTTTGGGATTTGGGATTTGGAGCTTCCCTGGAGCTTGGTTCTTGGCGCTTGGAGCTTCCGCAGGCGTTTCCGCCCACGCTACCTCCGTGCCACAACCCACCCGCTGAACCCCGCCTTATCCGCCACCGCCGTTCGCCCGCGCCAATCGTCCGACTTCAACCACATTAGGAACGCCGCATAGGCGTACATCCCCGCGCTCACCAGGTCCTTTTTGCCCAACGCCGAAAACTGTTTCGCATTCCGCTTCGTGAACGCCCACGTCCCGTCCGGCTTCGTCGCCACCACTACCTTCGACATTTGAGACGCCATCGCGTCCAAACATTTCAGCGCCCACTGCCGCTCCTCCGCCCACCCGCGCATCCCCGTCTCCCCGGCTCCCCGGCTCCCCGGCTCCCCGTCTCCGGCCATCCACTCCGCGACCGGCGCTGGCAGCCCCCACCCGCCCGCGTCCAGCACTTCCTTCACCGTCGAATACAGCGCATCGTTCAGCAGGTCATCCCCGGCCAATTCCGGCCACAGCGCCTCCACGCCCGGGTCCCCGCGCTTGAACATGTTCAAAATAAAATCCGCGCGCGCCACCAGCAGCGGGCCGTCCTCGAAATCCGCAATCGGCGTCACCGTCGTCTCGATGCCATTGATCGTTTGCTGCTTGTTGATCAGCTCCCGCTTCAGCATCACCCCGCCCCCGTTCGGGTCCAGGCACATTCGCGTGAAGCGGAACCGCTGATGCAGCGAATGCAGGAGGCCTGACCATTGCCGGTTCGTCGCCTTCTCCTTCCACGTCAGCCGCCGCCCATAAACAAAATCAAAATACCAATCCGCCGGGTTGTCCGACAGCGGCTCATCGTCCTTCGGAATCGTCCGCGGCTGCGCCGCCGCCACCGCAATCGCCCCGTCATCCGACTTGTGCGACTCCGACGGCGCCGGGTCCACCCCGCAAAAAAAATGCAAACAATCCTTCGCCGTCATTTGAAAAAGACACGGAGACACGGAGACACGGAGACACGGAGATTGGAGATTTGGTGTTTGGTCATTGGGATTTTATTGGAGTTTGGGATTTGGTTTTTGGTGTTTCTCTGGAGCTTGCTGCTTGGTGCTTGGAGCTTCCGCCACGGCGGCGGTCAGTTCATTCCGTGGACCTCTTCATATTGCCGGCGGCTGATGACCGGCGTCACTCTTCGCGCTTTCCCGTTCGCCTGGCACTGCGCGATCGCCGCCTCCGTGAACCATCCCACCCCGCTCGTGCCCCACACCCCAAAACCCTGGCTCGCCCATTCCGTCTTCCCGCACGTGTTGCGCTTGTTCCGAATCGTCGCCTCGATCCGATACTCCTCCTTGTACGTCTTGCCCGAGCGACGGCACTTCAAATCCGAAAAATCCTTGTAACTGTAACTGATGTTCGCATAAGTCGGGTCCCCCGCGTTCACCCGCCGCTGATGCTGCTCTTTCCGCTGGAAGCTCGGATGCATCCGCGTCTGCGCGTGCGCGCTGTAGAGAATGTGATTGCCCCAGACTGGATGATGCTGGTTCCAGCACGGCCGCGTCGTCCGGTCGATCAACTGCTTGTTGATGCCGTCGCTCGAGGCATCGACGTGGGTCCATTCCTCGACCACCAAAGTATTCAACCGCACCGACGCCTGGGTCACCGCGTCCTTCATGAACGACGGCGCTGGCCCCAGCAGCTTGCCCCCGTTCCGGAAATACGCTTTGTAACAGTCCGGCCCGTGCAGCGTCCCGTCCCCGTCCGCTTCCTCGCCCGGTTGCAGCTTGCTCGCCTGGCCCAGTTGTGCCCGGAAAATCGGCGTCCGAATCTTGTTGTAATAATCCCAGAACGTCGTCTTCAACGTCCCGAACACCGGGTAGTACACCGCCCCCTCATGGTCCGGCAGGAGGATGCAGCGCAAATTCACGAACAGCCAGACCACGATCGTTTTGCCGCTCGACACCCCGCTCGAATCAATCACGTTCTGGCACCACCAATAATAGCGCAGCCGCGCCGCCTGGAACGCGTCCAGCTCCACCCCGAAGATCACCCACGCCGCGAGCACCGGGTCGCACAAAAAATCCTCCCACATCCCCTGCGTAATCCGCAACGCGGCCGGTATCGCTGGCACCAGTATGTTCATTCTTCCCCCCAACACCACGCCGCCGCAATCATCCCCGCCGCCAGGAAGATGAGCATGGCCGCGCCCCCCGTGAGGAATAAAGCGCCCACCGGCAGGTCTTGGTCGAGCGCCCTCGTCGCGGCCGCCCCAAACCGATGCGCCCAGACACAGGCGGTGGTGGCGAGCACGACCGCCACCCACCGGCTAGTCCAAACCAGGTTCCTCTTCGTTCGCAATTTCATCAGGTCGATTGGTGTTTGAGATTTGGGATTTTTATGGTGTTTGGAGTTTGGTGCTTGGTGTTTCCGCGAACGCGGCGTCTTTCTACAGGCGTCTGCACCCGGCGCGGGTCCGTCGCCGCGCCGTGCCAGCTATAGAGGAGCGTCTGCAAAAACCGCAACAAGGCCGGCTGCCGCCGCAACGATGCCCCCCGCTCATAGATGGCCGTCTCCACCACCGCGATATCCTCCGCCCGCAACCCAATCCATTTCAACGGCCCCCGCCACCGCTCCTGGGATGGCGGTGCCTGTGACGTGTACGGCCAAGTCGATTGGTCCTTGGTCCTTGATGTTTCTCTGGAGCTTGGTCCTTGGTTCTTGGTGCTTTTCTTTGTGGTGCTTTTATTCATGCTTTTACCTCTTCAATCAGCGGGTACTCGCCGGCGGCCCCCTCCACTTCCAAATCCGGCGCCGCCTCCCCCTCCTCATCCCCCGCCGCCACCAGCGCCGCTTTCCAGGCCCCATCCAGTTTCTTCAACTGGCCCGGGGTCATATAGGCCTGGCCGGCTCGGCCTGGGTTCCAGTTCGGGTCCCACAGCCCCGCCTTCGCCGCGTTCAAAAACACCACCAGGCCCGCCCGATACCGCGGTTCCGGCATCTGCGTCGAGCGCCGGCATTCCACCAGAATTTCCGTCATCGTAAAAATCCCGTCCACCAGCCGCGTGTCCCCTTTGCCCGCAAACTCCTGGATCGCCTGGGTCACGTCCGACAGCACCCCTTGAAACGAATGCTTGCCCGCCACCGCACCCGCCCAGGGGCAAATCACTTTCAACTGCGTCAAGGCATCCTGGTAACTCCGGTCCAGGTCCGACCGCAGCTTCAGCACGTTCTTCCATTCCGTCAGGCCCGGTTTGCATTTCTCCGCATCATTGAGCAGATCGTCGAGCTGCCGAATCCGCAGTTCGGTCATCAGTGCGTTGCGCGCCAGCACCGTCGCGAACTTCTCTTTCAGGATCAGCTCGTAATCCTTCACCCGCTGCGCGAACCAGGCCCCCTCCTCGCGCGTCGAAAACCGCATCGAAAACCCATGCCGCGCCAGCAAATCCTCCTGCGCAAAGTGGAACGTATCGGCGTGTCGGGGAGCCGGCGCATCGGGGCGCAAACTCCCCGTTTCCCCGTCTCCCCGTCTCCCCGTCTCCGTGTCTCCGTGTCTTCCAAACGCCCCTCGGACGGCATCCAACTCCTCCTGCAATTGCCCCTTCGTCAGCCCCAGCGCCGACAGCAACTCGCCACGCTCCCACAACCGCAAATCATCCAGCTCGGCATTCGCGGGCGGCACCATCGGCGCCAGGCCGAACAACCGCCGCACCATCATCCACCCGCGCGCTCGACGGATGGCGATTTCGTGAAACAACTCGAGTTCCTTGGGACTCGTGAGCCCGAATTCCAACGCCAGCAAATCAAACCGATGACACCGCCACGCCTCCCCATTGACAGAGTACTCCTGCAACGCGTTCGGGATGGCAGCAGCTAGCTCCGGCTGTTTCATACCTTTTTCATACTTCATCCCTCATACTTCATCCCTCATACTTCATCCCTCATACTTCATCCCTCATACTTCATCCTTTTGGAGCTTGGTGCTTCCGCAAACTATTCTAGTTTGCGGATCATTTCGCCAAACACCGGTAACAGCCGCTCCGTCGTGATCCCGTTCAGCGCCGGATGATTCCGATGCATCGCCACGATCCGGCACACCTGGTCGATCTCCTCGTCCGTATATTTTTTCAGCACCGTTCGCGCCGATTGGATTAACCCCTCCGTAAACCCCGGGGACGGCCGCAACGGTTTGAACAGCGCGTTGTCGCACGCCACCACCAGCCGCGTGATGCGCCGCACCTCCTCCGCAGGTAGCGGCAGCCCTTCGTCATCCACCAGCTTCGAATCCGCAATCTGGAGGCTCTGTTGGAACGTTGCCTCTCCCAGCTTGCGCGCGCGATGGTCATAAGCCCGCATGTCCCCGCCCCGCTGGGCGTTCGTCCGCCCCGCCGACCCCTCGCCGTTCAGCACCGCATACCGCGTGCAGACATAATCCTCCCCGTCCTCGATCAAAATCTTTAGCTCCACCAACGTCGGGATGATTTCGTCAATCTTCACCGCATGGGCGGTCTCCTCAAACTGGGTCGCCAGCTCGCTCAGAAAACTTTGCTGGTCCGCCTTCGGCATCCGCCCGGCCGGTCCCCCTTCCTGCGCCCGATACTTCAAATCCTGAAACAACACCCACCAGATCAGCAACGCCTGCTCGACGCCATTGGCCTCACCGGCTCGGTGCAACTTAGTCCGCAACTTCCGGAACGGCGGCAGTTGCAGCAAATCTATCGGCAGCTTGACAGTGTTAGTTTCCACTTTGGATCAGCGTGTCTTTATCGCCGCCGTGGGTTCGATCCCATTCTTTGCACTCAGCCAGCATTTGCGCTCCGCTTGGCACCGGAGTTCCCTTGATCTCGTGAGTCAGGATCACGGCATGGCAGCAACTAACACCGAGCCGGAAATAGGCCTGGGCCACGAACTGATATTTAGCTTCCAGCCGACCAGGAGTTACTTCCGATTGGGAACGGGAACACCCGCACAGAAGGAGGGAGAGAAGACAGTAAGCCCCATAGGCAATCTTGTTCATACGATTTGAGTGTTTGGTGTTTGGAACTTGGTGTTTCGAAACGCAGTCTCTGCGTTTTGCGGAGTCTCCTGTTCCACGTAGAACATTATTGCTAGCACAATGCAAGCACAAAGTTAATTGGTGCTTGGTCATTGGTGTTTTTCTGGTGTTTGGTTTTTGGAGCTTGGTGTTTCTGGATTGAATTCTTCATAAGAATTCAATCCAGCCCTTCATCGCCCACACCTCATAGCTCCCCCCGCTCCCTCCCTGCTCCAGCTGCATGTCCGGTCCGATCCAGCTATAATCATCCGTCAAGAGCCGCGCCCGCGCATGGTTCCCGTCCGCCCCGCTCGTCCCGCTGTCCACAAACGTGTGCGGGATGTCCGGCAAGCTCAATGGCCCCGTCTCAATCGGGATTACCTCGGTAAACACAATCGTGCCACCCAATGAAGAATCAGAGACATCGCCGCCGCCGCCGCCACCACCGCCCTCAAACACCGTTCGCGCATCCGTCGCACCCGCCCAATAATCCTTCGTATGCAATAGGAACCCCAGCGGACTGAAAAACAGCCATGTCTTCACATTCGCAATCGGGTGCGCCGGGTCCTCATCGAAACTTGTCACTTTCAAAAATCCCAGTGGCGACGTCCGCCCATATTGCAACTGGGCATAGGCATACGCCTTGATGTCCGCCGCGCTCGCCCCGCCGCCCGGCGCCGGCGCATAGACCACCACCTGGTCCCAGACAAAGCTGCTGGTGATAGACCCCGGCGACGCCCCGGGCTGGTTCATTATCACTCCCTGATAAAAATAATCCGCGTCATCCGTGAAACTCAATTGTCCGGGCGCCAGCCCGGCCCCGCCATCCAAAAACACATATTCAAAATCGTCGCCCGACAACGCCGGCAGCAGCTTCCACACCGTCGTCTCCCGCACCTCAAACGGCCGCGTCTTGCTCGTCGCCCCCGGCGGTCCGCCGTTGTAATTCGGGTCCCCGTTCGGCGACGGCACATCCCCTTCTCCCGCCGTTCCGTTCGAATACCAGAACCATTGGTCAT
>Ga0193728_1000583_pt1 | contig 17813 bp, 18 predicted proteins | sample U1c1metaG_FD_143037 | JGI IMG/M metagenome (GOLD analysis project Ga0193728, IMG submission 143037) | Soil microbial communities from a riparian zone of the East river system, Colorado, United States - U1c1 | ecosystem: Environmental > Terrestrial > Soil > Riparian zone | place: USA: East River...
CCAGCGGATCAGCGCCTCAACGGCGCTCGGGCTCATGTCGTTGAGGTTGAAGATCGGCTGGTAAACGAGGAAGAACTCGTTGTTCTGCAGACCGTCACGTAGATCCATCTCGAGTTCGAGGCGGCTCTGGATCGCGCCCTGCATCTCAGACTCGAATGCGACGTAGCGGTCCTTGCCATTGCACTTCGCGCGGTACATCGCGATATCGGCGTCGCGCAGCAGCTCGTCGGCCAACGCCCGCGCTCCCGCCGCGACGCCGATGCTCGCCGTCACCTTCAGGCGGGCTCCGCTCTCGAGCAGCGTGAAGGGCTCGCTGAGCGCTTCGAGCAGACGCTCGGCGATCAGCTCTGGCCCGGCTTCGAGGGAAATGTCCTCGGCGATCACGACGAACTCGTCGCCGCCGAGGCGCCCGAGCGTGTCCGGCTCGCGCACCGCGCTCTGCAGCCTCGCTGTGACCGCACACAGGAGCTCGTCGCCGGCGCAGTGGCCGAGCGTGTCGTTGATCAGCTTGAAGTTATCGAGGTCGATGAACACCGCCGCTGGCAGCGTTCCGTGCCGGCGCGAGCGTGCGAGCAACTGCTCGGTGCGATCGAGGATCAGCTTGCGGTTGGGCAGCCCCGTGAGCACGTCGTGCGTCGCGAGGAACGTCAGCTCGTCATCAGAGCGCTTGCGCTCGGCCTCGAAGGACTCGCACATCCGCACGAGCGTCACGTTGAGGCTGCGCTGCAGCATCGTGATCGCCTGCGCGAGCGTCGCCGGCGAAAGGCCGAGCTCCGCTGCCGCCTCGCGTGCGACATCGGCCGCCGCGTCGAACCAGCGCAGGCAGCGCTTGGTGACCTCGTTGAGCGGCGCGCGGCGCTGGGCCGCGAGCTGGCCGAAAATGCACCACGACTCCTGTCCGACGTCGCGCGCGACCTCGACCCCGTCGCCGGCCATCCACCTCGCGACGGCGATAGTAGACAGCACGCCCACCTGCGCAAAGCTGTCCTCGATTGCTTCGTCGAGCACGACGCCCGAGCAGCCGGTCCTCGTGGCCATTCCTTTAACGACTGCGTCTGTGCGAGCGTTCAGCGCGCAAGCGAGACGCGCCAGATCGGCCGAGTGCTCCTCCGGCACATCGCGCGACTCCAACGCCGCAATCTGCTGGGGCTTGCTGCTTGCCTGCGTACCCGTCTCTGAAATCAGCATGGATCGAACGTCGGCGCGATATATCAGGCTTGACACAACAAAACCGCTGTACACGCAACAAATGTTCTAGTGCGCCGCTCTGGTGCGGGTGCAAAACCGATCGCTGCGGCCGTCTGGAGCCGCGTTAGCTGGCGAGCGAAATGCGCTCGGCGAGCTGGTCCAGCTGCGGTTCACCGGCCGCCGGCACGTGGCTCATCGCGTGCTCAGCGAGCGCTGTGATCGTCAGCGACGGGTTGACGCCGACGTTCGCCGGAATCGCCGAACCGTCGCAGACGAGCAGGTTCTCGTAGCCGAACACGCGTTGGCGTGAGTCGACGACGCCCTGCGAGGCATCCGGTGCGATCACGGCGCCGCCGAGGATGTGTGCTGTCGAGGGAATGTTGAACAGCGCCTCGGTGACCGAGCTCTGCGCGATCCCGCCGGTGCGCTTCGCGAACCATTCGGCGGCCTTGTTGGCGACCGGGATAAATGTGGGGTTGGGCCGCTCGGGGTCCTGTTCGGTCTGCAGCCAGAACGATCCGAACGGCCCTTTGCGCGGGCGCAGCGCGATCGCGTTGTCGAGCGTCTGCATCACGAGGATGATGATCGTGCGCCGCGACCAGTGTTTGGCGAACAGCACCTTCGCCAGCCGATCGGGGTGGCGGATCAGCTGCGCGAGCAGCTTCAGCGGGCGCGTCACGCGCGTGCCGTCGCCGGTCAGCAGCGTGTAGAGCAGGCGCATCGAGTCGCCGTCGTCGCCATAGGTGACGGTCTCGATGTGCGTGTTCGGATCGGGATGGATCGAGGATGTGATCGCGACGCGCTCGATCAGGTCGTCGGGGTAGTCCTCGGGCACGGTCACCGTGAGGATCGACTCGGAGTTCGTCCGCACGAGCTCGCCGAGGCGCGAGGAGATGCGCGGCAGCGAGCCTTCGAGGCGACATTTCTGCAGCAGCCGGTTCGTGCCGAGTGGGCCGGCTGCGACGACGACGCTGCGCGCGCGTTGCACGCGCCGTTCCTTGCGCAGCCACGCGCCGGAGCGAACCGATTCGACTTCGTAGCCGTCGGCGCCGTCGGCTGCGCCGATCGGGCGCACGTCGATGACTGTGCGTTCGGGGATCACACGAGCGCCGCGCTTCTCGGCGAGGTACAGGTAGTTCTTCACGAGCGTGTTCTTCGCTCCGTGCACGCAGCCGACCATGCAGCGCGCGCAGAGCCTGCAGCCGGTCCGCTCGGGCCCCTCGCCGCCGAAGAACGGGTCGGCTACCTGCTTGCCGCGCTCGCCGAAGTAGATGCCGACGGGCGTCCGTTTATAGGTCTCGCCGACGCCGAGCTCCTCGCCGAGCTCGCGCAGCAGCTGGTCGGCCGGGTCCTCGTGCGGATTCTCGACGACGCCGAGCATCCGCTGAGCCTCGGCGTAGTGGGGGCTGAGCTGCGTCTCCCAGTCCTCCATGTCTGCCCACTGACGGTCCTCAAAGAACTGCTTGGGGGGGACGTACAGCGTGCAGGCATAGCCAAGGCTGCCACCGCCGACGCCGCAGCCGGAGACGACCGCGACGTCCTTGAAGTTCGTCAGGCGGAAGATCCCCTTCATCCCGAGGCGCGGGTTCCAGAAGTAGCGCTTGAGGTCGGCGGTGCTCTTCGGGAACTCGTGGTCGGCGAAGCGCCGCCCGCACTCGAGCACGCCGACCGAATGGCCCTTTTCGGAGAGGCGCAGAGCGGAGACGCTGCCGCCGAAGCCCGAGCCGATCACGAGCCAATCGAAGTCGTAGTAGTCGCTCGTCGGGGTCATCGTCATCAGTCGCGGAGGCCTACGACGAGAGCAATCTTAGAGACTGCTTGGCCGCGTGGCCAGTCGAGCTCTGCCAGGCTCTTCCGCGCCCCGCTATATTCCGTGAAGTAATGGCGGTTGAGAGGCTGAGAAACCGGCCGTGCGGCGGTCGCTATGGCGACATCGTGCAGGCGATCGGCAATACGCCGCTGATCGAGCTGCCGAGCCTGTCGCCGAAGCCCGGCGTGCACATTTGGGCGAAGCTCGAGTCGCACAACCCGACGGGCTCGGTCAAGGATCGCGTCGCGCGTGCGCTGATCGAGGACGCCGAGGAGAAAGGCGCGATTGCGCCGGGGCAGACGATCCTCGAACCGACATCAGGAAACACGGGCATCTCGCTGGCGATGATCGCCAAGCGCAAGGGCTACAAGCTGCGCGTCGTGATGCCTGAGAACGTCACGCCTGAGCGCACGCAGCTGCTTGAGATGTACGGCGCCGAGATCGTCTACTCACCGGGCGATCAGGGCTCAAACGGCGCCGTCGCGATGTCGCTGCAGCTGGCGTCCGAAGACTCGTCGCTGTACATGCCCTACCAGTACGGCAACGAGGCGAACCCAAACGCGCACTACAACGGCACGGCCCTTGAGATCCTTGAAGAGCTCGACGAGATCTCGGCGTTCGTCGCCGGCCTCGGCACGGGCGGCACGCTGATGGGCAATGGCAGGCGCTTGAAGGAGACATTCGGCGATGCCTGCAAGATCGTCGCAGCCGAGCCGATGCAGGGCGAGCCGGTGCAGGGTCTGCGCTCGCTCGACGACGGCTTCATCCCGCCGATCATCGACCTCTCGCTGCTCGACCGCAAGATTTTCGTCTTCGCGGGCGTCTCGACAGGCGCGATCGCGAATATTGCAGTGCGCATCGCCGGCGAGCTCGACGAGGGCAACGTCGTCTTCGTCGTCGCCGACGACGGCTGGAAGTACCTCTCGAGCGGCATCTACACGCTGCCGGTCGACGAGATCGAGAACCTGGACTCGACGGTCTGGTGGTAGGCGCGCCTCGCGCGTCCGCGGGTCGATCATGAGGATTGCGCAGAAGCTGCTCGACGAGATCGTCGCGCATGCCCTCGAGAACCCTGAGATCGAGTGCTGCGGCATAGTGGCGGTGGCGGTTGGCGACGACGGGACCAGGACCGCAACCCACGTCTACCGCGCAAAGAATATCCACGAGACCTACCTGAAGTTCGAGATCGATCCGAAGGAACAGATGGAGATCGAAGCTGCGATAGACGAGGCTGAGTGGGGCTTCGGCGCTATCTACCACTCGCACACCCGCACCGAGCCCAAACCGTCGCAAACGGACATCGCGTTCGCGGCGAACATGCGGGGAATCGAGTGGATCATCGTTGGGCTCGCCGGAGATGAGCCGGAGGTGTGCTCTTGGCTGATCGACGGCGCCGAGGTCAGCGAAGTCCCGCTCGAGGACGCGCCGAGCTGAGCGAAAAGCCGCTGATCTGCCCGGCCTGCGGCTCTACTCACCCGCGCAGCGAGCGGTTCTGCCCGACGTGCGAGATGCCGCTCGTGCACATGCCCGGCAGCGAGCGCGAAGCGTCAGAGCGTCAGCGCAAGGCGCGCAAGATCAAGCCGCAGTACGCCGAGGGGCGCCTCGTCAAGGTCGCGCGCGCGAACAGCCAGCCCGAGTCGGAGCTGATCGAGGTGTTGCTGCTCGAGGAGGGCATCCCGAGCATGTCGCGCCGCTCTGGCGGCTTTGACGTGCCCGACATGCTCGCCGCCGGCCCGCGCGACGTGCTCGTGCCAGAGTCGGGCGCCGAAGCGGCGCGCGAAGCGCTCGCGCCGCACGCGCAGCCGCAAACCGACTAGTTAGGCCAGAACTGGCTGGCCGACGCTTGCGCCGGCTTCGCTCGTGATCGCGCGGATCTCTTCAGAGGCCCGCTCGAACTCGGCGTCTGAGAGCACAGGCGTGCCCTCGAAGGGGAGCTCGCGCTGCAGCTCGATCCACGCTTGGTTGGCTGTGTACTCGTCCTTGACCTTGACTGTGACCGGTCGCGGGATGCGGTAGGTGCGCAGCAAGAGCACGTGCAGCGGCTGGTGGCGGCGCCAGCCGAGGCGCTTTTCGGCGTAGTCGGGCGTCCAGACGTAGAACGGCGAGAGCGCATCGACGCAGCGCGGGTCGGCGATCGTGAAGTGGTCGGCGACCTCAGCCCATGCGCGGATCCGCACGCGGTCGGGCTGCTGCACGGGCGCGCCGGAGGCGAAGGCCTGGAACAGTGGCTCGCCGTCGCTCCACACGCCCTCCTCGAGCGCACGACGCAACTCGGGCTGGTGGGACTCGCGCACGAGGTCACCCGGCTGGTCGAACGTCGGGTAGAGGAAGAACCGTTCGTGGGCGAGTCGCAGCGACTTGCCGGGTTCGCGAATGCCGCCCTTGCGGAGCGTGAGGAGCTGCTCACCTTCGGCTAGCGCGCGAACGGTGACAGCCCATTCTTTGAAAGCAATTGGCATAAAAAGTGAGGCTAGGAAACGTCTCTGTCTGACCCGCGTCCCGCCAACGACTGGCGGCCACCGGTTCGTTAAAGATACGAAACCCTGGCGAAAATCCCAAATCGCCTGCAAATCGAGCACTTATTGAGCACTAATAGCGCCCGTGTGTGCGGGCGCACGCGGTTAAACCGTGATTGCGGGCAGTGTTTCCGTCTCGCGGTCGCGCGTCGTTTGAGGCGCCGCTTGAGTTGACAGTCGAAGCTCAGCTCAGCCCGCGCGCTTGGCAGATGCTTGCCCGAACCCGCCGCCGCCGGGCGTTTCGATCCGCAGCCGCTGTCCGGCGCGTAGCGTGCCCGTGGCCTTCCCAGGCAGTTGCTCGCCGTCGAGCAGGTCGCGCCCGCGCGCGCCTGGCTCGCCACCGTCGGCGCCAGGCGGCGGGTGCCGGCGGCGCTCGGCGATCAGCGAGAAGGTCACCTCGCGCAACGCTTCGAGCTCGCGTACGACGCCGTCGCCGCCGCGCGTGCGTCCGGCGCCACCGGAGCCGCACCGCAGCGCGTACTGCACGACGCGCAACGGGAATTCGCGCTCGAGCGCCTCAATCGGCGTGTTCAGCGTGTTGCTCATCGCGACGTGCACGCCGCTCGGCCCGTCGGCGTCGGCGCACGCGCCCTGGCCGCCGCCAAGCGTCTCGTAGTAGGAGAACGAGCCCTCGCTGCGCTCGCTCGCGTCGGCGCCGAGCGTGAGGTTGTTCATCGTGCCCTGGCCGAGCGCGCGGCCGAATGCGCGGAGCACGAGGTCGGCGACGCGAGAGGACGTCTCGACGTTGCCGGCTGCGACGGCGGCGCCGGGGCGGGCATTGAGCAGCGAGCCGAGCGGCGCGCGCACGTCGACGGGGCGGTAAGCGCCGGCGGAAGGCGGGATGTCAGGGTCGGTGAGCACGCGCACGGCGAAATAGCACGCTGAGCGCGTGACGGCGAGCGGGCAGTTGAGGTTGCCGTCGTGCTGCGCGGCGCTCCCGTCGAAGTCGAGGATCAAGCGCTCGCCGTCGACGAGCACGCGCAGCCGCAGTGGCAGGTCACTGTCGCGTCCCTCGAGCACGTCCTCAGCGAACAGCTCGCCGTCTGGGAGCGCAGCGATGCAGGCGCGTGTGCGTCGCTCGGCGTAGTCGAGCACGGCGTCAGTCGCTTCGCGCAGTCGCTCGCGCCCGAGGCGCTCGGCGAGCGCGCTCAGGCGCACGCCGCCGACGCGGTTGGCGGCGAGCTGTGCGCGCAGGTCGGCGCGGCGCTCGGCCGGCTGGCGCATCTGTGCGACGAGCTCGTCGATCGCTGCTTCATCGAGCACGCGCGGTGAGATCACGACGCCCTCCTCGGCGAGCGTGTGGCTATCGGCTGGCATCGAGCCGGGCACGCGCCCGCCGACGTCGGCGTGGTGCGCGCGGCTCGCGGCGAAGCCGATCGGCTGCTGTCGATCGCCGCTGAAGACGGGCGTCACAACGGTGATATCGGGCAGGTGCGTGCCGCCGGCGAACGGGTCGTTGAGGATCCACGAGACGCCGGGCGCGTGGCGCTCGTCGAGTACGGCAGCGACGGATGCGGGCATCGAGCCGAGGTGCACAGGGATGTGCTCGGCCTGCATGATCATTTCGCCGTCGGCGTCGAACAGCCCTGTCGAGGCGTCATGGCGCTCCTTGATGTTCGACGAGTGCGCGGAGTGGATCAATGCGACGCCCATCTCTTCGCAGGCGGCGCGCAGCGCGCCGGTGATCACCTGCAGCTCGATCGCGTCGAGTGCGCTCATTCATGGTCCTCCGCGATGACGCCGTTGCACGGCGTGTTGTCGCCGACGTCGCGCAGCACGAATGTCCCGCACTCGTCGACTTCGCCAGACCAGCCGTCTGGCACGAACAGCGTCGAGTCGGGCAGTGCGCAGACGGTCGGCCCGGCGACGCGTGTGCCGGGCGCGAAAGCGTCGCCGCGCTCGCCGCGCACGGCGAGCTCGGGCGCGGCGCCCCAGATGGACACGCGCACGGTGACGAGCTCGACGTTGGCATCGTCTTCGCGGTAGCCGTAGCGCTGCTCATGCGTGGCCGCGAAGCGCTCGCGCAACGCGTCGGGATCGACGGACTCGCTCTGCTCGACGCTGAGCTCGAAGGACTGGCCGCTGTAGCGCAGCTCGTAGGCGACGCGCAATCGCGCGCGCTCGCCGGCGAGCGCCGCGTCGGCTTCGGCGACGAGCGCGTCGCGCACGGCGCGCAGGTGCTCAGCGCTGAGCTCGTCGTCGCGCAGCAGCACGGTGCGCGAGAGGTCGTGACGCGGCGCGGCGGCAGCGAGCCCGAGCGCGCAGAGCACGCCGGAGGCGCGCGGGCAGAGCACGCGCGAGATGCCGAGCTCGCGCGCCATCGCGCACGCATGAAGCGGCCCAGCGCCGCCGAAGGACATCAGCGCGAAGTCGCGCGGGTCGATCCCGCGCTCGACGGTGACGAGGCGCAGCGCGCCGAGCATCTCGGACTCGGCTACGCGGACGATCCCCTCGGCGCACGCGCGCGTGTCGATTTCGAGCTTTTCTGCGAGCTCCGCTATGGCACGCTCGGCAGGTTCTCGATCGAGCTGCAGGCCACCGGCCAGTGGCGAATCCTCGGGCAGGCGTCCGAGCAGCATGTTCGCGTCGGTGACGGTCGGCGAGGTGCCGCCGCGCCCGTAGCAGGCGGGCCCGGGCTCGGCACCGGCCGAAGCAGGCCCGACGCGCAATGCGCCGCCGGAGTCGCGCCACGCGATCGAGCCGCCGCCGGCACCGACGGTGTGGATGTCGAGCGCCGGGAGCGCGAGCGGGCGGCCGGCGATCGTGCGTTCGGCTGTCTCTGCGACCTCGCCGGCGTCGATCAGGCAGACGTCGCAGGAAGTGCCACCCATGTCGAAGCAGAGCACGTCGCGCGCGCCGGCGAGCTCGGCGAGCAGCAGCGCGCCGCCGACGCCGCCGGCGGGCCCGGAGAGCACGGTCAGCGCGGCATGTGCGGAGGCGCGCGCGATATCGGTGAGCCCGCCGGAGGACTGCATGATCTGCGGCTCGACGAGCGCGGCCGCGCTCGTATCGTCGGCGAGCCTCTGCAGGTAGCTCGCGAGCAGTGGCGAGAGCGCGGCGTCGAGCACGGTCGTCGCGGTGCGTTCGTACTCGCGGAACGTGCCGACGAGATCGCTCGAGAGCGAGAGCTGCGCGTCAGGCAGGAGCTCTGAGATCAGCTCGCCGAGCAGTTGCTCGTGGCGCGGGTCGGCGTAGGAGTGCAGCAGTGCGACGGCGACGGCTTCGGGCGCGGCCGCGGCGAGCGCTTCGACGAGCGTCCGTGCGGCGGCGGGGTCGAGCTCGCGCAGCGTCTGCTCGGGTGCGATCCGCTCGGGCGCGGCGAAGCGCAGCTCGGCGGGAACGAGCGGCACCGGCTGCGCGTCGCACAGCCTGTAGAGGTGCGGGCGCGCTTGGCGTCCGAGCTCGAGTACGTCGGTGAAGCCGTCGGTCGCGATCAGCGCGGTACGCGCGGTGCGGCCCTCGAGCAGCGCGTTAGTCGTGACGGTCATGCCGTGCGCGAAGCGCTCGACGTCTGCGGCTCCCGCGCTTGCGCGCTCGAGCACGAGGTCGATCGCTTCAAACACGCCGCGCTCTTGGCGCTCGGGTGTCGTTGCGACCTTCGCGGTGTGCACGGCAGCGTCGCGGCCGACGAGCACTGCGTCGGTGAAGGTGCCGCCGACATCGACCCCGAGAAGCACGCTCGGGAGCCTACGCGACGGCTGCGAAGCGACTATGCGGCGGCGAGCTCGCGGTCCTCGGTGTCAGCGAGGTGCTGGTGCGACGGGCAGTAGCCGTTGTGCGGCAGCGGCACGCGCTGGCACGCGGCACCCTTGCGCGTCGTCGCGCGGCACTGTGGCGGCGCGCCGCTGACGGCGGCATAGCCCTCCAGCGGATGCAGCGTGACGTAGTCCTGCGCGAGCTGCACGTAGCGGCAGACGACTTGGTGCACGTGCGACTGCGCGGCCATCGGGAAGTAGTTACGGATGTCGGCGAACAGCGTCCGCTCGGGGCGCGCGAAGTAGTGGCGGTCGGTTGCGAGGCGCGTGACGACTGCCTCGCACGCGCTCAAGACGGCCGCGTGGTTGGCGGCGGCGGGGGCACCCGGCGGGTCAGGGACGATCTGCGGAGCGAGCTCCCGGTATATGGCTCGGCTGAACTGGTACATGGCTACTCCGATCCTCCTTCTGGTTGGAGCACACCCCCCACTGTCGGAGACTCCAATTGCCTCCGATCCTTCTACGAGGTTTGAACACGTCTCCGATCACAAAAGGAGCGAGATAAAGACGTAAAGGCGATTTTTTTATGTGGACCCCTTTTCGGGGTCTTCCTGTGGTCGCGCTGTGGCGCGACTGCGCGCGTCAGCTCCAGCTCTGCCAGTCGATCGCGAGCTCGCCGTCCTCGGCTGAGTTGCCGCCGCCGACGACGACGTGGCGCAGGTCGAGCGCGGGGTCGCGCTCGGGGTAGTCGAGCCGTTGGTGCGCACCGCGACTCTCGGTGCGCGCGAGCGCGCAGTGCGCGATCAGCCGCCCGAGCGGGTGCGCGCTGTCGAGCAGTCGCGAAAGGCCGTCGGCGCTGCGCACGATGCCGGCGTCGTGCCACAGCGCCTCGCGCGTCGCGGCGTCGCTGACGGGCGGCGCTGGCAGCGCGCGCAGCGTCTGCAGCTCGGCTTCGCTCGGCGCGCCGTGGCGCGCCGGTACGGGCTCGGCGAGCGCGTGCGCGACGGCGCGGCGCGCGAACACGAAGCACTCGCTGAGTGAGTTCGACGCGAGCCGGTTGGCGCCGTGCAGGCCGGTGCATGAGGACTCACCGACGGCATAGAGGCCGGGCAGCGTCGAGTGCGCATGCACGTCGGCGACGATGCCGCCCATCGTGTAGTGCGCGGCCGGCGCGACCGGGATCAGCTGGCTCGCTGGGTCGAGGCCGGCTGAGCGCAGCGCGCCGACGACGTTCGGGAAGTGCGCTGGGTCGACGCCACGCATGTCGAGCCCGACGGAGCGCTCGCCAGACTCGCGCAGGCGCGCATCGATCGCACGCGAGACCTCGTCGCGTGGCAAGAGCTCATCGACGAAGCGCTCGCCGTTTGCGTCGTGCAGCGTCGCGCCCTCACCGCGGATCGCCTCGGTCACGAGGAAGCCCTCGCGCCCGGGCACGCCGATCACGGCAGTCGGGTGGAACTGCAGCAGCTCGAGGTCAGCGAGCGCTGCGCCGGCGCGGTAGGCGAGCAGCAGGCCGACGCCTTGCGAGCCGGGCGGGTTAGTCGTGCGCGCCCACATCGCGGCGATCCCGCCGGTGCCGACGACGACGGCGCGCGCGGCGACAAGCTGTCCGTCATCGCAGGCGAGCCCGGCGCAGCGATCGTCGACGCGCCACAGCGCGCGGGCTCGCGCGCCCTCGAGCACGACGATGCGCTGCTGCTCGGCGACGAGCGCCGAGAGCTGGCGCACGACGCGCCGGCCAGTCGCGCTGCCGCCGGCGTGCACGACGCGCCTGACGGAGTGCCCGCCCTCGAGCCCGAGCGCGAGGTCTCCGGCGGAGTCGGCGTCAAAGCGCACGCCGAGCGCTTGCAGGTCGTGCACGCAGCCAGGCGCCTCGCGCGCGAGGATCTCGGCGGCCGAGCGGCGCACGAGCGCGCGTCCGGCGAGCTCGGTGTCGCGCAGGTGCAGCTCGGCGCTATCGTCGTCGGCGAGCGCCGCGGCGAGCCCGCCCTGTGCCCAGTAGCTCGCCGTCTGCGCGAGCGGTGTAGCCGAGATCAGTACGACCGAGGCGCCGTCGCGCGCGGCGCAGAGCGCCGCATACAGCCCGGCTGCGCCCGCGCCGACGACTGCGACGTCGGCCTCGTGCGAGACCGCCAAGGGGGGCGCGGGCATCTGTGCGAACGCTAGCTGGCCAGAGCGCGCGGACGCGGCTAGGGCGTCGCCGTTTTCTTCGCGCCCGGTTTGAGCAGTTTTTCGAGCGTCGCGGTTTTTCGCGCTGAGCCCGGACGTGCTCGTGCCTGTGCTCGTGTCGCCTGGAGTCGTCGTCGCTGCTCCGCTCGGAGCGACGCCGCCGGCTGTCGTCGTTGGGACGCTCACGCCGCCGCTCGGCGTCGTCGTCACGCCGCTTGTGCTCGTCGCGCCCGGAACGCTTGTGGCAGGCGTCGTTGGGGTGCTCACACTCGGCACGGCTGCGGTCGTCGTCGGCGCTGCAGGTGTGCTCGCGGCGGGCGCTGCGACGGTCGTCGTTGCTGTCGCTGCGGTGCTCGAGCCAGAGCCGCCGGCGAGCTTGACGAGCGCTGCGGCGAGCACACCGAGCGCAAGCACGGCGACAACTGCGATCGTCGCGATCGGTGTCTTCCAGTTGGGTGTCGCGGCAAGCCGCGTGCGTGCAGCGGCGCCGCAGCGCAGGCACCAGTCCTGGTCGGGGTTCAGCGCCGCGCCGCACAGCGGACAGGCTTCGGGTCCGGGCACGCGCACGGGCGGGGCAGGCGGGTACGCGGACGCGAGCGCCGCCGCTGCGCTGTCGCTGCGCGTGCTGCTCGTCGAGCTGCGAGGCGGCGCGGTGGACACCGTCACGAGCCGGCCGCAGGCGGGCGGATGATCTCGGTCGGCTGATCGTCTTCGCCCGGCGCGGCACTCGTCGAGGAGGGCGGCACGGGCGAGCGCCCGCCGCCGTTGCCTGCTGGCGGGACGGTCGCGTGTTGCTGGGTCGGCGGCTGCGCGGCCGGCGAAGGGGCCGAAGCGCTCGCCGGCGTCGGTCGCGCCGGGACAGGCGTCGGCGCGGCTCCTGGCGCTGGCGCGCCGGTGGGCGGGGTCTGCGTTCCTGTCGCAGCGATGGGAGCGGGCCCCGCCGTCGGCGCGGCGGTCGGCATCGCCGCAGCCGTGAGGGCTTCGGCGGGCGCAGCGGTGGCCGGCGGAGCGCCGATCGGCAGATCGACATTGCGGCTCAACGGCAGCCCGCAGCTCGGGCAAAAGCGGTCTTCACCGCTGTGAATCGCGGCGCAGCGCGGACACGCGGTGATGCCGGCCTCGCGCAGGACCGTGATGGGCTGGCGCTCTGCGAGGTTCGCTTCGAGCGCGCGCAGCTCGGCGTCGATCCGGCTCAGCGTGCTGAGCTTCGCGAGTACGAGCTCGTCGTTGCGCTGGCCGAAGCGGTGCAGGCTGAAGACGAGCCCGCCGAGGTCGCGATAGGCGAGCTCGCGTGCCTTGCGCAGGAAGCGTGCACGCCGGCGCAAGCGCCCGCGCGAACCGAAGCCTGGCGACGCCGGCGAGGCGGCGGGCTCGTGCGACGCGCTGTCGTCCTGCGGCTGCGGCTGTGCAGGCGCGGCTGCGGGAGTCGTGGCAGGTGGCTGATCCACGGCTACTTCATGCTACCCAGCGCGTCCCCGGGCTGTGCGCCATGCGTCGGCGACGCGTTCGGCCATGCGGACTGTCGAGAAGCGCTCGGCGCTGCTGCGCCCTGCTATGCGCGCGTCGGAGTCGTGCAGATGCGGCGCGAGCGCGGCGCGCCAGCGGCTGAGCTCAAACGGCGCGCAGAGCGTGCCATCGACGCCGGCGAGCGCCTCTTCGTGAATGCCGACGGGCGTCGCGAGCACGGGCACGTCGCACGCGAGCGCCTCGAGTACGGCAAGCCCGAAGCCCTCGCGCGCGGAGGGCACGAGCACGGCGTTGGCGGCGTTGACGAGCAGCGGCACGCGCGCGGGGTCGACGCCACCGAGCGCGAGCAGCTCGGCGCCGGCGTCGTCGGCGAGCTCGTGCGCGAGCGCGTAGCGCTTCTCCGGCCGTGCCGGATCGGCTGCGAACAAGAGGTAGCTGCGCCGCGGGTCGAGCCCGAGCCGCTCACGCGCTTGCGCGCGAGACTGCGGCTGGAAGCGCTCGAGATCGACGCCGCACGGCAGCACGTGCGCGCGCGCCGCGGCACGGCGCGGCAGCTCCTCGGCGAGCGCAGCAGAGACGGTCGCGAGCAGATCGACGCTGCTCAACGCGGCGAGCGTGAGCAGGCGCGTACGCGGATGACGCAGGTCTGTGCCGTGCAGCGTCAGCGCGCGAGCGTGCGCGCGCACTGCGAGCGCCGGCCAGGCGGTCAGGCCGAAGTGCGCGTGCACGACGTCGAAGCGCTCGCCGGCGAAATGCCGGCGCAGCTCACGCGGCGCGCGGAGGAGCGCACCGGCGCCGGGCGCGAACTCGTGCAGCTGCACGTCGAGGCCGTCGAGTGAGCGCAGCGCGGCGACCTGGTCGCGCACGAAGCTGCCGCGCTCGGGGTGCGCGGCGTCAGGCCGCATGTTGGAGACGACGAGCACACGCACGGGACTCGACGGTAGCGTTTGGAATGATGGTCCGCGTGGAAGGCCGCTCGGCGAGCTCATCGGACCCGCGCGCACGGCCAATCGCCGTGTTCGACTCGGGCGTCGGCGGCCTGACGGTCCTGCACGAGCTGCTCGTGCAGCTGCCGCACGAGGACTTCGTCTATCTCGGCGACACGGCGCGCTTCCCGTACGGCGAGCGAACGCCTGAGCAGCTCACGCGCTTCTCGGCGGAGATCGCCGAGGAGCTCTTGCACCGGCGCACGAAGTTGCTCGTGATCGCGTGCAACTCGGCGACAGCCGCGGCGCTGCCGAGCCTGCGCAAACGGATGCTCGAGACGACGCTCGGCGTCGACGTGCTCGGCGTCGTGCGCCCGGAGGCCTCGCAAGCGGTCGCGACGACGCGCACGGGGCGGATCGGCCTGCTCGCGACGCCGACGACCGTCGCGAGCCGCGCCTATGAGGAGGCGGTTGCGGCGATCGACCCGCATGTGACGCTCTATCCGGTCGCGTGCCGCGACCTCGCGGCGATCATCCAGGCGGGCGAGCAGTTCGACGAGCGCGCTGTGCAGAGCGTGCGCGAGGCGTGCGAGCCGCTACGCGAGGCGGATGTCGACACGGTGATCCTCGGCTGCACGCACTACCCGCTGATCCGCCCGATGCTGCAGCGGATGCTCGGCCCGCAGGTGAAGATGATCAGCTCTGGCGCGGCGCTCGCGCGCCAGGTCGAGCACGCGCTGAGCACGCGAAAGCTCGGCAATCCGCGTGACGGCGAGGGCGACTATCGCTTCCTCTGCACGGGCGACGTCGAGGCGTTCGAGCAGCTCGGCACGCGCTTTCTGCAGATGCCGCTCGGCGAGGTCGAGCACGTCCAGCTCGCGGCAGTCGAGGCGGCCGCATGAGTGAGCTAGCGCCGAAGACGCGTAGCTACGGACGCGGGCCGGGCGAGCTGCGCCCGGTCGAGATCGAGCCGAACTTCATGCGCACGGCGACCGGCTCAGCGCTGATCTCGGCCGGTGAGACGCGTGTGATCTGCACAGCTTCGGTCGAGGAGAGCGTGCCGCGCTGGATGAAGGGGCGTGGCACGGGCTGGGTCACGTCCGAGTACGGGATGCTGCCGGCCTCGACGGGCCAGCGCAAGCAGCGCGATGCGACGCGCGGGCGCCAAGACGGACGCACGGTCGAGATCCAGCGGCTGATCGGCCGCTCGCTGCGCGGCGTCGTCGACTTCAAGGCGCTCGGCGAACGGACGATCTATCTCGACTGCGACGTGCTGCAGGCCGACGGTGGCACGCGCTGCGCGTCGATCACCGGCGCATACGTCGCGCTCGCGCTCGCATGCGCGGCGCTGCAGGGCAAGGGCAAGCTCGAGCACTCGCCGCTGAACGGCTCGGTTGCGGCCGTCTCGTGCGGAATGGTCGGCGGCCGCGCATTGCTCGACCTCGACTACTCCGAGGATTCGACGGCGGAGGTCGATGCGAACGTCGTGATGACAGGCGACGGTGGGCTGATCGAGGTTCAGGCGACGGCCGAGCGCACGCCGCTCTCTCGCGCGCACCTTGATGAGTTGCTGGCACTCGCGGAGGCCGGCATCGTGCAGCTACGAGCCGCTCAGGAGCTGGCGATCGCCGCCGCGACGGGCGGCGCGAGCGGGACCGCTGCGGCTTGAAGCTGATCCTCGCGACGCACAACGAGCACAAGCGGCGCGAGTTCGCGCGGCTGCTTGCAGAGCCGCGCGGCGGCCGGCGCGAGTGGCAGCTCGAGACGCTGCCTGAGGAGGTGATGCTGCCGCCGGAGGACGGCGAGACGTTCGCGGAGAACGCGCTCGGCAAGGCGCGCGCTGCCGCAGCGGCGACCGGCTGGGCGAGCATTGCGGACGATTCGGGCATCGCAGCCGCCGCGCTCGGCGGCGCTCCGGGTGTCAGGTCGGCGCGCTACGCCGGAGAAGGATCAACAGATAAAGAAAATCTGCAAAAGCTGCTGCGCGAGGTGCCTGCGGGCAGCGCGCTCGAGTACATCTGCGCGATCGCGTACGTCGATCCGGTTGCCGGCGTCGAGAAGCTGTTTGAGGGGCGCTGCGCCGGGCGTATGGCGCAGTCCCCGCGCGGCGAGCATGGGTTTGGCTATGACCCGGCTTTCGTCCCCGACGAGGAGCCGGGTGAGCTGACGATGGCCGAGCTGAGCGACGCGCAGAAGGATGCGATCAGCCATCGTGGCCGCGCCGCGCGCTCAATGTTTGGCTGGCTGACGGACCCCGCAGGCGCTACAGCAGGTTGATCGCCGCCGCGATCGCGATCGCGAGGCCGAGCGCCGCGTAGCCGTGGTAGCCGCCGAGCAGCAGCAGCAGGCCGGTGAGCAGCGCCACGAGCACCGTGATCAGCCAGGCGATTCGAGTGACGCTCATCGGGGCATTGTGGCTGATGCCCCGGCTACAGGGCGTTAAACAGTGGCTCGATGCGTGCTGAGGCGGGCCGGCGCAAGGCTTTGCGCCCGTCCGCGCATGGTGTTAGCGTCGATTATTCGGTTTCACAAATGAGGAGGATCCAAGGTGACGAAGGCCGAGCTGGTCGACCAGGTGGCGGATCGCGCCGATCTGACCAAGCAGGATGCCGGGCGCGCGGTGGACGCAGTGCTCGCGACCGTCGAGGACGCATTGCGTCGCGGTAGCGAGGTCACAGTGGCCGGATTCGGCAAGTTCCACGTGAGTGATCGTGGCGCGCGGATGGGGGTAAACCCGCGCACCGGCGAGCGCATCCAGATCGCGGCGAGCCGCGTGCCGCGCTTCACGGCCGGCAGCGGCCTAAAGAGCGCGGTGAAGGGCCGCTGAGCGAGACGCCGCACTTCGCAGATGCTCTGAGCGCGCGGGTCGCCGAGCGCGAGTCGCAGATCGTGCTCGGCCTCGACCCCGATCCGTCGGCGCTGTGGCCCGACGCCGAGACGGACGCCGACCGGCAGGGCAGTGCAGCGCAGCGCGCCGGACGTGCCGTGCTCCGCCACTGCGCGGCCGTGATCGACGCGACGGCGACGGCGTGCGTCGCCGTGAAGCTGCAGCTCGCGCGCTTTGAGCTGCTCGGCGCGCCCGGCTGGGAGGCGCTGAACGCGGTCGCGGAGCATGCGCACGAGCGAGGCCTGTTCGTGATTGCAGATGGAAAGCGCGGCGACATCGACGTCAGCGCGCGTGCATATGCGGCGGGCCTGTTCGCCGGCGCAGAGACGCCGTTCGGGCGGATCGACGGCCTTGGCGCGGACCTCGTCACGGTCAATCCGCTGATGGGGATCGACGCGCTCGAGCCGTTCGTCGCGACTGCACGCGAAGCGGGGGCTGGTGTGCTCGTGCTCGTGCGCACGTCGAACCCGGGCGCAGCCGATCTCGAGGACCTGCGCGTCGACGGCGGTGGCGCTGTGTGGGAGCGGATTGCCGCGATCGTCGCGCGGCTCGGCGCCGAACGCGTCGGCGAGGCCGGCCTGAGCGACGTCGGCGCGGTCGTCGGCGCTACAGAGCCCGCGCACCTCGTGCGCGCTCGCGAGCTGATGGGCGGCGCCGTCTTCTTGCTGCCCGGCGTCGGCGCGCAAGGCGGCCGCGTCGAGGATCTCGCGCCGGCCTTCGCGCCGGGTCGAGCCGGCGGCCTGATCACCGCTTCGCGCAGCATCGTCGGCGCTTATCTGAAAGGCGACAACGTGGCTGGGAGCGCGCATCCGGGAGCGATGGCGCTCGCCGAGGCCGAGCGTCTGCGCGAGGCTGCGTGGGCGCTCTCAGCCCAGGAGCCGCCAAGCGTCAGCGCCACGCCGTCGGTCCGCTAGCCTTGGTGTGCGTTCGGGGGCAATGCGGCCGCCGACGGGTGGCGAAGAAGGTGGGTGAGGAGCCAAGATGATCATCACGGTCACGCTCAACGCGGCGATTGACAAGTCGCTCTCGGTGCCGAACTTCCGCCTTGGCAGGCGTCACCGCACGGTCGAGCAGCGCACGATGGCCGGCGGCAAGGGCGTCAACATCGCGCGCACGCTGAAGACGCTCGGTCAGCCGGTGATCGCGACGGGCTTC
>Ga0193728_1000584_pt1 | contig 17810 bp, 17 predicted proteins | sample U1c1metaG_FD_143037 | JGI IMG/M metagenome (GOLD analysis project Ga0193728, IMG submission 143037) | Soil microbial communities from a riparian zone of the East river system, Colorado, United States - U1c1 | ecosystem: Environmental > Terrestrial > Soil > Riparian zone | place: USA: East River...
CAACGGCTGTTCTGACATACTTTTGGTCGCATATACTATTATAATAATATTGAGCCCTACGGTTCAGACGCTTGATGGTGCGATCACTGTATCGTTGCCAATAATATTTTCATTTCGGGATCAAATGGACCGTTACAACTCCAGGATGCAATACTTGGACGATCATGAACAACGATTATACTAGTATGTCAAACCCGGCGCCGGCAATTTCAGGGACTGGCCATATTATTTTTAACAATTGAGGATATTTTGGTGCGATTTTGGGCCAGATTACTGTTCAGAGAGCGTCTGGACTCGGTTTAAATTATTCAACGTTTGCTTCGAATCCTTATATGGAATCGCTAGGAGTTATTGTTAAATGGGCATCCACAATCGTGCTCTAATCACGCTATCGCTATTAACAACACTGCTGCCCCTAACAGCACACGCACAAGTAAGCATTCAACAATCGACAACAACGAGCATTAATGGCCAAAAAACAAGCATACAAACAGATAATGACAAATAGTAATAAAGATCAGTCAAGGGACGCTGACAATAAAAGGAGAGTTACTCAAATATTGCGCGCAGGCCTGTCATGAATATGTACTGTACACAAATGGCACAATTAAGGAAAGGACATGAGCAATAAGAAAATACTGATTGCAGGCTCCATTAAATTTCACGATTTGTATGATTGGTGTCATGGATATTTGCAGCAGAGTGGTAGGACGGACCGAATGAATAATATCCTGTACGCTTTAGGCACAGTAATTTATTTAAAATACCGGGGAAGCTTTATAGAAACTATTCAAAAAAGAGAATAGGAACCCGCTACCTCCATTCCCAGATTTTCTCTGTAAAATTTCCCTCCGGATCGACCTCAGCTTCGAATACTCCAACAACATTGTTGAGGAATGCCAATTTATCACTCGATGGCGTTGTCCTATAGAAATTCGATCCACGAGTCTTTACGCTTCCTGAAGAACTGATTCTTCTAAACGCTTCTCCCTCTAAATGTTGCCATTTCTGATTCTCCACCCATGATTACTCCGTGTCCTTGGGCGTGGATCACTCCGGCGGATGTTGGTGTGCCGACAAATGTCACTGTTTCCTTGACATTCGTCCCCCTAAAGCTCCCTGTAGACGAGAGAGTTGTTTCCATCCTGGGGCCTTCGGAATCCAAGACCCTCTGACCCATTATTTTTCCCTTTAATTCTCCAATTTGTTCTCCTAACATTTTTATCGGGAAATGAAATTCCTGGATGATATATAAGAGATGTGTGGTGAGAGACGTATCGCACCTGTCCTGTGCCGGGCACTCAGAAAGAATTCGGCGAAACTACCCGCAAGTGGATTGAAACCGGCGCATTTTAACCGGAGTGAATTTCATGCTGGTTCACTCACGCTGCCGCTTAAGATCTAATCAGACATTTATGGGGCGGGTGTCCGTCCAATCAACCATGAGCTTGCGCTCGGCAAAAAGCCACTTTCCCTCGACTTTTGCGAAGACATCATAATAACGAAGAGAAGCAATAAAAAGAGTCCGTTTCCCCTCAGATGCAGACACATGATGGGCAATGCAATATGTTTCTCCAGTTGCACGATCTCCATCTAGGACAACAGTGCTTTGTCCCATGAAATGAGTGTAGCTTCATATTTATTCAGTTCGTCGAATACGGGCGCCAAGTCTTCTCGTCGGTTCAGTTCCACTGACGGTTTCTCGGATCTTGCATCCATGAATACAACGAAGTGTGTGTCCTTAGTAAAAAGTGACATTTGCCCCTTCGCGTCACGTCTATCCGCACAATGTGCATATGCATCCACAAGTTCACGTATTTCCAAACGATCAGCAGCTTCGGGGCCCGAAATTGAAACATGAGTACCCATTAAGTACGTCTCCTTTGCGTTTGTACACCATTACATATTACATGCATATATTGTCAACTAATATAGATAACTCACCACAAACGTTGGGAATAGATGCCGCCACTAAGTTGAAGGATTGAATCCGCAGTCACAGCATGCATTCATTAGAAATGGTCACGCTTGTGTACAACACGGAAACGGTACGCCTATGTGTGCCTAAAATACATTTTTGTATCACCTGTATCACCTCGTATAACATTAAAATATTTCAGTTACAAAGGGCGAGAAAGAATTTAATGCTTATTGCATCCTTCTTTATCATCAAATAGACACACCTGGGTTAAGACATGCTTTGCAGAGTGTACAAGATGCCGAGAAATTGAAAACGACCTTCATGAACACCATACCACTATGAAGATTTGGCAATCCTGAAGAAATCGCAAGCGCCGTCTCCTTCCTCGCGTCGGATGACAGCAGTTTTGTCACGGGGATCGAACTCTGTGTAGATGGAGGTATGGCACAAATCTGAAAACTCAATCGCAATTTGTGCCGGTCACCATTCACTTCTCAGTACAATTAATTCTAACCCTTCTTATGATTATTTATGGTTTTAATAGGATTTTCAGACACACTCAGTCTGACACAATCAATAGGAATAGTGGGTACAATGGTTCTGACACTTTACTTTTCGAAGAGGCAAATACAGGCTCTATCGAGTGACCAGGAAACAAGAGTTCTAAACGACTTGGACGAGAAATTTCATAATATGGCAATGCTCGCCATGGAGGACCCTTCTATAGCAAGGGTGATAGACACACGAGATTACGCGAACAAGAGAGAAACGGCGTTTCCTTCTATATTCTATGGATGTGCGCTCACGCTTATGCGATGCGACAGAGAAGAGTACTTGATGACAATGAATGGGCCGGTTGGTTACAATGGATGAGAAATTGTTTTCGAAGAGGAACAATAGGGGAGATATGGAAACAAGTAGAACCCGACGGTTGGTTTAATCCTGCCTTTCAGAAATTCTTAAACAGAAATCATTGGGGCGAAACCACGATAAATTAGGGACCTTATCAGAGGGCCCCTACCCTTTTGTTACTTCAATTCTTAAAAGATTGTATCAAAATCAATCCTCATAATGAGTCTATTTCCACATGAAGACATACTAACGAAAGAGATTGCATCCTGGAAAGGATTTGCGGATAGATTGCCAGATGAAGATAGAAAGACGTTTCTTAAAATGTTAAATGATTGTTACAGATATTCAAAGGCAATTAATGCGAAGGGGCGGCCCTTTCGCACAGAACCTGTGATTATGGCCCTTTTATTTTCACAGTACAAATTAATAGAATGCATAGAGACACAATTATCCAAAAATAAGAAATAATCTGTTTTTGAACTGACCTCAGAGATCCATTAACAAACGATCGTCAATAAAGGAAATCTTTATCAAGTGTACGTTGAGTAGTACTAGTATGGTAGGTACAAGAAAGACTGATAATACAGAGAAAGTGGGAATTACATTACCAATTTCCCTGGTTAAACAAACAGACAAGGCGCGCGGTGACATTCCTAGGAGCACATTTATCCGAAGAGCAATTGAGCAATTTCTCAGGAAGGAGGGTAAATGATTTCAACTGATCTTGCACCATTTGCTGGAACAGTCGGAGGTGGGTTTTTCTTGGTCTAATTACAGGGTATGCGATCAAAAAGGTAATCAAATTGGCCGCCGTAATTATTGGTCTTTTTATTGCTGCCATTGCATATTTAGAATATCACCGAATCGTCAACGTTGATTGGAATAGAATCCAGGTACTGTCACAAGGTGGGATTACTTGGGTTACAGATGCAATTACACATATCTCAAACAATATTGGCGCGCCCCACCCGGTATCACATATTGGTATTCCACTCGCATCCAGTGCTTCCGCGGGTCTGGTTCTAGGCCTCGCAAAAGGGTAGGAAGAGAAAGACCTATTTAATCTAATACCATAAGGTAAAATTATCGAATTATCTTTTAAGTAGTAGTAATGCTAGTATAGATTTTACTGAATTAGGACCACCCCATGGCAGCAATCCGGGTGGTATGACACAATTCACCCAGAAAGGGCAGGATGGTGGTGTTGAAAAACAAGAAGACCTCGTAGTGATAGGCTTTCGGTTCAAGTCAGGAATAATTCACTATTTATTCGAAAGGCGGCCTCACTTCTTTGATATGCCATAGCGAATTTGTGCTAGTAGAGCGAGATGGAGAAATTTTTATTAAATCTGGATTTTACATATTCCAATACCTCAACATCTGACGAGAAGTATTGTATATTATTAATTTCACTATTTTGGTTCTTCTCTTTATCGATAAACTGCGCAACAAAATTACCACACGCATTTCTGTTTATAAAAAGCTTCTTGGGCTGAGACTGATGTTCAATCCTAATCCCTTCGTCAAGGTCAAGAGATATTAATTTCTTGGATAAATCTTTCTCTTTCCGTCCAGAGTTCATGATCACGAGAACCCTTTTAGATAGAGTAATACAGAGGTAACTTATAACGATTACGGAAAGTATCCGTGACTAGTTAACGGGAAATATGCAATGCGGAGGCATCCAGGAAACGTGCATTTGAATGCGAAAATTTTGCAAACTGTTCTCGTTTGATTGCCCGACATGCCAGCGATGGTGTTGTACTTTCACAATCGCCTTAGTTTTGATGGTCGTCCCGAGAGTGGTCTCTGGTAACAAATATGGATCTCTGCTTTATGCTTGTATTGCACAATCAAGAAAATTATGGGAAGCTTCAGAAGACCTTTTTTACCTCTAAGTTGGTGATGTTACCTTAATAATGAATTACAAGCATACCATTAGCGATTATTGAGAATATTCAACACATTATCTGGACTGAAAGAAAAGGCAACGCCAAGGGACGGCAACTTTAGGATGCTTATTTGTGGTCCTACCGTCTATGATTTTTCTCATCTTGGGCATGCAAGAATACTTCTCTTTTATGACTTAGTAGCAAAATATTTAATGTCAAGTGGAAAGCGGACAAGAGCAATCTTAAACATTACTGATATAGATCCCAAGATATCGTTACGGGCAAAGGAGGAAAGGTCGTCTGCAGCGGACATTTCTAATAGATTTATAAAGGAACTCATGATTGATATTCAATCCTTAGGTATCAATACCCTATGTATTGCCAGGACTTCTGATTACGTAGAAACTGCTAAAAAGCTAATACTAGAGCTTCTTAGTAAGAAACGTGCTTACTTTTCTAATGGCAATATATACTTAGATACAAGTTCGCTAGTCTCGTACGGGAAGCTCTCACATATGAGTCGCGAGGATCTAGTTAATAACAGAGTTGATATAGCACCGGGGAAAAAAAATCCTGCTGATATCCTGCTTTGGAATGGAATCGATGACTTCGGTCAGAAATATTATGACAAGTCGCTAGGAGTAGGCGTCCCCTGGTGGCATATGCAGGACTCTTCTGTGGCAATGTCGATCTTTAACGGACTATACGATATGCATGGCGGTGCAACGGAGCTAGTATATCCGCATCACGAGTCACTTTTGGCACAACTGCAGGTGTTGACCTCAAATCAACGACCAGTCAAGATCTGGAATCACGTGGGATTAGTAAGCATCAACGGCAAAAAAATGTCCAAATCTTTTGGCAACATGATAAGAATAAGGGATCTGATAAGAAAATATAACTCAAATATTATACGGCTTTATCTCTTTTCGAAGCATTACAGACAACCTTTCATGTTCTCACGATCTGAACTTGATAAATTCTATTCGACGGACGAAACAATCGCAAATGCGCTTTGGAAGGACATAGGTACTAAAATCCCTAGTCGTAGGACAAGGCTGACTAAGGAATTCACTAGTTATATAGAGAATGATGTAAATACGCCTGCCGCCTTGGAATTAATGATAGAAACAGCTAGAGAAGGCGAGTCCATCGCAGACCTGCGCTACATGGTAAGGATTTTTGGACTTGTTTATTGACAAGGAGATGGAGGAGAATGAGGCAGCATTTTGTGGATTGTGGACACACTAGGTTTTGAAGAGGAATAACTAGAGTTAATTTCGTAAATGGGCACCTAAATACAATATATATAAAACTTAACAACCGGTGTATAAACCCACATCGTCAGTTTGCGCTTTGAATGCCAGCTAAGTTGTCATTTTCACATAACTAACTCACTCATTAGATGATATAGTTGCAAAAATTGGATACCAGCAGGAGTGGTCTTGAACATTCGCTTTTCTTCTTGATAGACCAACAATTTATTCTTAAGAAGCATTTTAAAATATTGCAAGCTGCTAGAGTGATTCAGAAATGCAGTTGATATTATTTTGGATTTAGATGCTCCACCGTTTGCGAGTTCTAGGATTGTCGCTGATATATCAGTCTTATCTCTATAGTTCATTGACCGAAAACCTATTGTTTTTCCTCTTTTGAAATAGAAGGAAGTCGAAGCGCGGTGTTGAAAAGTCTGTAAAGCAGGTGTGTCATAACAAATCATGTTGAAGTTAAATATTTAGGAACTGTGGTTACTGCCTATATAGCCATTTTCGTTTAGTGTTTATTTCTTCGAACATATTATTTCCTCTGGAATTCGCGACTTCCAATCTTTGAAAATTATCTTTGGCACACTCGACATGGAAAATGATCCTGCAGCAAGCAAAACAGATTCCAGTTTTTTTCCTAAATCCGTAAGGTTATTTTTTATTCGAATAGGTGATTCTGAAATTATTTTTCTTGTAATTATCCGTGATTTTTGAAGTTCTGTGAGTCTATTTGTCAGTACTTTAGCAGTCAATCCCTTAATTCTCTAGGAATCGATTAAACTGAGTTACACCTCTACACAATTCCCTTAGAATCAAAATTGCCCATTTCATTCCAATAATTTTGAACGTAGTCTCTATAGGACATGCTTTTAGCTCAGGCATATTATATATTCTATCTATTATTGATATGTTATTATCGCTTTCTATCTGCATATCAACTATTCATTTGAATACGTTAAACTTATATACATTCCTTTAGATACTAGATATACAAATGATATCATGGACAGAGAATCATTTCTATCATATCGTACAAAAGGTCTATGCTGAGACTTTCGGATGAACGCGCTCGCTGACAAAGAATTAGTGACAGTTGGATCTGCATTACAAACAGCATGAAATCCGAAAAATGATAAGAAAATTAATAGATTAACCTCTTTTCATAAAGCGAATCTAATTATTATGTGAAAGGCGAATTATCATCCCGATCACCATTTTCCAAGCTAGTACAACGCCCTACGTTTAAGGAACACGTAATTGACAAAGAATTAGTAATTTGGAGCATGTTAAATAACATGATGGAGGAGGAAAGGAAACAACCGTTTCATGAGATTCAGAGATAATTATACTTAAAACATTCCATCCTATAGTATATAATATCGTTCTGTAGTATCAGAACATGTAATGCGTAAGGGCACAATACATAAGAAAATAGATAAAAAAAAAACTAAAACACATGCTTATAGTTCGATTAGATCAGGAAGCAAAAAATATGCCAAGGCTGAAAGGCGGAAACGAAATAAGCCAAAGGCATAGAGATAACCGATTTTGTTGTTCTAGATTGTGAAAACCGTAGACGTACGAACAGTTTTATAATATCACAAAGGAACTACTCTCAAATTATCAAGAACACTGAGGGAAGTAAGGATATAGAAAACATGTGGGAGATTTTTTCTAATTTTGATTTAGGACACATCTTTTGATGCAATTAAGACGGCAGCAATTGTAATTTAACGTAGTAGAGGTTCTTTTCGTATTCTTTACTTTGGTCGTCTTTTCTCGTAGTGAGCTGTAACAGGCTGGCTCGCTTAAGACCGCAACTAAACGACTTAAAAATGAAAGATCTTGAACTCGAATATTGCTTTTACTAAGTTTTTTTTAAATATCAAACTCTACACCTAACTGCTGACATATTGGCAAATAGGCCGTCCTGTTATGTTGTCTTGTCACCGGTATTGTTATTCTTACTACCTACTACTCTACATGATGTTGGTGAACAAGCTGGTCATAGAACCTAACTGACTTGATATTGACAAACTCTAGCATACCATATCTTGATAACTCTCTACCAAAGCCACTTTTCTTCACCTCCAAATGGAACTCTAGGATCAGAAGCTACTATATTATTGACAGATATTTTTCCAGACTGCACAATTTTTGACAATTTCTCTACCATATCGAGATCTTCAGTTCATCAGCCTTGCTCCAAGACGGTGTTGAGAATCATTGCAAGTCTCACAGCTTCTTCGTCGCTATCAGCAACAATTATCGGTGCAATTGAACAGATGGATTAATGACTTCTATTGCAGGATTTGTCGTCGGAAATTCTGTTGCTGCTCCTTTTTTTTCAAGGATTTATTACACCTCTACCAAGAATCTTGCCTTCTTTTAGCATTGTCAATGCATCTGTAGCTTGATCAAGTTTGAATCGATTTGAAACAACTGGTTTGATTACTCCTCTTCTTGCTAGCGAAACCAACTCTATCATATCACTTAGAGTCCCAGTATATGATCCGATTAACCTGTATGCTCTTGTTGGCATAGTGACCAAACTTAATTTCAATTCACCTCCAAATAGTCCAACAAGTACTACTCTGGCTCTCCTTCTGAGAAGTTGCATATCAGTTTCCACAGTTTTAGAAGCATTGACAAAGTCAATTACTGCATCTGCACCCTTCTTATCAGTCAATTCCATTACAGCCTTTACTGTGTCTTCATTTTTTGAGTTGATAGTAGTATCTGCACCTTCCTTCTTTGCAAATTCTAATTTTTTGTCATCTAGATCCATGGCGATTATCCTAGCTCCAGTAACTGCTTTTGCTAGTTGTATAGCCATCAAGCCCAATCCTCCTGCACCTACAATTACTACATTATCAGCTGGCTTTAGACTGGCATTCTTTACTGCACCATATGCTGTAAGTGCAGAACATGATAGAGTAGCACTTGCATCGGTATCCATTCCATCACCTATGTTTACTAAATATTTGTAACTTGGTACCAATACGTACTCGGCATAACCTCCATCCATATAGACACCTAATGATCTAGGTTTATCGCATAGATTTTCTTCTCCAATTCTACAAGCAGGACATAATCCCTCTCCTATCCAAGGGTAGACAAGAACTTTATCATTATTGTTAAATCCTTCAGCTTGTTCACCCAAGCTATCTACTATTCCTGCGACCTCATGTCCCGGTGTAAGAGGATAATTTACACCTCTGTCTGTAGTTTTTAATAACTGCCCGCCGACCCCTTCATAATAGCCTTCCCATAAATGAATGTCGCTATGGCAAACGCCCGATGATTGAACTTTTACAAGAACTTGAGGACCTCTTGGCTTTGGCGTTTCAAGCTGCTGTATCTCTAGTTTTTCATTCACCTTAACAATTCTTGCCGCTTTCACATATGTTCTCCTGTTTTCTCGGGTATCTATCTATTCCTATCGTAATATGACCGATGAAAGGCCAGCAGCCACTGTTGGGGGTCACATAAAGGATATAATCTGCTTATTGCAAGCAACTTTCAAGCTTATCTGTGAATACAAGTTGGAAAACAGGTCTCGGTTTTGCAGGAACTCTGAGCGCGGGTTCATATGACAGGGCACTGCTCTAGATTTGCTGCCAGACGGTGCAGCTCTTGAAATCTTTAATCTTTCTGGACATTCCTCCCTTTAATCAGGATCTTGAGCATGATATGCGTACAAAAGTAATAGTTTAAATCGAAAATAAGGGTAGCAGATGCCATTCTTATTGCAACTCCAGAGTATGATTTGTCAGTACCTGTAGAACCAAACAATGCTATCGATTGGGCGTCAAGACCGTCCGGTGTTGACTCCTTCAATGGCAAACCAGTGGCGATCGTGAGCGCCTCTATTGGAATACTGAGGGGCGCGAGAGCGCAGTATCATCTCAGTCAGTTCTTCGTGTTCCAGAACATGCATCCTGTCAATGCCCCAGAGGTCATAGTGACGTTTGCGAAGGATATGTTTGATGCAAACGGCGCACTAGTTGATAACACCACGGTCTCTTGAGAGAATTGCTTCAGAATCTTGTGGACTGGATTGACAAATTGAGACAAGTCTTATGCATAGAGTATCATCTTATATTTAGGGCATTCTAGGAAACACTGATATTTTTATGGAACCATACACTATAGGTGCAATTGTTAGGTCTTGTCTTCTGTAAACTCATCATGAGGGGAAAAAGGATTGAAGTCAACCACCCCACTAATATCCAACAAATCTATTTCTTTTGCCATTTCCCTTGCATCTTCTGTCTCGCTATCTTCATTCATACACTTTTGATAAAACTTGCAATACGGACATTTGGTGTTTCTTATGGCTTCTGCTAGTCTTGGTAAAATGGAAACATTGTTTTCTTGAAGTGCTTTTAGAAATAAGGACTTACGTCTAATCATTTCATTTTTCAGTATTTCTCTTGCAATGTCTTCTTTAGGTAAAAAGACTTGCCAGCTTTCGATACCCACATCTCTTCCGTTATATGGCCTGAAGAAATAATCTCCTTCTGAATCGCTTTTGGTCCATCTTACTTCCCGACTATTATATCTTATAGAGATAATTCCTTTCTCAATTCCTGTCATAACAAGGTAGTACAATAGCTGTCGAAGGTAAGATGTGAATTTCTGATCTGTAATATCAAGACGTTTGCCATTGACTGTATCTTTTAGTTCTACTATTACGCTTTGTCCTTTTGCTTTTACTTCCGTTGCTTCTCCTCCTCGCTCTCCTTTTTCCTCATTCATAATATCCGGATGTGCAATCAATCCATCCATCTCTAATTCAGCTTGTGCGACACCCATATTCGCGAGATTAGTTATGACGAATTCACTTGCTTCTCCTCTTACAAAATGATGTACTGATTCATCTGAGATAGGGTCGATTTCTGGAAACTTGCGTGAATAATACTGTTTTCTAATGCAATTAGTAGGTAGGATATCTGAAACATGAATACTTGAATCACCAAGCCTTCGTCTATCCTCATATCTTTTGTTGAGGTTCTTTTGTAAAAGGTCAGTGAACTCTGGACTTTTCCTTATGGTTATTGTCATTTTCTGAATTCTTTTTCCTGTTGGATATTTCGTTTTGTATGGCTTCATCCATATCTATATTTGAAAAATTCCCCTGTGGTAATCCTAATTCATTTCGTAATTTCTGAATCAGCTCTGCATAATATACCATTCTGTCGTCTTCTCCCTTATTCTTTGCAATGGTATATCCTAACCATGCCTTCTTTAGACCTTTCCATGTTTGATCAACAGTATATCCGGACCTCAGGATTGCAGATTGAGTACTATGATTATGGAATTTACCACCTCTGTTTTTCTTGTTTCTGTACCTGTATCGTCCTTTCATTTCTGCCCTCTTGTTATTCTATTATATTACTCGTCCCAACTAAAATATCTTAAGGCTATTTCATCTGTGACATATGAAAAGTACTATCTATGGGTCTTGGTTTTCTGATATTACTTTTCTGAAGCAGTAATCTGAATTCTTTATGTGCCAGAGGATCTTCCGCTAACTCTTGTAACCTATAGTCTGCTAATTCCCTTCCGCGTTTGTGTGCAACTACTATTATCTGGCCAGTAATTTTCTGAATCTGCTTCAGGCATCTTTCGACCTAACAGACTAAATTGGGAGTTTTGATACTGATATATTCAATTCCCGCTGGAATTTTCTTATTCCTTTTGCATAATATTCCATCCTCTTAGTATCACCTTCCACCTTTGCGATTCTAAATCCTTTCCAACATTTTTGTAGTCCACCCCATTTTCTTTATCGTAGAATCCTGAATCAGTAAAATTCCATCCTTTCTTGTGCACTGCTTCTTAATGCTTAGATATTCACGCTGGATAATAGATTCCAAACTATTATGTCTTGATCTGTTCTTCCTATAATTCGTAAATGACCACCATGACTATCATCAGATCTGTTTACGTCGATCTACGATTGTTTACGCTCTTCATCTTTATAAGATATAGCAATCACACCTGATTCACCTTTATATTCTTCTGCAAAATTTTAAAAAGAATCAAACTTTATGCGGCACTATATAGGCACACTTTGGACAAGAAATTTTTCTTGTATTCAGATCTCAAAAGTGCGGCCAAAACTGGGTGGGTCATAAAGAAATCAAGAAATGGACCGTTACTCCAGCTGCGATACAACTTAACGATACAAACATCATAGCTAGTCAAAGAGTGTTATAAGAGTAAGTAGGATTTATAACTAATCGTTCCTAGTTTGTTACGTTCCACCTAAACCATGATCATGCCAGCCAATCTATTTTTTCTTGGTAATTGGGCATGAATTTATGTCCCAAATCCCAGAATCTCTCTTGATGCGCACAGGCAGTATAATAACAAATGAGAATTTTTTACTGGATTAATTCGTCCCCCTTAAAAACAAGAATCCGCCGCTGTTCCCCGTTGATATTATGTTGATGGTATCAACTATAGAAATATCGCTACATTTGATGAATATTTTCGAAATTTTACCATGACGTACTAAACCACGGACAAACATTATGGGATGTATGGGAGGCAAAAATAGAACAGACAAGGGATCCGTATGCGAAATTCATTGGAGCTGATAATAGATGGGAGATAGCCATTCAACGAGCGAAGGTATGAACATAATTGCACATACGCTCTCAGATAAAGGCAGTGTAATATCAAATGAATGAGAATTTGCGTATTCGAATCTGCCATGGCTCAATAAGAATAGAGATAATATTAGATTCATAAAGGCAACCGATGATAATAAGATACTAATAGAAGATATTGCAAAGATGGTGGACCAGAGTAGTAAAACAAAACTGTGGACACAGAAGTTTTATAGATCCAAAGTATCTCCTATTTTGAAGTAACGAAATGGCTAATATCACGTTCAAAAAGAAGTTAGAGAATGTTGCTGGAAGGTTATGTGAAATTCTTATTCCTATTAAAGATGAGTATTTCATAGGAAAAGGAAAGACCGTAGCTATTTGCACATTGTCTAGTATGGATCTACTTCAAACTATTGCTAGAACAGAAGGTTTGATGAATAGAATTTTGATTGTTGGAAGATTACTCTCAGAGAACAAGGGGATAGATACATTGATCAAATTTACATTAAAAAATCCCGAGTTGCGTTACATAGTTGTATGCGGAAATGATGTAAAAGGACATCAATCAGGACAAGCATTATTATCACTATATAGAAACGGCGTAAGCAGAGATGGCAAGATCATTGGAGCTACCGGCCCTCATCCATTTTTGACTCATTTACATGCAGATATTGAATCATTCAGAAAACAGATTATGATTTATGATTTAATAAAGTGCGAGGAGCTGGAAAAAGTAAAAGCAACATTATCATCATTCGGTCATTGGCATAAGCAGGGCTAGAAAAGATATTGTGGTCATTATTCCGAAACACTTGCTTATTGGCTGCTAAGAAGTATGACATCTTCAAATGTCCCAGTTAGCATGTTTTGGGGTTGAAATGACAACATTATATATTCGCATATCGCTAGCCATCTTTATATATGTCAGTTGACTTGGGGAGAAATGTCCCTCTACAGATCCAAAGACAGCTTAGAAAAGAATGTTTTTTTGGGTGTGCTCTATGTGGTTCTCCTTTACTAAAGTATGCTCATATAGTTCCATATAATCGGATTCAAGCATTCCTTCCTGAGAATATGATATCTCTTTGCCCCCCACATTATGGCAAATGTGATAATGGGGATCTCTCAGAATCATATTTACGTGATGCAAAAAGAGACCCTCATAATAAATTACATCCGCAAGATGCATTTTTTTTAGAATCACAAGAGTTGGTCATAAATGTGGGAAAATCCAAGTTTATTAACACTCACCGAGTACTAGTACTAGATGATTTTGACCTTATAACAGTGAGCAGAGATAATGGGAAGTATTTCCTTCTTGAAATCAATTTTTTCGATAAAATAAACAATCTGATTGCAACAGTATTAGAAAATAGTTGGGTATCAGAAAATAACGTTGGCTGGAACATCAATTATAGCCCTCAAAAATTCTTGGCGATCCAGAACCCTCAAAGAAACACAAGATTTGAAGTCACAATAGAAAATACAGAACTATTCATTACAGCAATGATGTACTACAACAACCATCCAATAAGAGTTACCAGAAATGAAATATTGCTTGATGAAAATGAAATAGGAATAGAATTAAAGAATAGTGTGTTGAAAAATTATGATGTTGCTATTGCTGCATACACATAATATTTCTATTTATGGTCAGGCCAGGTATTCTTGTAAGATACCGTACTTGACAATTCATAGAGATAGATCATATGATTTAATTTCCGACAGATGAATGATGCCTTCCAAAGGTAATAACGGATCATATCACCAGACCAAATGATTTTAATTATTCTTTTTCTTCAGATATTGCTCATACCTTGGAGCAAGATAGAACACCCTCTCTGGTTTTATTTTTAGAATTACTCTTTTGATTTGTGGGGAATGTCCAGGATACTTATCAATATTAAGGTATTTTCTTGCAAGTTTGTCAATGTGCTCATCAGCTCCTTCAGTGGTTTGCTCTATGACACGTCCTTTTATTGTTACCATACTGTACGGATTTTCATCATCCGCAATCGAAATAGAAACTCTGGGATCTCTTGAAATATTTTTTTGTTTTATTCTACCCTCTGCCGTGTTTACCAGAATTGTATTGTCCTCCACATCAACCCAGGTAGGAGTGACATGAGGTGAACCGTCTTTCATCACTGTTCCCAAAAATGCAAAAGTCCTTTTCTTAAGAATCTTAGCTACAGGTTCACTAATCACATTGCTAGTCTTATTCATGATTCGTCACACTAATCTATTAGCAATTAATCTATATATATGTGGTAGATTGTTCCAGATCGCTTTTATCAAGGCCGTTCTGAAAACTCAGTTTATATGCTCTGCAATCGCGGATTGTGCGTGATAAGATAGCAGTACTAATCCTAAAAGCATTCATATCGAATTTGCTGGCCAAATCAATCTTATTAGCCAACAAGAGTTTTCTCTGATAATTCTAGAATTTTTCTTGCTTGCTCAATACCTGTTATAGGTAACTGTTTTGAATCAAGAAGGCCAATCTGAGCCAGCAATGATGCCTGATCCCAATAGATATGTTCATGTGCTATTTTGTTGGCATCAAATTTCATAACAACCACATGTGGTAATTCTACATACTTGCCTGTTGCGGGTATTCCAGGAAGCATAAACTTAATTTCTCTATCATGTGTGAAGCTTAGTATGAGCTCATCCACAACTTGATCCCTACCAACCGTACGAGAAATATGTTTAATCTTTGTGTTAGCAGGCATTTTACCAACTAGTTGCTTTGTGTAGAAATCACGTACGCCATTGTATCCATTTCCTCCTGTCAATACGGGCACGTGATGTACATATGGTTCTTTGACCATTGTTTTCATTGTTGCTTCCACGTCAGGGTCTTCGAATTCATATTCCACATGTTTATCAGATATTGCTCCCAGGTTATGACGTTTGCGCTTCATCTTATTACTGCTATTATTCATTCAATTCACATCTTTTATTATCAATAACAAGAAAGTCGATGTATTATAAACAGATTGGTTCCAAAGAAAATAAGTAAAAACCACTTTTAAAATCTAAAATCATGCCCAAATTTCAGACACGATTTCTATCTCTCCCAAAGGTATATTGTTAAAGGGAGTAAGCAATTGCAAAATCGAATACACACCTCCTTAATGCATATGCACTGAAAGGGAAAAAATCTGCATTTGAATTAAGCAGATTTTACTTAAGTAAAGCAAAACATTATGATGAAGCTGTATCTTCAATAAAGTTTTATCGATAGATCGGCGCGAGTCACAATACACTAACACTTTCTGATTTCATCCAAATAACATCTAGTGCTTCTGCTGGTTTCATTTTGGCATTGGCCCCGTGGTTTATGAAGCGTGTTCTACTGCAGCTGAGGCTAAAAAGAATCATAGCCGTCGTGCAAAAAACTACCGTCAGAGTTTTGCTGCGGATCCTTGACCTCTTTCACCATACGCAGACTTCTGAATAGTGAACGCATCCTCTCAGGATTTTCATTAGCATGTTCCTTCATCGCGCTTAAAGTCTGCTGTGTATACTGTGTTGCTTTCTGTGGATCCTGTATGCCAGTATCTCGTTGAATTCGTTGAACCAGTGGATGACCAGGACTTAATTGGCCTATATTTGATAAAGCTAATTTTATATCATCAGTTGCATCAGCTACAGTAGTTGAAGTGTCTCCTGTTGCTATACTATTATTAACACTACCCTTGCCCTCTGATTCTGCACTATCCAATAGATGCTTGATTATTGAGTTAATTATCGTACTCCTACTAGATTGTGGTATTCCACTTTGCGATAATTTGCTTGCCAGATCATCTGCGCTCATAATACCTTCGACCTAATTGAATAGTGGGCAACTCATCTTATATAGTTATAAGCGTTTTGAGAATAGTGATTAACTAATAAGTTGACCAACTAAAGTAGAGACCTGTAGAATCGTGTTTGCTAGCCTTCATGGCACGCGCAGCAGAAGCACCCATTCGCTTGAACTGACCGAACTTCCCTTTCCGAATATCAATTTTAACAACAACAAATAATTCTATTTTTTTTGTAAATTATGAACTTATTTCGGTCCTAGTTCGGCAGCGTATGCGGTAACGACACTAACATTACCAACTTGCGTTGAACCGGACAGAATGTGGTCGAAGCCTTATCTGATATGAACAACTGACCAAACTTGGTGTTAAAGTTGTCTATGACGTGTGGTCACTCTGATACTACAGACATGTGTTCTCTTTTCAGGACTAATTGGAAATCGTAGCAATTGGGAATTTCTTGGTTCGTACCTAGTAAACATTGAAATTCTATAGTATTCACTTGGAATTGTCTTACCAACCAAACCATTAAAAATAATAGATTGGAATGTATTTTAAGTGGTTGTCTTTACTTCCGTAACCCACTCACATTGATGCCAATTTTCTCATGATGTTTCTCAACAGCCTCCTTGGTTGGCGCTTCAAGTACAGAAGCATTTGTCAGCCTCGGGATTGTAGAGTATATTCAGATGTTTCACATTAAACGCATGTAGAGGTGAGTACTGGAGTTTCTTCAAAATATCCTCATCAAGACCCCTCATCGAATGAACATCAAAAAAACTTGGCACAAATCTTGTGACATCCTACGCAATTATTTTAATGTATATCAAGACTTGTATGGATTGTAAATTAATGCAATACATTCTATCTACTTACAGTTAAGGGCTATGCCACCTGAAAATCAAAGAACATTCGCACCACTTTTGGGATATGTTGCATAAACTCATGCCAGATTATCAAAAGATTGAATGGTCGAGAATAAATGGAAGCAGATTGGTTTGAGGAATATCCTAGCATTAGTAGTTACCGCGAATGGGGTCCATCAGGCGTAAGCCCTAATTATTTCTCTTGCTTCTGGCTGGGGAAAGATCTCGTTCAACTTCCTAGGCATCTTGTCCTCGAAGACGACATCGGCGTACCATTTGGTGCCGAATGCAACCAATTGAATCAAGATCGGCAGCGTGTCTTTACCCTTCCCAGTAAGCCTGCTCAGCACCCTCATCGGCGATCTCTTTTCCTCGGCGCATTCGATGAACCCTTCCTTCTCGAGTTGCCTCAGATGCATTGAAAGGACCCTCGGCGTAAGGCCTTGAATAGATTGTAGGAGCAGATTGAAACGCACAATCTTGCGGAACCCGATATCTCTGATTGTCATAATGGTCCGCTTCTTGCCCAACACTCCTAGACTAGTCTTAATTGGGCATTCCATGAACCTTACTTGAGGT
>Ga0193728_1000585_pt1 | contig 17805 bp, 14 predicted proteins | sample U1c1metaG_FD_143037 | JGI IMG/M metagenome (GOLD analysis project Ga0193728, IMG submission 143037) | Soil microbial communities from a riparian zone of the East river system, Colorado, United States - U1c1 | ecosystem: Environmental > Terrestrial > Soil > Riparian zone | place: USA: East River...
TGCCGCGACCTTGATACAGGACGGTCGACCGTTGCCGGGGGTGGCGCAGGTCGCAATCCAGCAAGGCCGGTACGTAGGAGGGTTCATCGCCAGAGAGCTCGGCGGCGGTAAACCGCCTCGTCCTTTCCGATACTTCGACAAGGGCAACATGGCGGTGATCGGCAAGAATTTTGCCATCCTGGAGTCAGGCAGAATCAAGCTCGCCGGAATTATTCCCTGGTTCATCTGGGCCTTTATTCACATCATGTTCCTGCCGCAGCTGCAGAATCAGCGCCGCGTACAGAACCAATGGTTCTGGAGCTATTTCACCGGCCAGCGCAGCTCGCGTTTGGTCGATGAGGCACCGCGGATTTAATCCAAACACCAGAGTCCGGCATTGAGCAAACAAACCGATAGCGTGTCAGGAGCAGCCAGCGATCAGCTGACCACCAGCGCGGGCAATCCCATTGCCGACAACCAAAATTCGCTCACGGCGGGGCCCCGAGGTCCGTTGTTGCTGCAGGATTATCAATTGATCGAGAAGCTCGCGCACCAGAACCGAGAGCGAATTCCGGAGCGTCCGGTGCACGCGAAAGGATGGGGCGCCTACGGCACGCTCACGATCAGTGGCGACATCTCAAGGTATACCAAGGCAAAATTGCTGCAACCTGGCGCCGGCACTCCGCTCATTTTGCGCTTTTCCACCGTCGCCGGTGAGCTCGGCGCCGCCGATGCCGAGCGGGACGTGCGCGGCTTCGCGATCAAGTTCTATACGGATGAAGGCAACTGGGATTTGGTCGGCAACAACACGCCCGTGTTCTTCGTTCGGGATCCCTACAAGTTCCCCGATTTCATACACACCCAAAAGCGCCATCCGAAGACTAATTTGCGCTCGCCTACGGCAATGTGGGACTTCTGGTCCTTATCGCCCGAAAGCCTGCACCAAGTGACCATTCTGATGTCCGACCGCGGTCTGCCCGTCAGCGTGCGAAACATGAACGGCTATGGGTCCCACACGTACAGTCTGATCAACGATGCCGGCGAGCGCGTGTGGGTGAAGTTTCACTTCAAGACGCTGCAGGGTCACAAACACTGGAGCAATGCTCAGGCAGCCGAAGTCGTCGGGCGCACCCGGGAATCGACCCAGGAGGATCTGTTCCGTGCGATCGAGAAGGGCGATTTCCCGAGATGGAAGATGCAAGTGCAGATCATGACCGACGCGCAGGCGGACGCCTGGTCCGAACGCACCGGCTGGAACCCGTTCGATCTCACGAAAGTCTGGCCACACCGCGACTGCCCGGTCGTCGATGTGGGCGTGCTGGAGCTGAACCGCAATCCGGACAACTACTTTGCGGAGATCGAACAGGTTGCGTTCGCCCCCTCCAATATCGTTCCCGGCATCGGTTTCTCCCCGGACAAGATGCTGCAGGCGCGTATCTTCAGCTACGCCGATGCGCACCGTTACCGCCTCGGCACGCATTACGAGGCCCTGCCGGTTAACGCACCGCGCTGCCCGATGCACCACTACCATAAGGACGGAGCGTTGCGGTTCTTCGACAACAACACGAAGAAGCCGGACGCTTACTACGAGCCCAACTCGTTCGACGGTCCGAAGGAGAACAAGAGGTACGCGGAACCCGCGCTGCCCCTGCACGGCTCTGCCGATCGGTATGACCACCGGGACGGCAATGACGATTACACGCAGGCTGGAGACTTGTTTCGCTCATTCGATGCGGAACAGAGGCAGCGGTTGTTTCAAAACATCGCCGCCGCGATGCAAGGCGTGCCCGATGCGATCAAGCGCCGGCAGATCGAACTTTTCGCCAAGTGCGACCCCGCGTTCGGGGCTGGCGTGGGCAAGGCAGTGGAGCTTGATCCGGGGAACTGAGCAGAGGCTCGATGTCGGCGGCAAGTAGCCGCAGCGGCAAGAGCTTTTCGGTACTAGACTGGAAACGCGGCGAAACTCGGGCACACTGCCCTTTTCGCACGTCGCCAGGCGGCCGGCGTTTCCCCAGTGACCACTCTGAAGTGCTTGCACAGATGCGCCTGATCTACAAATCCACATTCAAGCGCAACGTCGCTCAAAGACATATCGGTCTGAAGCATGTACTTGGCAGCCAATCCGACGCGACGCCGGATCACAAAGGCGTGGGGTGAGTACCCGAACGTGCCCCTAAAAGAGCGCGAAAAGTGCGCTTCGCTGCGCCCCACCAGAGCGCATAGATCTGCGACAAGCAGGCGACCGGCGATCTGCCTGTCGATATAGTCGAGCACCTTCCGTACCTGCCATGCCAGCAAACGCTCTTTTCCGTCGTCCGCGGCCCCTTCCACAGCTTGTTGATCAACCTGCCGTCGCAATACCGAGGCTGCCTCGAGTATCGCGCCGTGCGCCGCGTGTTCCTGGTGAAGATGACCAATGGCAGCATCCAGCAGCGCTACTACGTCGTGCATCCAGTCACCCGATCGGCTCTGACCGATCTTTGGACTGGCTTGCGTTTCGCAGACTTGAGTTTGCATTGCCGAGGAACGGTATCAGTGCCTTAAAAAGATGTGGATCGCGAATTGCAGTGGACACAATCTCCCCCAATTGAGGGATTCCCCAGCACACCCTGTCCTGCTATGACTCGGACCTCAACCAAATCGTTGGAGGGGTCAGTGAACGGTGGGTAGCTACGCGCTAGGACGAGCGCCGTGAATGAAAGACTCCTCGTTCGCCGACAAAAATGCTGGCTCGCGATCGCCGCGTTGCTCTGGTGCAGCTGCGCTGCCGCGCTCAGTCCTGATCTGACCATCAAGGAGCTGCACCACACGGCCTGGGGCCCGAGCCAGGGCGCGCCTTTGGGCGGCGTCGTCGCCCTCGCGCAGACGAGCGACGGCTATCTGTGGATCGCGGGCCCGAGCGGGTTGTTTCGATTCGACGGAATTGCGTTCGAGCGCGTCGAACTGCCCCACGACCCGAAGCTCTCGTCGTTGAGGCTGTACTCGCTTTTTGCGCCGCGCGGCGGCGGCTTGTGGGTCGGCTTCACCTTTGGAGGAGTAGCGCTCCTCAAGGAGGGGAAGTGGCAGGTATTCAGCGGCGCTGATGGGGTACCGCTGGGATCACCGTGGCAGTTTGCCGAGACGCCGGAGGGCACGCTATGGGTCGCGACCAACAATGGCCTCGCCCGCTTCGACGGTGCTCGCTGGAAGGGGGTCGGCTCCCAGACGGGTCTTCCGGAGAGCAACAACTCCATGCTGTTCATCGATAGTCAAGGTACGATCTGGGCCGGCGGCGGCGAGAACTCATTGTTGTTCTTCCTGCGTCCGGGCGAGCACCTGTTTCGCAATCAACCGATCGCCGCGCCAACGCCGTGGGCCGCCAGCACCATGGCGGAATCCAGCACCGGGACTGTCTGGCTGGACACGGGCACCGCATTGGTGCCCGTCGCCCAGAACCCATCGGGCGGGAAGCCTGGCAGGTCATCTGTGGGGCCCGTTTTCGATCACGATGGTACGTTGTGGGACTCGCTGGACGGTCTGCGCCGCATCGCCCATCCCGAACACGCGACCATGGGGGCAACCCTCCATCTTAAGGATATCGCGGATGCCTACACTGACGCGGACGGACTGACCTCGCGAACTGTGCTTGCCTTGCTGGCCGGTCGCGAAGGCAATGTCTGGGTCGGAACGGCGCACGGGCTGGATCGTTTTTCCGAGCCAAGCCTGAAAGCTCCGCTAGATTCGGCGGAGAACTTAAAAGTTGTCCCCACGATTACCAATCTGCTGGGTGTAGCCCCTGCCGATGACTCGGGCGGCCTGTGGGTCACCAACGGCCTCGATGCGGTGGTGCGCTACCAGGACGGGAGAATGAGCCCGCCTATCATCAGGCAGCAGGTCGAGAGTCTGCTCCGCGTCGCTGACGGCACGGTATGGTTCGGAGGCCGCAAGGCCTTGTGGCGCGAGCGGCAAGGGCACCTGGAATCGGTCGCGCCGCCAGGACCGGACCGCAACACGCAGGCCTTGGCTCAAGACAAGTCCGGTGGCCTCTGGGCGTCAGTCGTTCGTTCCGGGGTCTTTCGGCTAAAGGACCGGGTGTGGACGCCGTACGGCGGCATCGCCGCACTGCCGCGGGGTACCGCGATCACCATCGTGCGAGATCGGCGCGATCGCCTATGGTTCTCTTATCCCGGTGGCAGCGTCGCGGTGCTCGATGGTGACCGAGTAGGCATCTACGGTGTCCCGGATGGTCCGCAGATTGGCAACGTGATGGCGAATCATCCTGGCCGAATCGGTCATTGGTTCGGCGGGGAGCTCGGGCTGGCGCGGCTCGATGGAGAGCGTTTTCATAGCATCCAGCCGGCGCCAGATCTGGCTCTCGACGGCATCACGGGCATCGTCGAGACGACCGACGGCGACCTCTGGCTCAACGGCCGCCCCGGCATTGTTCATATCGCGGCGACCGAGCTTCAACGCAGTCGCCTCGATCCCGCTTATCGCGTGCACGGCGAAACGCTCGGGGCTTTCGACGGCGTCGTCGGCAGTGGTGCGATTCTACGACCGCTGCCGACCGCGATCGAAGCTGCGGATGGAAAGATCTGGTTCGCCACCTCAGGTGGCATTTATGGCATCGACCCCGCACGGCGAGTGCGCAACCGCATGCCGCCGCCGGTACTGATTCGCGCGCTCACGGTGGCCGGCCACACTGTCGAGCCGATCCCGGGGTTGACACTGCCGGCGTACACGACGGCAGTGCGCTTCGACTACACCGCTCTCAGCCTCACGGCAGCCGAGAAGGTGCGCTATCGCTACCGGCTGGACGGTGTCGACACCGACTGGCGCGAGCTCACCGCGGCACGCCAGGCGCTCTATACCAACCTACGACCGGGACACTATACCTTCCGCGTCATTGCCGCCAACAATGATGGCGTGTGGAACGAGTCGGGCGCCTCGCTTGCGTTCGTGATCCCACCGGCGTTTGTTCAGACCGCATGGTTCATCGCCCTGTGCGTGGCGGGAGGTACGGCCGCCGTGTCGGCGCTGGTCCGCCAGCGGGTCCTGCAGGTACGCCGGCGGCTCGAGGAGCGCATGGGAGAGCGTCTCAACGAGCGGACTAGGATCGCCCGGGAGTTGCACGACTCCCTGCTGCAGGGCTTCCAGGGTTTGATGTTCCGACTGCAGGCAGTTCGGCTGCTGCTCCCCGAACGTGCTACCGATGCCGCGAAGTTCTTGGACTCTGCGATGCAGGTAGGAGACCAAGCGATCGGCGAGGGACGCGACGCCGTCCAGAACCTGCGCTCCTCGTCTTTTGACGACCGTGATCTCGCGACTTCGTTGAGTGCACTCGGCACCGAACTCGGGGCGGGGATTGATCCCCCGTCAAAGCCCGAGTACCGCGCAGTCGTGGAGGGCAGGCCTCGCGAGTTGACCGCCGTCGTTCGTGACGAGGCTTATCGCATTGCACGCGAAGCGGTCAGCAACGCGTACCAACATGCAAAGGCCGGCTATATTGAGACTGAAGTCACTTTTGGCGATGCCGATCTCACCATCCGCGTGCGCGATGATGGAATAGGTGTGGATGCTCAGATCCTCGCGCGTGGTCAACGGCCCGGCCACTGGGGACTTCCCGGAATGCGCGAGCGCAGCGAGAGCTTTGGGGGTCACCTCCATGTTTGGAGTGAGGGAAACGCGGGTACCGAGGTTGAACTTCGCATACCAGCCGACATCGCCTATTCAGAGCCTCGTAGGTCCTCATTCGCCGGACTCAAAAATTTGCTCCGCTTCTCCCATTGACGAGCGTCAAGTCCGGCACGTGTGCAGTTACGCTTCTATATAAGGCGTTTGCGGCCAAACAAGCGAGCATCGAAAGACCAAGCTCCTGGCCCCAACATAGCCAACGACAAGCCTGAGGCAACGAAGACTAGCAACGACAAATTGAATTGGTGACCAAGAATAATGACGAAGATCTGAATAGCTGCCGCGGCGACCGCCGCAAGCGGCGTCCACAATCCAATCCAAATCAATGCAGCGACGCCGCCCACTACATAGCGGGCAAGCGCGCTTGCCGTGTCTGCGAGATCGCCCGCCATATGCGCTACGGCGGCTAACGAGAGTCCGGTGGCAAATCGAAGAATCAACAGCCCGAGTCCGGGCCACGAATTGGGGAAGGTCGAAAAGAGCCTTTGCACGCCCAAGTATGAGACGGGAGTTCAACTTCGCGATAACCCTCAAAAGGGTGAGCCTTGCGTCACCCCGGGGCCGACTATAATAAGAAGATCCCTCGCTTCAGGCCTAGGGTTACTGCATGGGTTCGGTCTCTGGCACCCAGTTTCGCCAGAACGTTCTTGATGTGGGTTTTCGTCGTTTCCTCATTGATGTCCAGATGCGCAGAAATCGACTTATTTGCATACCCGCAGGCAACCAGTTTGAGGACCTTCTCGGCGGCGACGTCTGCCTGGACCTGCTTTTCGCCGGCGTACACAATTCGAATGGTATTCAGTATCTCGGTGCGAACCAGGCTTTTTAGCACGTAAGCCTGTGCGCCGGCCTTCAAAGCCCGTTGCGCGAGCACATCGCCCGCGTACGTTGTGAGAACGATGATGCGTGCAGAGGGTTGCTCTGTTCTGATTGAGATGATGGCATCCAGCCCACTCATTTCAGGCATCTGAAGATCCATCAGCGTCACATCAGGATTGAGTTGCCGGTGAAGTTGCACCGCCTCGTTTCCGTTTGAAGCCTCGCCCACCATCTTCAGGTCGGGCTGCGTGTCAATGAGCGCCGCAATTCCCGAGCGCAACAACGGGTGGTCATCTACTGAAAGAATGCGGATGAGGTGGGTGTCGTTCGTCATAGCAAGCGTCGGGAGGTCAAACTCGGCATCAATGCTACGTCAGCCCGCACAGGCCTGCACGTTCCACCGCGTCCGCAGGAATCCACAAGCCGGCTTTCTCTACCTACAAGCGCACCTTGATGCCCGTGGTCTAGGCTTCGAGACATGTCCAAAGTCGTAGCCGATCCCTACCAACGTCCATTTTTTCGTATCCCTTGGTTCGCGGATCTTGCAGGCGTGAATTTTTTGCCTACGCATGTGCAATGGTTTTAGGCCGTGCACCGGTGGTTTCCTATCTCTGCAGCCAACGCTCTAGAGTATCTCAAAAGGGGTTTGCTATGTCCGGCCACGAACGATTCAGGGTCCATGTGTTGGGGCGCTTTCGCTTACTCAGCGGGAATACGCCTATCACCATCCCTTCACGCTTACGCAAACCGCAGGAGCTGCTGCAGGCCCTGATCGCGTTTGGTGGAACCGAAGTGAGCGCGGGCGTGCTGATCGATGCGCTGTGGCCGGATTCTGACGGCGATGCCGCCTACCACGCGCTCGAAAGCGCCCTCTATAGGCTGCGCCAGCTGCTCGGTGCACGCGACGCGGTACTCATGGAGGGCGGCAAGGTCAGCCTGAACCGGGATCAGTTGTCGGTCGACATGTGGGAGTTCGAGGAGGAGCTGCAGCGCCCATACGATCCGCAGGCCAATGGTATCGAGAGGATCGGCCGTCTGCGGCTCCTCTATCAAGGGCATTTTCTCCAGCACGAGACCGAAAAGCCCTGGGTCTTGCAGGCGCGTCAGGAGTTGCGCGATGGTTTGCTGCGTGCCATCCGCGATGCGGCGCGTGAGTGCGAACACGCGCGCCGTTGGGAGGATGCCGCGAACTTGTATCGATCCGGGATCGAGCTCGACTCGCTCAACGAGGGTCTGTATCGGGGCTTGATGCTCTGCCACCAGCAGCTCGGAGATCACAGCGAGGCGCTGCAGGCCTACAGGCGCTGCCGCGAGTTGTTGACGCGCTTCCTTGGCATACCGCCCAACGCCAAGACCCAAGCCCTCTATCACAGCGTGCGCGAGCGGGCTGTGAGCGCGTACACATAGGCCCGTGACGCCGCCGTGCGTCTGTTCAAGCGAGGAGACAACCATGACGTTCGTTTCTCAGGGTGTGAGTGTGCGCTATCTGCCCGGCAACGGAGAGGCGACTGGCTCCTGCTCGGGCACCAAGAACCCCCGTTGGGTTCGCACCTTGTCACACCTCGGCGCGGTTATCTGCATCACGGCATCTACGTCGGTGCTCGCAAGGTCGTTCACTACTCGGGGCTCGCGCACGGTCTGCGCAGAGGACCGGTGGAAGAAGTTCCTTTCGCTCATTTCGCGCGCGGACAGCACGTATTGGTGCGATCGGACGCGCCATCCGATTTCGACGTTCGAGAGGTCATCTGCCGAGCACGATCCCGTATGGGGGAAGACCGCTATCGGCTGTTGACCAACAACTGTGAGCACTTCTGCGAATGGTGTCTGCGCGGCACGGCTCGAAGCTTCCAGGTCGAAGCTTGGCTTGCGCGTCCAAGACTTACGCTGCTTGCGACGCTTCGCCTGATCATCCGCGTGCCGATATCTTCGCTCTTGCGTGACTACGCGACGTTCATCGAAAGGTTTGTCCCGGAAAAGGTCCCGGCGCGACGGCACTGAGACCGTCGCGCAGCTGCTGCGCAGCTAACAGCTTCCCAGCCGTCAAGCCTTCTCCGTGACGATCGGCTTCGTTGTGCCAGAGTAGGCTAGTTCGGTGACTCGTTCCTCCATGGCTCCATGTCGTGTCAGTCGCCAGGAAGAGGGAGTCTCGCCGACGATGCGCCGGAACGAACGGGTGAAGTGCGACTGATCGCTCATGCCGCAGCTCAAGGCAATCTCACTTAGTGAGGCACCCGTCGTGAGCATGAGACCTTGAGCGAGCTCGATGCGTCGCTGTCTGATCCAGATGCGAGCAGGCACACCGAAGGTGTGCTTGAACGCGCGACAGAAGTGACCAACGCTGACGCGGAGTGACGACGCAAGGTCTTTGACGACGATCTTACCGGCGAGGTTGGCATCGACATGCGCCGCGATTCGTCGCGACTGCCACGCCGCGAAACCGCCGCGCGGGATCTGTCTTGGGCCTCGGTCGCTGGTTTCCCTCGTAACCCTCAGTCCCGGATCTCCGTCCAGTAGCGCTACGGCACGGGCGATATGTGCTCTGGTGCCGCGGCTGTCACCGTCCCTGGCGCGACACGCGGCCTCGACGAGCTGAGCGGTTACCATCAATAAATCGTAGGAGCTCTGCTCCAGCATCGATGCGTGGACAGTTGCGGCAGGGGACGCGCGCAATTGTTTGTGTCGGCTTTCATGATGATGCGCGTGAGTATCGGCTGCACCCTCATATATCGGCGCAGTACTCTGGGTCGTGGTTGGCGCAGGTTCGCTATCGAGCGTAGTCACGCCTGCAGTGTGCGCGAATGCCCTGGGTCGGGGAGCCCCCCGTCCGGGGGGCTGAACGCCCACTCGCAGAACATTGCTTTGCCGACCGCGACGATCATTGGCCCGATGAAGATCCCGAGCAGACCAAAGGTTTCCAATCCGCCGACCGTTCCCATGAGGGCGCCCAGAAAGTCGAGCCGTGCTCCCACATCGTTCCATGCGGCTCCGCGGACAGGTCAATTAAAGAGCGCGGCGGGCGTGTCCCGCCGCGCAAGGCCCAGGAGGGAGTGCTGGGCCGTTGGGACCTTGCTCGCTGAGCCATGGCTACTTGAGCGCGATTTTCATACCGTTGGCGGACAGGTTGAATCGTAAGCCGCCCGTCTGTGAATGCAGCTTGATTACGACGCCCTTCTCGTTCTTGAGATAGGCGACGGAGCCGCCCTCAATGATCGTCACGCCGGCGGTGACCGCCGAATAGTTGCCGGCGAGATCGGCCGGACTGGTGAGATTATAAACTTCACCCTCGGCGTTGATTCCAGCTCCACCAACGTCCGCGATCGATACGCCCGACAGTTTGAACGGGTACTGCTTTTGGTCTTTGCTGTTGTAAAGAGTGCCGTGTCCCCAGGTGTATCCTATGCCCACGGCGACCGAGCCGCCGCTATACCACACGTAGCCCGAGGGTATCGCTCCGGGTCCAATCGGCGGCGCGGCGTCGTCTGCCGCCACAGCGACGGCCGACAATAAAAGGGGGGCAGCGAGACTGAAAATCAACTTACGCATGAAATCAGACTCCTCAGGTTGTGCAACAGTTAGTCGTGTAGAAGGAAACTTAGCGCAGCGGGGCTCACCGTGGGCTCACGGCTGGGCGTCCCGGGTCGCGCTTTATCTCAACCGACGATGCGACATGCTCGGTCTCGATACTCAATTTGGAAACCGCCACTTGTGCAGCCGTCCCGGATTTGGCGGTCGTCGCAGCCTCTGCAAGCGATGGAAGCGCGCGGTCCTCGGCCGTCGCCTGAGCCGCTCGATATAACCAATCGCCGAGTGACGCAACTGCCTGTGCATCGACGTCGCGCGCGAGCGGCTCGCTGGCGGCGACGAAAGCGGCACCGGCCAATCGCACGATGCCGTGCAGGTCAGGCAAGTGAGTCTGTCGCGGCAGCATCTCCATCTCGAAGAGGCTTAGTGCTTCGAAGTTGTCTGCCCGCGCCAGGGCCTCAACGGTGTGCTGTCTGTTCGCTGCAGCGTCCTGGGGCGATTTTAGAAGCGCAGCGATGCTCCGCAGTGCGTCTGCCGAGGCGCTGCGAAGTCTGGTGATTGCCGATTCGGGCCATAGGACGCTGAAGACAAGTGTCATCACGACATTACCCAAGAGAATGCCGACCACACGGTCTCGCAGCACGGTCAAATCCGTGGCAGGCGAGTATGTTTGCAGCAATCCCATAAAGAACGCCAAAGCGATCTGCATACCAGCGTAGGACAAGCGCTCACTGCTTGTACTCACCCAACCTGCGAACAGCACGACCAACGCAGTGAACACACATAACTGCCCGATGTCGGTGAAATGAGGCAGGATGAATACGATCGATAGTCCTGCAATCAATCCACCGATGATCGCTCCCGAGATTCGCAGCGTGAGCTTGTGAACCGTTTCACCGACGCTTCCCAGCGCGACGAAGAAGACGGTCACGATCGAAGTCAGCAAGCCTGGCCAATCGAGCATCGTATACACGCTGTACACGATCATGATCGCGATAGTCGTTTTCAGCGCGAACTGCCAGTGAGCGGGATTGCTCAACGCATCGGGCACGAACAGCTGATGCCTCTTTTGCTCAGTGTGAGCGGGTTGCGGTGCCTGTGTACGAGAGAACTCACGTTGCAGTTCAGCGAAGGCGCGAGTCGCTGCAAGTGCTTCCGGTGTCGATTCGGGTTCGGGAGGCGCTTCGGTCACTAGATTCCGTCGCTCCAAGGCGCCAAGACAGCCGCGAACCAGAGAGGATAGACGTGTTCGTTCGCGCGGCGGGATGGGGTCCGGAAAGGCCTCGAGAATGATCAATGCATCGAGCAGCCGATGAATCGCCGGCGGATTTCGCGACTTTTCGGCGAGCGGCACCAGAATCGCTCGCCACTCTCCGAGTCGGCCGGCGACTTCGCCGCTGGCTAGCGCCGCCTCGAGATCCGTGAGGACCTTCTTTACGCCGCGTTCGGCCACGGCCGATGCCGCGGGACCGAAGAGCAGATTGATCAGCATGTTCACTGCCACTGGAACCACAACGACCACCCACAGCCACAGGGTCAGTCGCGTGAAGGCTTCCGGATTCGGCATTTGGTCGACCACCGACTGCATCGTCACGACTATGAAGCCGGCGAGGAAAGAAATGGGCCCCAGCGCAAAGGTGCGAGCGCTGAACATCGCCAGGAAGGTCGTCAGCGCCATCGCGGGCAAGCGGATTGCCGGATCGCCCAAGGAGATCTGCGCGAGAGCCAGCGAGAAAATGACGCCGAGGGTGATGGCGAGCGACGCGGCCACGGTCATCCGCGCAGTCCCCGCTATGTCGTCCTTGCTGGCCAAGAACACCATATAGGCCATGTACGCGGCGAGCGGAATGCGAAACACCATCGCAATCGCAACCGTGATGGTGCAGCCCGCGGCGATACGCGCGACGGCGAGCCCGCGGCCTTCTCGTGGCGCGAGCTCTTGCGCAAGAAACTCGAGAAAAGGCGTACGGCTCGCCACGCGTCTAGCGAGAGTTGCCATGATGAACTTTGACCGATGCCGTCATGCCGACATCTCCTCGGGGTGCCGTGTGATCTCTCTGCGCCGTGACGATCAGCTTGGGCGGGCGCCGTTGCCCGACATATCCCCTCAATGGGGGAGTGCACTGGTGGTGAGTCCACGGTGAGCGGCAAGGCGGCAATGTGTGCGCCATTGATCCGAACCACTCTCATTGTCACTCGATCCAGAAAGGAAAATCTCCATGCCGAAAGCCCAAGCCACTCCCGGAAAAACACTGCTCTCTCCCACCGATCACACCTTGATCATGATCGATCACCAATCGCAGATGTCATTCGCCACCAAGACGATCGACGCTACCCTGCTTCGCAACAATTGCGCGCTCGTCGCGAAGGCGGCGCGGGAATTCAAGGTCTCCACGATTCTGACGACCGTTGCCGCGAAGAGCTTCTCGGGACCGATCTACGAAGAGATTCGCTCGGTGTTCCCGAAGGACGAAGTCATCGATCGCACCACGATGAACACCTGGGAAGACGCGCGCATCGCCAAGCGGGTCAATGAAATCGGCAAAGGGCGGATCGTTCTTGCAGGCCTGTGGACCAGTGTGTGCATCGTCGGCCCTGCGCTCTCCGCGCTCGATCAGGGTTTCGAGGTGTACGTCATCGCCGATGCCTGCGGGGACGTTTCAGAAGAGGCGCATGAGCGCGCGATCGAGCGCGTGGTGCAGGCCGGGGCACGACCCATCACTTCGCTGCAGTACCTGCTCGAGCTGCAGCGCGACTGGGCGCGCACTGAGACCTACGTAGAGACGACCGGCATTGCCCGCGTGCACGGCGGCGCCTACGGACTCGGCGTGATCTACGCCAAGACCATGTTCGCCGCTTCCGAAGCGCACTAGCCCGGATCTGTTGTCGGAGGTACCTGCCATGAAGATATATGCGTTGTCGCTCGGCGTGGGGTTGCTGGTCGGTGTGATCTACGGCGTGTTGAACGTGCGTTCGCCGGCACCTCCGGTGATCGCGCTGGTTGGGCTGTTGGGCATCTTGCTCGGCGAACAACTCGTTCCGCTCGCCAAGCGCCTGGTTTCGAGCGAACCCGTCTCGAGCGCATGGGTACGCGAACAGTGCGTGCCGCACATCTTCGGCCAGCTTCCAGGGAAAGCAGCAGAACAGCTGCCCGGGAAAACTGCGGAAACTCAGCAGCCCAAGAACGCCGACGCATCAATTTAATTCGCACCCTATCCGGAGATCTTTGAATGACTGCAGACCTTATCCTTTATAACGGACGCTTTAGCACGCTCGATCGGAGCAATGCGAGCCCGGAAGCGGTGGCGATCGCGGATGGCCGCTTTCTGTCTGTCGGACGCGCGCGGGATGTAGAAGCGACGGCCGGCGCGACAACCAAACGTGTCGACTTACAAGGTCGCCGCGTCATCCCTGGATTGATCGACAGTCACATGCACATCATTCGTAGCGGGCTCAGCTACAATCTGGAGCTGCGATGGGATGGCGTGCGCTCGCTATCGACGGCGCTCAAGATGCTCAAGGCGCAAGTGGATCGCACGCCGGCACCACAATGGGTGCGCGTCATCGGCGGATTCACCGAACATCAGTTTGCGGAGAAACGGCTCCCGACGATTGACGAGCTGAATGCCATCGCCCCGGATACCCCGGTATTCATTCTGCATCTGTACGATCGTGCGCTGCTGAATGGCGCGGCACTTCGTGCTGTGGGATACAACAAAGCCACGCAGAACCCACCGGGCGGTGAGATCGTGCGCGATCGCAATGGCAATCCGACCGGACTGCTTCTCGCCCAGCCTAACGCGGCCCTTCTGTATGCAACGCTCGCGAAAGGCCCGAAGTTGCCGCAGGAGTACCAGAAGAACTCCAGTCGTCATTTCATGCGAGAGGTGAATCGGCTCGGTGTAACCGGCGTCATCGACGCTGGAGGCGGATTTCAGAATTACCCCGAAGACTATCGCATCATCGAAGAGCTGCACGCGGCCGGAGAGTTGACCGTCCGCATTGCCTACAATCTGTTTACACAGAAGCCCAAAGAGGAACTCGCGGATTTCCGCAATTGGGCGGGCAAGGTGAAGCCGGGGCAGGGCGACGATTTTTATCGCCACAACGGGGCGGGCGAGATGCTCGTTTACAGCGCGGCGGACTTCGAAGATTTCCGCGTCGAGCGTCCCGATCTGCCTGCCTCAATGGAGGCCGATCTGGAGCCCGTCGTGAGATTGCTCGCAGAGCGTCGTTGGCCCTGGCGGCTCCATGCGACCTATGACGAGACGATCTCCCGCGCGCTCGATGTCTACGAGAGGGTCAACCGCGACACTCCCCTCGATGGACTGCCTTGGTTCTTCGATCACTGCGAAACGATCTCGGATCGCAATATCGACCGCATAGCCGAACTCGGCGGCGGCATCGCTATTCAGCATCGCATGGCGTTCCAAGGGGAATACTTCGTCGAGCGCTACGGCAGCGCAGCCGCGGAGCGCACGCCGCCCATTCAGCGAATGTTGAGGAGCGGCCTCCCGATGGGCGCCGGCACAGATGCAACGCGTGTGGCCTCTTACAACCCTTGGGTCTCACTCTCGTGGCTCGTCACTGGGAAAACTGTTGGCGGCCTGAAGTTGTATCGTGCATCGGACACACTCGATCGCGAGCAGGCGCTGCGGCTGTGGACCGAAGCGAACAGCTGGTTCTCAGGCGAGCGCGGTAAGAAGGGGCAGATCAAAGTAGGGCAGCTCGCAGATCTCGCGGTGCTGTCGGATGACTACTTCAATGTCGCCGATAATCGGATTGCGGACATCACGTCGGTTCTGACGTTGCTCGGAGGCGTACCCGTGCACGCTTCCGATGAATTCTCAGAACTCGCGCCACCACTGCCGCCGGCCATGCCGGACTGGTCGCCCGTCAATTACTACGGCGGCTATCAGAGTCCAACTGAAGCAGTGGCAGCGGCGGTGGTGGCGTCAGGTACGCAACGAGTAGCGGCCCACCGCTGCCAGGGCGCGCATCCTCACTCGCCACGGTCCGCACTATGGGGCGACTTCGGCTGCACCTGCTGGGCATTCTAAAGGATATTGACATGAGCGCTGTATCTGACTGGCTGTCTCGATTCGCCACGCCTGTAGTGCGATGGGTTGCCCTGCTTGGGCTGTGTGCCGCGTACTTGCAGGGCGGCATCGTGAAGTTGGCGAACATCAACGGTGCCGTCGCCGAGATGAATCACTTCGGTGTCTCGCCTGCGATGCCTTTTGCGATCGCCGTGATTGCTTTGGAACTCGTCGCATCCGTCGCCATCCTGACCGGATCCTGGCGCTGGCTCGGCGCGCTTGCGCTGGGTGCGTTCACCGTCGCCGCGTCGTTCATGGCCAATCGGTACTGGGAGCTTGGGCCGGCGGAGCGATTCGCGACAGAAAATGCTTTCTACGAGCATCTGGGACTCGCAGGCGGCTTCCTTCTGGTTGCGTGGCACGACTTACGTGATAAAAAAACCGGGAGTGAGCGAGCTTCTCTTCACTGTTGGATGTTGATTAAGGAGTTACATATGCTTCGTCGATTCCCACTTGCTCTGCTCACCGCCGCTGCAGTATTGATGTCGGCGGCCGACCTCGCACACAGCGCGACGACGCCGGCATCGGCCTCCCCGGCGGTGGCGGTGGGACCGCAATACGACACGACGCACGTGTATGTCGCACCCGCCGACGTCGACCGTTTCGTCGCGAGCTTCCTCGCGACCTTTGGCGGTCAAAGCACCAAGCAGGTGGTGGCCACGCTAACGCCGACGCCGAGCAGCACGACCTCGCAGCTACTGCAAACCCCCGTCGGGACAGTGTCGCTCTTCGGCTTCAAGACGCCGATTCCCTTTCCCTTCGGCGCCGAACGGACCGGTTTCCTCGTCAGCGACATGGACGTCGCGATCAAAGCCGCGCGCGCCGCGGGTGCGGACGTTCTTGTCGAGCCATTCCCCGACCCTATCGGCCGGGATGCGGTCATCCAGTGGCCGGGCGGCGTGAACACGCAGATCTACTGGCACACGACGCAGCCGTCGTATGCGCCGTTACAGGCCGTGCCCGAAAACCGCGTCTATGTGTCGCCGCTGCGAAGCGCCGCTTTCGTGAAGAGCTATCTTAGGTTCTCGCACGGCAAGGTCGTCTCCGATGACGCGGAGGCGCCGGGCGTCGAGATCGGCCGGGCCGGCGACACTTACCGGCGCATCCGCATCGAGTCCACCTTCGGCAAGCTGACGGCCTTCGTGACCGACGGTCATTTGCCTTACCCCTACGGTCGGGAACTTACCGGCTACGACGTCGCGAATCTCAACGAAACGATGTCCAAGGCCAAGAGCGCCGGTGTCACTGTCTTAGTGGAACCCTATAAGAGCGGGAATCGTGGATCCGCGATGGTCCTGTTCCCCGGGGGCTATATCGCCGAAATTCATTCGTTAGCCGGCCAATGAATCGATGCACGCGCTTCAAGACCCATGCCTGCATTGCCGCCCTGATCTTATCGGCCGGCGGAGTGGCAGGAGCCGACCAGTCAATCCAAGCGGATGAACAAGCGCCCACGCGGCCGGCCATCTTGTTCAATCGCTGGCAGGAGGATTGGTCGGTGCTCGCGGATCCCTGCGTCCCACGAGAACCTCTCGATAGCCTCAAATACATTCCCTTATCCGCAGGCGATCCAAAAACCTATTTGTCATTGGGCGCAGGGCTTCGCGAGCGGTTCGAGGCCAATGATGCCACGAGCTTTGGCGTTGGCACGAACCGCAATCAGGACTATGTCATTAGCCGAGCGGAGGTAAATGCGGACCTTCGCGTGGCCGGGCAATTCCAGCTCTTCGTCCAACTTCAGAAGGGCAATGCGTTCGACAAGAAGATCTTGACGCCGGTGGACCAAGACCGGCTGGATCTCGAACAGGCATTCATCGCGCTGGTAGAACCTCTCGCCGGGGGAACCTTGAAGGTTCGCCTAGGTCGGCAACAGTTTGGCTTCGACCTGCAGCGATTCGTCTCCGTTCGGGACGAATCGCTGCAGGTCCAGTCCTATGATGCGGCTTGGGTCGACTATGAGCATGGACCATGGCGATACATCACATTTTACAGCCATCCGGTTCAAGATCGCGACCTGCGGCCATTCGATGACAACAGCAACAACCAGCTGACCTACGGCGGCTTTCGTGTTGAGCGCAAGATCATGGACTCCGCCAATCTATCCGCATACATATCGCGGTTCACCCAAGACGGCGGAAGATTTCCGAGCGCCCACGGCAATGAGCGACGCGACATTGTCGATGTGCGCTTTGCAGGCACCAGGGGCTCGCTTGACTGGGATGTGGAAGTCATGAACCAGGTGGGTCGGATCGGCCTCGAGGATATCGAGGCGTGGGCCTTCGGATCGCTCGCGGGATATACGTTGGCAGGCGTCCCGTGGACGCCGCGCCTCGGAATTCAGGTAGACGCGGCCTCGGGGGATAAGAATGCGCGCGATCAGCAGCTGAATACTCTCAATCCTCTCTTTCCAAACGGTTACTACGTCACTCTTGCCGGCTACACGGGTTACGTTAATTTTATCCACGTGAAGCCCTCGGTGACCATACACCCGCTTTCAAACCTCAAAGTGATGGGAGCCGTTGGCATGCAATGGCGCGAAACCACGGCTGATGCGGTGTATACGCAGCCGGATATCCCAGTTGCGGGCACGGTTGGGCGTCCCGGCCGCTATACCGGAACTTATGGTCAGTTTCGCACAGACTATATTCTCAACTCACATGTGTCCCTGGCGCTCGAAGTGGTGCATTTTGCGATCGGCGATGCCCTTCGCGGG
>Ga0193728_1000586_pt1 | contig 17794 bp, 36 predicted proteins | sample U1c1metaG_FD_143037 | JGI IMG/M metagenome (GOLD analysis project Ga0193728, IMG submission 143037) | Soil microbial communities from a riparian zone of the East river system, Colorado, United States - U1c1 | ecosystem: Environmental > Terrestrial > Soil > Riparian zone | place: USA: East River...
CGCCCCCCTGGGGACGGTGCACGAAATCGTCGTTACTGACCTTGTTCGGGTCCACGGGGATGAATACCCGCTGCACCCGTTGCCGCCTCAGACGGCTTGCCTTGCCCATCGGTGCTCTCCTGATTCTGGGTGTGTTCTTGCGCGCGCTGAATCCAGCGGTAGACGCTTCGGTTGTCACAGTCGAGGTACGACGTGATGTAGGCCAGGGAGCGGCCCTGTGCGACCAGCAGCAGCCCGACGAAATGCTTCTGGTCGGGTTGGACGTAGGAACGGAACTTGGCGCCCATGGCGGCTGCGTGGACCTCTACTCCGGAGAGTGTGAGGAGTCGTCGGGCGGCGTGGGCGCGGCGTTCGATAGGCATCGAACCTGCTCGGCCTGGATATTGAGCGAGCATCGCGGCAACGCGTTCTTCGGTGCTACGGTGGGGAGTTGCTGTCACCGGTCCAGTATATATTGCCGGGTCCCATTTTGCCATATCCCTAAATGCGAAAGCCCCCCGGCCGGAGGAGGCGGGGGGCTATTCGCTCGGGTGATCGATTCCGTGCCAGGTTCGATCAGTGGGGCGGCCAGGATTTGCGCCTGGTTCTCTCTCCGAAGAGAGCGCTTTACTGGTCTAAGCTACGCGCTCCGTGATGCCCCGTCAGACTACTACTTGCCGCGGCCGGAGGGGTGGCGATTGATCACGGCGTGTCGGCAGGTGCAACGCTCGTTGAGCATGAGTTCCGGTCCGTGCCGCACGCAGCCGGGGGTGACCCCTCGGAGCAGCGCGCTCATCTCGGCTTTGGATGCGCGGGTTGGGCTGAGGGTGGCCCAGTGGTAGCGCAGCCGGTAGGCCGCGGCGTAGCCGGCTCGGCAGCCGCGGCGGTAGCTGATCCACGAGGAGAGCACCACGAGGAGGCCGGCCAGGATGTGGGGTAGGTAGACGTGGATCATGATGCCTCGATTCGGGATAGGCCGCAGGTGGGGCAGCAGGACAGGAGGCGTTCGCGGTGTCCGATGCCTACGGCGTGGGCGCCTGAGCGGGCGCCCAGGCGCCGGTACAGCCGGGACATGTGGGTCTTGACCGTGGTCTCAGCAAGCTTGAGTTGGTCCGCCATGGTGGTGATGGTCCCACCCCCGGCGAGCTGCACCAGGATTTGCCACTCCCGGGGGGTGACCGGATCGGGCGGGGGTCCGTCCGGGTCCTGCGGGAGGGGGATGAGGTTGGTGCTGTATGCGACGTGTACGGCTGCAGGTGCGGTGTGCACGCCGAGGCTGATGTACGCGTTGGTGCGGTAGGCCGCGATGGTGGCGGGGGACCGCTGCATCAGCTCAGCAGCTCGGGTGTCCGTGACGCCGTGTGCCTGGTACCAGAGGACGCGGCGTTCGGCGGGGGAGAGCTGTCGGGGGTGGGTCAACGGTCACTCCTCAGGTACTCCCAGCGGAAGCGCCCGTATCTTGCAGACTGCCCACCTTGGGGGGACGGACGCGGGCGATGAACTGTACGATGCGCCGGTTTGGGTCCGGCACGGTCTCGCGGGTGCCGGCACGGCGGTTGCCTTGGCGGAGCTCGGCGGGGAAGACGTTGACGCGCACTTCGTAGCCGGCCCTGCTGGCTGCGGAGTAGACCCGGTTGCGCATCCGTTCCGCTTCGTCGGTGGGTACGACGAGGGTGACCCAACGCGACTCGGCGACGGATTCGTCCAGTGCTTTGCGCACGCGTCCGATCGGTCGTCCCTTGGGGGGGAAGTCGATGCAGACGAGTCCCTTGCTCATGATCAGTTGTTCGCTCATGGACGGCATCCTATCCCCACACAATGCAGTCGCAGGACTGACACAATGCGACGGTGAAAGCACGCACAAAAACTCTGCTCATACCGGGACAGAGCAGGCATGTGCGACGTTACGACCGTACCGCCCTATCATCATTCCGGCACGCTGGGAAGGGCACAGCGTGTCCAATCCGGTGTAATCTCCACAGCGACGGTTACGCTCGTACCGCGTCCCACCGTCCTGCGGAGCAGCACGATGCCCCCCTCCCGACCCTGGGGGAGAGGGGGGCATCGTCCGTGGTAGGTAGGGGCAGTGCCTAGTTGGTGACCCGGTAGGACTGCCGAGCAGCCGGGAGCTGGGTTCACATGCCGTAGCTCGGGCTCGCCTTGGGCAGCCACCGGTTGCGGGTGACATCCTTCGCCTGCTCGGGCTTGTCCATGTCGTACCCCGGGCCGGACTTGCATCCCTTGCTCAGCGCGTTCTCGTACTGCCACGCGAGGTAGCCGATCATGCCGATCGTGCCGAGCAGTGGCCATGGTTCCTGCGCGAGGATCGCGGCGCCGATGCCCAGTGCCAGGGACAGGCCGGCTGCCTGCATCTCGCCCTTCCTGATCCACTCGCGGGTGTGCCGCACCTTCTCGGCGTCTCCGCCGGAGAACGTGGAGATGGTGAACAGGGAGGGCAGGAACCCGGACCAGAAGTTCGGGATCTCGGCGATCGTGAGGATCGTGAGCGCGGTGATCTCAGGGGCGCGTGCCATCGGTTCTCCTATGCGGCGAGCGCCCATGTGCGGAGCGCGGTAGCGGTAGCCAGGGGGCACCAGTCCCGGTCTACCGGGGTGTCGGTGAACTGGTGGAACATGAACGGGTGTTGGATGCGCGGGTGCCCGGGGGCAACCCCGTAGTCCGCGATCCACAGGAAGTCGCCACAGTTCGATGTGGTGTCGATGTGCAGCCAGTAGTCGGTATTGCAGTAGATCCCGACCCGGTTGTGCGGCAACTTCGCCTTGACGTGGGCGAGCCACTGATCCCGGTAGGCGATCTGCTGCGCGGTCGACACCCCGACGTTGGCAGCGTCGTAGCCCTCCCAGTCCAGCACCACGATTTCACCGTGCTGGGGCTTGGCCACTGCCAGGAACCGATCCGCCTCGGTCACGGCGGAGTTGCCCATGTGGGGGTAGTGGTAGAGCCCGGTGACCAGCTGGGCCGCGGCGGCGTGGGCGCGCTGTGCGGGGAACCGGGGGTTGGTGTAGGTGACTCCCTCGGTGACCTTGACGAACGCGAACGACAGCCCTTCGGTGTCGGGGGTGCTGGACTGGTAGGAGGACCAGTCCTGCCCGTAGATGCCCGTCGTCACGGCAGGATCGAGTAGCCGACGACGTTGCCCGCCGCTGTGCTGATGGCAGCGCCGGCCACGACGGAGAACCCGGCCGAGGTGATGGCGGTTGCCGACGCTGCGACCGCGGCGCCGGCCTGCGTGGTGATCCACACGCTGATGCCCTGCGGGGGAGCGGTGAACGACTGCGCGAAGTTGACGACGGCGATGATGCCCGCCGCCGGGGTACCGGCGCCGGTCACGTTGAACTGCCCGCGCTGGTCGGTGGGGTTCTGCGAGGCAGCGACGACGATTGCCGAGCCGACGCCGGCACCTGCGGTCACCGGTGCGATGGTGCCCGGCGTGGTGGTGCCGACGGTAGCCGCGGTGAGCTGGGTACCGGGCAGGGGGGCGGGGGAAATGTGGTTGTACGCGTCGAGACTCAGGGCACCAGGCATGAACGTTTCCTCACTTCTGCGGAATCAGGATGGTCTCGCCCGAGTAGAGGAGGTTGGGGCCCCTCTGCTTGAGCGTGGCGATGGTCGCCGCCGGGCGAACCCCGGAGGTCGTGTTGTAGGTCCACAGCGCTTGCCACGTGGTCCCGTACTTCTTGGCGATGCTGGTGAGCGTGTCGCCGTGCTGGACCTTGTACGAGATCGGCGTCTTCGCCTTGACCGGCGTGGGGGCGGGCTTCTTGACCGTGACCGGTGTGGGCTTCTTGACCGGCGTGGGCGCCTTGACCGGGTTGACGGGCGGGGTGGTGGGCGGCTTGGGCGTCACCGGTGTGGTGGTGGGCGGGGCTGTGGTGGTAGCCGGCTGCCCGGTGGTGGCGTTGACGGTGTTGTACACCTGGGTGATGTAGTCGGGGACCTGGTCCGAGGGGACGGTGTCCGTCGACGTCGAATCCGTCGCCGCGGCGGTCGCCGCCGTGGAGGACTTGTTCTTGTACAGCGACACCCCGATGAGCACGGCCAGCAGCCCGCCCATCCACCCATACATGGGCATCGGGCCGAGCTTGCGGGTGAGGAAATTCCCCTTGACCTCCGCCATCAGCCGGCCCCCCCGTAGATGCCCCACGGGAACTGATCAACGTCTTCGGGGTCGGGGTGGGCGAGCATGGCGATGATGCCGCCCGCGTTGGTGGGGTAGTGCTTGGCACGGGCCGGTTGAGCCGGAACACCGCACAGGTGTCCCAGCTCATAGGGCAGCCCGGCCGCGTGCGCCCCCACCGGGTTGTACGCGGGGGTGTCCGGACCTGTCCGGATTTGGATCTCTTCGCTACCGGACGGGGTGGGGGCGGTGGCACCATGCCGCGGCTTGGGCCGGCACAGCCACCACAGCGCCCCGGCTCCGGCGACCGCCCATGCCCAGTCCGGCGCCTGCCGCACCGTGCTGCCGATCTTGCTGACGATGTCCATCAGCGCCCGCCCTGCTGCTGGGTGGTGGCGGAGTAGGACTGACCGCTACGCACCGAGTTGGACAGTCGGTCCTGACGCGGACGGCGCATCTGCGCGGTACCGGCGTAGACCGCCAGCGTCATCCGGCGCGACTGGACGGTGTGGGTGTGCAGACCGTGCGGCACGGTGCCGGGCATCGTCGCCGAGCCGGAGGTGTCGCGTCCCACTTCCTCACCGGTACCGCGCTGCCCGTAGGGCTGCATGTAGCCGGGCGTGCCGCCCCACAGGCGCGTGGGCGATCCGTCCTGCCACCCGACCGGCCGGTAGCCGGACCGGTTCGGGTCGAAGTTCCGGGTCGCGTCGGTGCCGATCGGCTTGTTGTAGGTGCGGTTGAGCATGCGGGTGCTGGGTCGGGCGGGGCCGGACAGCATCGGGTCGCACAGACCCGACAGCCGGCCCGAACGCTCGGTGCCGCTGTAGATGGTGGGGTGCCGGTCCTTGATCCAACGCTGGTCGTTGGGCGCCTCGCCGTCCGGCGCGAACTGGGAACGGAACGGACGCCGCGGGTTCTGGGTGCCGACCGGGTAGTAGTCCGGACTGCCGCCGGGCGCGTTCTGGAGCCGGGCGGCTTCGTCCTGGAACTTGCCGTTACCGGCGGAGGGCGCCATCAGGTGCGACCAGCGGTTGAGGTGGGGCCGGCCCACCCCGCCCCCGGAGGCGGGCACCCCGTACCCGCGGCCTGCGGGCTGCGGCTGCGGGCGCCCCTCCACCATCACTTGTTGCCCCAGGTGCCGCCGCCGGTCGACGCCTTGACCATGTCGGAGAAACCGCCGGTCAGGGCCTTGACGAACGAGACTCCGTTGGAGCCGGGGCGGACCATCAGGAACAGGGCCGCAACCATCACGAGCGCCATCAGCACATCGCCGATCTGCTTACCCATAAACGATCACCTATCCGGTTGTGGCGAGTGCCAGGAGATTGTCAAACGTGCTGGTCAGAGCCGTTACCAGGGCGACCGCCGGGGACCCGGGGCGCACCAGCATGAACAGCACGGCGAGCAGGAACAGCCCGGCGATCAGGTCGCCGATCTGCGATTTCACCCCTCACCGACCGTGGACGCCGCCTTGCCTCCGGCCGCGTTGCTGGCCCAGGTGGCGAGCTTCGTGAGGGTGGTGCGCTCGGCGAACATGTAGGAGAGGGTGACCAGCAGCCCGACCGCGGTAGCGAACTTCCGCGCTCCGTCGCCGCCTGCGGCGACCAGGCCCAGGATGAGGAACACCCCTGCCAGAGCGCTGCCGCGGATCGCGAGGTGCGAGCCGGTCTGTGACGGGTCGTCAAGGACCATCGCGCCCACCCCCAGCAGGACGATGCACAGCAGGAACTCCCCGAGAAGTGCCCGCTTGATGGACATCGACTTGCCCACGGCGCCCTGTGCCGAGCGGTAGCCCTGGACCGGCTTGCTGCCCTCGGCACGCTGTGCGGGGGAGCGGCGGGGGGCGGGACCGCTAGCCGACCCCCCGCCGCTTCGGGCCGGCTTCCCCTGCGTCCCGGCGGGGGCGGCCCGGTTCGGTACAGCCTTGGCGGTTGCCTTGGCTGTGGTCTTGGGCGCCACCTTGGGCGCCACCTTCGTTGCCACCTTCGCGGCGCGGCCTGCCGGGGTGGCGGTCGCCACCTTGCCGACGACCTTGCCGCCCGCCTTGGAGGCGGCTTTCTTGGCAGCTTCCGCCATGTCAGCCACCTCCGGACGCAGTGGACTTCTGCACTTCCTTGCCGAGCTGCGCGAAGATCGAACCGGGAGAGGAGTTCTGCGTGTCCAGACCGTGAGCGGCGACCCACAGCAGCGCGCAGCCGAGCCACAGCAGCACAATGCCGAGTGCGAGGTTCACGGCCTGGTCCTCTCCGTCGTCAGGTCTGGGAAGGGCGCATCTTGCCGAGCAGTCGGGTGGGCGGGAAGACCACGGAAAGCAGCCATCCGAGCACCACCCCGACCGCCACGTTCTTGTGCTTCGGGGACATATCAGCCTCCATGCGAGGTGTAGCGACGGATCACGCCATAAGCGATGATCTCGACGATGACGAGAACGATGAGCGCCTTGACCGTCGGGTGCCATTCGGTCGCCTTGGGCATTCCGATTCCGGCACCGGTGACTGTCCCGGCCGCCTTTGGTCCGGCCATAGATCCGGTCCCTCCGTAGCGCGGGGGCATTGAACCGCGGTAGTAGCCGATTCCCGGATCGGGTGCGGCGATGATTCGAGGCATGAGAATTCACGCCCCTTAGATGTGGTCCAGCTCGGAGGGGATCGGTCCGACGGGAATGACTTCGTCGGTGATCAGCTCGATCGTGCCGGGGAGGTTCGCCGCACCGGTGGCGGTGTTGAACTCCCACTGGAGCTTCGTGGCGTTGGTGGTGGCGAGCCAGCCCTGTCCGAGCAGGTCACCCGGGTTGAAGAACCGCGGGAAGACATACACGCCGGTCGGGCGCGGACCGAGCTGCCAGTCCGCGTAGAAGTTGCTCATCCAGTTGAACAGTTCGTCCGGAGAGAGCGTCCCGAGGTTGCGGTTGTCGAGGGTCCAGCGGATCGGGTCCGCGGCGTAGTCCTGCCTCGCGTTGTTGCTGTCGCGAAGAATCAGGATCATGCCGCGGATCTCGTTGCCGGTCAGGTGCGAGACGAACACGTTGTCCGCCTGCGCGGACAGCAGCGGCTGCGTCTCGTGACGCCGGATCGTCTGGAGATTCAGCCCCGGCGGAAGCGGCTGGTTCGGCACGCCCTGGAGATCCTGCGCGTCCGGCTGGGCCCACGCGTCCATGTACGGCGTCACGGTGACCGTGGGCGCCGTGGTGATCCCGAGCTGGGTGAGGGTGCCCAGAGTGGCGCCCCACTTGTACTGGGACCGGGAGTCGGTGTTGCTCAGGACGCCGGCTGTGTGCCGGATCTCGGGCTGTACGAACAGGGTCATGGACGGGTTCGCGCCGGCCGCGAAGTCATAGCTCGCGGCGGGGTCGCCGAGCCAGGGGCGGAAGTACCGCTGACCCTGGAGATAGGCGTATCCGCCCATCGGGTACATGATGTTCGCGCCGTCGACGTTATCCAGTTCGAGCGACTGGAACAGCGCCCCCGGATTGTCCGCCGTGGCAGTACCGCCGGAACCACCGGTGGAACGCACGAGCAGACGTACGCCCCGCAGGAACTGCCCCGGGTTGACGTTGTTGTTCGTGAACTGCTGCTGGGCTGCGCTGAGAGTTGCCGTGATGACCGTGGGCATCTTCTCGGCGTACCAGTTGGAAACGGACCAGAACGCGTTCTGGCCGAGGCTTCCGCCATCAGCCGGGGCCGCATTGCTGCCCCCCGATACACCCATTGCGGGCATGGTCTCTCCCGTCTCAGTACTGGAACAGCATCGACTTACCGACGTGCTGTAGCTGGTCGTTCTCGGTGGCGATCAGATGGGCCGCCGAGAGACGCCACAGCGTGCCGAAGACGAGCACGCCGATGAATGCCTGTGCAGCGCTGATGAACGAGAAGTGCGTGTGCAGATTCATGGGTTGTCGCCCTTGGTCGTCAGCTATGCGTCCTTCGCACCGTAGCCGCGCCATTGGGCTTTCCGCTCGGCGAGCGGGGGGGTTTCTTGTCAATCCACGAAATGTAGGATGCGCCTGTCTTACGGTATTGCACGAGAAATTCATGTTTTTCCGGATTCAGGCTCTCCAGAATGGGCGTCCATTCCTTTTTGGAGCCGAACAGCTCGGCGGACCGCTCGGCGTCGTTGTGGTCAGCGGGCTTGAACGACACCGCCCATGACGTCTCGGCATGCATCTCCCGCGTCACGCCCTGCGGGCGCTGCTTGCCCATGACCAGCGTGATTCCCTGCGACCGCGCCTCACGCAGGTACATATCCACGGTGTCGCGCAGCTCGGGGGACAGGCGTTCGATGTACGCGATCTCGTCCCACACCACGATGTTGTTCGAGTCCGGAACCCACAGCCGGTCAAGCAGCTCTTGGATCTTGGCGGCCTGGTACGCCTTGCGCTTGGTGCCCAGCGCCCGGGTGCGAGGCCAGAACACGACCTGCGGGTGCTGCTGCACCCCGCGCCAGTCCTGCGTCACCTCCCACCCCAGTTTCCGGATGGTGGAGTCCGCGGGCTTGGTGGCGATGAACACGCACCCGCTGTTCTTCGCGGCGACGCGCTGCTTGAGGATGCAGACGGTAAACAGGCTCTTGCCCGAACCGGAGGGACCCAGCACCTCAAGGTGCTCCGGCTCGGTCCTGCCATTGGGCCGGCCCCAGTCCCGGATGAACCCCGGGCCGATCTCCGACCACGGCGCCCGCGGGACGTCCGGGATCTCAGGACGCGTCGGGTACCGGAGCGAACTGCGCATAGTCCACCTCCCCCCCTTCGTCCTTGAGCTGGACGGTGTGGGAGACGTGGTGTCCGTAGACCGCAGCGAGCAGGGGGGCGGTTGCGTAGACCGCGCGGAAGAGCTTCGCGCTCTGTCCGGCATCGGTGATCGCGGCGACCCATGCCGGGTGCTCGCAAATCCAGTCCGCCCACGCCTCGCTGATCTTGGCGGAGCGGTCCAGGGCGATGCCGCCGCAGTAGGGGTCCCGCATCTCCCACAGCTCGGCGAGCATCTCCGCCAGGGAGCCGACCTCCTTGACCACCGCCTTGCGGGCCGCGATGGTGACGCGCGTCTTGCTCGCCGACACCGAGCTGCTGCCGCGGCTACGCCGGTTGGGTTCCGGGTCCGGCTCTACCGGCTCGAAATCCTCAGGAAGGGCGAATTCTTCATCCGATTCCCCAGCGTCGGAGAACGAGATCTCCTGAATTTCTCCTGCTTTCGCCGCACGGGCCATGGCGTAGATTCCTCGCTTATCGGACAAACTGCTAATGTTCCTGGAACGTTAGCATTTGTCCGATAAGGGGCTTCTGTGCCGAACGCCGAGATTGCCGCACGTGGTGGCGCCGTCCGATGGCGGACCATCACCACCCCCGACGGCCGGAAGGTGAAGATCGCCGTCGTGCGCAAGCCGGGACCGCGCGGCGGCAAGACCGTCGGCGAGTTCGATGGCCCCGCGGACGGTGTCCACACCACCGCCAAGCGAAAGAGGAAGCGCTCATGACCGACGCCACCGACTACCCGACCGACGCCGAGGCTCCGCATACCTCCGCCCCTGACGTGCAGGTCGGTGACGTGGTTCTGGTGCCGATGGACCCGGCGACCAACAACGGCAGTCCGGAGGCGCCGGCCGTCGTGGTGCGGGTGTGGTCCCCGACCACGGTCAACCTCCAGATCCTCCCCGACGCCCACGACTCCGGCGGGATCGTGTGGCGTACCTCCTGCACGCAGGTCACGGAGTTCGAGGAGTACGCCCCGGGCGTGAACGTGAACCTGTGGAAGCCGGTTGCCGCATGAGCACCCCCGCCGAGCCGACGCCGAAGCCGGCCCCGCTGAACCCCCCGGACCCGGCCGCCAACCCCACGCACACCGAGCTGATCCACCGGTTCCGGTTCCACCCCGCCACCCCGGCACGCCAGGCACAGCACGAACGCGTGCGCCGCGAGGTGCTCGGGCTCGCCCACGTGCTCGCCGAGCTGTGCCCCGCCAGCCGCGAAACGCACCTCGCGATCGAGGCAGCCGAGCAGGTCATGTTCTGGGCCAACGCCGCCATCGCCCGACACGCAGCGAAGGGGGAATGACCGTGGCCAAGCAGCGCACCCGCGCCGACATCGAGGCGCAGCTCACCGAGCTGCAAGCCGAACTGGACGCCGCCGACGATGACGACGTCGAGATCTGGACCGAACACGAGATCAACGGCAAGACGGTGCGGGGAAAACTGACGGGAAGCCACGGGAAGAGGTTCCTGGACAGTCTGTTCGGGAGTTCCGACCTGGGTACCAGCGGCGACGATGGCAGCGACCCGGGCGCCGACGCCGACACTGACGACGACGGCGACCAGGACGACCCCCCGCCGCGGAACAGCGTGTGGGGACGCAAGTAGATGAGCACGGCCGGACAGTTCGTTGACGCGCTCCGCGCAGAGATCGGCAAGCCGTACGTCTACGGCGGCACCGGTCCCAGCGGGTTCGACTGCTCCGGCCTGATCGTCTACGCCCTCAACGCAATCTCCGTCGCAGGGGTCCCGCGCACCTCCGAGGATCAGTACCGCTGGAAAGAGACGACTTCGGTCAGTCAGTCCCAGCTCGCCCCCGGGGACCTGATCTTCTCCCAGTGGCCCGGGGACGACACCTCACCTGGGCACGTCGCTATCTACAGCGGTGGCGGAAAGCTGATCGAGGCAGCCCACAGCGGTGTCCCGGTCCACGAAATCGCCCTGTCCAGCGACTACCTGTCCCACGTCGTCGGGTACCGCCGGATCACCGCACTGACCGGCTCCGTCACCGACGCGCCCAGCGGCACCAGCTCGGGCAGCAGCTCCGACAAGTCCGGCATCCTGTCCGCCCTGACCGGCGCGGCCGGAGAGTTCGCCGCCCTGTCCTCCTTCGCGGGCAAGATCCTGCTTCCCGCCACCTGGGTCCGCGTGGGCGCCGGAGTCATGGGACTGCTGCTCATCCTGTCCGGACTCCTGTTCCTGACCCGAGAGGGGGCAGCGCGTGACTAGCTATGCCAGCACTCTCACACCTGTGCAGGTGGTTGCCGCGATGGCGGCAGCCGGCTGGCCACGGGAGCAATGGGCGACCGGTGCGGCTATCGCCATGGCCGAATCCTCCGACAACGACCAGGCCACCAATCCATCCGGCGCCTCCGGCCTGTTCCAGATTCTCCGTTCAGCGCATGAGGACCTGTTCGCGGCCCTGCCCACCCCGGAGGCGTGGAAGGACCCGGTGATCAACGCCGGTATGGCGCTGAAGGTGTGGAAGGGCAGGGGGTCCAAGTGGGACACCGGGGGGTGGACCACCTACGGCGGCTCGTCCTACAAAGCGGCCCTACCGGCAGCGACCAATGCCGCATCGCAGGTTGCCCAGCAGCTCGAACAGGCCGGCTCCACGCAGGCACAGCAGCAGTACCTAGGCAACATCCTGCGGCCCGTATCGCCCGAGATCGACGGGCTGATCAAGTTCTTTCAGGGCGTGCAGACGGGCATCGCCGACGTCGTTGGAACCACGGCGCAAACCGAGGGCGACGTCATGGTTTCCATGGGTCAGCAACTCGCCAACATGACGCAGGAATTCGCCTCCATCAGTGACCTCTTCCAAAAGCTCCTGCTGCCGTCGACGTGGCTGCGTATCGGTGCCGGAATCACCGGGGGAGCCCTGGTCCTGTTCGGCATTTTCATTCTCGGCAGAGAGGCAAGCCAGTGAAGTTCAACATCCAAGCGGGCGGCAATATCGAGACGACAACTCCCCTGGAAACCAGGGACATTGTCCAGAACTCGCAGCAGCAATGGTTCTCCGAAATGGCTGCCGGGGTCAAGCACCAGCGATTCAGCGCGCAGGGGACCGTCGCCGGTAGCTCCATCTACATCAACAGCCTGGACGACCTCGGACCCCAGCCCGGCTACTACTGGTCGATTCAGCGCGTCACGGTCGAGGGACTGCTAGCGGCAGACACCCTGTATGTCTACCGCGGGCAGGCACCCCTTTCCGGGGGCCCCTCGGGCAACGCCGTGGGCATCATGTCCATTGCGCAGAACTACCACGTCGGAAGCAAGGGACTGATCCTGCACGGAGGCGAGCAGCTCCAGTTCTTCGCGGCCGGTATCACGCAGGCCAACGGCAGCACCGTGATTGTCAACGGTGAGGCGCTCTCCGTGCCCGCGCAGCAGCTCTGGAAGCTGCTGTAACGCCATGGCGTACGACGACCTAGGGCCGCGGTTCGCCACGGGGACAATCGACCCCAACGTGAACAGCGGCAACCACGTCATCGCTTTCACACCGCAAATCATCAACAGCCGGCTGCCCGAAATCGAGTGCTACCACATAGAGATTTCGGGCCCCACCGGGTCCACCTTTCAAGTCCTGCGGAACTCCGACAAATGGGGTTCCTCCGCACAGGGCTGGATCAACGAATGGGACCCGCAACAGCCCCTCCCGCTGCGCTCCGGAGACACCCTGTATTTCTACTGGTCCACCAACACCACAGCCCCGACAGCCACCATCTGGCTGCGGACACAGCCGTACTGAAAGGGCATCCGATGTCACTGGAACTCCCCGCCCCCACCGAGCCCGAGACGCCGGCCCCGCTGGTGCATGGCACGTTCGCCGTGTTCAAGGACAAGCGCAATGACTTGGTCCTGGTGCTCAACAGCGAGCTGACCGGAGCCATGCAGCGCAAGGTGCCCCGCATGGTCGTGCGTCAGCTGGTGGCCCGGTTCCCGGAGGCTGCGGCCCTGTTCGGGCAGGCGTAGCCGATGGGGTGGGAGAACGATTTCCAGACGGTTATCACTCTGCCCACCGGTGCCACCACGGGCGAGCGCATCGTCATCGACGGAACCAACGGGACGATTACCGCCTATTACGCTGATGACAATATCGCCTGGGTGGGGGAGGTTGAGGGCGTCAACGGGCTGCTGTCGTTCTCCGACGACGACCCGTCTACCGTGCAGTCCAGCGGACTGGTCAACGGCGCGGTACTGCTGTCCACCGGTGATCTGCGGTTGTTCACCGTGCCGACGTTCGGCATCACCATGTTCGGCCCCACCGACGGCTCCGGCTCGTTTTTCTGCGCGGACGCTGCCGGCAACACCGGTGCCCTGGTCATCGCCCCCACGAACACCGCCTTCACCCTGGCTGCGGCCTTCCCCGGACAGCTGACCTGGCAGACCCCCGCACTCGGTGCCGGTTGGCAGTTCACGAGCATCCGCGGCGCGCTGCCGCTGCGGTACCGCATCGACGCCGAGGATAACCTGGTCATCAAGGGGTCCGTGTCCTGCACCACCACCACCCCTGCCGGAACTGTGTTCTCCGTGGTGGCGCCGTACCTGCCCATCGGGGTCTACGGGCTCCAGCAGGGCCTGATGATGAAGCAGGCCGCGGCCGGCACTGGTTTCGTCATCGGCCACGGGTTCATCAGCGCGGGCGCGGTCCAGCAGAACGGGTTCACTTTCACGGTCGGCGACATCCTTAGTTTTGATTTCACCTGGCCGCTTGGTCATATCGCCTAGGGAGATCCGCATGGTCCTCAAGCTGTCCGATGCCACATCCGCTGCCCTGCTACGGGCCATCCGGCCCAAGGATCTCCAGGCTGCATGCAGGCTTCCTGTCCTCCTTACCGACGACGGAATCCGCTGCGGGTATTGCGACTTCCTGTGTCTCGCCGCCAGCGACCGGGGGGGCACCTATTACGTCTACAACGCCGAGCACCTCGGTGACGCGATTCTGCGTCACGCCCTGGTGCGCCATCGGCAGATGGGACCCGATGATGACCGACCCGAGTAAGCAGGTCCTGCGGGCGCTGATCGAATCAATCGCCCTGGTGCTGGTCGCGCTGATGTCGCACCCCGACATGGCCCAGTGGTGGCGCATGCGCGCGTGGCTGTCCGTCGCCAACACCTCCCGTGTGGTCGCCCGCAATGCGGGTGAGCTCGCCCTGTACGCCGAGCACAAGTACAACGAATCGCACCTCTAGGGAGAACCATGCGCAACGGCAAGGCAGTGATCAATCTACAGACCGGCGCCCATCTCCCGTGTTGCTGGGACATCTGCGAGAAGGACGGGGTGGAGCTGCACAAGACCCGGGTGCGCTCGGGGGTGGAGTCGGTCACCTACGTGTTCTGTAGTGATCGCCACCGGATGTACTGGGTCAACTCGCACCGGGACAACGGGAATCTCCCGGCGGGTTACCGGAGCACAATGCTCTGATACGCCACAATGCGGACATGAGCACACAAGCAGACGCAGATGAGATCAAGTTCTACCGGAATCTCGGGCTCGCCGGGGTCGCCGTTCTCGCCGCATTGCTGCTGGTCATCGCTGGTGCGATTGCCGGATTCAAGAGCTTTGGGCGGTACCAGTCCACGGCGGACGCCAACAATCAGGCGTCCATCGCCCTGATTCACGCGCACAACCTGACCCAGACCACGGCAATTCAGATCAGCACACAAGCACAGCAGTTGAAGGTGCACCAGCAGCAGGCCGAGATCAGGCAGGCCGATGCCGTGGGCGTGCGTGAGGCACAGGACGAGATCGCCAAGACCCTCACACCGCTGTACGTGCAGTTCGAGATGACGCAGGCAATCGAGAAGATCGCCACCTCGGGCAAGAACTCCAGCGTGATCTACATCCCCTCCGGCGCAGGGGGCGTGCCCCTGGTCGCAGGTGCCGGCACCAGCCCGGCCGTCACCACCCCGTGAATTAGGGGTATGGGAAAATCTGCGGAAGTCGGGTAGACTTTCCCATATCCCAATATGGAGGTTCGCAGGTGACAGCCATACCGAAGCCGAGGCGGGGCCGGCCCCCCACGCTCGTCAAGAAAAAGTCAATCACGCTCGACGTCCCGGCCGAACTGCTGGAGCGTATGACTGCCGCAGCCAAGGCAGCAGGCAAGCCGCGCGCTGAGTGGCTGCGCGAACTGGCAGAGGAGCACCTCAAGTCGGTGCCCCATGGCTGAGGTTCTGGAGATGACCCCCGAGTGCCGCGCGGGCACCAGGATGGGCCTGCCCTACGACGACGAGATGTCTCACCGGTTCTGCCACGGGCCCCGCGGCTTCTGGCACCGAATCCTCAAGGAACAGATGGGCCCGTTCTGCAAGTGCGGGTGCCACAAGGAAGCGAACCCCGATGGACGACCGTACCCGGACGCAGCGGCGTCCCGGCCTTACGTTGCAACTCCTCGCGCAACTCCCAGCTAGTACAACCGTTGGGCAGGTTGAATCTCTCGCTCGCATCGTCGATGCGGTCGGGGGAACCGTCGAATCCTGCTCCCGCCCGACCAGTTCAGCCCCGTCCCTCGGGCCGACCTGCGACCGCTACACCCCCGCCTACACGTAGGCGTGGGCCCCTGCGTCGACAGGGGCCCACTCACAGAAGAAAGGACGCAGTGCAGGTGCGCACTCTCACTGTTGACCCAGAATACTGCCTGGTTGACCTCGGCACGAAGACGCCACCGCTGTCCGGTGCGGCATGGACCGGCGGTCTCGGTGGCCTGGTCCAGCTCGCTGCGGACCGCATGGAGCGCACCGGGGGAGCCATAGTCCTCACGGAGCGCACAGCCCGCCTGCTCGGGCTGCCTGACAACCGACGGCTACCGGGCCCCGCGTGCCTACGGTCCGTGGATGGAGTACCGGCCCCTGGACGAGCGCAGCAAGCTCCCCGCGATCAACGTAGCCGTCCTCCCCTGGCTCGGTGTCGACCACGCGCCCACCCCCAACCGTGACCCGATGATGCTGCACATGTCGCTGCACCACTGGGCCACCGTGATGGGAACCCCGTGGTTCCTCGCCCCTGGACCTGCCGGCACCAACCTGCTGCGCGAACTGGTCAAGGCGAAGGACGCCAAGGGGACCATCATCCCGGCAACGCGCAGCCTGCGAGGCCCGGTGAACATGGCAGACAAGACGCGCGACGCGATCATGCGCGGGTGGGAGAACGCCGAACCCCCCGACGGCTACGCGCTGTGGACCAACAAGGAACGCGCCCGCCGCGAAGCCGGACGCCAGTACCTGCACACCTACGACATCCGGCGCCAGTGGATCGCAGCGGCGAACGCCGCCGTGGTGGCGCCTTTCGGGCTGGAACACACCGGACCAGACGTCGACTACAGCCCGCGCCGCACCGGGTTCCACCTGATCGACCCCCGCACATGGCGGTGGGACGAGCTGCTCCCGGACCCCTGCGGGCGCTCCGGCCGTGTCTACGGCGACGAACCGATCTGGGTCACCTCGGCAACCCTCGGGCTGCTCAACGAGTACACCATCAAGATGGTTCACGACGGCTACGACGTCCACGACTCCTACACCGCAGACGGCACCGAGCTGCTGCGCCCGTGGGGGGCCCGCATGGTCACCGCCCTGGACGACCCGTTCATCTCGCCTGTCGCCAAGCACGTCTACGCGCGGACCCTGTCCCACATTCAGGGGCGGGGCCGGCCCGTGTACCGACCGGACTGGGCATTGACCGTGATCGGGCTCGCTCGCGCCAACCTGTGGCGCAAGCTGTGGACGATCGGCGACCAGTCGCAGGCGTGGCCTTCCCGGATCGCCAAGGATGCCGTCACCTACGCTACCCCCCTGGACGACCCGCAGGAGTACGCCGCGCGCATGGGCGTGGACCTGCGGGACGTGCGCGCGGGGAAATTTAAGTGGGAAAAGTCATCCGAATTCAAGGACGGCAAGCGGGTGCGGCAGTGGCGCCCCGGCATGCGCGACGCCGTCCTGATCGAGCGCAGGGGACACTGAGACATGAGCACATGGGAGGAACTCGGCGAGCAGGTGTACCGGGGCATCACCGGAGGCGAAGCCCCCCGGCAGGACACCCCCGGCGGACTGCTCGGGTGGATCAAGCGGTTCGCCAACGCCGAACGCGCAGCCGCCGCGAGCGGCATCCCCGCGCGCACGCTGCGCCGATGGATCAGCAACGGTCTGCCCAAGCGGGCAACGGCTCGCGATGCCGCGGTACAGCGCATCAGCGAGGCGAAGAACGCGCGCTCCCGTGCCCGGGGACTGAGCACGGCGCGCGAGCAGCAGGTAAGGCGCGGCGGGATGCGCGCGGACTTCGACCAGCAGACGGACCCGGTACGCAGCCGCAGCCTGACCAGCGCCATGCCGGGGGTGGACTGGCAGGGCAACGGCGTCGTCCTGGACGCGTTCCTCGGCGGGGCATCGCTCGCCGATCTCGGACGCAAGTTCGTCGCGTCCATCGGTGACGAGCGGTACCGCGCACTGGTCAACCCCACCCCCGAGGACTACGGGGAGGACGAGTTCGGGGATGAGTACTACGACGAAGACGACGGCTACGACGACTATTCGTGGTCAGCCGGCCCGGTGATGTTCGGATGAGCGACTGGACGCACAGCATGTGCGCGCTGTGCTGGAACGACTGGCACGCAGACAACCTCGCCTACCAGTACAACCCGGACCCGGCGGTACACCATGGGCCCGATGACCTGTGCTGCCTGTGCGGCAAGGCACACAACAGCGGGCTGTACCTCCGAGTTGACCCCCGCGTGCTGCCATGCAAAGAACGAGAGGTGTCCACACACACCGAGGAAAAGGTGTAGTCTCTCATTCGTTACTCCGATGACGAAGAGTGGTCACACACCGACACCATCGGGACAGCGGAGGGGCCCCCAGACCCTGGGCCCCTCCGCACTCCACACCCCCCAGAGGAGCACCCGCAATGACGACGCCGGCACCACCAGCCCCGAAGGGGCG